>Ga0181517_10002737_pt1 | contig 17551 bp, 18 predicted proteins | sample PEATcosm2014_Bin_31_FD_119748 | JGI IMG/M metagenome (GOLD analysis project Ga0181517, IMG submission 119748) | Peatland microbial communities from MTU Mesocosm Facility, Houghton, MI, USA - PEATcosm2014_Bin01_30_metaG | ecosystem: Environmental > Terrestrial > Soil > Wetlands > Peat | place... | reverse complement strand
TGCTGTCGATGAGGCGCTGGTGCAAGCCGGGCGCGATGGCGATGCGGTCCACCAGCACCATCACGGGCTTCGAGAAATCGATATCGAGGAGCGATTCAGGTGTGGAAAATTCGAAGATGCGTCCCGCCTGGAAGAGCCGGCCGAAGCCCTTCTTGCGCAGCTCGAAGAGGTGGTCGCGAAGAGCCTGGGTGGAGGCGTGCTCGCCGCACGGAAACAGGACGTACCAGCGCGACCCATCCGGCTCGGCGAGCACCCGCGCGGCCACTTCATCGACAGTGTCGCGGCGCACGCGCGTTCCGCATTGCGGGCAGAAGGTCTGGCCCACGCGGGCCCACAGCAGGCGTAGAAAATCGTAGCACTCGGTGGAAGTGGCGACGGTCGAACGCGGGTTGCGGGTGGTGTTTTTCTGGCGGATGGCCACCGCCGGCGCGATGCCATCGATATCGTCGACCTCCGGCTTTTCCATGCGCTCGAGGAACTGCCGCGCGTAGGCCGAAAGCGATTCCACGTAGCGCCGCTGGCCTTCCGCATAGATGGTGTCGAAAGCCAGCGAGGATTTCCCCGAGCCGGAGACGCCCGTGATCACAGTCAACTGGTTATGGGGTATCTCGAGCGAGATGTTCTTGAGATTATGGACCCGCGCACCGCGAATCCGGATGGCGTCTTGCACGAAAGTGTCTAGTACGTTTAGTATACCGCGCGAGCCTGGCGCGCTTCGCGAGCGGGGCGCGCGAAGCAATATATACTACGAGCAATGACCCCCGCCATTCAGCCCGACGATGTGCGCGCCGCCGCCGAACGAATTCGCCCGCTGGCGCGCCGCACGCCCGTCGATACCTCGGCGGGTTTCGACTCCGAGGCCGGCACGCGCGTTTTCTTCAAGTGCGAGAACCTGCAGCGCGGCGGCGCGTTCAAGATCCGCGGGGCGTCGAACCTGATTCTGTCGCTGCCCGAATCCGCGCTGGCGCAGGGCGTGGTGGCGTACTCCTCCGGCAACCATGCGCAGGCCACTGCCATCGCTGCCCGTCACGTGCGCGCCCAGGCCACCATCGTGATGCCCGAGGATGCGCCCCGCTCCAAGATGGAAGCCACGCGCGCATACGGCGCCCGCATCGTGACTTACGACCGGCTCAAGGATAGCCGCGAGTTGATCGCCCGGAAGCTGCTCGAAGAGACCGGCGCCACCCTGATTCCGCCTTTCGATCACCCCATGATCATGGCCGGGCAGGGCACCGCCGCGCTGGAACTGCTGGAGCAAGCCGGTCCTCTGGACGGTCTGATCGCGCCCATCGGCGGCGGCGGCCTGCTCTCCGGCTGCGCCACCATCGCCCACGACATGCAGCCGTCCATACGCGTCTTCGGCGCCGAACCCCAAGGCGCCAACGATACGTTCCTGTCCCTGCTGGCCGGCAAACGCGTTTCGCTGCCGCGCACCGATACCATCGCCGATGGATTGCGAGCACCGCAGCCGGGCGAGCTGACGTTTCCGATTCTGCAGCGGCTGGTCGAACGTGTGGCGCTGGTGAGCGACGACGAGATCCGCGCCACGGTGAAGTTCCTGCTGCTGCGATTGAAGATCCTGGTGGAACCCAGTGGAGCGGCCGCCGCCGCCGCGGTGCTGTTTCACAAGCTGCCGCGCGACATTCGCAGGGTGGGCGTGGTGCTCTCGGGCGGGAACGTGGATTTCGAGGAGCTGGCGAAGTACTGAACGGCAGGCTTCGGGCGAGCTAAAGCATACCCCACTACCGCTGGTTGAACTTGAGGATCTTCTTGCGCAGACGGATGGATTGCGGAGTGACCTCCACGTATTCGTCCTCGCGTATGAATTCGATGGCCTGCTCCAGGTTGAGAATGCGCGGGGGAACCAGGCGGATGGCCTCGTCGGCGGTGGAAGCGCGCATGTTGGTGAGCTTCTTTTCCTTGACGATGTTCACGTCGATATCGCGCTCGCGCGCGTTCTCGCCCACCACCATGCCCTCGTAGACTTCCGTGCCGGGGGCCAGAAAGATTTCGCCGCGCTCCTGGAGATTGAAAATCGCGTAGCCGGTGGCCCGGCCGGCGCGGTCGGCCACCAGCGAACCAGTGGGCCGCATGGGAATTTCGCCCTGCCACTCGATGTAGCCCTCGAAGAGCGAGTTCATAATGGCGGTGCCGCGCGTATCCGTCAGCAGCTCGCTGCGCAGGCCGATCAGCCCGCGCGAGGGAATGTGGAACTCCAGGCGCACGCGTCCCGAGCCGTGGTTCACCATCTTGTTCATCTTGCCCTTGCGCGTGCCCAGCTTCTCGATCACCACGCCCAGGAACGATTCGGGGCAATCCACCACCAGCAGCTCCAGCGGCTCCTGCACCTGGCCATCCACCGTGCGGGTCAGGATCTCGGGCTTGCCCACGGCCAGCTCGTGGCCTTCGCGGCGCATCATTTCGATCAGAATGGCGAGCTGCAATTCGCCGCGGCCCATCACCTTGAACGTGTCGTGGCCCAGCTCCTCGACGCGAATCGAGACGTTGGTGAGCAGTTCCTTATCGAGCCTCTCGCGCAGGTTGCGCGAGGTCACCCATTGACCCTCGCGGCCGGCGAAGGGCGACGTGTTGATGGTGAACGCCATGGCGATGGTCGGCTCGTCGATGTGGATGGGCGGCAGCGGCGCGGGCGCCTCGGCGCTGGTGATCGTCTCGCCGATGGTGATGCCCTCGACCCCGGCGATGGCCAGGATATCGCCGGGGCATCCGATCGTCTCGTCCACGCGCTTGAGGCCCTCGAAGGAGTAAAGCTTGGTGATGCGCGTGGTCTGGAGCGAGCCGTCGCGCTTGGCGATGGCCACGGTGTCCCCGTAGTGCAGCGTTCCGTTGAGGACGCGGCCGATGGCCAGGCGGCCCAGGTAGTCGCTGTAATCCAGGTTGGCCACCAGCAGTTGCAGCACGGCATCCGGATCGGCCGCCGGCGCGGGAATGTTCTCGAGAATCGAATCGAACAGCGGGCGCAGGTCGTTCGAAGGGTCGTCCATGGTGCGCTTGGCCACGCCTGTTTTCGAGATCGTATAGAGCACCGGGAAATCGAGCTGGTCCTCGGTGGCGTCGAGATCGATGAACAGATCGTAGATCTCGTTGAGCACCTCCGGCACGCGCGCATCGGGGCGGTCGATCTTGTTGATCACCACGATGGGCGGCAGATGCGCCTCGAGGGCTTTCATGAGAACGTAACGCGTCTGTGGCAGCGGTCCTTCGCTGGCGTCCACCAGGAGCATGACGCCATCCACGATCTTCAGGGCGCGCTCCACTTCGCCGCCGAAATCGCTGTGGCCGGGCGTATCCACGATGTTGATCTTGACGCCGCGGTAGCGCACGCCGGTGATTTTGGAGAGGATGGTGATGCCGCGCTCGCGCTCGAGATCATTGGAATCCATGACCCGTTCCATGGGCTGCTCGTGGCTTCCGAAGATGCCGCTTTGATGGAGCATGGCGTCCACCAGAGTTGTCTTGCCGTGATCGACGTGGGCGATGATGGCGATATTGCGGATAGATGAGTTGCTGCCGTTCATTGTTTTTTCGGGGCGAGGCTACAGGCGTGGCGCTAGCGCTAAGTAAGAGTTTAACATGCGGCTCAGTAGAGCCGGTTGCGGTACTGCTCTTCGATGCCGCGCTCGTATTCATCGGCCTTGCCGCCGATCTCATCGGCCACAATTTTTCCGAGCGAGGGAAACGCTCCACGCGGAACGCGACGGTCCGGATTCCAGAGATCGGATCGAATCAGGGGTTTGCCGCAATGAAAGAATACTTCTTCGATCGCCACCAGCATGCCGCACACAGGCGGCTTTCCGTTGACGGCCAGGCTCGCCAGCAGCTCGGGATCGAGCGTGAGGCGCACGGTCCCATTTACGCGCAGCGACTCATTGACTCCGGGCACCAAAAAGAGCAGGCCTACGTGCGGGTTCTCGACGATGTTCATAGCTGTATCGGCGCGCTTATTGCCGATCCGGTCGGGGATCAGGAGGGTGCGGTCGTCCACGACGGCCACGAATCCTGGAGCGTCGCCGCGCGGCGAGGCATCCGCACGGCCCTGCGCGTCCGAAGTCGCCATCACCAGTAGCGGCGAGAGGGCTATGAAATGGCGGCAATGGTGGTCGAGCCGATCCATCTCCTTCGCCGTGGACATATGGCTCGGCTCGCCATAATGGTCGCGGACGGCCGCACGGTCGCACAGTTCCTTCGGGGTGAGACTCTCCATCGCTCAATTCTCCCACTTGATTTTGAGCCGTGGATCGAGCGGGTAGATCGGGCGCGGCACATGGCGATAGGGAAGCGTCTTCAATTTCGGCGAGCTGACGCCGGGAGTGTCGACGAGAAACACCCGCTTCGCGATCGGCTCGTAAGCCGCACGGAATCCGTTCGGACTCTTCACCACCACGAGGCGCATGCGCGCGGGTTCGATTCCATGGCTACGGAACAGCTCGGGATCCACGGTCATCGAAGGCCGCTCGGCGACCAACAGCCGGATCGCGCCGATATCGAGCACCGCGGCCCGCCCCATGGAGACTTCGACGCCCTGATTGTAACCGCGCGCCTGCCCGGTCCAGCGGCCGTCCGAAATCATCCGGACGCGCGCGGAGATGCGAACCGGACGCGAGTTCCGGCGATCGAACTTGCCGCCCACGGATGTCTTGATCGTGGCGCCCACCCCGGCCGCGACGGCGATCTGCACCGCTTCGGGATCGACCACGAACAGGGCCGCCGGAACGTCGCAGCCCATCTCGAGAAGCGGTCCCAGAACGCCCGTGCTGTCGCCCGGAGAGCCGGAACCGGTGCTGTCGGCGGGTTCGGAAATCACGGTTAGACCACCGCCCGATCGCAGCGCTTCGCGGAGCGCGCGCCGCACCGGCGTCAGCTTCACGTCGAACTCATGTCGCGATTCCCAAAACGCGCGCGCCAGCGCATCCACCTGCCGCACGCCCGCCGCCGGATCGCCGTTCGTCACCGAGACGACGCTGCATCCCATCTCCGGCACATCCAGCCAGGGCTGGACTCCGAATACGGAAACGATTTCGGCCGCGCCGCTCTCCTCGGTCTTGATGGCGTCGTTCATCAGCCTCCCGAACGGCCCCGAGGTGGTTTGCATGTTCTCCGCCGGAACGATCAGCGGCAGCTTGCGGAACGCCATCGCCGGCTGAACCGTCCCCGCCAGGATCTTCATGAGTAGTTCCGCGGCGCGCTGGCCGGTCTCGAACAAATCGGTATGCGGGTAGGTCTTGTATCCCACCAGCGCCGTGGCGCATTCGGTCATCTGGCGGGTCACGTTGGCATGCAGGTCGAGCGTGGCCACGATGGGCGTCTTCGGCCCGACTATCGCGCGCGCGGCGCGGAGCACTTCGCCCGCCACATCCGGAGCCGGCTCCGCGGTCTGTCCGCCATGCAGTGCCAGCAGCAGCGCATCGGGCGAGCGCACGCCGGCGAGGCTCTTGCGGAACTCTTTCAGGATGCGGGCGAAATCCGGCGCCTGAACGGGTCCGGCGGTAACGGACCAGCCGGCCAGCATGGGCGCGAGCTTGCGCCGCGATTGGGCGAGCACGTTCAAGAACCCGCCCATCTCGGTTGCGGCTGCTCTGTGCCGCTCCATGGCGCGGCCGCCGAACGCGAAATCGAAATCCCGATAGCGCGTTTTCACCGGCGAAAAGTCGTTGCTCTCCTGAATGAACGATCCGATCGCAATTGCCATTTGAGAATTCCTAGTCGGAAACCTTCCAGTGTAAGTCGAATCTCGCGTCGGCGCTTGACACGTCTCGCGCCAGCGCCGACAATCGATCTGGCGCCGCTGGGCGCGCCGGGAGAACGATTCCATGATACGAACGATCGAAAAAATGCTGAGCGATTTCGAATGCGGCAAGCTGACCCGCCGCCAACTTGCCGTTTCCCTCGCGACGCTGGTCGCCTCCGCGCAGACCACGCCGAAACCGAAGGGCCTCAAGGCCGTCAGCATCAACCACGTCACCCTGAAAGTCCCCGACCTGCACCGCACCTCGAAGTTCTACCAGGAATTTTTCGGGATGCCGCTGAAGCAGCAATCGGCGACCATCCATATTCTCGGTGTGGGAGACTCTTTCTTCGGCCTCGAACAGGGCACAGGCCAGCCCGCGCACCTCGATCACTACGATTTCGGAATCGCCGATTTCAACGCCGACGAGGCGCGCGCGAAATTAAAGGCGCTCAACTTGAAATCCGACGCCAGCAATTCAAAGGAGTCGTTCAAGTTTTTCGATCCGGATGGCTTCCAGGTCCAATTGAACGCGCCCGATTATGTCGGTCACGTGAGCTGACGGCGGCCTGTCCTCTCCCGGTCACAGCCCGCGCGCAAACGCGGTTGCGTTTTGCCAAGGACCGGCCAGAACGTACCAGACCAGGCTCTTCGAGGCGATTCCATCCTCCGCTTCGCTGCCGCTCAGGTGGAAGCTGTGATTGCGCCACAGAGGCTCGGTGCCTCCTCCTCCGCCCACTTTGCCGGTGAAGTTGCTGGAGGGCATCGCCACTCCCAGCCCGTCCGCGCGGTCTTCGCGATAGAAGCCGCCGGCCACGTACCGGGTGGCGGCCGGATCGCAGGGGCAGTTCTCGGGGCTGACAAGCTGCGTCGGGAATTCCCAGGGCGCGTACGCGGCGAAATCGAAGGCGAACGGCCCCACCTTCTCGTCCGCGATATGCGTGAAGCGCTCCTCCAGCTTCAGGTAATACTTGGGCTCGCCGGCCGGATTGGGAACCCAGGAGGCGTGGGTTTCAAGCGTATAGGGCGAGAAATAGCTCAGGGGCGCCATTTCGTTGACCCGTCCGCCCCACACGGCGATCAGGGGCTTCTCATAGAAGGCGTTGTTGTGATTGAAATCCAGCATCATGGTCAGGGTCGTGATTTCCTGGGTCCCATTGCAGGCGACGCCGGTGACGGGCGACATGGCCGAGCCGTCGCCGGCCTGCGTGGGATTGTAGTCGCCTTTCCAAGGGCCGTGGGTCATGCCGTTGTGAAAAGCCATTTGCAACAGGCCGCCGCCGTTGTACCCCCAGATGTGTTCCGCGCCCTTGTATTTGAGGGAGACGATGGCGCCGCCCTGGGACATGTCGAAGAGCACAGTTTGCTCGCCGGCCGGGTCTTTCAGGATGACGGCCTGCTCGGGTTGGTCCGGCTGCATCTTATATTCGGTGACCCGGCAGGCGGCGCGCACCGCCGGAACTTCCGGAGGATTGCCGGGCGGCAGGGCGGCCACCGGAAGAGGCGGCTTATCAGTCTTGGGCTGCCGCGCGGCGAAGGCCCGAGCCTGTTCCCACGGTCCGGCGCACACGAACCAACTGAAGCGGAATGCCGCGATGCCATCGAGCGATCTTTCGAGCACCGTGGCAAAAGTGTGCCGGGGAGCCGCCCAGACCGCGCCGTACAGGAGCACCACGAATTCGGCGTTATCGCGCGTGTAGGCTTGGGAAGTCTGCCAGGCGGCGGTGGGCACCACGGTGGCGACGCCGATGGTTTTGGCGGCATCCTCGTAATGTCCGGCCGCCAGCGCGGGAGCCGTGTTGCTGGTGCACGGGGATTGCTCGGTGCAATTCTCGGGTAACGACGTGAAGTTATCGAAGTTCCACGGCGACGCGCCGGAGAGGAACCAGCGTATGGAGCCGGAAGGCTCGGCGCGCAGGTGCACCACCGATTGATCGAGTGCCAGGTAGTATTGCGGAGCGTTGCCGGGGTTCTTGACCCACCGGGCGTTGGTCTCGATAGCGTAGGGCGTGGAATAGCCCGGCGGAAAATAGTCGCTGATCTTGCCCGCCCAGACGCCTAGCAGCTTATCCTTCTGGAAGGTATTATCCGCGCTGCGGTCGATCATCATGGCGAAGGCGCGCAGGGATTGCTGCCCGTGGCACCCCACGCCGCCGACCGTGGCGGGCACACCCATGCTCGAATCTCCCTGGTCCGGATTGAAAGCCGTCCAGTAGGTGCTGCGCCGGGCATTCGCGGCGGTAGGCTGGTGCATCAGATAGAGCGCCACGTCCGCGCCCGCGCTCTGCCCATAGAGCATTTCCTTGCCCTTATAGCGCAGAGAGATCAAGGCGGCGCCGTGCTTCAGATCGAAGCGCGCTTCCTGCTCGCCGGCGGGATCGCGCAGTACGGCCACTTGAACTTTGCCCTCCACCTGTGTGGATTGCCAGGCCGTGACGGCTTTGGCGGGATAATCCTCGACCGTGCAGGTGGCATCGGGAATCTTTTGTGCGCCCGCCGATGACACGAGGGCGCAGATTCCAATGAGCAGACTGGCGATCCTCACTTCCGTTCCTCCTTCGAATTCGGCCTGGCAGGCGGCGCGTGCAAATGTTTAGCCTACCGCTTCGGTGCAACGGGCGCGGGCAAGTTCGTCGGCGGCCGCTTCCTGACGGTTGCGGCTCGGTACGCGACCTCGTTCTGAGCCGCGGCCGCGAGGGAGCCGTGCCGCCGCCCGAGCGCCGATTGCTATCGTATATGCTGAACGCGCGAGATGCCCCCCACTCCGGATCGGACTACGGCCGCCCAGCCCGCCAAATTCGCCCCCCTGAGCGGCGTGCCGCGAGGGGTCATGATCCTCGCCGCATCCGTCAATCTGCTGAGCTACATGGATCGCGTGGCGGTCTCCATGGCGGCGCCGCGTTTGCAGCGCGACCTGCACTTCGGCCCCACTCAGATGGGCGTGATCTTCGGAGCCTTCAGCCTGTGCTACGCGCTGGCGCAAGCCCCCTGGGGCGCGCTGGCGGACCGCCGGGGAGCGCGCCGCATTGTTGCCCTGGGAGTGGCGGCCTGGTCCGTCTTTACCGGCTTGACGGCGCTGACGTGGAACTTCCTCTCGCTGCTGGCGGTGCGGTTTCTGTTCGGTCTTTCGGAGGCGGCGGGTTCGCCCGCGGTGGCTTCGGTTTTCCGGCGGCTGGTGGCCGAAGATCGGCGCTCCACCGCGTTCGGGTTCTTTCTGGCCGGCGGGCGACTGGGCGGAGCCATCGCTCCGTACATCGCCGCTTTCCTCATGGTCCGCTTTGGCTGGCGGTGGATGTTCCTGGGCTTCGCGGTGCTGGGCGCATGCGCGGTCCCGTGCTGGCTGATAGGGGTTCCGCGGCGGATCGATAGCAAAGAAAGCGAGCCCGTGCGGCCGGAGAAAATGCGCAAAGCCGTCTTTTCGCCCCGGCTGCTGGCGCTGCTGGCGGTTTCGTTCGGCTACACGGTGATGTGGCAATTCTATATCACCTGGTTCCCAACCTACCTCATGGAAGTCCGCGGTTTCAATTTGCGGCAAACAGCCACTTATGCGAGCCTGCCCCTGCTTTTCGGCCTCTTCGCCACCTGGGGCGGAGGCTCTCTCTGCGACTCGCTCGGAAGGCGCTTCGGGATGCGCTCCACACGGCGGCTGTTTGGCTGGGCGACTCTGGCGGGGTCGGCCGCCCTGCTCTTCGCGGGCGCGTTCTGCTCCGCTCCCGGAACGGGGGCGGTTTTGATCGCGCTGGCGGCGGCCGGCGACCTGCTGCTGCCGGTGATGTGGGCCGTATCGGTCGAGATCGGCGGCCCAAACGCCGGGGCCGTTGCGGGATTGTTGAACGGCACGTCCAACCTCGGAGCCTTCGTCTCGCCCATCGCCATCGGATGGCTGGTCGAGAGATCGCACAATTGGCTGCTGGTGCTCGAAGTGGCGGCGCTGGTCAACGTCGCGGCGGCGCTGGTGTGGACCTTCGCCACGGCGGCGGATAAGAGCGGCTCGAAAGCTCGCTCCTAATTTGCAGTCCGCGCAGTTAGGCCCAGCATCCCCCAATCGCTCAGCGGCGTCGCGCGTCCGCGTCCGTACGGCGCTCCCGCTTCGCGAATCTCGAATGCCGAAACGGCCTTGCCCGCGACCGTTGCCAGCGCGTGCCCGAACAGCCAGCCCTTTTCATATTCCTCGCTGGCCCGCAGGTGCCCGCCCGAGCTGAGCATCGATAGGTAGGTCACGCCTTCGAGTTCGAGCCGCAGCATCTGGTGGATGTGCCCAGCAACCACGTATTGCACGCCGTACTTCCGGGCAAGCTGGTGCAATGGGAAATCCGGATTGCGCAGAGCCACCGGGATCAGCCAGGACGGCCGGTGCATCAGCACGAACTTCAGCGGTTGGGAGGCGTGCGCCTTCAGGTCGGATTCGAGAAAAGCCAGCTCCTCCGCCGGAAGTTCGTCGGAGCGGCTGTTATCGAGTATGGTGAAGTGCGCCGGCCCGTAGTCGAAGCCGTAATGCTGAGGGTGCGCGCTGTGCTGCCGGTAAAGCCGCTCCGAGGCCGCCGACCAGATGTCGTGGTTTCCCGGCGCCAGATAGAGCGGGATCTTGCGATATGGATCTAAGATCCGCTCCAACTCCCGCCACTCCGCCGGCGCCGCGGCATCGTCGTTTCCCTGGATGGTATCTCCCACGGTAACGACGAACGCCGGATGTTCCGCCGCCGTTTCCTTCCAAACCTGCTCGTAAACTCCGGGGCGCGCTTCGCCGGTGCGGTCGCCCAGGATTGCGAAGCGGAATTGGTCCGCCGGCGCGCATAGCAGCCAGCCGGCAAGCAGCGCCGCGGTTACGAGCATCGATAGGGGACGCATCGGGTTCGAGATCAGGGGATCTTGCAGGTTGCTCAAACCAGCGCCAAGCTGATTTTCAGGGCTGCATCGATCTTCGCCATAGTACCCGGCGAGAGAATGCCGTACACTCTGCCAAAGCGGGCTTCGTCAACCGTCCTGATTTGATTGCAGAGTGCCACGCTGTCTTTGTCGAGACCGCCCTCGCCTTTGGGGATCAAGACATTTATCGGGTACAGTCTCTTGAGATTTTCGGCGCCCTCGATTGCAACCACAATCGTCATGGGAGAATGCTGATTGCCGATGTCGTTTTGCACGACAAGGCACGGGCGTGTCTTGCGGATCTCGTGACCGACGGTTGGATCAAGGCTGATTTGCAGAACGGTTCCGCGAACGCAGCGGCCAGGCATCTAGAAATTCTCGTAATCCACCGCTGCGAACTCTTCGCCAATCGAGCGATCGTGCTCGGCGTTGAGGCGGTAGCCATCGGCCAGTTCCCGATCGAGCTTTTGCCGCTGAAGGAGGTCCAGGTATTGCTCCACGGCCGTCCTGATCAGTTCGCTTCGATTCATGTCGAGTTCAGCGACAACGCGCTCTGCGCGCGTTAAGAGAGGCTTGGGGAAATCCACAACGACTCTCCGCACGGCGGCAGCGTGCAAATCGCGTCTCCTCTTCTCCTTGCGGGCATTTTTCATCGCAGGCTACACCGGATAGGTACAGGCCACACCGGATAGGTATGAGTATTACACATTCTTGTGCGATCCGTACTACACTTCCGCTTGCACTCCGGATGTCACGCTTAAAAATAACAAAAATAGAAGGTTACGGATTTTCTGGGCCATTGACTGTCATCAATTGGCGCGTTATCCCAGTAAATCCAGCGCCGCCTGGATCTCGCTGCGCGCGTGCGCGTCGCCCTTGCGCGCGGAGGCTTCCAGACCGCGACGGTATACCTCGCGGGCCTCCTCCTCGCGCCCGCAGCGCTCCAGCGTCTGGCCGGCATGGTAGTAGGCTGGCACGTAATCCGGCGAGGAGGCAAGCAGGGCGCGGAATTCGCCGGCCGCGCTTTCCAGGTCGCCCGACGTGCGGTATTCCATGGCCAGACCGTATCTCGAAAAGGTGTCCAGCGGGTTTTGCGCCACCAAACCCTTCAGAATTTCCAGCCGGGAGGTTGCCATCTCTTGTGCTACTATACCAGCGAAATGTGCTGCCCCTACTTCTCGCCTGTGCGGCGCGCGTTGGGCTCGGGCGGGCCTCTGGGCGACAACTGGGCGGGGGTGTGCCACGCGAACGCGGACGCGCCGGAGGATCCCGACCCAGAGGCGCTGCGGCGCTTCTGCAATCCCGGCTACGCGCGGGGCGGCTGTGCCCGGTTTCCCGAGGGCGACGGCCCGGACGCCGTGCGCTTCGCCATTTGGCGCGACGATGGCGCCTCGATTTCGGTGCGCTTCGCCATCGAGCGCGATCATCACCCCTTTACCCACGGCACACTCGAATATGCGCGGGACGCCGCCCAATTCCACACGCCGCCCGAGAGCGCACTTTTGGATCGACAAGCGCTCGCCTACATCCAAGGTTATAGGCGCCGCAAGGGAGAATCGGCGGCCGCCTGAACCAATTCGCGAGAAGGAAATTCAGGAGAGAAACAACTGATGATGGAAGGTAAGCGGGTGCGCGAGTCGCAGTCGGAGTATTCCGAGCTGGCGCTGCCCACCGACGTGAATGTCCTGGGAAACGTCCTGGGAGGCAAAGTGATGCACCTGGTGGATTTGGCGGGAGCCATGGCGGCCATACGCCACGCGCGCCGCCCGGTGGTCACAGCGGCCGTGGATAGCCTCGAGTTCCTGCATCCGGTGCACGTGGGGCAGCTCATTGTGCTGCGATCTTCGGTAAATCGCGCGTTCCACACCTCGATGGAAGTGGGCGTTCAGGTCGAAACCGAGAATCTGGTGACCGGAGAGAAACTCCACACCTGCTCGGCCTATCTGACGTTCGTGGCGCTGGATGAAAATGGAAAAGCCACACTCGTGCCGCCCGTGATCCCGGAGACCGAAGAAGAAAACCGCCGTTATCGCGAGGCCGGCGAGAGACGCGCGCATCGCTTGGCCACGCGCTCGCGCTCGAAAGCGTGAAGCCGCTCAGGCCTCTTTGTACATATATTTAATACTGGGCTTGTAGAGCAGCAGGTTCGGCCCTTCGGTGCGGTTTACCTTCAGACAACATTTGTCGTACCACTCGATCGTACCGTGCAGCGTCTCTCCATCGCGGAGCACGAACACCATCGGTGTCTTTGCCTGCATCTGCTTGACGTAGTAGAAGTTCTCCGCATTCGTCTGGTCCGGTGGCACCGGTTTTTTTTGCTGCTGCTGAGGGGGGCGGCGGGGAGGGGCAATCTGCTCCTTGATCTCGTTGAGAGACGGACGAATCAGTTTCCGATTGACAGCTTCCACGGGATGCCATCCTTGCGAAGAGTTTTATTGGTTGACCGTCGCTACTCACGAGAGCGGAGCGGTTTTCGTTGGATCAAATAGTCCGACTTGAACTCATAAATAGCACAACGGATGAGCCGCTGCAACGTTCACCGCGGGTTCACGGCCCGCTTCCCGGCTCACCTTCCGAACCAGCGCTGCCGCAGCGCCTTTACCCCGTCTTTGAAGCGCTGGGCCAGACTCGGACGGGGCTGTGCCGTGGGAGGGGCCGGCAGCCCGGCCTGAGCGTTGGCCGGGACGGCTCCGGTGGGAGTCTTGGGTACCCAGACCGGCGGGACCGCCTCGCAAGGGCGTTCGCCGGCGAAGCGCACAATGTTCGATAGCATGGCGTACTCGCGGCGGTAGCGCTGTCCGTCGCTTTTAGCCACACATATGGAAAATCCCCCATAGCGTTCGGTCGAAGGCGCGCCGTTACCCCGCGACGCCGTGGAGATCGCCACGTTTTCCAGCAGTACCGGCGCGTACCCCTCGATGTTGCGTTCGATGTACGCGGTTTCATAGCGGTGGCGGCGCAGGCTCCAGACGAACACCCGGAAACTGTCGAAGTCGTAGGAATCGGCCGCGCTTCCGACGGTGGTCCAGAGCCAGGTGGTCTTCTTCAGATCGCCATCCTGGGTCTCTCCCAGCGGGAAATAAGAAACGATGCGGCGGCCTTCGGCGTACTGCGCCACATCATCGGGGATGCCCATCACCAGCCTGCGCGTGAGCACCCATCCGGCGGTCCCACCCGACGCACGGATCAGGCTCCAATCTTCGGTGGGCGGCGGCGGAGCGGGCTCGGGCGGCTGCTCGTCTCCGGGATCTTCCTGGCTCAGGTCGGTGTGCGAAAGATCCAGCCAATTGGACGGCGGGGAGGGGGGCTTGGGTAGGGGTGGCGGCGGATATTTCGATGGCTTGGGAGGAGTGGCCTTGCGCACGCTCTTGGGCTTCTTGGGGGCCGGCGGCAGAAGGGGCTGGCGAGGGGTCTCCATGCGCGCCAGGCGGGCATGCCCCAGCACGTCTACCTTCTCTTTCTCCTTGACCTGAAAGAAGCTGGGCGACCCGCGATCCGGCTGGGTATGCACGTTGAGTTCGCCGAAGGAGGTGGCCTGCCCCTGAACCGGCATGCGGGCGGCGCGCGCCGCCAGATCCTTGAGGGAAGCCATTTCGTCGGAGCTGAGCAGCTCGCGCTCGTCGGTCCAGCCTTCAGCTCCGGAGGGCGTCCGCACGCGCAGAAAGCGGCGGCGGCGCTGCAGGATCTCCAGGCGGTCGCCGTGCTTCACGGTGGCGACAGGACGAGATTCCACGGGGATATCGCCCCGAATCTTGAGGGTAGCGGGGCCGACGAACGCTTCTCCGATGGCAGGCACGTGCGGGGGACCCCCCCGACAGCCGGCCAGCAGCAAGAGCAAAGCGATTGCGGCGGCAAGCTTGCCTCTCACGCTTTTGTGCACTTTTCTCTCTTATTTTAGCAGCCGGATTTTAACAGGCGTATTTCAGAATGCGCCCGCGGCTTAGCGCGGTCCGCCAGCCCTCCATCGCGGCCTTTTTCCTGGGGCCGGTCGATCTTGCCGATGGGGTCGCGCACGTCCTCGACGCGCTTCGGATCGTTTTCCTACATGCCGATTTCCTGGTCGTAGTAAAGAAGCAATGTCGGATCGATGGCCCGGTGATCGGAAATGTCGCAGCCGAAATGCACGATATCCTTTGTGCATGTTCCCCGGCGGGGCGATTCTCGCCGCGGAGCGCAAACGTTCTATCATCGATCAGGTGCCGGAGAGATGCTGGAGTGGCTGGACCTGCGCCGCCGCGACTATGTGGAATACGACGTCGAAGCGGACCCGGCCGCGGTCGAGTGGGAGACGGCCGTGTGATCGAGGTGCGCTGGCAGGGCCGCGGCTGCATCGTGGGATCGGGTCCGACCGGCGCCTGAGGCATCCATGAGCGAGTACGATAACGAGCTTTCGAAGATTGTCGCCGAGCTGAACCGGGCCGCGCCCAGCCAGAAGACCGCCGAGCGCGTGCCGCGATCCACCGCCTCGCTCGAAGAGCTTCTGAAGTACGCGGCCGGCCGCAACGCCTCGGACGTGCTGCTCATCGCGGGCGCGCCGCCGGTGCTGCGCGTACAGGGGGCGCTGGTGCCCGGCACGGGCCCCGGGCTCGAGCCGGAGGACGTGAACAGCTACGTTCTGCCGCTGCTCGAACCGCCGCAGCTCGAAGAACTGCGGCAGAAGAAATCCGTGGACCTGGGCTTCGTGCGCGAGGGCCTGGGGCGCTTCCGTGTGAACCTGCACCACCAGCGCGGCACGGTGGCGGCCAGCATCCGGCTGCTGCCCGCGCGCATTCCCTCGCTCGAATCGCTGCACCTACCGGCCTCGCTGGCCAAACTGGCCGAGCGGCGCCAGGGCCTGGTGCTGGTGACCGGGCCGACGGGCTGCGGCAAAAGCTCCACGCTGGCCGCTCTAATCGATCTGGTCAACACGCGCCGCGCGGCGCACGTGGTGACTATCGAAGACCCGGTGGAATACCAGCACGCCAACCGGAGCGCCATCATCGAGCAGATCGAAGTGGGCCGCGACACGCCGGATTTCGCGGGCACCTTGCGGAGCATTCTGCGCCAGACCCCGGACGTGATCCTGGTAGGCGAGATGCGCGACGCCGAGACCATCGCGACCGTGCTGACGGGTGCCGAGACCGGGCACCTGGTGCTTTCCACGCTGCACACCAACGACTCCGTGCAGGCCGTCAGCCGCATACTCGATTCCTTCCCCGCCGCCAACCAGCCGCAGATCCGGCAGCAGTTTTCGCTGGCGCTGGCGGCCATCATCGCGCAACAGCTCGTGCCCGGCTCGGACGGCGTCTCGCGATGGCCGGCCACCGAGATCATGCTGGCCACCGACGCGGTGCGCGCGCTGATCCGCAAGGGCGACGACCACCAGCTCCGCTCGCAGGTTTCGGTGGGCCGCGCCGAAGGCATGATCACCATGGAGCAATCCCTGGCCGAGCTGATGCGGGCCGGCCGGATCACGCGCGAGACGGCCCTGGCGCACTGCCTGCGTGCCGACGATTTCGAGCGCTACGCAGCGGGGTAGGACAGAACGAAAGTAATTCGTTTCGAACGCCCGCCGGCCGGCGCGCGCGCTACGATGGACACATGCGAATGTTCACGTCGACACTTGCCATAGCGCTCCTCTGCGCGCCGTTTTCCGTGGCCTCGGAGAAGAGTAAAACTGCTGAGCGGCTGGGGGACTCGGCCGACCTCTTCTCTGAAGTCATGGGTACGCCGGACCGGTCTATCCCGCAGAACCTCCTGGATAAGGCCCAGTGCATCATCCTGGTCCCCGGGTTGAAGAAGGCCGCCTTCGGAATCGGGGGCAAATGGGGCCGCGGCTTCGCCGTGTGCCGCGGCGCCAACGGGCAGGGCTGGGGACCGCCGGCGGCCATACGCATTGAAGGCGGCGGCGTGGGCTTCCAGATCGGCGTTTCTTCCACCGACGTCATTCTACTGGTGATGAACGAACGCGGTATGCGGCGCCTGACCACCAGTAAATTCACGGTCGGAGGCGACGCCACGGCGGCCGCCGGTCCGGTGGGCCGCAATGCCACGGCGCAGACTGATGCCTTCATGAGCGCCGAGATCCTCTCCTGGTCGCGCTCGAGGGGTCTGTTTGCCGGGGTCTCGCTCGATGGCGCCACGCTGCGCAACGATATCGACGAGAACGAGGCGATGTACGGCCAACGCTGGGGCAATAAACAGATCCTGACCAGCGGAGCCAAGCCGCCCGAGATGGCCTCCAGGCTTCTTACTATTCTGAATAAGTACTCCAGCCGCAAGACGAGCTGAGCGGCGCACGGGGCCCGACGCTTCAGATCGTCAGGGTGATTTTGCTGAGGGTGCGGGGGCGGTCCGGATCGAGGCCTTTGCGCGCGGCCAGCCAGGCGGCGAAGAGCTGCGCCGGCACGATGTAAGGAATCGGCGTCAGTGTTTCCGGGACACGGCGGGGCAGCTCGATCAGGCGCGTGGCGCGCGCCGCCACTTCCCGGTTTCCCGAATCCGTGATGGCCACGATCTCCGCGCGCAGCCCCTGCAGGCGCGTGAGGGTGGCGCCGATCGAGGGCCAGGTAACCCCCGGAGGAGCGAAGGCGAAGACCGGAAAGCTCGGTTCTACCAGGGCTATGGGGCCGTGCATGAAGTCGGCCGAAGAGAAGCGCTCTGCCACCACGTAGCACGTCTCCATCAGCTTGAGGCCGAATTCGAAGGCGTTGGCGTAGTTCAGCCCGCGCCCCACCACCGCGGCGTAGCGCATGTAACGATAGCGCTCGGAAAGGCCGGCGATCTCCGGTTCCAGGCGCAGCGCGGCGGCCGCGGCATCGGGAATCCGCCGCAGCCGCTCCAGCTTGACCGCTCCGCCCAGCGCATACGCCAGCAGGTAAAGCATCAGCATCTGGCCGGTGTAGGTCTTGGTGGCGGCGACGCTCTTTTCCTTGTGCGCGCGCAGCAGGAAGACGTGCT
>Ga0181517_10002736_pt1 | contig 17556 bp, 16 predicted proteins | sample PEATcosm2014_Bin_31_FD_119748 | JGI IMG/M metagenome (GOLD analysis project Ga0181517, IMG submission 119748) | Peatland microbial communities from MTU Mesocosm Facility, Houghton, MI, USA - PEATcosm2014_Bin01_30_metaG | ecosystem: Environmental > Terrestrial > Soil > Wetlands > Peat | place... | reverse complement strand
TGGGAATGCCGCCGCTGCCCGAGTAGTGGTAGTCGGCAGGGACGCCCGGATAGTCGAACTCGGGGGTCTTGGTGTCGACCAAGGTGTAGCTCGTGCCCAGAAGACCGTAGTAGATGCGCGGCTGGGTGATGGCAAGGTCGGGGGCGGACGAGACCGGCGGCAGGTTCTGTACGAGGAAGTCGGGCGAACCGTCCGAGGCGACCTGGTTGACTGCCGAGACCACCGCCCCGAAGCCGTGCGTGTAGATCACGTGCTGGTTCACCCAGCTCTGCGAGGGTAGGCCGGCGATGTTCAGCTCGCGCGGCGCCAGCATGGTCTCGCGATAGACGCCGTTGACGTCGTAGCGGTCGATGCTCACCGTGGTGAACTGGTAGTAAGGACGCAGCTGCTGCAGCTGGGCGTAGCTTGTGAGCAGGGTGTTCTGGTCCCATAGCCGGATGTTGCCGACGGTACCGGGATCGGCGGCGAGTTTGGCGGTGCTCAGGTCGCCGGTCAGCGGATACATGGTCTGGGTGATCTTGTCGAGGTTGTAGGCGGCGCGCGTCGCCGCGATGTTACGGGCGATGTAGGGGCCTTCTTTGGCCTGCTGGTTGGGGCTCACGATGAGCGACTGCATGACGGCTGGGAAGATGACCCTAATGACGATCGCTGCGACTACCCAGCCGCCGATGCCATACAACGGCCAGCGCCAGCGCCGCCGCCAGAAGCCGTTGGCGATGAGCAGCGCGCCCAGCAGCAGACCGAAGATCAGCATGAACCGCATGCCGGGCAGGTTGGCGTGGATGTCGGTGTAGCCGGCCCCGGCCACTACACCGTCGCTGGCAAACAGCAGGTCCCAGGCCTTGAAGAGGTAGCCCACCCCGGCCAGCGCGAAGATGATGCCGAGCAAAACGGAAAGGTGAGCGACGGACTGGCGACGTGGCCTGACCACGAAGCCGATCGCGGGCTGACCCGCGGGGCGCGCGAAGGGGCCGCCGGGACCGAAAGGCCCGCCGGGTCCAAAGGGACCGCGTGGCGCAGCTGCGGGCTGCTCGGTGGTTTGGGCCGGGCGCTGCTGGGGCTGGATGAGCCCGCCCATGGCGCCGTGGATGATGATCGACACGATCAGGCTTGCGATGAGCGCACCCATGATCAGGCCGTAGACGGCCTGCCAGGCCGGCAGCGTGAAGACGTAGAAGCCGATGTCGTGGTGGAAGATCGGATCGCTGGTGCCGAAGCGCACGCCGTTCAGGGCACTCTGGAACAGCAGCCAGTTGCCGGACATGCCTACGCCGACAACGACAGCGATCAGCGCCGAGACGATGAGGCCCCCGCGGCGCAGGGCTTGGACCGCGTGCTCGTTGACGTACTCGACGACGTCTATGCCCTCGAAGGCGCGATGACGGGGCGACAGGCGCCGCGCAATCTCGACGTTGGCGAAGAAGATGGCAAAAAAGACGATGCCGGCCGCTACCCCGACGATCAGGCGCGACCAGATCTGACGCCAGTAGACGACGCGCAGGCCCACCTCGCCGAACCACAGCCAGTTGGTGTAGGCCTCGAGGTAGACGACAAACAGCACCACCGCGAGCACGAGGGCGGCCACGATGATGACGCCAAGGAGCCGACCACGGCTTCCCGATAGCGGCGAGCGCGGCTGCTTCGCCGGCATCTGGTAGACCTTGGCCATGGCGCCAGTATGGCAGATGCGAGCGCGGCGTGCGTCGGCGACGTCGCAGTTGAGATCGAGGCCGGCGTCGCGACAGGCGAAGATGGTTGTGTCTTCCGCCGAGCAGCGGGTCGGGTCATTGATCTCCAGCCCGTTGCCGAAGGCCGGCCGGAGTCGCCAGCTCCTTCCGACCACGCCGCCCTTGGTCGTACAGTCGTGGGCACCCGGCTCCGCGGTCGTAGCTGATCGCCTCGGCGGTCTGCGCTCTGAAGGTGCCGGTGGCTGGGGGTGGCTTGCGCGCTGCTCACAGCGAAACCACGGACCGCCCAAGAGCGGCCCGTGGTTTCAGGCGTTCAAGTCTTCAGCAGTAGGTAAGGTTCCCGAGGTTACAAAGCACGTCGTCCTCGGAGTGGTAGCTCGTTACGTGCATGTCCTGCAGTTGGCTGAACACTTCCTGGGGGCAACTGTTGCCGCTTGCGCACTCGCCGACTTCGTCCTTGCTCGCCGGGAAACTGACGCCCTTCAGGCAACCATCCACAGTGCTCTTGTCGACCATCGCTCTGCCTCCTTGGCAGCGAAGACTACGTTCGCGGGATTGATTCCCCGCCGCGATGGCTGTCCGAACGAGCGTGCCTGTCTCAGGGGTAAGCGCGTTGTAGCGGCTTCGCTTCCCGTCGGCTCGGTGTCGGCGCAAGTCGCTGTGTGCAGCCGATTCTGAAGCCGCACATGTCAGCGTGTCAGGTGCGGGAGTCCTCGGGGGGAGCGGTGATCGCCAACGGCGAAGTCGACCGCTCTTTCCCCTCGCCGCCGCTCGCGGCCAGCCTAGCCAACCATAGGCGGTCATCTGAGTCGGCGATCACTATGCTCTATGCTGGCGCGGTGATTACGGCTGTCGTCAGCATCGTCACCTTTGCCCTTGGACTTCTGCTCGGCCATCGCCTGGCCCTTGGTCGCGATAGGCGCAGGGAATTCAATGAGGCAGCGCGACCTGTGCGACAGTGGCTGTTGAAGCAGGCAAACCACCTTCGCTGGTACGTCGACGAGCCGAGTCTCATCGAGATGGACTTTTTTACCAGCTGCCTTTCAAGTCAGCAGCGAGAGCTGTTCGTGGCGGATCTCCGTGAGTACCACGCAATCGGTGGCGGTTCGACCGCCTTCGGTGAGTGGATACACGCGGATCCGGCCGCGGCAGAGCGCAAGATCGCGACCCTCCTGTCGTACAGCGACCGACGATAGGATTCCGGGAAGCGGAAGGCAAAGGGAGTCCACGCGGCGACCGACAGATGACCGCAGCAGCGCCTCCTGTGAGGCGACCGTCGAGTAGCGCGGCACCTTGGCCTCCGCGACTGCTGCCGACACCCACTCGGCAGCGTCGTGTGCGGCAGAATCGGAGGCCGCACGGGTCCGGCAGTGATGCAGGTCGAGAGCTGGGGCGCCGCGTCACCCATGGCCAGCGCGCGTGAAGAGTAGGATGGCCGTCATGACACCGGCGCTGACTGACATGAGGTTCAGAAGACTCACGTATAGGGTCAGGCCACCCCGGCTGGCGGTCCTCGTCCCGTTCTACGCATCAAGCCTGCGGACATGTGGCACATGGCAGCTCAGAATGCAGGGAGTTCTTGAGGTGTTGAGCCACACGGAGGCTGGCTCGGGGGCCATCATTCTCCCAGTAGGAGAGCAGGGGCTCTCCAGCGTATTTGTGAGCCTGCTCCGCGTCTTCGACCCCGACAGCATCGTCAGCTATGTGCCGTCCGTTCGCGAGCGGAGCACGGGCGAGCAACCAGCGATGCAGACCCGGTCGCCTGCCGAAGGGGCGCCCTCGCGGGCAGCAAGGGCGGAGAGGCTTTCGACGTCATCCGATGTTCTTCGGGACGTGGCCCTTCGGCTGTCCCAAGCGTGCTCGGCGTTTGTGTTCGACGGTGTCTTGCCAACAGTCGAGGCCGACATGGTGCCGCCCTTCCCAATGCGGGGGGTTTGGAAGGGGCAGGCTCCGTTGTTCGTCGTCGGCGACGGCGACCTTGATCCACGGATTCGGCTCGCGGCAGCCGGACGGGTGGGCCTGCTTTCGCCATCTTACGAGGAGGCGCTGAGCAAGCCGCGATCGTTGGTGATCCGGGTTCCGGCCAGCAGTGAGAACACCGAGGAGTGGCTGGCACTCGCCTGGCGACGGCAGCTGGAGGGCGCTCCAGTTCCAATCGTCGGTGGGTTCGGCCCCGCCTACTCTCTCGATCGCCTCGTGAACCGTGACACTGTGGCGTCGCTGTCTGAAGTGCCGGATACGCCCTTCGCCGCTTCGGCTGCGGGCTGGGCCTGGAACTTCGCTCTATCTGCTCGCATCTTCCGGCCAGCTCCGGTCTTTGTCCTCGGTGACTCGCCAGAAGACTACTGCCTGGCTTTCACTCTTGACCGGCTCTTTCGAAACGGGGCATGGCTGCCTTGTGGCGCGGACCTCGAGGAGCTCGACCAGGTGAAATCGGGCCTCAGCAAGAAAGTCAGTTCGACGATGCTGGGTTTGGAGCCCGCGCCCTATCTGACATCCGTGTCGCTTGGCATGGACGCCGTTCTACGCTGCGCCGAGAGCATCAGACACCGGTTGGGGCATGAGCGGAAGGTGATTCAGCTAGCGCCGGACAAGCTGCCCGTCGCCGGCTGGACGCCTTGCCGTCTCCTGGACCCGGAAATCGTCGATCATGTCCGCTTTGAGCCGTTTGTCGGTGACTGCCAGGCCACCACCTTTGACACGCCACTCCCGTCGTGGCTGCCCGACAATCCGTTTGATCGCTCGTGGGAAGTTGATGTTCTCGTCGACAACAGGCGGCTTCCCACGCGCTCTTGTCTCAATGAGCTGCTGCTGGCGCCGGCCAGCTTCCAGCCAGCCGCAGTGCGAAGCAGCAGCGACGGGACAAGCTACTCCCCGGTTCCGATACTCCAGCTGGACGGCGTGGCGCCCGAGAGACAGTTCGCACGTCCCAGCCTGCGTGTGCCGCCCGTCGCCGAGGTGTTCGGAGCATTGCTCGCGGACTCCGGGCTCAGCTTGTTCGATTCTTCGACCGGCAACTACACGAGAGAGTCGATCGCGCTCTGGGGCGGCCTCGAAAACCTCGCCGCTGACCTCGTCGATGGTGATTCGTGGGCCATTCTGAAAGCCTTCTGCCGGAAACCAGCCAAAGGGAGGGGCGCGGCCTCACCCCAGGTCGGGAGAGCGTCACGGACGTCCGGAATGATCTATCTCTCGATTGAGGACTGCCTTGGTGTGGTGAAAGCGGCCGGCAGCGGGTTCTCGGTCGACGACGAGAGGATCAGTGCCTTGGTCGATCGCTACCTCGAGTCGTCTATCCTGCGCCGCGGGTTCGTCCTGCGATGCTCTCGCTGCAGAAGTGAGGATTGGTACGATCTGGAGGACATTGGCCACACTTTCACCTGTGTCCGGTGTCGGGCGGTGGCCACCATAACCAAGCCGGCCTGGGCTCGACGCATGGATTGGCGCGCGGAAACCGATTCGGAACCTCGCTGCTACTACAGACTGAACGAGGTTGTGCGGCAGGCGCTAATGCACAACGTGCAGGCGCCTGTACTCGCACTCACGCGACTTGCCGAGGAGGCAATCGCGTTCGACTTTCTGACCGAGATGGAGGTACGCAGAGAGGAAGAGACCTTCGCTGAGGTCGATTTGTGGTGTGTTGCTGACGGCGCCCTGGTCATTGGTGAGGCCAGCAGCACCGGCGTGCTCTCGCCTCGCCGCGACGACCAGGTCTTGAGGCTTGAGAAGCTCGCGACCATTGCCACTGCGATGAAGGTCGACCGATTCGTTCTCGCCTCGACCGCCAGCCGGTGGAACGGGGAAACGCGGAAGGCCGCAACGACGGCTTTCCGCGACCTTGAACTAGAGCTGGTGTTCATTGAGGGTCTTGGGAAGCGGTGACCGTCGGAGGCCCTCAGGTGTGGTCAGTGGTCGGCCACCCGTCGGCAGCGGGCCCTTGTGCAGCCGAAATGCCGTGACGACAGGTTCGTGTGTGATGTGCGCCCCTCGTGTCGGCAAACTCAAGCGCCGCGATGCCGCGCGAGGCTGGTCTTAGCGAGGCGTCGTCTGCGAGGTGCCGCGGCTTGGGCTTGACCCGTCTTCCCACTGTCGAGAACCATCGAGCAGGCGGGCCGCGTTGCGCCAAAGGATGTCCTCGCGGGCTTCCTCAGGCAGGGGCAGGCTGCTCAGTCGCTCGACCTCCGAGGCAACGTCAGCCCAGGGCCCATCGCTGCCAAACAGGACCTTCTGGGCGCCGTGTGACTCGATGAGCTCGCAGAAGCGCCGCTCGCCCAGGTAGGACATGGTGAAGGAGGTCTCCAGGTAGACCGGGCGGCCCACCAGATGGCGGGTCACCTCCTGCCACTGCTGCCAGCCGCCCATGTGAGCGAGGACCACGGTGAGCTCGGGGAACCGGTCGAGGATGCGGGCGAAGGTCTCGGGGTCAGAGTGCACACTGGGCAACCCGACGTCCTTGCCAGCGTGGAAGAAGACGACCAGGCGCCGCTTGGCTGCCGCGGCGTAGAGCGGCTCGAGGCGCGTCTCGTCGGGGCAGAAGCTCTGATACTCGGGATGCAGCTTGAAGCCAGCAAAGCCGGCGCTCGCCAGGCGCTCGAGCTCGGCGTCGGGGTCGGCCAGGTCGGGGTGCATGGCGCCGAAGGGCACAAGCTGTCCGTCGCCAAGCGGAGCCAGCCAGTCGTTGATTGAGCGCACCTGGCTTGCCTTGCTAGCTACTGGCTGAATCACGCTCTTCGCAACGCCGCCTCGCGCCATGGCCGCGTGCAGACCCGAGACAGTGCCGTCGTAGGCGGGCGTAAGGTCGGCGCGCTGCTGCAGAATCGCAAGCGCCGCTGGCGCCAGCGTGTCGGGGAAGACGTGGGTGTGGAAGTCGATGATCACGAAGGGCTCCGTCACGGAACGTTCTCAGGTAGATGGCCTGATTCTAGATCAAAGTCAGAAGGCCACAGCCTGGCCTGCACCTGTCGCGGCCATGCTCGGCATCGCCGGGCAACGACGCCTCGGTTTGCGTCGGTCGCGCTGCTTAGTTCAGACTCACGTCCTGAGCCCAGGCGAGGAAGGCACCGCTGAGGCTGGCCATGGTCTGGGGCTCAAGGAGAACCGTGACATCGTGCGTCACGTCCGGCAGGGCGACGATGTCGAGCTCGCCGCTGTAGAGCAGGCGCAACTCATCGCCCTCGTCTTCCTCTGCGCCCTCCCAGATGACGGTGTCGAACTCAGTCAACGATGCTCATTCCGCGGGTGAGGCCGGTGTGATGGTGACCGTGATCGTCTCCGGGTCCTCCATGCGCTTGACCGCCCACTTGTGGATGTAGAGCGTGCCGATGACAAGCGGCTGATCTGTCTCGGGCTCTTCGTAGCGCACCGTGTTCTTGGTCTCTTTGGCTCTTTTTAGGGTCGCTGAGAGTGGTTCCATCGTTCCTCACTTACGAGATTTGCGGGGAGCTGCAGCCTACCACCGCCGTGCGGGACCGTTTGTAGCGATCGAGACGCAGGGACGTGCGCCTTTCGACGCCTACAGTGCCCGTTCCAGAAACCAGCGATGCTGCCGGCGATCGTAGAACAGATCGAAGACACGGCCCTCGGCGACCACGCGCAGGTAGCGGCGGTCGATGTGCAGCTCGTCGCTCCACCAGCCGGTATCGATCGCCCAGCGCTGCAGGACGCGATCGACCCGCCAGCGCCGTTTGTTCCAGAGGAAGGCCGCGGGAGCGTGGGCGACCGGGCGCCAGGTGACCGTGATGGGGGCAGGCAGACCTTGAGCCACAGTCTTCTTTCGAGCAGGTGGCGAGCGTTTCTGGCGGGAGACGAACAAGTGTTCGTGTCACTGTACACCATTACCGTTCGGGCACCCTCGAGCTGCCGAACCCATGCTGACATCAAAGCTCGGCCGGCCGGCGCTCGACAGCGCCGCCGGTGCGGGGCAGGATGGAGAGGTATGATCCGCGCCCTCTTGCTCATCGACATGGACGCCTTCTTCGCCTCGGTCGAACAGGCCCGCCGGCCCGAGCTTGCCGGCCTTCCGGTGGTCGTCGGCGGTCGCGCCGAGAGCCGCGGCGTGGTGAGCACCTGCTCCTACGAGGCGCGCGCCTGCGGCGTGCGCACGGCCATGCCCATGGCGCAGGCCCTGCGCCTCTGCCCGCAGGCCGCCTTCCTGCCCGTCGACATGAAGGCCTACGTCGCGGTGCACCAGGCGCTGCTCGAGATCTTCGGGCGCTTCACCGACCTGGTCGAACCGGTCTCGATCGACGAAGCGTTCCTCGATGTGACCGGCTCGCGCCGTCTGTTCGGCAGCCCGCAGGCGATCGCCAGCCAGATTCAGGGACTCACGCGCGGTGAGCTCGGCCTGTCGTGCTCGATCGGCATCGGGCCGACCAGGCTGCTCGCCAAGCTGGCCGCCGAGCTCGACAAGCCCGGGGGGCTGTCGACCCTCACCCGGGCCGACGTCGGCGGCCGGCTGCGCGAGCTGCCGGCCGGCGACCTGTACGGCATAGGACCGGTGACCGTCGAGCGTCTGCGCCGCGTGGGGATCGTCACCATCGGCCAGCTCCAGGATGTGCCCCTGCCGGTCCTGCAGGCCACCTTCGCCAAGTCGGCCGCCGCCCTCAAGGAGCTCGCTTTCGGCGGCGGCGACGCCGCCGTGCACTCCGCCCGCGCCGCGCCCAAGTCGCTGGGCCACGAGGTGACCTTCGCGCACGACGTAAGCGAGCGCGAGCTGCTGCGGGCCACGTTGCTCGACCTCGCCGACCGCACCTCGAGCGAGTTGCGGCGCAAGGGCTACGCCTGCCGCACGGTCGCCCTCAGGCTGCGCGACGAGCACTTTCGCACCTTCGGCGGGCAGCGCACCCTGCCGGGCCCGACGAGCGCCACCCGGGTGATCTACGAGACTGGGTCGGCGCTGCTCGACGAGCTGCATACCCGCGGCTGCCCCTTGCGCCTGCTGGGCCTCACGTTGAGTGGTCTCACGGCCGAGGCCACTCAGCTCGTCCTCGACGACTCATCGCGTGAGCTGGCCCGCGACGAGGCCGTCGACCGCGTGCGGGCCAAATTCGGCGCCGGGGCGCTGCGCCGGGCCGGCGCAGACCTGGCGCCCCACCGTGACAGGCCGTCGCGACCCTAAGGGGTCGGCAACGCCCGCGCCGACGGCGGGGCGTGCTCTTCTCTTATGAGCTCCATCGTCGAGCAGTGCACGCCGCCGCTGAACTTCTGCACCTCGTCGTAGGCGACGGTCACCACTTCGACGCCGTGACGCTCCAGCAGGCGGCGCGTGCGCGGGCTCGAGTCCGACATGATCACGCGGCCAGGGCGGGTGACCAGGCAGTTCACCGCCCACTCCTCGTCGGGGTGCGGCCAGAGCAGCGTGATGCCCATATCTGCCAGGCGGGTCACGAACCAGTAAGGCAGGTGCTCCGCATCGACCAGGGCCTTGTCGTGGTCGAGCATGGCGAGGTGGCCGTCGAGGTGGATCGAGTAGCCGGCCAGCGGCACTATGATGAGCTCGATATCGAGCCGGCTGAGCACCTCGTCGAGCTGGTCGGCACCCTCTTCGTTGCAGCGCGCGGAGAGCCCCAGCGCGGCGATGCCCGGGCGGATCTTCACGAACGAGCCGCCTTCGAGCGTGCCGCTGCCGGCGATGGTGCGCAGGACCGGCATGCCCGCCGCCGCCAGCGCGCGCAGCACCCCGGCCTCTTCGCCGCGCCGCTGCCGGGCCGCCAGGCGGCCTATGACGGCGCCGCCTTTGACGGTCACCAGGGGGTCGCGCATGAAGACACCGTTGTAGAGCGGCGGCGCGAGCTCCTCGGCGAACACGACCTCGACGCCTTCGGCGCGCAGCGCCGCGACCAGGCCGTCGTGCTGGTCATGTACGCGGGCCACGTCGGGCGGCTCGGCGCCGCTCCAGTACCAGCGGCCGTCGGGGTCGACAAGCTGGCCCAGTTCAGGGTCGTACCGCCGTTGGTCATGGCCTCGAACTCGGGCCCGGGCCGGCGCATGAGCACCATCTTGAGGGGACCCACGTCGTCGGTCGCGCCCCACGCCGCGCCCCACACCGCGGTGAGCTCGTGCGGGTCGTCGAAGGGCGGCAGCGGCTGCGCCGGGTAGACGCGGTCGAGGTAGCTCAGCCACGGGGCGACGCCGTTGCTCCCCTCGGTGCGCGCCGGGACCTGGCTGTGCGAACCGTGTGCGTCGGGCGTCGGCTGCGCATCTCGTGCCGGTCCCGCGTCGGGCGTCGGTTGCGCGTCGGGCGCCGATCCTGTGCTTCGCGTCTGTTCCATCGGCTCCTCAGATCTACGCCGGCCCGCCCGCGGGAGCCGTCGGCAGGTAGTGGCGTTCGGTGAAGACCTTGCGTACGTACGGCGACGTGACGGCGCGCACGAGTCCTTCGTAGTCGAGGGCGAAGTCGACGGTGTCGCCGGCGGCAAGCGGCGTCGTCGTGATGAGCAGCGTGTGGTCGCTCGACATGCCGGCGATGTAGCTCTCGGGCAGCAGGGGGTGCAGGGCGCGCGGCTCGCCGTCGCGGCGACCCAGGGCCAGCAGGACGTGGCGCGCCTCGGCTTGCGGCAGCGTCGTCTCGGGGACGTGTCCGAACGCGTCGGGGCCGATCAGTCCGAGCGGCGGCCCGGGCTTGAGGCGCGACTCGATGACGGTCGCGGTGAGCACGGGGTCGGCGCGCATGAGTCCCGGGACGGGTGCTACAGCCGGCAGTGTGTAGTGACCGAAGTAGAGCGCGGCGCCCAGGCGGATGTGGCAGACGTGCCGCGGCCGGAAGCCCTCGAAGAGGTGTGGCAGGCAGTAGGTGCCGCCCAGCGAGAGCGTCGGTTCGCTCGCGCACGAGCCGGCGACCGCGGCGAGGATCTCTTCGGCCTGCGCGAACAGGTCGAGCGAGGGCTGCAGCCCCGAGATGCAGGCGAACTGGACGGCGATGCCCGAGAGAGCCACGCCGGGCAGCGCCGCGAGCCGCGCGGCGAGCGCGACAGCGTCGTCGGGCAGCACGCCGTCGCGGCGGTCGCCCATGTCGACGATCATGAGGACCGACAAGGTCCGCCCGGCCGCGCGTGCCGAGAGGGCCTGAGCGGTCGAAAAGTCCGAGAGCAGCAGCACGTCGGCTACCTCGATGGCCAGGTCGAGCTCGTCGTGTTGCGGCGGACGTATGAGGAGCCGCGGACCGAGGTCCCGCGCGGCCAGGCGCGCCAGCGAGGGCAGGCGCGAGTCGGCCAGGGCGGCGGCGCCGCCGGCCAGCATGGCGGCGCCCACGTCGGGCTCGCCGTCGACCGCTTTGGTGACGCCCACCACGTCGATGCCCTGCAGCGCCAACCGCCGGCCGAGCGCGGCGATGTTGTGCCGTACGGCGGCGACGTCGACGGTCAGCGTGACTGCCATGAACGCTCCCAGTGACCTCGGCGCCCGTGCGACGGTCGCCGCGGGCGCCGCTTTTCGTGACCTGCACAACAGTACTTCAGAACCTCGGGGCGTGTCGCCGCGGCGGTATCGTCGCCCAGTGTAATCTCGTACACTTCGCGCACTGCCTTTACAATCTCGATGATCGCAGCCATCACAAGGGGAAGAGTCATGAGGAATACAAAGAGCGTGTCACTGGTCGCGGCGAGCGTCGTCGTGGCTCTGCTCGCGGTCGTCCTGGCCGCCTGCGGGTCGAGTTCGACGTCGAATGGCGCCGCGAGCGCGAGCGCGAGTCCGAGCGCCGGTGCGAGCTCCGCAGCCGCCACGTTCAACATCGCGAACGTCAAGGCCGACTCCACGCTCAACGCCATGCTACCGGCGGCCATCAGGTCGGCCGGCACCATCCACGTGGCCACCGCCATGCCGTACGCCCCCTGGGAGATGTACGTCTCGGTCGGCAGCAAGCAGGCCACCGGCATCGACTACGACCTCTCCGAGGCTATCTGCGCCAGGCTGGGCGTCAAGGACAGCTTCGACCAGACCCAGTTCGACGCGATCATCCCCTCCATGCTGGCCGGCAAAGAAGACATGGTCATGGCCTCGATGTTCGACAACGCCGCGCGTCAGAAGACACTCGATTTCGTCGACTACGCCACCGACGGCTACGGCCTGCTCGTGGCGGCCGGCAACCCCGCCAACATCAAGACGGTCGACGACCTGTCGGGCAAGACCGTTGCCGTGCAGAGCTCCACGTCGCAGGTCGGCGAGCTCAAGAAACTCAACACCAAGTTCGTGGCCGCCGGCAAGGCGCCGGTCACCATCCTGCAGTTCCCGCAAGACGCCGACTCGGTGCTGGCCGTGACCAGCGGCAAGGCCCAGGCCCAGATGGACGACCAGTCGGTGGCCGCCTACAACGTGAAGACGGTCGGCAACGGCCAGACGCTGGCCTTCGTCAACGATCCGTCGGTGGCCTCGTCGTTCTCGAACGCGATCGTGGGCGCCGGCATTCCCAAGACCGACCCGCAGCTGCGCGACGCCGTGCAGAAGGCACTCCAGTCGCTGATCGCCGATGGCACCTACGCCAGTATCCTCAACAAATACGGCGAGAGCACGCTGGCCGTCACGTCGGCGCAGCTGAACCAGGGCAAGTAAGCCGCGGTGGACGCCGCGGGCACGACAGTGCGTAAGGAGGCTCTGTGGCAACGGTAAGCCAGGCCGCGCCGAGTGTCGGTCGGCCGCCCAGGATCGAAGCCATCCCCATCCGCCATTGGGGCCGCTGGATCAGCGCGGTGGTCATTCTCTTCGTCGCGTTCGCCATGCTCTGGTCGCTCTGGCACAACCCGAACGTCGACATCAGCACCATCCGGCACAACCTGTTCGCGCCGTACGTGCTCCGCGGCGTCGTCGTCACCATAGAGCTCACCATCATCGCCATGGTCATCGGTCTCGTGGGTGGCGTCTTGCTGGCCGTCATGCGGCTGTCGCCCAACCCGGTGCTCAAGACCGTGGCCTGGGCCTACATCTGGTTCTTCCGCGGCACGCCGATCCTGGTACAGATCCTCTTCTGGGGCTTCGTCGGCGCCCTCTACAAGAACATCTTCGTGGGCCTGCCGTTCACCGGCATCGTCTTTGGCCACGCCTCGACGAGCCGGCTCATCGGCGCCTTTACGGCGGCGATCCTGGCCCTGGGCCTGAACGAGGCGGCCTACGCCGCCGAGCTCGTGCGCGCCGGCATCATCTCGGTCGACCGCGGCCAGTACGAGGCGGCCCACTCGCTCGGCATGTCGGGCGGCCTCACCATGCGGCTCATCGTGCTGCCCCAGGCCATGCGGGTCATCATCCCGCCCATGGGCAACGAGACCATCTCCATGCTCAAGACCACCGCACTGGTCTCCGTGATCTCGGGTACCGACCTCATGACCAACATCCAGCTGGCTTACTCGCAGAACTTCAAGACCATCCCCCTGCTGCTCGTGGCCAGCATCTGGTATCTGGCCATGACCTCGGTGATGAGCGTCGGTCAGTACTACCTCGAGCGCCATTTCGGGCGGGGCTTCGGCCAGAGAGAGGGCGAAGCCGCCGAAAAGCGCGCCGAACGAAGGGACACCAAACGTGCGGCGGCCAACCATGTCTAACCCCGAAGGACAGCCGGCCACGCCGGCCCCCATCGCACCCGCCTCCGAGGCCCCCATGGTGCGCGCCGAGCAGGTCTGGAAGAGCTTCGGCAACTTGGACGTGCTCAAAGGCGTCGACCTGACCGTCTACCCCCGGCAGACCTTCGTGCTGCTCGGCCCCAGCGGCGGCGGCAAGTCGACTTTGCTGCGCTGCATCAACCACCTCGAGCAGATCGACGCCGGCCGGCTGTACGTTGACGGCGACCTCATGGGCTACCGCGAACACGGCGACAAGCTCCACGAGATGCGGTTGAAAGACGTGGCCAGGCAGCGCGCCAAGATCGGCATGGTCTTCCAGCGTTTCAACTTGTTCCCGCACATGACCGCCATCCAGAACGTCATGGCGGCGCCCACCCACGTGCACCACGAGAGCAAGGGCGAAGCCGAGAAAGAGGCCGAGCGGCTGCTCGCCCAGGTCGGTCTGGCCGACAAGCTCGAGTATTACCCGGCGCAGCTGTCGGGCGGTCAGCAGCAGCGCGTGGCGATCGCCCGGGCCCTCGCCATGCACCCCAAGCTCATGCTCTTCGACGAACCCACCAGCGCGCTCGACCCCGAGCTCGTGGGCGAGGTCCTTGACGTCATGAAGAACCTCGCCCTCGGCGGCATGACGATGATCGTGGTCACCCACGAGATCGGCTTCGCCAAAGAGGTGGCCGACGGCGTCGCGCTGCTCGACGGCGGCGTGGTCGTCGAGTCGGGCCCGCCCGGCGAATGTCTCGTCAACCCCAAGGAGGAGCGCACCAAGCTCTTCCTGTCGAAGGTCCTGGCGTAGCCCAGACCGGCCGCCAGGGGTCGCCCATGTACTCCGCCGCGAGCCTCGACCTCGTGGCCGCCGACCTACGCCGGCAGCCGGCGCTGCTCGCCGACTCGCGTGCCTCAGTGCGCGCGGCCGTGTCGCAGGCGTCGCGCGAGCTGGGCCCCCGGCCCAGCCGCATCTACCTGGCCGGCTGCGGCGACTCGCTCGACGCCCTCGCCGCCGTGCGCTTCGCCTGGGAACAGCTTCTCGGCCTGCCGGTCGAAGCCATGCCGGCGCTCACCTTGAGCCGCTACGTCCTTGCCGCCGCGCCGCCCGACGCGCTTGTGGTCGCCCTGTCGCAGTCGGGCACGGTGAGTCGCGTGCTCGAAGCGGCCAGGCGCGCCGTCGGCGGCGGCTTGCGCGTGCTTGTGATCACCGGCAAGCCCGACAGCGCGCTCGCCCGCGAGCCGGTCACGGCGCGCCTCGTCACCCCGTTTCGCAAGACCAGCGGCGTGCCCGGCATGGCCTCGTTCGTCTTCAACCTCGCCGTGCTCTACGAGCTCGGCGCGGCCCTCGCGGAGGCGTGGGGTGGCGCGGCCCCCGCAGCGTCGCGGGAGCACGCGATCACACAGACGTTCGCGGCCCGCGCGCCTGCCGATGCCGCCGTTCTCGCCCCGGCTGCGGTGCGCGAGCAGCTCGACGCCCTGCCCGCGCTGCTGCGCGACTCGCTCGACAGCGTCTGGCCGGTAGCGGCCGCGCACGCCGCGGCGATCGCGGCCGAGCCCGGCGTCGAGCTCCTGTTGGGCACGGGTCCGAACCTCGCCACCGCGCGCTTCGCCGCGCGCAAGCGCTTCGAGCTCACGCAGCGGGCGGCCATGGTGCAGGAGACCGAGGAGTACGCCCACGACCAGATCGCGATGGTCGGACCGCACACGCCGACGCTCGTGTTCGCCCCCTCGGGCGCCGCCTCGGTGCGCGGCGCCGAGGTGCTTGACTCGCTGATCGAGCTGGGCTGCCCGGTGGCGGTGGTGACCGAGCGCGGCGCCGACCTCGGCCTGGCGCAGGAGCCGCGGTTTCGCTACGACGTCGAAGCCGGCCTCGACGAGCTGCTCAGCCCCCTGCTGCAGGCGCTCGTGCCACAGACCTGCACCTGTGAGCTCGCGCGTCTTGTCGGCGGTTCGTTCTACGGGTACGCCGATCCCGTCGTCGAGGCGCTTGGCGACCGCCTGATCTACGAGAGCGACGTGATCCCCTGAGCGGCGCGCCCGAGCTCCTCTGTGTCGCCGACATCGGCATCGACGTGGTCGCGCGGGTCGCCCGGCTGCCACGGGCCGACGAGAAGGAGTCGGCGACGCTGGTCGGCGAGTTCCCCGGCGGCATGGGTGCCAACGTGGCGTCGTCGTTTGCCACCCTGGGCGGCCGGGCGGCGCTGGTCAGCAGCGTCGGCGACGACGAGCGCGGCCGGCGCTGCCTCGCCGACCTGCGCGCGACCGGGGTGGACGTCGAGCATGTGTTGACGATCGCCGACGCCACCTTCTGGACGATCGCCCTGCTCGACGCGCAGGGCGAAAAGTCGCTCGTTGAGTTCTCGACCAGGGCCTCGGCGCCGCAGTGGGAGCGGATCGACTGGGGCGTGCTCGAGGGGGTCAGGGTCGCCTACACGGTCGGTGCCGAGGGGCGCCATGCCTGCCGGCTGTTCGCCGAGTGTCGCCGGCGCGGCGTCACGACGGCGCTCGACGTGGAGACCGCCGACCTGCGCGACGTGCTGACCCTGCGCGAGCTGCTCGCTCAGACCGACCTGCTCTTCGCGCCTGCCGGCTACGCCCGGGCGATCGCGCAGACCCAGTCGCTGCCCCAGGCTGCGCGGCGGCTGCTCGACGCCGGGCCGTCGGTCGTGGCCATCACCGGCGGCGACAGCGGCTGCCTGGTCGCCGACGGCGCCGGGCTGACCGAGATCCCCGGCCACGCCGTGGCGGTCGTCGACACCACCGGCGCCGGCGACTGTTTTGCCGGCGCCTTCCTGTACGGCTTCGTGCGGGACTGGCCGGTCGAAGACTGCGCGGCCGTGGCCAACCTCATGGCCGCGCAGAGCGTCACCGCCTACGGCTGCCGAGGGCGGCTGCTCGGCCTGGCGCAGCTCGCCGCGCTCCCCGCGGCGGCCGGCCTTGAGATCCTCAGGTAGCCGCAGCCGCAGCCGCAGCCGCAGCCGCCGTAGCCACCCGCGTGGCGGTGGTCGCGTGGAGTCGGCGCCCGCGAGGCGTCAAACGGCTCCGTCGAGCAGCTCGTCGGCCAGGCCCAGGAGCATCTCGCGGTTCTCGAGCTGCGCGACCCAGTCGGGCGGGATCGCCTCGAGGCCCAGCCAGGCTCCCAGGATCGCGCCGGCGATCGAGGCCGTCGAGTCGCTGTCGCCGCTGATGTTGGCCGCGGCGGCGAAGGCCCCGCGCACGTCGTCGCGGTAACGCAGCGCTGCGAACAGGCCGATGCCCAGCGCCTCGTCGGCCACCCAGCCCTTGCCGCGCTCGCCGGGCGCCTCGCGGCCGCTTGAGCCGATTCGGCCGATGGCCCCGTAAGGCTCTTCAGAGGAAGCGGCGAGCGTCACGGCGGCATCGACGGCCGCCAGTGAGTGGACCGCCCCCGGGTAGGCGGCCAGCACCGCTCGAGCCTGGGAGACCGCGTCGTCAAGGGCGAGACCGCCCACGAGCCGGTCGATCAGCAGCGCTTGAAAGCCCGACGACGTGTCGCTCGTGACCGCGCCGTGCGTCAGGGCGGCCGCGTCGACGCCCGCCGCGAAGGCGGCCGCGCCGAGCCCGATCAGACCTAGGGGAGCCACTCTCATGACGCCGCCGCAGCCCTTGCTGCCGTTGCGCGAGACGTCGCGCGCGCCCCCCGGGCTGCCGGCGGAAAGCGCGGCCATGCAGGTGTCGCCGGGCGCTCGATCGACCCAGTCGGACGAGCGGTGCCACTCGAGGTATCGCTCCCAGATGGCGAGGCGCAGGGCGCCGAGGTCGGGCGTGCGGGCGCCGTCGCCGTCGCTACCGGCACGGCTTGCGCCGGCCTTGGGAGCGCGCCAGCCGGTGGCCGCCCGCCAATCCTGAATGCCGCGCGCGGTCGCGATCGACATCTGCGTGTCGTCGGTGTAGCTGCCGGCGGCAAAACGCCGCCACGGTTGGAGGCCGCCGATGCCGTTGGGCGGGAACGCCGCGAGGATCTCGTCGCGCGTCATGAACTCGACCGGCGCTCCAAAGGCGTCGCCGACCGCGAGGCCCACGGTGCACCCGCGGCCGCGCGATCGCCGCTCCTGCTGTCTACTTGTGTCTGCGCTCACCCGGCGGCCTCCTTGGGGACTTCTTCTGTCGGCAACGCTGTCTTTGAGGTGAGAACGGTAACGGAGTGGCGGACCAGAGCAAAGCTGCCGGTCCACGGGACTCGTACGGAACCGGGCACTGGCTGCCACACAGCGCTGAGGCTTGTCGGACCATCGTCGCTCGCCGTTGGCCGGTGAGGGGAAGTAGACTCGCGGCGACACCGACAGGGGAGAAAAGCCCATGGCAACCGCTCTCACCCC
>Ga0181517_10002733_pt1 | contig 17566 bp, 13 predicted proteins | sample PEATcosm2014_Bin_31_FD_119748 | JGI IMG/M metagenome (GOLD analysis project Ga0181517, IMG submission 119748) | Peatland microbial communities from MTU Mesocosm Facility, Houghton, MI, USA - PEATcosm2014_Bin01_30_metaG | ecosystem: Environmental > Terrestrial > Soil > Wetlands > Peat | place... | reverse complement strand
TGCGAGCGCGACGCCGCCGCCGGCGCAGGTTGGCGGTGAGCCCACCGAAGCCGACAAGAAGAACGCTGTGAAGGAGAAGCGCTCCTGTCAGGCGTTGCTCGACCAGGGGGCCTTCGCGAAGGCGGTCGAGGCGGGTGAGCGCTCGGTGGCGCTCGACCCGGCGGACGGCGAGGCGTGGTTGATGCTCGGCGCCGCCTACCAGTCGATGGGGAAGGGCGCCGAGGCCCGCCGGAGCTTCTCGTCGTGCGTCGCCGAAGGGAAGAAGGGCCCGATCGGCGAGTGCCGGGCGATGCTGCACTGACCTCTGATCCGGACGAACCAGCCCGACTTCAGCGTGCGATGCGAGCGGGTGCTCCGGCCGCGCTTGCGACGCTACGAACCACGCTTGCCAGGTCTCCCGGCAGCGGCGCCTCGACGACGAGCCGGCGCCGCGTGCGGGGGTGCCGGAGCTCGAGCTTCGCGGCATGGAGGAAGGTCCTGTCGAGCCCGTGCTTCTCGAGGAAGAAGCGGTTGGTCGGCGCGTGACCGTAGCGGTCGTCGCCGAGCACCGCGTGCCCGATCGAGGCGAGGTGCCTCCGGATCTGGTGCGTGCGCCCCTCGTCGGGGAAGACCCGAAGGATGGCGTGCATGTCGAGGACGCTCTCGCGCTCGAAGCTCGTGCGCGCGTGCTTCGTCTTGCCGTCGATCACGAGCGGCAGGTCGATCGCACCGCGCTCGTCCGGCACCCCACGTACGGCGGCAACGTACGCCTTCGTGGCGTCTTCGGCGCCGATCGCCTGGGCCCAGGCGGCGACACGGGACGGGTCTTTTGCGAAGACGACGATCCCGCTGGTCCCGACGTCCAGGCGATGGACCGGGACGGCCCGAGCTGAACCGGGCAGCTGCCGCGCACGGTCGAGGAGCGAGCCGCGATGCTCGCCCTGAGGCGTCGTGGGCTCGTGGGGTGGCTTGTCCAGGATGATGACGTCGGCATCCTCGAACAGGACGGCAGGTAGCGAAGGTGGGCCCGGCGAGAGCACTGCGACCGTCTCCACCTCTTCGGTCAGCGGGATCATGTCCACCGGCCAGAGCTCCGTCGCGCGGAGGCCGAGTCGCGCGAGGTGATCGAGATCGCGCGCGAGCGTCTCGGGCTGGCACGAGACGTACACGACCGTCCCGGTCGAGATCTGCGCGAGCCGCGCGCGCACGGCCGGGGCGAGGCCACGACGCGGAGGGTTGACGACGATGGCGTCGAAGCGCTCCGAACGGCCGGCGAGTCGCCCCAGCGCGTGCGCCACGTCGTCGCAGAGAGCCTCCAGCGTGAGCCCGGCGGCGTGTGCGCTGTCCCTCGCGTACTGCACGGCCGGCTCGAATGACTCGACGAGGAGCACGTCCGCGCCGCGGGACGCGAGGCCCAGCGCGATCGCTCCCGACCCACCATACAGATCGAGGACGCGGGGCGCCTCCGGCCGCCTCGTCTCACCGTCGCCGAAGACGGTCGCCGCGATCCTGGCGTGGACGCGCGCGGCCTGGCCGCGGTGCGCCTGCACGAAGGACCCGAAGGTGGCCCGATGGACCGACTCCCCGAGCGCGTCATCGCCCCAGCTCTGCCCCGCCAGGAGCATCGTCTCCTTGCCGAGGACCTGGGGCGCAACGCCGTCGTGGAAGTTCACGGCCACGCCGAGCACCTCGGGCGCGGACCTGCAGAGCGCGACGGCGGCAGCGCGCAGCTTCTCGAGCCTGGAGGCAGCGCTCCGTCGGATGACCCACGTCACGAGCACCCGTGAACGAGCGGTCTCGGGCGAGGGGGGCGGGCGGACCTCACGCAGGTCGATGGCGACGAGCCCGCCCGCCGACGGCGACGTGGGGGGAGCCAGCGGCGAACCGTCGCGCGCCAGCTCGTCCCTCACGACCATGGCGCGGAGCACCTCGAGGACCTGCGCGAGCGCCGGCGCGAGCACGATGCACCCGGGGGTATCGACGATCTCGTGGTCTGCGCCCGTCGCGAACAGGCCGACACGCCCGCCCGGTCCCACCATGACCTTGGCGCGCGTTCGATAGAACGACCGCGGGTCCGCCGGGGCGACGTCATGCACCACCAGGGTCGCGAGCGCCGGGTGACGCGTCATGGCCTCGCGGACCCGAGCCCGCTTGTGCACGAGCTGATCGTCGTACGTCAGGTGCATCAGCGGGCAACCGCCGCACGTCGTCACGTGCGGGCATGCGAGGCGATCGTCGAGGCTGGCAGGCAGATCGCTGCCGTCGCGCGAGGCTGACGTGAGCAGCGGGGATGACACGGTTGGATCGGGGGTCCGGGGCACGTGATCGCGCGAGCGCACCTACTGGACGATCGCCCTGGCCGCCTGCTCGGCCTGGCGCACGCAGTCGGGGATCCCGACTCCGTCGTAGCCGCTCGCCACGAGGTGGAGCCCCGGGGTCGCCGCGAGGAGCTCCCGTGTCTGGCGCATGCGACCGGGGTGGCCGACGAGCGGCTGTGGGTTGGCGCGGAGGAACCGGAAGACGCGCGTCAGGCGAGGCGAGGCCTTGACGCCCATGGTCCGCTCGAGCTCGTCGCGGGCGAGCCGCTCGAGCTCGCCGTCGTCCTTCGCGAGCAGATCGTCGGCCCCGGCGCCCCCGAGGAAGACGCGGATCAGCACCTGGTCCTCGGGCGCGCGGTGGGCCCACTTGCTCGTCACCCAGGTCGCGGCCAGGGCTGGATGTCCGAGGACGTGCGGCACGATGTACCCGGTCGCGTTGAGGGGGTGCGCGATGTCCGACCGCGCGAACGCCATCATCACGACCCCCGTCGAGATGTACGGCATCGCGCAGAGGAGCGAGGTCAGCGGCTCGCCCATGGACCGCAGCGCGTAGGCAGCGGCGTGCGCCGGGATCGAGAGGACCACGTGATCGGCGTGGCGCGGCTCGTCCCCGCAGACCTCGACCGCGAAGCGCCCGCGTGGGTCGTCCTTCGAGAACGAGACGCGCGCGACCTTCGCGTCGGTGTGAATGCGCTCGGGGCCGATCTTCGACACGAGCCGGTCCACGAGCGTCCCGAGCCCGCTTCGCAGCGACGTGAACATGCTCGGCCTCGGTCCAGCTCCTCGCGGGCGATGCGCCGCCTTCATGGCGTGGATCAGCGAGCCTTGCTTGGCCTCCATCTCCACGAACTGCGGCAGGGTCGCGCGCATCGACAGCGCTGCCGCGTCGCCTCCGTAGATTCCGCCAAGGAGCGGGGCGACGAGGCGCTCGGCCACCTCGCCGCCGAGCCGTCTCCTCACGAACGAGTCGATCGACTCGTCGTCGTCCTCGCCCACGGGCCGCCGTCGCGGCACCAGCGGCTCCATGGCCATGCGGAGCTTGCCGCGCGCCGAGAACAGCCTCGTCGTGATGATGGGGAGCACGCTCGTCGGAACGCCCAGGACGAAGCCCTCCGGGAGCGGATGCAAGACATCACCCCAGGCGATGAGCGCGCGTCGGTTCTCCGGGATGGTCCCGATGAGCTCATCGTCCAGCCCCAGCCTCTTCGCGAGCGCCGTCGCCTGCGGCTTGGTCGCGACCCACGAGTCGGGACCCGCGTCGAGGATGAAGCCCGCAGGGCGCTCGGTGATGATGCTCCCCCCGACGCGGGGGGCTTGCTCGAGGAGCACCAGCTCGGCCGACGGGTCGAGCTCGAGCACCGCGTGCGCGGTCGACAGGCCGCTGATTCCACCGCCGACGATGACGACTCGGTTCACGAGCAGAGCCTCCTTGCAACGACCTCCAGCGCATCGATGAGCCCGTCCGAGGCGTTCAGCGAGCCCGCGCGCGCGTACTCCATGCCTCGCGCCTCCGCCCACCCGCGCGCCTCGACGTCCAGGTCGTACAGGACCTCGGCGTGATCGGCCAGGAACCCGATGGGTGCGAAGATGACCTTCGTCACTCCCTCTGCGGCGAGGCGGTCCAGGGTCGTTCGCACGTCGGGGCCGAGCCACTCGCCCCCGCCGAGCCCCTGGCTCTGGAAGACGACCTCGTGCGGCAGCATCGAGCGACCCACCGCCAGGGCGACGGCGTCCGCGCTCGCCCGGACGTCGCGCTCGTACGCATCGCCAGCGCGCGCGACCGCGAGCGGGAGGCTGTGGGCGCTCATGAGCACGCGCGCGTGCCGACGGGTTGACTCTGGCAATGCGGCGACCGCACGAGACAGCGACGCGGCGAACGCCTCCGTGAGCCTCGGCTCCTGCCCCCAGTTGTCGGGGCCGACGACGTCGATGCCCGCTTTGCCCGTCATCGTCAGGGCCTTCGCGGCGACGCGCACGGTCTCGACGTAGTCGCGAGCGGAGTAGGGCGCGAGCGGAAGGACCACGACCTGCGTGGCGCCGGCACGACCGAGCTCGGCGAGCACGTCTGCCGGCGTGGGGCCCCACATGCGTCCAGCGAAGGCGGCGCGCAGGCCGAGGCGCTCGCCGATTCGACGGGTCACGTCGCGGCAGATCTCGTTCAGCGGCGACCGTCCGCCGATGGCGAGGTAGCGCCGGCGCACCTCGGCGACCATCGCGGGCGGCGGTGCATTGCCGCGTCGGATCGCGGTGAGGAACGCCGGGAGGTCGTCGAGGTCGTCGACGGTGCCGTAGGCGATGGTGAGGACAGCTCGCTGCATGGGCTCTCCGGTGCCCTCTGTCACCCCGCGGGCGCCGCCTCGTGCGGCGTCCGGTAGGCGTGCACGAAGTCGACGAGAGCCTGCACGGCCTCGACCGGCGTCTCGGGGAGGATCCCGTGGCCCAGGTTGAAGATGTGGCCCGGGCGCCCGCTGGCGGCATCGAGCACGCCCGCAGCGTGCGTCTCGACGACGTCACGCGGCGCGAAGAGGACGGTCGGATCGAGGTTCCCTTGCACGGCGCGATCGTGGCCCACGACGCTCCACCCCTCGGCGAGCGGCGTTCGCCAGTCGAGGCCGATCACGTCACCTCCTGCCTGCGCCATCCGATCGAGCAGCGCCTGCGTCCCGGTGCCGAAGTGGATGACGGGGACCCCCCTGCCGGCGACCCCGGCGAGCACGTGCGCCACATGCGGCTGGACGTAGGTGGTGTAGTCCTCGCGCGAGAGCTGGCCGACCCACGAGTCGAAGAGCTGGACGCAGTCGGCTCCGGCGGCGATCTGGCCGAGGAGGTAGCGGCGCACGACCTCGGCGAGCTTGGACATCAGCAGGTTCCAGGACGAGGGATCTCCGTACATGAGGCGCTTGGTCTTGACGAACTGGGTGCTCTTACCCCCCTCGATGAGGTAGCTGGCGAGCGTGAAGGGGCCGCCGGCGAACCCGATGAGCGGGAACCTGCCGGCCAGCTCGCGCTTGATCAGGCGAACGGCCTCGAGGACGTGGCCGAGCCCATCCTCGGGAGAGATGACGCGGAGCGCTTCGATCGCCGCTCGCGACGCGATGGGGGTGCGCACCATGGGCCCTTCCCCTGCGGCGAACTCGAAGGGGGCGCCCATGGGCTCGAGCGGCAGGAGGATATCGGCGAAGAGAATGGCGGCGTCGACGCCGAGGCGGAGCGGCTGGAGCGTGACCTCGAGAGAGAGCTCGGGGCTCCTGCACAGGTCGAGCAGAGAGTGCCGCTCGCGGAGCGCGCGGTACTCGGGCATGTAGCGCCCAGCCTGACGCATGAACCACACGGGCGTGCAGTCGGTGGGCTGCCGCAGGCAGGCACGGAGGAAGCGGTCGGACATCGGCCACGGGACCTTAGCGCAACTGGGCCGTGGGGACGCGCGTCCGGCTCAGCACGAAGCCCACGAGCACGGAGACGGCGCCCACCCATGCCCACAGCGTGAGGTAGCCCTTGGTGATCAGGATCCCCGCGAGCACCGGCGCCGTGATCTGCCCGATCGAGTGGATGGACTGGTTCAGCCCCAGCACCACCCCCTGCTCGCTCCGCCCGACATTCCTGGAGATGAGGCTCGTCAGCGCCGGGCGGAGGACCCCCGTGCCGAAGGACGACAGGACCGACACGAGGAGGAGCGGGGCGACCGTGTGAATGAGGCCCAGGAGGACCTGAGCCAGGAAGACGGCCGCGAAGCCGGCGCGCGCGAGCGTCGCCTCCCCGAAGCGCTTGACGAGCGGCCCCATGAGCCCGCCCTGCAGGATGATGCCGAGCAGGCCGTTGAAGCCGAGCAGGTAGCCGACCTCGCGGGGGCCGAACGGGTGTCCGTTCCACGTGAAGGTCCGCTCTGCGAACAGCGCGAAGCCAGACATGAACGTCGAGAACGCGAACGCGAAGCAGAGGAACTGCGAGAAGAGCCGGGCGAGGGCGGGGCGGCGGAAGTACTGGGCATAGACTCCCCAGGCGAGGACCGAGAGACGCTTGCCTCCCGGGGCCTCCGGGGGGTCGGCGTCGGCGGTCGTGCGGTCGCCCGGAGCCGAGGCTGGCTGCGTCAGGTCGTGGCCGACTCCCGAGGGCTTGCCGCCGGGGAGCAGGAAGAGGGTGCAGAAGATGCTGGTGCACGAGAGTGCGGCGGCCGCGTAGATGGGCACCGTGAGGCCGTACTCGGAGAGCTTGCCGGAGACCGCCGGACCGATGAAGAAACCGAGGCCAAACGCGATGCCGATGATGGCGAAGGACCGCGCGCGATCTTCGGGTCGGGTGTTGTCGGAGATGTACGCCTGCGCGATCGTGAGGTTGCCCGCGGTGATGCCGGCGATGGCCCGGGCGGCGTAGAGCATCCAGAGGGAGTCGGCGCGCGCCATGACGATGAAGCCGGTCATCGTCCCGATCTGGCTGAGCAGGAGGATGGGCTTGCGGCCTGCGCGGTCCGACAGGCGACCGAGGAACGGGCCGCCGAAGAGCTGGCAGAGCGCGTAGGTCGAGACGAGGAGGGTGGCCTCGAACGGCGTGGCGTGGAAGCGGCTGGACTCGGCGTAGATCGTGAGAAGGGGGATCACGAGCGTGAAGCCGAAGATGTCGACCAGGACGATGAGGAAGATCGGGAGCAGCGCGGGCGAGAGCCGGCCGGCTGACCTCGGGGCCTCTCGACGATCGGGGGACATGGGCGCGTTCAAGGTGTGCTCGAGCTCACAGGGGTGCCAGGCAGGCGGCGCAGACTCTGGTGCTAGCCCTTGTCCCTGGCGTTCTCGAGCAGGATCACGTTGGTCTTGCTCCGCGTCTCACCGACGCTCGTGATGTAGACGGCCGGCTGATCTTGCACGGGGCACACCTTCTCGCACGCTCCGCAGCCGATGCAAAGGACCGGGTCCACGCGCGGCCGCTGGAGGCGGACCTCCTTCATGGCGGGCGGGGCGCCGGCAGCCCCTGCCTTGCTGTCGCGGACCGTGGCCGTCACGTCCTCGACCCAGATGGCCTTGGGCGACGTCGGACAGAACTCCTCGCAGACGATGCACGGGATCTGCATGGCCCAGGGCAGGCAGCGGCCCTGGTCGTAGAACGCCGTTCCGATCTTGATCGGCGGCTCACCCACGCCGAGCTTCTGCTTCTCGGTGATCTTCTGGATAGCGCCGGTCGGACAGACCTGCCCGCAGAGGACGCACGAGTGCTCGCAGTAGCCGATGCGGGCGATGAGGATCGGCGTCCAGATCCCCTCGAGGCCGGCCTCGAACATCGCGGGGTGCAGCGCGTTGTTCGGGCACACCTTCATGCACTCGCCGCAGCGGATGCACCGCTCGAGGAACTCGCGCTCCTCGACTGCGCCCGGGGGGCGCACGAGCCTCGCGTTGTAGTTGACGTCGAGCGAGTCGGCGACGCGTGCGGCGGGGACGAACAGCGCGCCTGCCCCGGCGGCGGCCAGTGCGGTGCGGCGGACGGTGTCGGGCTCGGTGACAGTGCTCCTCCGGCTGGGCAACAGGCCGAACTTGATGACGTCCTCCGGGCACGCCGCCTCGCAGTTGAGGCACATGTGGCACTCGTCCTGGTGCCACTTGACGCCGCCCTGCGGGCTGTCGGCCCCCTGGCAGTGGGCCAGGCAGAGGTTGCAGTCGGTGCACTTCGCGTGGTCCTTCTGCATGCCGAGGAGCCCGAACCGGGAGCAGGCCCCGAGCAGCGCGCCGAGCGGGCAGAGGACGCGGCACCAGAAGCGGGGGATGAACCGGTTGGCGAAGAGCACCGCCGCCAAGAGCAGGACGATGAGCCAGGTCTCGTGGAAGTACGACTGGTGCGACAGCCAGAGCGACCGCGCGAGCCAGCCCTGCGTGCGGTCGGTGGCCACCTGGACCACGCGCGGCGCCTGTTCGCCGATCGCGCCAAGGCCGCGGTGGGTCGCGTACTGCAGGCCGGGGATGACTCCGAGGCCGATCGACCGGACCGCGACGCAGATGGGGTCGAACGCCCCGCCGATGGCGCTCCCGAACGCGGCCGTGAGCAGGAACGCGTAGAGCAGGTAGTACTTCGCGCGCCGGTAGGAGTGCGTCCGGTTCGCGTCGACCCGCTGCGAGCCGCGCCCCTTCGGCGACGGGAGGATCCAGGCGAAGAAGTGGTGGAGCGACCCGAACGGGCAGATCCAGCCGCAGAAGACGCGACCGGCGACGAGCGTGAGGGCGAGGATGGCGACGCCCCAGAGCAGCCCGCGGTACACGGTGTGCGTCGACAGGAGGGTGATCGCGCCGACGAAGGGGTCGGCGAGGAGGAAGCCCTCGACCGGGAGCGGGAGACGGACGGCGGCATCGGACTTCGCGGCGAAGCCGCCCCGGAACGCGGTCTGGACGAGGAGGTACAGGAACAGGCTGAAGAACGCGGCCTGCGACAGGCGGCGCAGCCAGACGAGCCGACGGATGACGGGGCGCGCCGGGAGGCCCGAGCCCGGCCGCTTCCGGCCGGAGGGAGCGCTGCTCGTGGTCGTGGGCACGACGCCTATGCCTCCTTCACGCGCAGGTTCTCCCAGAACATCGTTCCGACCCGTCGCTCGTGAGCCACCTTCAGGTAGCCGAGGTTGTCACGGTGCTGACCGATGAGGGTGCACGCGAAGGCGTCGGCGGCGACCTGGTCGGTGGACGCGACGATGGTGTTCATGACCCTGGTGTCGTCGATGTTCCCGCCCTGAGGACCGTTTCGCACGAGCACCCGTATCGCGTCGATGACGACGAGAGACGGGCGCACGAAGGTCGCGAGATCGGCGATGGACACGTCGATGGCCTGGTGCAGCCGGTTGCGTCGGCCGCCGACGATGCCGTACCAGTTCTTCATGCCGCACGTGAACCTGGCCAGGTTGTGGTGCTTCGCCACCGGCACGTTGATGACCTTGTCCACGTCGATCAGGGCCGCGAAGATCGGCCACTCGTCGAGGATCTCGCCGTTCATCCGCATCGTCCGGAAGCGGTGCTCGGCCGGCAAGATGACCTCGGCGCCCAGGGCGTACGCCTTGCGCCAGATCCCGGACCGCTGGTAGCAGCGATCGGGGTCGTTGCACGAGCCGTCGGCCACGATGACCTTCTTCGCCCCGGCGTTGAACGCCTGCTCGATGACCGCGCCGACGACGTCCGGGTTCGTGTTGGCGGCGTGGACGGGCAACCGGTCCCAGCCGATGTTGGGCTTGACCGCGACGATGTCGCCGCGGCTGATGAAGCGCTTCATCCCGCCCAGCGCGTCGATGGCCCTGCCGACCAGGTCGGTGGCGAGCGTGGGGACGTCGAGCGCGCCGCCCCTGGCGATCGCGAGGTCGGCGAAGGCGTCGTGGGCCTGCGCCCCGTCGGCCACGCGGAAGTCGCGCACCTGTCGCACCCGGCTCTCCGCTGCCAGGGCGGATCCGCCTTTGTCCCAGGCGGCACGCCCGAGCGCCGAAACCGCTGCCAGGACGCCGGCCGTGGAGCCGATGCGGACGAGCGTCTCGCGTCGCGAGGGCCGATCGCGGTGCCCGTCGGCGGCCGTCACCGGCGCTGGGGGGGCGGGAGAATCGGGCTTCGTCACAGAGGGACGGTAGCGTCGAGCGGCCATCGCGGCAACAGCGAGAGGTCAGGCACCGACGCTACCCGCCGTGCCCAGGACCGACGACGCGCATCATCTTGCCCACAGCGTCGAACCCCTCGACGTGAGGAGGGTGATGGCAGGACAGGCAAGCGTCGGGGCCCGGCGATGAGAGGTGCACGGTCTTGGGTGCCTCCGCGTGCAGCGACCCGGGCCCGTGGCAGGCCTCGCACTGCACGTTCTTGAGCCTGTCGACGTGCGTCACGGTGCTCCCGCCCGCGCGACCGTAGCCGGTGACGTGGCAGCTGACGCAGTCGAGGTTGAACTCCTTGCTCTCTGTCGACAGGGTCGCGTACGCGCCGGCGTGGCCCGTCTTCTCCCAGAACCGCGTCTCCGGCACGTGGCAGCTCCTGCACGCTTCGACACCCAGGAACGCGGGCTGGCCTGGCAGCGCAGCGGGCGGGACGCGGTCGGCGAACTGCACGCGGTTGGCCTCGTTGACCACCCGGTAGTACGACTGCAGCGCCGACTTCACCGCGGGGTCCTGGCCGAGCGAGTCGCGCACCTCCTTCAGCGTGTAGCGGAAGTAGCTCCCCTCGGCAGGGGCTGCCTTGATGTCGAGGCGCGCGCGTTCGGCCTCGAGCCTGGCGAGATCGGCGCGCCGGGCGGCCAGATCCGGAGCGGCGATCGAGCGGTCGCGCTCCCAGTTCGCGATCTTGACGTGCAGCTCGTCGATCCGGCGGGTGATCTCGGCGGCCTTGCGAGCGTCGGCCAGTCCGGCCGCGTCCGCGAAGACGTAGGAGTTGCCCCGCACGTAGAAGTCGATGGCGCCGACCGCTTGCAGGTGGTTGGACGTCTCGGCGATGAGGACGTTGCCTACCTGCTCGGCGGGGGGCGATGGCGTGTTGGCGTCGCCGCGCGCTTCGGCGTCTCCGACGATGATCGCCGTGAGGTCGGGGACCGCGTCCGCGATGCGCTTGGCCTCGCCGCGGCCTACCGTCGCCAGCACGATGACGAGGTTCGCGCCTTGGGCCCGTGCGGCTTGTGACGCCGCGCGAACCGCGTCGACCGGTGAGGGCTGCGCCCCGACACCGGGGCCTGGCGTCGGCCCGACCCCGATGAGGGCGACGCGCAGCCCGTTCGCTGGGACGATGCTTGTGGGGAGCAGCGGCGCGCCGGCGTCGACGCGGACACCGACCTCGAGGCCCGGCGCGCCAGAGAGGAGCGCCAGCTTGCCAAGCTCCTGCGCGCCGCCCGCCCAGTCGTTGGTCGCAGGCGCCCAGCCGGCGAGACCGACCTGGCGGAGCGCGGTCGCGAGGGCTTCGGCCTTCGCGATGTCCTGGGAGCGATGGTCGGGGTCGAGCGCCGAGTCCATGAAGAACGTAGGCCCCGCCGCCACCAGGAAGCTCGACGGTGCGTGGGGGCGCTCCGCTGCGATCCACGCGGCGGCGTGATCGAGACCGCCGAGCTGGTCCTTCACGCAGCCGCACGGCTCGATGGCCGCGCCGAGGTCGGAGACGAAGTACACGCGCAGCGTCGGAGGGGCGTCCTGGAGCTTCGGCTCCGACGTGCCTCCGAGGCCCACGGCGTGGCATCCGTTGCAGGCGGCGACGCCGGCGCAGGCGACCGCACCAACCAGCGCGGCGCTCCACGCTCTGTCCGCCATCCGTGGAGCGACACGCATGCCGTCGACTCCGCCCATGAGTCCGCGTAGCTGCATGGTGGCGTTCTGCCTAACGCAAGCGGCCTGGCGTTGCCAGCGGCGAGTACCTCCGCGTTGTTCCCCGTGCCTCACGCCCCCAGCAACGCGGCCACCCGGCCGGCGATCGCCAGGCTCGCCGTCAGGCCAGGCGACTCGATGCCGACGAGGTTCACCCAGCCGGGCAAGCCTCTGCCGGACTCCTCGCGAATGACGAAGTCGCGAACCGGGCCCCCAGGCGTCCCCAGCTTCGGGCGGACGCCCGACTGGTCGGGCACCAGATCGTCCTCGGTCAGCCCGGCGAGGTAGCGCGACGCGGCCGCGAAGAACGTCGGGCGGCGCGCCTCGTCGACGTCGTACCTGGGCTCCCGGTGGCCGAGCACCTCGACGTCCGGACCGATCCTCGCGCCGCCCGCGAGGTCGAGCGTGATGTGGAGCCCAAGGCCCGCGAGCCCCGCCGGCGGAACGGGATACACCAGGTGGCGCACGAGGCCGGATCGACGGACGCGGAAGTAGCTCCCCTTGACGTAGGTCAGGCGGATCCCCTCGGCGTCGACGTCGATGCCGCCCATCGCAGCGACCTCGTCCGAGCGCAGTCCGGCCGCGTTGACGAGGCAGGTCGCCTCGAATCGCTCGTGCTCGCCCGACGGGCCTTGCAGGGTGAGCACGTAGCCCCCGCTCGCGCGCTCCACGGCCACGAGGCGGTTGCGCCACGCGAACGTGCAGTCGCGGGAGCGGGCGACGGACACCAGGCTCTGCATCAACCCGTGGCTGTCGACGATCCCCGTGCGAGGTGACCACAGCGCGGCCGTCGCGCGGACGTTGGGCTCCTCGCTCCGCACCCGCCGGGGATCGACGCGCGTGACCTCGACGGCTCCGTTGGCGTGCGCCTGCGCCAGCAGGCTGGTCAGCGCGGGCTCCTCCTCCTTGCAGGTGGCCACGATGTACTTGCCGACGTCGGCGTGATCCACCCGTCGCTCGATGCACCAGGCATGGAGCAGCCGGTTGCCCTCGAGGCACAGCTCCGCCTTCAGCGACCCGGTCGGGTAGTAGATCCCCGAGTGGATCACCTCGGAGTTTCGCGAGCTCGTCTCCTGCCCGAAGCTCTCGTGGGTCTCCACCACAACGACCGTCCGGCCTGCGCGTGCGAGGCGCTCCGCACAGGCGACGCCGACGACCCCGGCTCCTACGACGACGACATCCGTGTCCGCCATGGTGCTGCTCCGCCTGTCACACCGGCGCCGCGCCGGTCACTGCGCCTGGGCGCGGCGGCCGCGGAGGCGGTCGCGCACGAAGTCGAGGATCTCGTCGGCGACGGCGGCCTTGCTGACCGACCCCAGGTCGCGCGTGGTGTCCGACGTGACCAGGATGGCCCGGCTGGTCTCGCCGCCGAGGGCCGTGCTCGCGGTGTTGGCGACGATGAGGTCGACCTTCTTCTTCGCGAGCTTCTCGCGCGCGTGAGCCACGAGCGCCGCTCCGTCGTCCGTCTCGAGGGCGAAGCCGACGAGCACGGGGTGCGGACCGACTCGCGCGGCGCCGACCTGGGCGAGCAGATCCTCGTTTGGCACCAGCGCGAGCGTCATTGCCTCGCCGGTGCGCTTCAGCTTCGACGTGGACGGATCCGCGGGGCGGTAGTCGGCGACCGCAGCGGCCATCACGAGCACATCGGCTCTTGACGGCCCCGAGCCGAGGGCGTCCGTGAGCGCCTCCTGCATCTGGCGGGCGGTCGTCACGTCGACGCGCTCGACCCTGGGAGGCGTCGGCTTCGATACCGGACCGGCGACGAGCGTCACCCGTGCTCCGCGAAGGGCGGCCCGCTCGGCCACTCGGAAGCCCATCGTCCCCGACGAGCGGTTGCTGAGGAAGCGAACGGGATCGAGCGCTTCCTCGGTGGGGCCGGCTGTCACGACGACCCTCAGGCCGTCGAGGTCGTGCGGAGTGAAGAAGGCCTCTACCGCCGCGACGATGTCGGGGGGCTCGACCATGCGTCCCACCCCCTCCTCCCCGGACGCGACGACGCCGTAGGTCGGCCCGATGAGCGCGACCCTCCCCTGGCGCGCGAGCTCGGCGACGTTGGCCTGCGTGGCGGGGTGCGCCCACATGCGCGGGTGCATCGCGGGGGCGGCGAGGACAGGGCTCTTCGCGCACAGGACCAGCGCGGTCACCAGATCGTCGGCGCGGCCGGAGGCGAAGCGCGCGAGCACATCGGCCGTGGCGGGGGCGACGAGGATGAGGTCCGACTCGGCCGCGATCTCCACGTGCAGCTCCCGCGCGGACGACGGGTCCCACATCGCCTGGTGGGCGACGTGGCCCGTCACCGTCGCGAAGGTCACGCCCCCGACGAAGCGTGAGCCGGAGTGCGTGAGCACGGGGATGACCCGCGCTCCGGACTGGACGAGGAGGCGCGCGAGGGCGACGGCCTTGAACGCGGCGATGCTGCCTGTGACAGCGAGGGCGATGGTGCGCCCGGCAAGAAGAGAGCTCACGGCGCGCACGGTAGTACCGCGCGGAGCAAGTTGCACCGAAGCGATTCAGCGCTTCGTCGGGGCGCCCTCCAGCACGAGGCGCACCTTGCGGGCCAGCGCCTCCGGGGTGATGGGCTTCTGGATGTACGCCATGGTCGCGTCGACCAGGCCGTGTCGCAGCACGCTGTCCTCGGTGTACCCGGACATGCAGAGGACCTTCATGTCCGGCCGTGAGGCGAGGAGGCGCTGCGCGAGCTCGGGACCGCTGATCTGCGGCATGACCACGTCGGTCAGCAGCAGGTGGATGACGCTCGGAAACTTCTCGGAGTGGAGGATCGCCTCGCCGGCGTTGCGCGCCTCGAGCACGTTGTACCCGCTCTTGCGGAGGATCCCGTGGACGACGGCGCGCACCTGGTCGTCGTCCTCGACGAGCAGGACGGTCTCGACGCCGCGCAGGGTGAGGGGAGGGGTGACGATGGCGACGTGATCGGGCGCGTCGTCGACCCTCGGCAGGTAGACCTTCACCGTCGTGCCGATCCCCGGCTCGCTGTAGAGCCAGAGGCTCCCGCCGCTCTGCTGCACGATGCCGAAGACGGTGGACATTCCGAGCCCCGTCCCCTTGCCGCGGTCCTTCGTGGTGAAGAACGGCTCGAAGACGCGGGCCTGGGTCTCGCGGTCCATGCCGATGCCGTTGTCCGTGACGGCCAGCATCACGTACCGCCCGGCGAGGACTCCGTCGTGCGCGTGCGCGTACTCCTCGGTCAGCTGGACGTTGGCGGTCTCGAGCGTGAGCTTGCCCCCGTTCGGCATCGCGTCGCGCGCGTTGACGACCAGGTTCATGACGATCTGCTCCACGTGCCCTCGGTCGGCCCGGACGCGACCCAGCGAGGGGCCCGCGAGCGTGACGACCTCCACCTCGGCGCCGAGCACGCAGCCGAGCATCTTCTCCATCTGCCTGAGCACCTCGTTCAGGTCGAGCACGGCCGGCTCGGCCACCCGGTGCTGGCTGAAGAGGAGCAGCTGCTGGCAGAGGTCGGCACCACGCTTGGCGGCCAGGCGCACCTCCAGGATGTCTGCACGAACAGGGTCGTCCTGCTTCAGATCGGCGAGCAGCATGTCGCTGTAGCCGAGGATGACCGACAGGAGGTTGTTGAAGTCGTGCGCGACCCCTCCGGCGAAGCGGCCGATGGCCGCCATCTTCTGGCCCTGGCGGAGCTGCACCTCGAAGCGGCGGACGCTGTCCTCGTTCTTGCGGGCTTCGATGCCGTCCTGTGTCAGCACGAAGCGTGCGGGTCGGCCGAAGAGCTGGAAGTCGCACCCGTAGACGTTGGTCGTGAAGATCGTCCCGTCACGCCTCTGCAGGTCAACCGCCCTCCAGGTGGTCTGGGGGGGGAGATGCGCCACGAGCTTGCGGATCCCCGGTCGCTCGGCGGGGGCCAGGAGGTCCTCGAGAACGCACTCGGTCAGCTGCTCGTGGGTCGCGCCGAACTTCGCAACCGCGGCCTGGTTGACGTCGAGGACCTGGAAGGTGTCGGTGTCGTAGATGAAGATCGGCATGGCGATGCGGTCGAAGAAGTCCCGGTATCCGGGCTCCTGCACCCGCACCCCTCCGCTCGTTCCATCACCCGTGCCGTCCACGGGTCGCATGATAGCCCCTATTCGACCGCCTCGAGGCGGGTGTTCATCGGCGCGTCCTCGTCCCAGTCGACGCACCGGAGCACGCCCGGCTCGACCTCCCGGTAACGCCAGCCCGACTCGGGGCACCGCCGCACGCCGTCCGCGTCCGGCTCGCGGAGCACGTGACCATGACGGCTCACCCAGCCGGTCTGGCGGGCGGGGACGCCGAGCATGAGCGCGTAGTCGGGCACGCTGCAGCGCGTGACCACCGCTCCGGCGCCGATGAAGGCGTACCGGCCGATGGTGGAGCCGCAGACGATCGTCGCGTTGGCGCCGATGGTCGCCCCGCGCCGGACGATGGTGCGGCCGTACTGACCCTTGCGAGGGACCTCGGAGCGAGGATGGTCGACGTTGGTGAAGACGCACGACGGGCCGCAGAAGACCTCGTCCTCCAGCACGACCCCCTCGTAGACGGAGACGTTGTTCTGCACCTTCACGCCCGCCCCGATGCGCACGTTCGGCGCGATGAACACGTTCTGCCCCAGGCTGCACCGCGGCCCGATCGTCGCGCCGGCCGAGACGTGGCAGAAGTGCCAGATCCGGGCGCCTTCGCCGATGCAGACGGGCGGGTCCACGACCGCCGTCGGATGGACGAAGAAGGTAGCGCTCGTCACGGGAGCCCCCGGGGTGCGTCGCTCGTGAGGAAGGCGGCGATCTCGTCGACGATACGCTCGATCGAGGCCGCCGTGAGCTCCGGGTGGAGCGGCAGCGCGATCGTCTCGCGCGCTGCGCGCTCGGCCTCCGGGAACTGGCCCCGCGAGTAGCCCCAGGAAGCGAAGCAGGGCTGAAGGTGCATGGGCAGCGGATAGTAGACCGCGCAGCCGATCCCGTGGCGCGTGAGGTGGTCGACCAGGGCGTCGCGTCGGGGCGTGCGGACGACGAGCTGGTTGTAGACGTGACGCACGTTCGTGGCCTCGCGCGGCAAGGCGAGGAGAGCCGGGTCGATCTGTCGCCCGGCGAAGGCCGTCCGGTAATGGGCTGCGACTCCCTGGCGGGCGGCGATCCAGCGGTCCAGGCGCGGGAGCTTCGCCCGGAGGACAGCGGCCTGGATCTCGTCGAGGCGCAGGTTGCCGCCGACGATCTGGCTCAGGTGCTTTGGTTGCTGGCCGTGGTTGCGGAGCAGTCTGACCCGCGACGCGAGGTCGTCGTCGTCCGAGAGCACCATCCCGCCGTCGCCCATGGCGCCGAGGTTCTTGGACGGGAAGAAGCTCAGCGTCGCGAAGCTCGACCCGCGTCCGACCGGACGATCGTCGCGCCGGGCGCCGATGGACTGCGCCGCGTCCTCGATCACGGGGATCGAACGGGCGGTCGCGACCTCATGGATCGCGGTCATGTCTGCCATCTGCCCGAACAGGTGGACCGGCAGGATGGCGCGTGTGCGCGGGTCGATGGCGGCGTCGAGGCGCGCGGCGTCGAGGGCGTAGGTGTCGGGGTCGATGTCGACGAAGACGGCGCGGGCGCCGAGGCGAGCGATCGACGAGATCGTCGCCACGAAGGTGTACGGGGTGGTGACGACCTCGTCTCCAGGGCCGATCCCGAGGGCCATGAGGCTGGCGAGGATGGCGTCGGTGCCCGACGAGACGCCGATGGCGTGCGCGCTGCCGCAGTAGGCGGCGATCTCGTGCTCGAGGGCCTCGCCCTCGGCGCCGAGGACGAAGCGCTGCGAGGCGAGGACGCGCTCGATGGCCGCCCGGACCTCGGCCTCGACCTCGCGGAACTGCGCGTGCAGATCGACGGTGGGGATCGTCACGGGGGGATGCCTAGATCACCGAGCGTGATTCTCGATGGCGGGTTCGCCGTGTTCCTCGCGGCGCCCCAGCCCGGCCCAGCCCAGCCTTCCCCCGAAGAAGCCCGCCAACCCGGCC
>Ga0181517_10002731_pt1 | contig 17575 bp, 13 predicted proteins | sample PEATcosm2014_Bin_31_FD_119748 | JGI IMG/M metagenome (GOLD analysis project Ga0181517, IMG submission 119748) | Peatland microbial communities from MTU Mesocosm Facility, Houghton, MI, USA - PEATcosm2014_Bin01_30_metaG | ecosystem: Environmental > Terrestrial > Soil > Wetlands > Peat | place... | reverse complement strand
TCGGGCAAACTTTTCAAAACTCGGCTGACAGGCAAATGTTATCTGGCGCATCGTGTTTTCGCTCTACCTACAATTCTATGCAATTGCGACGCGCCTGCGGGACTTGATCAGAGGCTCCCTAGGTAGAGGCTGCCGCTGCAGTCTTTTCCCGGCGCGGCGGGCGGATAGACGCGCAAGGTCAACGGCCCTTGTGGCTTCTCGCCGGTGCTTTGGACCAGCGGCTGCTCAGGAACGATGGCACCGGCGCGGACGAAGACCGGCAGCGTATCCAGGCTGCGATGGATGTGCACCTCCGGTTGGGTCACTTTGCTGTTGTCGATGGCCTTTCTGCCCGTATTGCCGTCTACCCGCGCGCCAGTCCAGTAGTCGTACCATCCCACCGGCGGCAGCGCCACGGTATAGTCGTCCAACTCATCCGGGTAGGAGCTCTGGGCCACCAGCAGATCGGGGCCCAGCAGGAAGGCGTTGCCGGTGCTCAGATCCAGCGGCTGCCCATCCGCTCCACCGGCCGGAAATTCCAGGAACAGCGGCCGCATGATCGGCAACCCCGTCCGGCTCATCTCCTCGGCGGTGGTGTAGATGTACGGCAGCAGGCGATAGCGCTCCTCGATATACCGCCGGCGCAGATTCAGGTCCTCCGGCGTGCCGTTTTCCCAGGGTTCCTGCGGATTGGAACCCTGGGTGGTGTGGTCGCGGTCAATGGGATGAAAGGCCGCAACCTCCAGCCAGCGCGTCAGCAGTTCCGGCTGCGGAGAGCCGGCAAAGCCGCCCACATCTGCGCCGCTCAAGCCGAATCCGCTCAGGCCCAGGTTGAGCAGTTGTGGCGTCGTCTGGCGCAGGTGGTTCCAGGTGCTGGAGTTATCGCCGGTCCAGGTGGCTGCGTAACGCTGCCCTCCGGCATAGCTGGCGCGGGTCATCACAAAGGGACGCGTCTGAGGGGCGAGCCTGCGCAGCCCTTCATAGGTCCCGCGACTGTTTTCCATGCCATAGACGTTGTGAATTTCGAGGTGGCTGGCCACGCGCGGCGCAAATCCCGGCTCCTCGATGCGGTGCTGAATGTCGTCGGGCATGGTCTTCGACGCGACCTCGAAGATGGCCGGCTCGTTCATGTCGTTCCAGAATCCGGCCACGCCCTTGCCCACGAAATCCGCATAGAGGGTGCCCCACCATTTGCGCGAAACACTGCGAGTAAAGTCGGGGAAAACGGCCTTGCCCGGCCAGACCACGCCCACGTAAGTCGAGCCATCGGGATTCTTGACAAAGTGGTCGCCAGCTTTGCCCTCGTCGTAGGGTTTGTAACCGGCGTTGGGCAGGTCGGCAATGTGCAGATCGGTAATCACCACCGTGTGCAGATGCTCGGCCTTCAGGTCCTCGATCATCCGGTCGAAGTGCGGAAAGCGCTCCGGATCGACGGTGAAGGGCCGGTTCTTCAGTTGGTAATCGATGTCAAGCCAGATCACGTCGGTGGGAATCCGCTCGCTGCGCAGGCGGTCTGCGATGCGACGCACCTCGGCCTCGGGATAGTAGCTGTAGCGCGACTGCTGAAAGCCCAGCGACCACAGCGGCGGCAGGGGCGTGGTTCCCGTGAGCCAGGCCCAGGCCTTCACGACAGCCTTGGGCTCCGGGCCATACAGAATGTAGTAGTCCAGCGGTCCGCCTTCCGCGCCAAAGGAGTAGCCATCGCGGTACTCCTTGTTGAAGTCGAAGCTGGTTCTCCAGGTATTGTCCAGAAAGAAGCCCGCGGCGACTCCCTTATGGAAGGCGATGAAGAAGGGAATTGACTTGTAGATCGGGTCTGTGGATTCCTGCCAACCGAAGGCGTCAGTGTTCCAGTTGCTGAAGGCTTCATTGCGCCGGTCCAACGGTCCGGGCTTGTCGCCGAGGCCGAAGTAGTGCTCGTCGTCGGGCGACTTGCGGTAGACGCGGAAGGTTGCGCCGTGGTACTCGACCGGCCTGCCAGGAAGATCCTGGGCGACCACGCGCCCGTCCAGATCGGTCACGGTCAGCTCCAGCGGGTCTTTGCGGATGGAAACGCGGAGCTTTGCGGTTTTGAAGCCCACGGCCGAGGCGTTTTGTTCCGGAGTGACGGCGACCGTTGCGGTGCGCGCCGAAGCCAGCACAGCCCAGGAGGCGTCTTCCGGCAGTTGCCCGGCCGCCCCCACGCGCACCCGCAGCACATCGTCTCGCAGTGCAATTACCTGCATCACAGCGGTGCCGGAGCGGATTTCAATTCCATTGACGGTTGCCCGGGAAGCGGTGACCCGGTCCAGCCGGACGAAACCCGATTTCTGTTGGGCCTCGGGGGCCGGATTCGCTTGCGACGTTGCGGCTAGAAACAGAAAACCAAATACAACAAACAAGAAACGTACTGCCCTTTGCACTCAGCACCTCATGGGAGCCAAATTGTCGATCGCCATGAAGAATAATCCCGCGGAGCGTCCTTGGGGAAACATCGCGTTTTGCTTCCCGTCGCCGGTGTTATACTCACAAGGTCGGGCGCGTGCCGCGCCGGCATTCTTCACTACCTTTGAGGTTCTCATGTCCGGCCACTCAAAATGGGCCACAATCAAGCACAAGAAGGGCGCGCTGGACGCTAAGCGCGGCAAGATATTCACCCGTCTGCTCAAGGAAATCGCCGTAGCCGCCAAGGGTGGCGGCAACCCTGACAGCAACGCCCGGCTACGCACCGCGATTCTGGCAGCCAAGGCGGAAAACATGCCGCAGGAGAACATCAAACGTGCCATCCAGCGCGGCACCGGCGAGTTGGAGGGCGTCAACTACGAGGAGATCACTTTCGAGGGCTATGGTCCCGGCGGCGTCGCCATCATCGTCGATGTCATGACCGACAACCGTAACCGCGCCGTCAGCGAAATCCGTCATGCCTTCTCAAAGAACGGCGGCAACCTGGGCGAGTCCGGCTCGGTCCGCTTCATGTTCTCCAAGAAGGGCCTCATCGCCGTCGAGAAATCCGCTGCCACTGAAGACCAGTTGATGGATATCGTGCTGGAGCACGGGGGCGAGGACCTGAACGATGAGGGCGACACCTGGGAGATCGTCAGCGATCCCTCGGCGCATGAGGCGGTGTCCTCGGCCATCAAGGCCGCCGGCATTCCCACGGTGATGAACGAAGTCACCATGGTTGCCTCCACTTATAACAAGCTTGAGGGCTCGGCGGCGAACCAGATGATGCGTTTGCTGGAAGTTCTGGAAGACCTCGACGACACGCAGAACGTCTACTCGAACTTCGACATGGACGCCGAGCAGATGGAACAGGCGGCGGGTTGATTTGCATCGGGAAGACAGACAACAGGCCGCCCGGTTGTGGCGGCCTTTTTTTGAGATTTGAAATTTGCGATAGAGGGAAGGGAAGAACGTTGACCCGAACTGGACGGTTTCTCTTGTTTTTCTTGATCGTTGGCGCGCAGATGGCGGGAACTTTCCTCGCCTCCGCTGAGACGCCGGATGATGCCGCCGCGGCCAACCCCGTGGCCCAGGTGCGCCAGGACAAAAGCTGGGAATTCGGGCCATTCATCAACGGAGGGGCGGGGCTGGGCAACCGCGATGACTTCGGGTTCCTTTCTGCCGGTTTCCAGGGAGGCAAGGCGCTGACTCCCGTGCTCCGCGCCGGGATTTTCACTGGCCAGTTCGAGTTTGGGGCCAATGTCATGCCGCTTTGGCAGGCCTACACCCCAGGTCCACATGAGCAGACCTTCCTTTTTCCGGGCGGCTACTATGTGGCGCCCGATGGCGGCGGAACCTATCGCGGCGTCAGTCTCACCCCGGTGATCCTCCGCTGGAACTTTCTTACCCGGTCGCGGCACTTTCAGCCGTGGTTTCAGGGTGCAGGCGGGCTCATCTACACCACGCACAAGTTTCCACCCGACGAACTGGTTCCGCATGGAACTCCCGGCGGGACGAGCGTCTTCAACTTTTCACCCCAGGGTGGCGGCGGATTCCACTACTTCATCCGCCCCAAGCGATCGATCGATGTGGGCGTGAATGGCGTGCATATCTCTTCGGCCTCGCTGGGCGACCGCAACCCCGGCGTGAATGCCAGTATTCAGGTGCAGGTGGGTTACACCTTCTGGAGATAGGCGCAGAGCCGCGGCGACAGTTCTTTGCCGTCGGGGCGGAGTAACAATGAGCGGACCAGTCGTCGAATGCGTTCCCAACTTCTCCGAGGGCACGGATGCCCGGCGGGTCGCGGCGATTGTGGCCGCGATGCGCGTCGAAGGAGTGCATCTGCTCGACTGGTCGATGGATGCCGATCACAACCGTTCCGTGGTGACCATCGCCGGAGAGCCCTCCGCGGTGGTTGAGGCGGCGGTGCGGGGCGCCGGCAAGGCGGTTGAACTGATCGATCTTACCCGCCAGCAGGGAGCCCATCCGCGCATCGGCGCCGCCGACGTGATACCCTTCGTTCCCGTCTCCGGCATCAAGCTGGAGCAGTGCGCCTTGCTGGCCCGCCAGGCCGGCCTGGAAATCTGGCGCCGCTTCGGCGTGCCGGTCTTCTTTTATGAGGCGGCGGCCGCACGGCCCGACCGCGCCAACCTGGAAGACGTGCGCCGCGGACAGTTCGAGGGGCTTCGCGACGCGGTACGCAACGATTCGGCGCGCCGGCCCGACCTAGGCGGCCCCGGCCTGCATCCCACTGCCGGCGCTTGCGTCGTGGGTGCGCGCAAGTTCCTGGTGGACTACAACATCTACTTCGACTCTGCCGATGTGGCCATGGTGCGTGCCATTGCACGTGAGATTCGCGCCGTTTCAGGCGGTCTTAAGGGCGTAAAAGCCATGGGGGTTCTGGCCCATGGGCGGGCTCAGCTTTCCATGAACATCACCGATTTCAAGACCACTCCGATCTCCCAGGTCTATCGCGCGGTGTCGGCTCTGGCCTTGCGCCACAAGGCCGCACCCGTCGAGGGAGAGGTCATCGGGCTGATTCCTGAGGCCGCCTGTGAGCGGGAAAGCGAGTGGATGCGTCAATTAATTGGATTCGATCCACTGACCAAGATTCTGGAGCACCGTCTCGGCGCTCCACTTGCCTGGCCGGGAGAGGCATGACGATGTTGCTGGAACGCAAGCCGCATCGGTGAAAGTACCCGGCGGGTACAATGGAAACATAGGATTCAAAGCGTTTTTGAGGTTGCGAGCGAGGAAATGCCGCTGGATTATTGGCGATTCCCATTCGCTCAATCGAAAAAAGCGCAAGATCGACGGAGGATGCAATTGTTGAAGGCTTTTTTGAAGATTTCGATTTTCCCCATGCTGCTGGCGGCGGCTACTCTGGCTCCGGCGGCGCAATTGTCCACCGATGCCCGCACAGCCATACCGCATGAGGTGCAGCAACTGGTGGTCATCGACTACCGCGCCATGCAGAATTCGCCCGCGGCCATGGATTTGCGCGAGCGTGTGATGCCGCCGGAACTCAGGCAATTCGATGAGGCGCTGCGCAAGTCCGGCCTAAACGACAACCACGATGTGGATCAGTTGGCCTTTGCTCTTTTCCGGCCTTCCGCGTCCAGCGATTCGCTGGTGACCGTAGGCATCGCCCAGGGCCAGTTCTCCACCCAGGATATTCTCGCCAACTTCCGCAAGCAGAAGATCAAAGCCACCCTAGTGCGCACCAACAAGGTCTATCCGCTGGGCAAGACCGGCATGGTTCTTTGCTTTGTCGATCCCTCCACCATGGTCTTTGGCGCCAAAGATGCGGTCGACAAGGCTCTCGACGCGCGCGATGGTGTCTCGGCCAGCCTGCTGACCAACGGCCCCCTGATGGATGCGATGAGGACCGTGGACTCCGAGCCACTGTGGAGCATCCTCGACCAGAAGGGCACCCAGACCATGATGCGCCAGGTGTTGGGAGAGGCGGGCTCAGTCACCGATTTCGAGACCGTGCGCAAGCGCCTGCTCGCCTCTTGGTATTCGATGGACTTCCAACACGGCGTCAAGTTCGACCTCACCCTTTCGACCGGCGACTCCTTTGCCGCGGCCACCATCTCCTCGCTCTTGACAGCTGCGGTGATGGTGCGCAAGATGAGCGGCTCGGAGGCGGAGAAGCAGGCTTTGGCGGCTACCTCCGTCGGCTCCGATTCGGGCAAGCTGTCGGTTCACTTTGCCACTTCCGACTCGGCCTTCAATGACCTGTTGCATTCGCCGCTCTTCCAGAGCATGGTGCGCTAAAGAAGTTTCTCAACAGGCAGTCCAGCGGGCCGGCAAACGAAGAGCGTTTGCCGGCCCGCTTTGCATTGCTGGAGGCTTTTCGTGGTTTCTGCAAGGGGAGTGGTCCATCCTTCGTAGTCATATCGCGGAGGCGTAGCGAGCGAAATCGTCCGCACTCGTACCGCATGACGACCTCTTTCAAAATGCATTAGAGTGGGGCAGTGCTTTACCGCCTTTACGCTCGCAGCGATTTCCTGCAACTTTATGCGATCGAGGAGATCTGCTTTCAGCCGCCCTTCCGCTTTGGCCGGAAGTACATGCAGCAGCTCGTCAATAGCCCCGGTGCGGCAACCTGGATCGCAATGGACGGCGACCGGATGGCCGGGTTTGCCATTGTGGAGTGGAGACGGAAAGCGGCCGGGACCGTTGCTTACATTCAGACCATTGAGGTCGCGCCGGATTGGCGTGGGCAGGGCATTGGCGCAGAGTTGCTGCGCTGCATCGAGGGGGCAGCGCGGGCAGCGGGCGCGCAAACGATCTGGCTCCATGTGGACGCTGAGAATGCTGCCGCGATCCGCCTCTACCAAGCGCACGGCTACCTTTACGAAGCCAGGAAAGAGAACTACTACGCACTGGGCCGGGCTGCCCTCACCTACTCGATGCCGCTGAAAGCGGAGTCAACAGGAGAGCCAGGCAACAGGTTGGAGGGTTAAGAGGGTGGACGCGATCGGACCCGAATGAGTCCGATCGCATCGGCTTTAGTTGGCGCTTGTTCCCCAGATGATTCCGCGACCGCCTGTGGCCAGGTAGACCGTGCCGAAGGTGCGCATGTCGCCGCAAATGCCGTTCAGTTGGCCCCACTGGTGGGCAGTATCGTTGATTTGGGTCCAGGTGGCCCCGCCGTCGGTGGAGCGATAGACGCCGGGAGTGCCGGCAATCTGGCCGTCCAAGTAGAGTGTGGGTTTGATCGATCCATTGGCTCCGGCGCCAAACGACACATGATAGGCGTCCTGGACTCCGGTGAGGGCTGTCAAATTGGGCGTGGCCGCCGTTCCGGTGTTCGAGTAGAGCCCGCTGCTATTGGCGGCCAGCAACAGATCGCCTTGGGCATCGGGCAGCGAGATCAGGATTCCGCCTGACGGCACTCCAGACTGGACGACGCTCCAGGTAGCTCCCGCATTGGTGCTGATCAAGAGGGAGGTGCCGGAATAGCCATAATAGACGCCCGGTACAACCCGATCGCTGACCACCTGCGCCTGCGGGGCAATGCCAGTGGACGCGGTCCAGGTCGCTCCGCTGTTGGTGGAGTACCAGACCGAGGCAGTGTCCGCGGGCGCCCATACGATCGAAGATCCGTCGGGAGCGATGGCGATGGTGCCGCCGCCGGTGGCTGTTCCAGTAGGCATGGTGGCGAAGGCGGTCCATGTGAGTCCGCCATCGGTGGAGATGACGCCATACGGCGTGGTTCCGTTGGTGACACGCACCACGGTCGTGGGCGTCTTCTGCTCAAAGTCCATCGCGGCGGGCGTGGTCATGGGATTGGAGAACATCTGCTGTGGTGGCGAAATGGTCAAATCTTGGTGCGCAAAGCCGGTGATGTCGCCCATGCCGCTGAGCAGAATCGTCTTGCCCGCCGGCGGAGCCCAGAGCCCGGTTACGACGGTCTCCTCCACGCCGTTTGCGCCCACCGTCCAGTTGACTACTCCGGTCGAACTGGCGCTGGGATCGGCAGCCGTCAGGTTGGTGGTGCTCCAGATGGTCTGGCCGGTGCCGTACATTGCATGGTCGGGGTTGAACGGGTCGATCACAATCGATGTCGCCCAGTTGCCGGTCGAGACATTGGCTGGAGTTCCGTTGGACTGAAGCGGGGAGGTTTCGCCGAATGCCAGCCAAGGTGAGAGGCTGTCATCGTGGGTGGCCAGATTGGGTGACTTTGAGTTCCCGTCTTGCCGATTCACGCTGGAGACGTCGCGCCATGTGGCGCCATCGTCGTTGGAGCGCCAGACGATATCGCCGGTCGGCCAGTATTGATCGAGCGAGCCCAGGAGGAGAACTCCGGGGTTGCTGGGGTCGACGGCCAGTCCGCCGTAGCCGTTCGAGTTGTTGATGGACAGATTGTTATTGGGCAGGGTGATCTGGGTCCAGGTCCCTGTGGTCCAACTAGCGCTGGGCACAAACTTCCAAAGCTGGCTCACGTTCATCGAGCCGGGGCCTTGCTGATCGCCATAGAGCACATAGATGGCGCCCGTCGGTACCATAACGGCATGGAGCGGAGCGAGGGGAGTGGTTGCGCTGGCGAAGGAAGGCTGTCCGCTTACCGCAGTCCAGCTACTGGCAACCGTTCCGCCATGCGTGGTCACGTAGAGGCCCACCGGATCTGTGGTTGCGCTTGTGCCTGTCCCGGTGGTCACGCCGGTTCCCGCGACGGCCGCATAGACCGCAGGCGTGGCCGAGCCCGAGGAGCCGCTGGCCTTTACCGGCAGCACGGAGATGACGCCGTTGCCATTGGCCGTGGAGGTCACCGGCAGGCCCGTCGATTGGTTCCATGTGGAGCCGGAGTCGGTGGAGACTTGCAAACCGGCCACGCGGGTGCCGAAGTAGACTATGCTACCCAGGTTCGGATCGACCGCAATCCGTTCGCCGGTGTTGCGCCCATTGTCGTTGGAGCCGTTCTTGAAGGGAAGCGGAACCGATTTGAAGGTGTTGCCCTGGTCTGTCGAGACCAGCATCGCGCCGTTACCGTCCCAGTTCTCGTTGGCGTACAAGCCGACGGCGATGTAGAGATTGTTGGCATTGCTGGGGTCCATGCCAATAGCCTCGACGCCGATTTGCGACCAATTGGCGCGCGTCGTCCAGTCCATCAGCGGTACCCATTGCGTATCGTTCGGGCCCCAGCGGTAAGCGCCGCCTACGTCGGTTCGCGCATACATCAGGTTTGGCTGGGTGGGATGGAAGTAAAGCCCGGGGACGTAGCCGCCCGCAACGATCTTCACATTGGTCCATCCGTAAGCGACCGGGGTACTTGAAGTGACCGTCAAGGGGACCGTTGCAGTGGTGGAAGCAAAGTCGGTGGTGTCTGTGGGCGTAAAGGTGGCGGAGAGGATTGTCGTTCCGCCTACCGAAAGCACAGTGCCCGCGGCGGGTGTGTAGGCAAAGGTCCCGGCCACATTCGCCGACGCATCCAATTGTGTGGCACTCAGGGCGGTCCCTGCCGGAACCGATGCGGGTGTGGCCCAAGTGATGACAGGTGCGCCTTTGGTTACAGTCAGCGAGACGCTGGCGGTCGCGGTGTTGTAGTCGACGGTGTCTGTGGGCGTAAAGGTCGTCGAGAGCGTCGTCGACCCGATCGTCGTCATGACGGTGCCCGCTGCCGGCGTGTAGGTAAAGGTGCCGGGCACAACGGCTGTCGCGTCCAGTTGCGTGGCGCCGAGGGCTGTTCCTGCCGGAACCGAGGCCGGCGTGGCCCAGGTGATGGTGGGTGTAATCTTGGTGACCGGTGTTTTGGTGGAGGAACCGCTGCCTCCGCCTCCGCATCCGGTGAGTAGGGATGTGACTGAAAGTGAGGCAGCTAGAGCTGCTCTGAGAACGTATACATTCTGTTTCATCGTGGTACTTCTCCTGTTTGGCGCCGTCGCAGTTGCCGTATCTTCACCGCCAAGTATTGTGCCACACGCGTCAATCGATTTACCAGCGTCCCTTTGCCTGCCTGCGCCTGGCTCCACTGCCTCCTTTCAGAGACGGTAAACCCCACAGAAGCCTGCCCGCCCTCCGCTTTTTCATATGCGCGTAAAATGTAGATAGCTATCATGTCGATCAGCAACCCCAATCTTCCCAAATCGATCCTGGCATTGCGGGCGTACACGGCCCAGATGTTCCTCCATGATCTGCTGGCGGGCATCACCGTGGGTCTGGTTGCTTTGCCATTGGCCATGGCCTTCGGCATCGCTTCCGGCGTCACTCCGCAGGCTGGCATCTATACCGCCGTCGTGGCCGGCTTCCTGATCTCCGCGCTGGGCGGTTCCCGCACCCAGATTGGCGGGCCCACCGGGGCTTTTGTCGTCATCGTGGCCGGAATTGTGCTCCGTTTCGGCATGAGCGGCCTGGCCATGGTTACGGTGATGGCCGGCATTCTTCTGGTGCTGATGGGCCTCACGGGCCTCGGCGCCGCCGTTCGCTTCATTCCCCGGATGGTGGTCATTGGATTCACCAACGGCATCGCCGTGCTGATTGCCTCCACACAGATCAAGGACTTTTTTGGCCTTCGCACTGGGCCGGTTCCCAGCGAGTTTCTGCCACGCATCAAACTGCTGCTTGCGCACGGAGCCAGCCTCAACGGTGCCGCTCTCGGTTTGGGCCTGGGCACACTGGCGATCCTGCTGGTGCTGCCGCGCTTCACCAAGCGGGTTCCGGCGTCGATCGTTGCGCTTCTCTTCTGCACCGGAGTGAGCGTCCTGTTTCATTTTCCGGTGGAGACCATCGGCAGCAAATTTGGCGGGATTCCCCGGGGCTTGCCTCCTTTTGCCATTCCTGACTTTCACGCCGAGCACATTCTGCCGCTGATCCCCTCCGCCTTTACGGTTGCAGTGCTCGCTGCGCTGGAGAGCATGCTTTCGGCCGTGGTGGCCGATGGCATGACCGGCGACCGGCACAACCCGAACGTGGAACTGATGGCGCAAGGAATCGCCAACATTGTTTCACCGATGTTCGGCGGCATTCCCGCCACGGGGGCTATTGCCCGCACCGCGACCAATATCCGAGCTGGCGCGCGTTCGCCCGTTTCCGGCATGGTCCATGCCTTTACTTTGCTGGCAATCCTGCTGGTGGCCGCGCCGCTGGCCAGCTATATTCCGTTGGCCACGCTGGCCGCGGTGCTTTTTGTGGTGGCCTACAACATGGGCGAGTGGCGCGAGATCGGCGGCATCTTCCAGTTGGACTTGACGGCCATCGCTGTCTGGCTGGTCACCTTCGCGTTGACCGTTTTCGCCGATCTCACCGTGGCTGTCGGCGTTGGTTTGGCGCTCGCCGCGCTGCTTTATATCCGACGTGTCGCCGATACCACGACAGTTGCCCCGGTGACCGACGAATATATCCGCGACGGTCTGCCCCACGTGCTGCAAGGCCGCATTCTGCCGTCCTACGTGACGGTTCTGCGCATTCACGGGCCCTTTTTGTGGGGCACTACCGAAAAGCTGGTGGAGGAGACGGTCAACCTCGAAGTTTTTGCTCCGGTTGTGATCCTGCGCCTGCGCAATATGACGGCGATCGACGCCACCGGCATTCACGCCATCGAGAGCTTTGCCAAACGCCTGCAATTATCCGGCAGGACCATGGTCCTCTGCGGCGCCATGCAGCAACCATCCAAACTGCTGCACGGTACGCGCTTCCTTGACCGCGTCGGTCGCGAAAACATCATGCCGAACATTCAGACCGCTCTGGACAGGGCAAAAGAGGTCCATGCGGCGCAACTGGCAGCGGCACCCGAAGATTCACAATAGATCGTTTTCAAGGGGACTGAAACCAGCGAGCAGGTGTCTCCGCGCGACACCGTCTCTAAAAATGCTCTATGGGTGCGGTCTCAGTTCGGGATGAAACTCCGCCTTGCCTCCAGGCAGCAGTACAATCTCGAGCCGCCCGTCCTGCCCCTCGGTCAGGGTGGGTCCGTCCATCTGTTCCTGGCGTTGGCTTCCATCGCCGGTCGTGTACTGCACTTTGACCGAGCCGCTGCCCCGCAACTGGATGCGATAGTGCAACTCCCCACCGGCTGCCAGGTTGTTGGCCCCAAAGCTGGCGCTGGGGTAGTCAACCTCCAGCAGCTGGATCGCCGCTCCGGTGTGATTTTCCACCGTCGTTTCAACGTGATACGAATGGCACCCGGCCATCGCCGGAAATAGAATTCCTGCCAGAGCCGCGTTTCGAATCCTGTGGAGCGCCTTCATTCCTTGCCGCCATTTTCATCCGGCGAGCTCTGGGCCGCAACCTTCTTTTCCACGCGGTCGAGGCGTTTGAGCAGTTCCGGCAGGCGCTGAAAGATGGTGACCGCCCGCAGCCAGACCCGGTTGTCGAAACCCGGCGAGCCGGAGATCATCTTCCCCGGCGGCACATCGTGCGAAACCGCGGATTGCGCGGTCAAAATCACGCCGTCGCCCACGGAACAGTGGCCGGCTACGCCGGTCTGGCCCGCGAGAATGACGTTGTTGCCGACCACCGACGAGCCGGCCAGACCCGTTTGCGCGCAAAGCAGAGTGTTTTCACCCACACGCGATCCGTGGCCGATCTGCACGAGATTATCGACCTTTGTCCCGTCGCCGATCACCGTAGCGCCCACCGTGGCCCGGTCGATGCAAGCGTTGGCCTGCACGTCAACCCGGCTGCCCAGCCGTACCGGCCCCGACTGGGGAATCTTTTCCCAGTGGCCAGCCTCGTTCTTGGCGAAGCCGAAGCCATCCGCGCCCACGATGGCGCCGTTTTCCAGCGTCACGTGATCGCCCAGAACACAGTTCTCGCGGACGACGGCGTGCGCATGGGCAAAGAGGTAGCTCCCGGCCTGCACGCCGGGGTAGAGAACCACATGGGGCAGAAGAGTGGCGTGCGCACCCAAGCGCACGCCCGGGCCCACCACCACATACGCGCCAATATGCGCTCCCTCGCCGATTTCCGCCGTGGGGTCGATGACTGCCGTGGGATGAATGCCGGAAGCGTAGGCCGGCGGCTGATAGAAGAGCCCCAAGGCCCTGGAGAAGGCGAGATAAGGATTCTTGAGCCGGAGGGTCGCCGTGGCAATTTCCTGAAATTCCGGCTCAACCAGTACGGCCGCGGCCCGGGTTTTCCTGGCCAGCGCGGTATATCGGGGGTTAGCAACGAAGGTCACCTCCGTCGGCCCAGCCTCCTCAATCCCTTTCACACCTGTTACTTCCAGCTCCGCGTTTCCGCGCAGCTCTGCGCCTAATCTACTTGCCAACTCACCTAGTTTCATCGAATGAGATTGTACCGGAACCTATTCCTTTGCGCGGCGCCGCTTACGCCGTGCCGGGCTCGACAGGAAATAGTTCCGGCTGCTGCGCAGGCGCACTGGTCCGCTTGTGGCCCGGCGCGCCGATCAGGCTGACCACCTCTAACGACTGAATGGCCTGCCGGGGCACGTAGATTCTCTGGGTATTCGAACGCGTGTCGGGCGGCGTCAGCAGCAGTCCCGCGCCCTCCACCAGCGAGCGGTCATTGGCGGCCAAGCCTTCCAGTTCCTCTCCGTCGGTGAGCGTCATCCGCAGCCACAATCCCGCGCTCCGGGGCCGGATGGAAAAGCGCTTATGCAGCAGCCGCTCCGGATTGCTTTGGTCGCTGCTGGAAGCAGGGAAGTCGCGCACGTAGCAGACCCACTTCACCGTCTCCCAGCCGATGCGCAGAACTTTGCCGGTTAGATCGAGGATCTCCAGTTCCGCCGCATCCTGGCCGAAAGTGGCTCCCGCGTAGCCAGCGCACCAGTCCCTGGAGAACTTGCGCACGATCACCGGTTTGCGAGCGGAGGCCATCGTTCTGGATTGTCGCACGAACCGGGACCCCCGCGGACAGGTCTTTGTTTGCCGAGGGGAAAGCTGCACAGACAGGTACCAGGAATGGAAAAGCCGCAAATATGGTGCAACAAAACCTAGCCAACGGGACTAAGTTGTGTTAATGTACTGCTTTGCTGCCTCTGCCGCATTGTGCCGTAAGAGCAACGGCATCAGGCACTTGGCAGCCGCAAGGTGCGGCGGAAGCGGGGAACGGAATGCCCGACTACATTTATCTTTTGGAAAACCGGCTGTCGGCGGACCAGCAGCACGCTCTGCGCCAGTTGCGCGAGGCCGTCCGTGAAGTCGGTACAATCCTCTTCCTTACCGGTGACGCCGTCCGTGACCTGACCAGCGGCCACGCCGTCAGAGAACTTGAAGTAGCGGTGCATGGAAATGCGCTCAAACTCAAGAAAACAATCGAGAAGCTCGGCGGCACCGTATGGGGCGAAGACGAACTTTCCCGCACCCTTTACCTGTGTTTTCCCGGGACTGTTCGCGTCGACCTCATCAGCACCCACCGGGCGGAATATCCCCACCCAGGCAAACCCGTTTTCCACTCTGCCTCCATCCAGGAAGACCTGCGCCGTCGCGACTTCACAGTCAACGCGATGGCGATCTCGCTCAACGAGGGGTCGTTTGGATTGTTGATGGATCCGTTGAACGGGGCAGCGGATATCGAATCGAGAACGCTGCGTCTCGTCTCAAATTATGGTTTTCTTGAGGAACCGTCTCTGCTGATTCGCGCCACCCGTTACCGCGCGCGACTGGGCTGGGAATTCGACTCCAGGACAAGGACTCGCTACGAGAATGCAGTGGCCGAGGTCGTCATCGAACAGCTTTCAGCCCATGCACGCAGCCAGGAGCTGGAACAGATTGGCCACGAGGAAGACGGGTTGAAGGTGCTACGGGCGCTGGAGACCGAGGGCTGGATGAAGTTCCTCTTTCCCGCCTGGACCTCGGCCAGGGCCGATGAGGAGAAGCTGAAGGCGCTGCACGAGCTGGCGGTGGAACTGCTGTTGCAGGGAGTTCATGCCGACATGTCCGCGGCCCAGATGCAATTGCTGACCGCAAAAATGCCTGCAAAGGAGCTGGCGGCGCTGAAGAAACTGCTGCTGCGCCCCGGCTTCGTCGAAGAGTGGAATAGCCTGGATGCGCTGGCGGCTGGATTTGCCAAAGTCCTGCTCGCCGAAGAGAATTCGACTCCATCGGTCAGCTACAAGCTCTTTACCAGCTACGATCCCGAAGCGATTCTCTGGCTTGGCTTTACCAGTAAGGACCCGGCCGTGAGGGAGCGCTTCAACCAATTCCTGAAGGTCTGGCCCGAAGCCCGCCAGCGCATCCCTCACGCCCAGATGCAGGAGATGCGCATTACGCCGGAGTTGGCGGCTTACCGTGAGATTGTTCAGGCTGTCTTCCTTGAGTTGATCGACGGCCGCCTGACCACCCCGGAGGAGATACGCGCGATGCTTGAGCCGCATTCGCCTCCCGCGCCGCCGCCGCAGGTGACCGTGAAGAGGCCACGCGCCAAACGGGGCGATGCCAAGTTGAAAGAGCACTCCTACGATGACGACGAGGAGGAGTCCGAAGACGGTTTGGACGAGGATGAGGATCTGGACGATATCGGTGGCGATGAGGACGAGATCGACCTGGGTCTGAGCATCCCCAAGGCGGATTTGGCGCTGGGAGTTGCCGAGGATGCCGAGCCGGAGGAGGATGAACTGGAAGCTGAGGAGCCGGTTTCAGTTCCCGCCAAGCATGGCAAGAAAACTCCCGCTCAACCCAAGCCTGCCAAGGAAGCCCCTGTACCCACCCCCGCGCCTGCTCCTCTGAAAGCGGAGAAGCGGGCCAAGGCCGTTCCAGTTGTCGCAACCGTTGCGGCAAAACCGGAAAAGGCCGCCAAGCCTCAACTGCCGTCCAAACCGAAGCCCGAGTCAAAGCAGGAGTCCACAACCATGTCAACGCCCGCTTCCAAGTCCGCCAAGGCAAAGTTCGCTCCCGCAGTCAAAAAAGTGCCGCCTGCCCCAGTCAAGCAGGCTTCCAAATCTGTGGCCGCCGGAAAGGCTGCCTCCAAGCCGCTCATCCAAGGCTCGGTCAAGCCGCCGGTACAGGGTTCCGCGAAGTCGCTCGTGCAAGGCTCAGTAAAGCCGCCCGTTCAGGGATCGGTAAAGCCTCCTGTTCAGGGTTCCGTGAAGCCTCCTGTCCAAGGCTCGGTTAAGCCGCCCGTTCAAGGCTCGGTGAAGCCGCCGGTCAGGGCTGCTGTCAAGGCTCCGGGCAAGAAGGCCGCACCGGCGAAAGGCAAGCTGGGGCGCGTGGTCGCTTCCAAAGCAGCCAAGGCCGTGCCGCCTTCCAAGGCAAAACCGGCCAAGACTGCGAAGAAGAAGATCGTTTCCAAACCGGCAAAGATGCGCTAAGCATTCACTCGCCCGAATTTCCCGTGATATCTTCAGGGCATTCCGGAGGATCGTCATGCTGCGTCCGCTTGGCCGCGCCTTGGTCGTTTGTCTGCTTTCGCTGGTTCCTTTTGCCGTAACCTCCCCGGCCCGCGCGGCTGAGGCGCCGGCCGGTCAGGACGCAGCAACCAGCGCTTCGCTCGGCTACCGCTTAGAAAAGGGCGGCTGGACCTACGTCCATCTAGAAGGCACTCCCGCGCAGATCGGTTTTGAGCACGGTCAGTTGCTGTCGGCCGAGATTGCGGAGATGGTCCAGGTCATCCAGCTCGAAAACACCCATGACACCAGACGCAATTGGGAGTTTTTCCGCGAGGCCGGGCGCAAGATGCTTTGGCCGAAGATCGATGTCGAGTATCAGCAGGAGTTGGAGGGCATTGCCAAAGGGGTCCAGTCGAAAGGTGTCAAGCTCGACGTCTGGGATATTGTGGCGCTAAACGGCGGCATCGAGCTGCCCCAGTATTACGTTCCCTGGCTGAACAAGCGCGAGCGCTCACCCAACGCCCCAGAGATTGCGCCCGTAGGCCACTGTTCGGCGTTCATCGCCACCGGCAGCTATACCAAAGGCGGCAAAATCGTGATTGCCCACAACAACTGGGCCAGCTATGCCGAGGGAGCTCGTTGGACGGTGATCTTCGATATCCAGCCGGAACACGGGCACCGCATCCTGATGGATGGAGCACCGGGCGTCATCACTAGCCAGGACGACTTTGGCGTCAACGACGCCGGCTTGATGATTACCGAAACCACCATCACGCAATTCGAGGGCTGGGACCCAGAGGGCAAGCCGGAGTTTGTTCGTTCGCGCAAGGCACTTCAGTACGCCGGCTTGATCGACGAGTATGTTGCGCTCATCAAAGAGGGCAACAACGGCGGCTATGCCAACGATTGGCTGATCGGCGACCGCAAGACCGGGGAAATCGCCTATCTCGAACTCGGCCTGAAGAACACACCCCTATGGCGCTCCAAAGACGGGTACTTCGTCAGCTCGAACTATGCGCGCGATCCGCGGTTGATTCAGGACGAGACCTCCGGTTTCGACCTAAGCAATCTCGCCAACTCACCCAATGCGCGCCGCGTCACATGGGAGAAGAAGATGGCCGAGGCCAAAGGCCGCATCGACATTCAAATGGCCGAGCGGTTCCTGGCCGACCATGAAGACAGCTTTACCGGCAAGACCGAAGCCGACGAGCGCTCACTGTGCGGCCATGTGGAAACGGTCAAGCGGGGCGTTCCGGAGTTCGATTGGGGGCCGTATTATCCCGGCGGTTCGGTCACCGGCAAGGTGGCAGACTCGGACCTAGAGCATTTTCATCATAGCTGTACCCAGTTGAGGGTCAACCTGAACCAGGCCTGTGCGTTGTCTGCAGAGATTTCCTGAAGGGCTTCTGTGATTGCTTGGTCGAGGGCTTGTTCAGTCCG
>Ga0181517_10002730_pt1 | contig 17576 bp, 5 predicted proteins | sample PEATcosm2014_Bin_31_FD_119748 | JGI IMG/M metagenome (GOLD analysis project Ga0181517, IMG submission 119748) | Peatland microbial communities from MTU Mesocosm Facility, Houghton, MI, USA - PEATcosm2014_Bin01_30_metaG | ecosystem: Environmental > Terrestrial > Soil > Wetlands > Peat | place... | reverse complement strand
GGTGATGAACACCGCGTTGGTCAAGGTGACCTGCTGCCATCCGGACGCAGACTCATTGGTAAAGGTAGCGCTTGCCAACCGGGTGCCGTTGGTCGTCCACAGGTTGCCAATGTGGGTGTTGGTATTAGCGGCGGCCTTGTAGAACCGGATGCCGGTGATGCTGCCGGAGACGTCGGAGCGGAACTTCACGCCCAGTTCCACCGCGCTATCGGGGCCTCCGTCCACAGTGCCAGGTACCGCCGTGGCCGGCCAGATGGAAACGAAAGTGGAGGGTGCGGTAATCGAGAGGCTCAAAGCATTGGTGGCATTTTGAACCGGGTTGCTGGCGTCGCTTACATTGACCGTGAAGCTGGAGGTGCCGGTATTGGTTGGCACGCCCGAAATCAGGCCGTTGGTGGCATTGAGGGTCAGGCCGCCGGGCAGCGAGCCGCTGGTGATGGACCAGGCGTATGGGGTAGTCCCGCCGCTGGCCGCCAGGCTCGCCGAGTAGGCGTTGCTGACCGTGCCTCCCGGCAATGAGGTGGTTGTCATCGTGAGCGGCGCCGGCTGGACGGTCAGCAGGGTGCTGCCGGATACCGTGCCAAGCGTCGCTGAAATGGTGCTCGTGCCGGTCGTGAGAGCGCTAGCCAGACCGGCGGTGTTGATGGTAGCCACCGAGGTTTGCGTCGAAGCCCATGTGACCTGGCTGGTGAGATTCTGGGTGCTGTTGTCCGAGTAGGTGCCGGTCGCGGAGAATTGCGCGGTTGCCCCCACAACATTGGTTGGGTCGGAAGGACTCACGGCTATCGAAACAAGCGTGGGCGCCGGCTGGATGGTCAGCAGTGTGCTGCCGGAGACCGTGCCAAGCATCGCTGAAATGGTGCTCGTACCGGCCGTCAGCGCGCTGGCCAGACCGGCGGTGTTGATGGCAGCCACCGATGTCTGTGACGAAGCCCAGGTTGCCTGGCTGGTGAGATTCTGGGTGCTGTTGTCCGAGTAGGTGCCGGTCGCGGCAAATTGCGTGGTTTTTCCCACGACATTGGTCGGGTTGGCGGGAGTGACTGCTATTGAAACCAGCGTGGGCGGCGGACCGGCGGGCTGGAAGACCACATCCACCCAGTAGTTGCCCGCTTCCCAGGTGGAACTGGGGAACACGCTGGATGCGCCATAGGTGTAGACACCGTCTCCACCCGCAACTCCGCTCGCCAGGGCATGAAGAGGGGGATTATCGACGTTGGTGACGAAGAAGTTATCGTCCTCGCTATAGTGGCCATTGAGAGCGTGATAGGACGCGACATAGACGGTGTTCGGCGTGATGGCCACCGCACTGGAAAAGTTGACCTGCTGCCATCCCGAGGCGGACTCGTTGGTGAAGGTGGCGGTTGCCAGGAGCGTTCCGTTGGTTGTCCATAGATTGCCAACGTGGGTGCCGGTGTTGGCGGAGGCTTTGAAAAAGCGGACCCCAGTGATGCTGCCGGCGATGTCGGAGCGGAACTTGACGCCAATCTCAAGCGCGCTGTCCGGGCCCGTGTCCGGAGCGCCCGGGACCGGCCAATTCGTCCAAATGCTGGTGACGCCCAGCACATTGGGAAAAACGGAGATAGCCATCTGCTGGCTGACGGTCTGCACCGGCTTGCTCGAGTCGGTGACCTGGACGGTGAAGGTGGAACTGCTGGTCGTGGTCGGCGCGCCGGAAATCAGGCCCTCCGCGGCATTGAGAGTGAGGCCGCTGGGCAGCGATCCGCTGGTGATCGACCAGGTATAGGGAGCGGTGCCGCCACTGACGTTCACGCTCGCCGAGTAGGCATCGCCCACCCACCCGCCGGGCAGATAGGCGGTGGCGAATGCCAGGGACGGCTCGACAGCCGGCACAAACAGAAGGTCGACCCAATAATTGTCGGAGTTCCACGTCACAGTCGGAAAGACACTGTTCGAGGAGTAGATGTAGACCCCATTGGGGCTGGAGGTGCTGTTTTCAAGCGCATGGAGCGGGAGGTTCGTATAACCTGAGGTTCTAAAGTACACGCCATCGTCGCTATAGCTTCCGAAATTGGCATGGTAGGAAGCCACATAGGTCGTGTTCGAAACGATCGAAATCGGGCTGCTGAAAAGCGCCTGTTGCCAGCCTGAGGGCGTTTCGGAGCTGAAATTGACCGAGCCTAGCAGCGTGCCGGAGCTGGACCACAGATTGCCAACATGAAGGCCCACATTAGCGGGGGCTTTATAGAAGCGAATGCCCGTGACGGTCCCGCTAACGGCCGATTGAAACTTCAGCCCGAGTTCCAGCGGGTCATCCGCTCCGTTGTCGGGATTCACCGGAGCCACAGTGCTTGGCCAGAGGGTATCCACCGGGACCGGCGTGACGAGCAAACCCAAGGAACCCGTCGCCGTCTGCATGGGACTGCTGCTGTCGGTGACCTGCACGGTAAAATCGAACGTGCCCGTGGCTGTTGGAATCCCGGTGATCGCCGCGGTGGCCGGATTGAAGGCGAGGCCGGCTGGGAGCGAGCCGCCGACAATGGACCAGCTATAGGGATTGTACCCGCCGCTTGCGTTCAGAACCGCCGAGTAGGGGGCATTAAGCGTGGCGTAAGGCAGGGCCGTCGTGGCTACAGAGAGCTCCCCCATCGCCTCCGCCGCGATATTCTGATAAACCGCCAGCGCGGCCTGGTAGCGCGCCTGCGTCTGCGCCAGCGTGGTCGGGAAATACCAGTTCCACACCCCGCCGGGCGCCACATTCGTCAACAGGTTCTCCATCCATTGGACATAGAACTCCGCGTCGGCCACGCTGGCCCGCACCGGCGCCTGATTCACCGTCACGTAAATCGCGGCGGTATGCACCTCGTGGCTCGCGCCCGGATAGTCCATTCGCCGCGCGCAAATCCAGCCGCTTCTCGGCAAAGTCACCGTCGCCGTCAATGTCACCGGCGAGTTCGACGTGACGGTCGCCTGCTCGCTGCCTACCACCACGCCGTTGCAGACCAACTCCAGACTTCCGGAATAGGTGCTGTTGGCCGTCCAGGTCACGGACGCGGACACGCTGCCGGGCGCGCTTAACTGGATCTCGTCGCCCGGGGTGTTGGTGCCGTTCACCACCAGGTTGAGAAACTCGTGGTGCCCGTCGCGGGCAATGACCGTCCGGCCCTTCAGAATGGCCTGAACCCAGTTGCTGTAGGCCAACTGCCCCCCGGCCATCTGGGCATAGGTCACCATCGGCCCAACCACCGAACCGCAGGGGTAATCCGATCCGGCCGCAAACCCTGGCCGGAATCCGCAGTTGAGCAGCTTATAATAGGCGTCCAGGAAAGCATCGCTGCCCAGGACATCCTCCGAAATAAAATCGCATGCCCCCAGCGCCACCTCCGACGGATACTCGACCGGCGTGCAGCAGGTAAGCGTGGTGGGGAAGGCGCCAATATCCAGGTACTCAAAATGGGCGAACCCGCCGATGCCGCCCTGCGCGTGCGTCCAGTTGAAGATCGTCGAAGTCATCTCGCTCCAGATCTGGTATGCGTTGGTCAATCCCAGGGCCACGATATGGCCCCCCAACGCCTGGTGGGCATACTGGGTGTAGGTGGCGTCCCAATGCCATTCGGCATCCCAGTGGTAGATGTGCCCCGGCGTCGAAATCGTATCGTCGCTGCCCGTGACCAACGGCAAGTCGGTGGTCGCGTCTTGCACCTCCGCATTGCCCATGTCGGCCAGGTCGGAAATAATCGCCAGATTCGAGCTGACCTCCGTGCTGAAAATGCTCTGCTCGGTGACGGGCGCGGTGCCGCAACTGCGATGCACGTGGATATCGCCCACATACCAGCCCGCCGGCTCAGGCCCGGCCTGGGCAACCGGGGCGTATCCGAAAGCCAACACTAAAAGCAGCCCCCAAAGGGCTCCAAATCGCAAATAATGACGAATAGTTTTCATTGCTGGTCCTGTTTTTCTGTCTGCCTCATTGGCTGCGCGGCCATAGGCGTCTCGGCCCTGTCGCATCCCAAGGTCCGACTTCATTCAGACAACTATCCGCGCAAGCTCATGGCCCTCTTGATTTGGGTCCAGGTAACCCCGAACCATCCCATCGCCAGCCGATCTAGACGAACGGAAAGAATACGGAAAAGCCATCCGTACAAAACCCGACCTGTGTCCTCGTCCGAGACCAACGCGCGCCGGAAAAACCCTTGGTGCTCCGCACCAAAGAGCAGCCCGCCAGCGCATTCACCCATGTCGGGGCCGAAGGCCACACGAGAATAGATGACAAACGCCCTTCTATCGGTTGCCTCATTCCGGCTCCGGTTTGCCCGAGCTTTTCCAACCCGGCGGGTTGGCAGAAGGTAGCCGGAGCGTCGGAGCCTTGCGAAGACCTCCGGATCACGGTCCCCTACTGCGCCCCTCGACCCCAGCGGTTCTTCGGCGCCCAGTGCCCTCTCCATCTGGAGGCTTTTCGTCAGGGTGATATCAGGACTTCCCCGCTTTGGCCTGAACTCAGGAAGTAGCCCGAGGCGGCATTCTGGCTTTGCAACGTGGCTCCCCGGAAGCTGACTCGCTCTGAAGTGCCCGGCTCGACCACATAGCCGCTGAAGAGACCGGAGCTGGTGGAAAAGCTCAGGCTCATCCGGTTGCTGCTGAGGTTGAGAACCCGGTTGTTATCCTCGACCATGATTTGATTGGTGATGGCTTGTGCCAGATCCGCGCCGCTCACGACCAATTCAGTGCTGCTGCTAAAGTCCAGTATCGTCGTGTCCCGAGGCGGCCGCGTGTAAGCCGACGCCGCAACGGCAATTTGGTTGCTGAAACCGCCGGGATAATACTTCGCCTTCTCCAGTTCCGGTTTAATCCAGGTCACATCGCCTCCGAGTTCCGGCGGGTCCGAATTGGTGAACGTCAGCCATCCCAGCACCAAACCCTGGCCGCTGTAGAGCGAAAGATAAAAGGGCCAGCGGGCGGCTTGTGATACCGTGGCTGACTGGCTCACGCCGGTGTCATCCGCCAGGGATCCGCTCATGGAAATGGCGCCGGACTTGCTGACCGTCACGTCGGCATAACTGTCGCCGCCGGGACTGTTCGTATCATCCGGGTTGCCGGGAATAATCAATGTGAATTGGCCGGCTTCAGGCGCGATGTTGGTTCGAGAGTTGAACACCGCGCGATCGCCGTCCAGTTGCGACGTCCAGGTATCCCCGCTGACGGTGCCGGTAATATGATCCGAATCGCTCGGGTCCACCTGCAACTCAACCTCCAACGGGACCTGTTTGCCATGGCCGAGGGGGAACTGGGCGTTGCCGCCCGAATCGAATTGGCCGCTGAGCGAGTAGCGGGTTGGACCCAGCTCCAGCCGTCCGCTAAACCGGCCTTTCGTATCCTCGGTCACCGTGAAATAACCGGCGCTCTGCACGGAAACCCCGTTGACCGTATCGAAAAACAGGCCGTTGAAGGTCCCTTTCTCCGGCGTGAATGGGTTGGTAACCGAGTTGGCGCCCAGCCACTCCTCCAGAGAGCTGTAGCTCACGTCAAACCGGCCATAGGCGTCAGGGACGGTGGGCGCACCGCACGATGAGCCAGAGCCGCCTTCAAACCCGCCAAAGAGCTGGCCGATGACCTCGAGATTGCCGTTGAGCAACGGACTGCCGCTGGCTCCGGGTTCCGTCACCCCCACCGACCACTGAACCGCCCAGAAATCCGCATCCTCCCCGTCGAGCTGGCCAATACTAATCCGGGTAAAGGAGCCACCGGGATGGTGAAGGCCGACCAGTGTTTCGTTGGTGGAAGGCGCATTGGTTGACCACGGCAGATGATACGCCCCCGAGGGCGGGACCTCCCGCAGGCGCAGGAAAGTAAAGTCGTTAACGCTGGAAGTCGCCAGCAGGTCGGCCCCACCCTGGGTCGTCGGCACCGTCGAGAGGTCCGGCGGCGTGCCGTTGCAGGTGCTGGTCTGATAAAACCAAAACAGCTCAATCGTGGAAGCTTCATCCTGGTCCCCGACGCAATGATGCGCTGTGAGAAAGTAGTCGGAGGTGTCGCTCGGATTTCCCGGCGCCAGGAGGCATCCCGAACAAACAAGGGTATCCCCGCCGCTGACATAGGACATGCGGGCCACCCCTGAGGCTTGCAAAGCGTATTGCGGATAGCAGGTCGCATCCACCTCGCAGGGGCCTGGGTCGGTCGTGGCGGTGGGGACTGGAAGCGCAAAGATGTGCGACAGGCCCGTCACCGTAAAGGCCAGCGCCTTGGTATCAGCTCCCGGCGGCAGTTGCGCCTCCACGACGGCGCGCTCGGAGAAGATGGTTCCAGTCCAAACTTCCCGCTTGCCTGCCAGCGTGGTTGAGGTAATGGGCGACGGATCGGGCGACGGGTCCGCCGGATTATAGATCACCAACCGAGCGCCTGGAGGCAGGCTCACCGATTCCAGATGCAAACGCAGGCCGAGAGCGCCCGCGGAGGAAACCTCCACCGATAGACTCTTCCACCCGTTGGACAGCGACGTCCATTGTCCAGCGGGGACCGAGGTCGGAGCGATCACGATGGGCTTATCGAGACTGCGCCCAAGCCCAATCTGGAACCGGCTCTGGCTCTCGCGCAGATTTCGACGCGTGACCGCGGCCATCGTCTCGGGAGCGGGCGGCGGCAGCGACCGCCTCCACTCAGGCAAACGGACTCCGAAACCCAACGGCGCCGCGGGCACTCCTCCAGGAAACGCCCCAGGGGTTTTCGTTTGCCTTGACGACGCGGAACCGGAGGCCCCTCCGGCCGCCGCGAAGGATTCCATGTTTGTTGCCGCCGCTTCGCCTGCCCCGACCCGGGCCTGCGCTTGAAAGGCACCGATTCCCGCTGCTGTGCCGCTGAAGGACACGCCTGCCCCGCTCGCAAGTTCTGTCACTGCAAGCAAGGCGCACGATTTGAGTATTGTTTGCTCGAAGGTGCTCATAGGATGAGCAACACTCGCTCATCCTATGGCGCGCAAAATGGGGTCGGCACTGTAGAATCGGCCCGCAGTGGACCCCATGACCAGGTAAACTGCAGCATCCGAATTCTTGCGGCCTGATCCAGTATCCCTTACTTTCATAGGCGCTGCCGATATGAATGTCGCATCCCAACACGACTTGGAGGCTTTTGCCCGGGATTTCACCGGAGCTTGCAAGGTGACTGAGGGGGCTGAAAGCCTGTTGCTTCTGCTCTCGCCCGACGGAACTATCCTCGACCTTAACCAACCCATGGCCAACGTCCTGGGAAAGGAAGCGCCGCAGTTGAGGGGAAAGCTGTTTTGGTCCCAGGTTCCCGCCGAAAGCGGGAGTGCAATGCAGGCCCTTGTCCGGCGGGTTGTGCAAGATCGCCGGAGTTCCCGGGAGGACGCTAATGTCGGCGGGCGCTGGTACGATTGCCGATGGACCCCCAGGCTGAATGGAGCGGGTAATGTCAATCAGTTGGTCATGCTCGCCTGGGACATCACGGAGCGGGAGCAAGCTGACGAGGCCTTGAGGGAGAGCGAGAACCGTTATCAACGGCTGCTGGAGGTGGAGTCCGACGCCATACTCGTTGTAGACCGTCACACGGGCAAGTTCCTCGACGCGAACACGGCGGCGACGGGGCTTTACGGTTTTTCCCGTCAAGAGTTTCTGACCATGGAGGCGGCCGACGTTTCGACGACCCCTGACGAGACTCGACACGCCATTTCTGACGGTTTTGCTCAGGCTCGCCTTCGCTGGCACCGAAAAAAAGACGGGACCGTGTTCCCTGTGGAGATCAACGGCACTTTCTTTTCAAACCAAAAGCGTGACATCCACATCGCAGCCATCCGTGACCTGACGCAGCGGATGCGGGAGGAGACGGCGCTGCGGCAGAGCGAGGAGCGCTTTCGCGCATACGTCCAGCAGTCCAGCGACGCGATCATGACGATCGCCCCACCTGATTGGAGGTTCAGGTCAGGGAACCCGGCCACGATCGCCATGTTTCGCGCGAAAGACGAAGCCGACCTTCTGAGCAGAAATCCATGGGACGTATCGCCGGAGAAGCAACCCGACGGGAGACTGTCCTCTGAAAAAGCGCGGGCGATGGTAGACCGGGCCATGCACCAAGGGAGCTATTCCTTCGAGTGGACGCACTGCCGGCTGGACGGCGAGGTGTTCCCTGCGGAGGTGCTCCTCACGAGGTTCGAGCTTCAGGGCAAAACGATAGTCCAGGCCACGTTACGGGACATCACCGAACGCAAACGGGCCGAAGCGGCTTTGCGAGAAAAAGAACAGTCCCACCAGGCGGTTCTCCAAACGGCCATGGACGGCTTCTGCTCCGTGGACCTCCAAGGGCGCGTGCTGGAGGTCAATGAGGCCCTGACTCGCATGCACGGCTACACCAAGGAGGAGTTTCTCAGGATGCGGGTTTCGGACATCGAATCGGTTGAAACACCGGATAAAACCGCGGCCCGCATTGCGGACATCCTGGTCCAAAAGCAACAGCGGTTTGAAACGAAACATCGGCGCAAGGACGGCACGATCTTCGACGTGGAAGTGAGCGTCCAATACCAACCGGAAACCCCCGGGCAGATCTTCTCTTTTTTCCGTGATATCACCGAACGGAAGTCTCTTGAGGAGAGACTGCGGCAGGCCCAAAAAATGGAAGGCATCGGCCAGTTGGCCGGAGGAGTGGCCCATGACTTCAACAATATCCTGGCCTCGACGATGCTGCACCTGGGCCTTTTGAAACAGAATCCAAACCTGGACAACGAAACCCAGCAGTCTTTGGAGGAACTGATAGCCGGCTCTCAGAAAGCCGCCAATCTCACACGGCAATTGCTCATGTTCAGCCGGCGGTCGGTCCTGGACATCAAGGCGCTGGATCTGAACGATGTGGTGGCCAACCTGCTGAAAATGCTGACGCGATTGATTGGCGAACATATCCGCGTCCAGTTTGAACCGAATGCCGGCTTGCCGCTTGTGGCGGCCGACCCAGGCATGGTGGAACAGGTGCTGATGAACCTGTGTGTGAACGCCCGGGATGCCATGCCGAACGGCGGGAGGATTGCCATCAAGCTCGAGGTGGACGATGTGGACGAGGGGCGAACCCGCGCGCAAGCGGGGGCGCGGCCCGGGCGATTCGTATGTCTCTCGGTGGCGGATACCGGGTGCGGCATGGACAAGGCCACGCTGCAGCGCATCTTCGAGCCCTTCTTCACCACGAAGGAACCCGGCAAAGGCACCGGGCTAGGCCTGGCCACCGTGCATGGCATCGCGGGCCAGCATAAAGGATGGGTGGAGGTGGAAAGCAAAGTAGGTGAGGGCACGGTGTTTCGCGTGCTGCTTCCCGCCGCCTCGGAGCGGACCATCGAGGCAACCCGTGCCGAAAAGCGCGAACTGCTCAAAGGACATGAAACCATCCTATTGGTCGAAGACGAAGCCGGCGTCCGGCGAGTGATGGCGCACGGATTGCGGTTGCTCGGCTACAGAGTTCTGGAGGCGGGGGACGGACAGGAGGCCCTGCAGGCATGGAATGAGCCTCAAAACCGCGTTGATTTGTTGCTGACCGACGTGGTGATGCCAGGAGGGATGACGGGGGTGGAACTGGCAGAAAAGCTTCGCGCTGTGAAACCCGGATTGCCGGTCGTCATCTGCAGCGGGTACAGCGCGGAGATGGCCAGTCATGGTTTTCCGAAAGAGAAGAACTTCGTACGGCTGGACAAACCGTACCGCTTTGAGGCGTTGTCCACAGCGATCAGGCAATGCCTGGAGAGGCAATGACCCGATGGCGTTTCACTTCCTTCCGATCGGACTCAGGGCACGTTGAACGGCTTACCGCCCATCCGCGGGGCCGCGCCGGAGCATTTCGCGGACGGCGGCGCTGCGGGTTTGCACGCCGAGTTTTTCAAAGATGTGCTGCACATGTTTGTGAACAGTGCGCGTGCTGGCCCCCAGCAGGATGCCAATCTCGGGATTCGTTTTCCCTTCAACAATCCAATGCGCCACTTCGGCTTCGCGCCGCGTGAGTCCCAGGTCGCGAACCGCGGTTTGCCGGCGAGCCGGCCTTTCCTCCTGAAACACCAACCGCGCCGGGCCGTCGGGCGCGGCATAGTAATACACCAATAATCGGCCCTGCTCCTGGGCCACCACCAACGGAGCAACCGGCGCATTGGGAACAGCGCCGCCCTGCAACTCCTGGCGCTTCTGCCGCGCCCAACGACGCAGGGGTTCGGGCAGAAATGCCGACGGCGTCAGCCCAGGTGGGAAATAGCAACGCAGGCAGTCTTCAGCTCGAGAAGTGAGCCAGTGGACGCGTTCTTCCGCGTCGAGTCGCGCCACGCCGGCGCGGAGCGCCGCCAACCCGCCGGCCAGGAACTGCTCGCGGTCGCGGGTGCCGTTGGCGGCTAGCATATTCCGGTGCGCCTGCACCAAGTGTGGGCGCAGGAGGTTCAGCATCGATTGTTCTCGACCGCTGAAACCCTTCAGCTTCCGGTTCAGGACAATCCCGATGTCCAACCCAGCCCCGGGCTCGGAGATGATGCAGGTCAGTTGATGCTCCGCTTCGATGTGCCGATAAAAATCCCGGTAAAGGCCCAACTCACGGAACTGGCGGTGAGGGATCAAATCCGTCGTCTGATAACAGCTCGTGTCCTGGGTGAGGCGAAAGTGGCGAAGCTGGGGCTGCTCCTCCGCGTGCGCCTCGAACTCCGGACACAGCGCGAGCACCACGGGCGCGAAAGGCTTAATAACCACAAGCGTCCGGTTGGAGCGCGCCTCAATTTCGTTGTAGCCCAAAAGTTCGCAATCGATCAAACGCAACAGGCCGGTGAGCACTATCTCGGGAAAACGCTCCGCTTCGGTTTCCCCGTACAACTCCAGAAGAAACCTCGAAACCCGTTCTAAATCCTTCCGACTTAAGCGCATCCGCCAGTTGCCTACAGCCGCAACTGGCGGTCAGAATAACCGATTGACGCGGCGTACGCAAGCCGCCGCCGCGCGGAAGATCCCAAGGCCATTTATCGCGGATTGACATCCTGGTAGGGTCCGATGGGATAGCCATCAGGATCCTTGCCACGGAGGCGCCGCCACCAAACCTGGAGCGTCGGCTGGTTGAGTGTCACGATGAAGAGCTTGCGCAACGGGCCGGGCGGGGATTGCAGCGGCCGGACGCCGTGCCAGGAGTGCTCGGTGCGCATAAAGAGCAGGCTGCCGTTGCCCCGCGGGTCCAGGCTGGCGGCGACCTTCAGATCGTCAAACTCCGGCGCGGAATGAGCCTTGCGTCGGCCCTCGTCATCCATGATCAGGATGTTGCCGCCCCAAGCGGTTTCCCAATCGGCTTCGGTATTGAAGTAGAAGAGGTGGGTGGCGAGCTTGCGCTGGGCGTCGCAGTGCGGGGAGACGCCGCAGCCCTGCCAGCCGTAGTACCATTCCATCGTCATGATGATGCGCTTGCCCGCCGGGCGGCCCAGCATGCGCCGGATGAACGTGTCGTAAACATTTCCCTGAATCTCGGCAATAAACTCCTGCCAGGGCCGGGCCAGCGGGAGTCCGGGCCGGTAATGCAGAAGTGCCCGATCGTGGTAGCCCTGTCCGTGGGCGCGTTTGACGCCGACCTTCTTGTCGAACAAGCCGATATCGGGAAGCGTTTTGCGCAGTTCCTCGAAGGCCGCCTGGCTCAACGGGTTTTGAATGTTCACCCATGGATAGGGACGTTGATTACGGAACGATTCATCAGAGAGTCCAGTTAAACAGGATTCATTCAAGTATTGCATAGTTCTTTCCAAGGTTGTTCCAAACTCTGATGAATCTTTGGCTGGGGGGGCGGGAGCGTCAAGGAGAAACGGCACGTCGAGATCCGCGGCGCCAAACAGAAGGCCCCAAGGCGTTCAAAAGCAAAAAGCCCGGGAGCGGCAGTGCGAGGCTGCTCCCGGGCGATGAGACTGGGCAGGCGTCCCAGCTTGTTCGGACTCGCCGGCAGGATGCCGGCGAGTCCGGTTCAGTTCATTTGCGCGATTTGGTAGAAGCGCGCGCTATTGGTCATCGCGCCCGGGTCCATCCAGGTGGTGGTCGTGGCCGTCGCGGTGATTTCGGCGGCGGTAGTCCAGTCTGGATCTGTCAGCGCGTCTTTGTAGGCGACCTGGTAGAGGTCGTTGATGATGCTGTCCCAGGTGAGGGTCGCGCCTTCGACCCCGAAGGTGACGGCCACGGGAATGGTGGTTGTCACTGAAGCGGTGGTCGCGGCGCTGAGCCGGCCAGCGGCGTCCCAGGTGGCGCGGCCGTTGTAGAGGGTGAAGGCCATGCCGCTCAGAGTGCTGCCTTCGAGTCCGACCTGGCTGGCGGGAACCGTGAGCTGCACCCATTTGCCCGCCGCGGGCAGCGCCCCCGCATTGTAGCGGCCCGCTGTGCCGTCGATGCCAAAGCCGATGCTGTCGGCGCCCCAGAACGCACGGTGTTCCCAGGAGGTGCCGTCATTCCACTGGAGCATGATCTCGGTCGGCATGTTGGCCGGATCCAGATAGACCCAGGCATAGAGCGTGTCGCCGGTGCCCACGGTCACGGTAGCGGTAGCGCCGCTGAAGTAATGCTGGTGCTCGCCGCTGGCGATGGCTGACTGGTGAGCGAGGGGGCTGGGATAAGGGGTCGGATTGCTGCTGATCCAGGTCCAGGAATCCCCGCCGTCCGAGCCGGTGGTGGCGCCCGCAGGCACCGATCCATCGACCCAATCGATGTTGGGCGAGTTGGCCGTGAAGGCGCCCTGGGCGAACACGCGCCGCCCATCGGCCAGTTGCGCTTCGGCTTCCACCCATTGGGCGCCGCTGTTGGCCGGGGCGAACGTGAACGTTTGGCCATAGATCGCTTCCAGCCCATTGGCTTCCCAGGTGATGCGCGCTCCGCTCAGGTCGATGCCCGGAGCGTTGAGCGTGACGGTGATGTTGGACCCGACCGGCACCACGGTGGTGGGCACGCTGATGCTCGCCGCGGGCGCTTTCCACGCCTGGGTCTTGAGCGGAGTCTGCGCCGCCAGGAAGGCCAGGGTGCCCAGGCCGCGAGCCTGGTTAAGCACCACCATCTCGGTGGAGACGTTCCAACTGTCGCCCCACCGGTCGTAGAAGGGATAGACGTTGGCGCTGTCGGAGGGGAAGCACAGCTCGGAGAGCTCAGAACCGTAGTCCCAAAGGGTGGTAAACCCGGTTTGGATGTTGCCCACCGGAATGCCCGAAGGAGGCAGGATGCGCTTATCGTTGATGTGCCATTGGCTGACGATGTCGCGGGTCTTCTTCCAACCCAGCCCGCAGATGTAGGAGACGTTGACCGGATTGCAGCCTCCTTCGTAGTTCAAGTTGGCCAGCATCGCGGTCATATAAGCCGGCTTGGGGTTGAGCTGGTAAGCCACGGCGATATCGAAGGCCTGGTCGCACGAGAAATACCAGCCGGCGCTCTCGACGGACTTGGATTCAGACTGGAAGCTGGTGCCGTAGGCGCTTTGCTGCGACCAGGTCAGGACGTTGTCGCCGGCGGTGGCGATTTCATTGGTGCAGGCGGCCAGGAACGTAGGATTGAGCTGGCTGGCTGTGGCCCGGCCGCTCTGGACGGCGAAGGCATAGCTGCGGATAGCGTGGCCGTAGCATTCGGACATGTGCCACCAGCCCCAACGCCAGGTCGCGGGGTCCGCAGGATTAAACCAGGAGAGCAGCAACTGGTGGATGGATTGGTCGCCGGTGGCCAGGAACATCTGGCAGGCGGCCCAGGCCATCTCGTCGTTGTCGGCAAAGTCGTCCCCGTAGAAGGTGATCTTTTGGTAGGCGCCATTCTTGCCATATTTGGCAATGGCGTTGGTCAGGAACTGCCAGCCGAGCATGGCTTTTTGCATATACAGGGCACAGGAGTCCGGATAGGCCTTTTTGAAGACCGGCGAGGTGGCCGCCTGGGCCAGCGCGGCCACCGAGGCGGCGGTCACCGAGGTATTCTTAGGCCAGACCACTTGCGGGTCGCCGTGATCGGGCGTGACGTTGTCCTCGTATTCGCGGTTCTGCGGGTAGACCAGGAAGTAGAAGCCGCCATCGGCGTCCTGCATCTTGCAGAGGAAGTCGGCTTCCCACTTGGCTTCCTGCATGACATCGCTGATGCCATCGCCGCTTTCGGGGGTGCCCAGGTTGTCGAGGGATGCCACGCCGGGCAGCGAGTCCACCTCGAAGGTCAGGTAGGCCAGGAGGCTGGCGACGTTGATGGTGTATTTGCTGTAGTCGCCCGCGTCATGGTGGCCGCCATGCACGTCCACTGGCCCCTGGTTGATATAGGGGAAGAGCTGGGCTGCCGGGCTGGTCAGCAACGGGGCGATCTGGGGCGGGTTATTGGGGTTAACAGTGCTGGCGTAGCCGGCGATGCAGTTCCAGGTAAACGGATAGGCCGCCGCGGTAGTCGGCACGCTGGCCGGGGCGGTGTGGCAGGGGCCGTGGGTGAAGCGGGTATAAGGCAGCTCCGTGTTGGTGCCGCAGCGCTGGTGATAGAGGCCCAGCGCGTAGGCGCGGGTAAAGTCCATGGCGATGCCGTTGTCGATGAGAAACGGCAACGAGGCGCCCATGCCCGGCACTTGCAACTGATATTCGCCGGGGGTGTTAAAGCCGGTGAAATCGGCCTGATAGACATTTTGATACGGGGTGGGGGTTTCCGGGAAACCCGCGTCGGCCCGCAATGTGAGGCTCCCCTGATAGACCGCTGTGCCGGTATTGGCATCGACCACGGCGAACGTCGTGGAGGGGATGGGCATCTCGCCCAGGCTGCCGGTGTAATAGCCCACCATCGCCACCTTTGAGTAGTTGGGCATGTAGCCCTCCTGGTTGACGTGAATGGCCGGGCTGTAGCGTACCGGGTCTACCGTCGCGCTGAAGGTCATGCTCGAAGGCCAAAGAGAGCCATCGGAGTTTTGGACGACCACGGTCTGGTTGTCGGAAACGGCCGTAGACAACTGCAGATAGAGCGAGTTGTCGATGCGCAAGTCGGGCGTCTCGTAGGGCGCGTAGAGGGGCCGGCGTTTGAAGCCCACACCGGCAACTCCGATCGTCTTGCCATTGACCGTGACCGTGAATTCGCCGGGGGCCGGAGCCGAGAGCTGTCCGCTGGAGTTGACGAAGTTCCATTGCGCCACCTGGGCCGGGTCGAGGGCCTTGGTGTTGATGAGCTTGAGTTCCAGGAGCGTCGGGGTCAGAACATGCAGCGTGTTGTCGCCCACAGGCGGCAACTCGGGCGTGACGTAATCAATCAGGCTCACCCCCGGCAGGGTGTTGGTGTCAATCGAGCCAGTGGTCGAGTTGGTTGAGCCGCCGGAAGGCGCGGTGTTGGTGGCGGTGCCACCTCCGGAAGGCGGAGTATTCGTGACAGTTCCGCCGCCGGAAGGCGGGGTGTTGGTGGTCGTGCCAGACGGCGGGGTGTTGGTGGTAGTGCCGGTGGTTGTCACGTTGGTGGTCGAGCCAGCGGGCGGCACAGTGGTCATGGAGCCGGAAAACTCTCCCGAGTAATCCCAAGTGGCGCGGCCGCCGTAGAGGGTGAAGGCCATGCCGTTGAGCGTGCTGCCTGCCAGGCCCACCTGGCTGGCGGGCACTTGGAGCAAGGCCCATTGGCCGGGCGCGGGCATCGGGCCGGCGTAATAATGGCCGGCGGTGCCGTCGGTACCAAAGGTGATGGAATCGCCGCCCCAATAGGCTCGATGCTCCCAGGAGCCGTTGTTCCATTGGAGCATCAGCTCGCTTGGGAGATTGTTCGGATCGATATAGACGTAGGCAAAGAGAACATCCCCGGTGTTGACCGTGAGCGTCTGAGTTGCCGAGGTGAAGTAGAGCTGGTGCTCGCCGGAAGCGATGCTGGACTGGCTGGCCAGGGCGCCGGAGTAGGGAGCCGGGTTGCTGCTGACCCAATCCCAGGTGTCGCCGCCGTCGGAGCCGGCCACCGCGCCGGCGGGCAGTGAATCATCCAGCCAGATGACGACATTGGTGGGTGTGCCGCTGGTAGTGTTGGTGGCGCCACCGGAAGGCGGCGTGTTGGTCGAAGGCGGCGTATTGGTGGCAGGGGTCACGGAGAACTTGCCGGCGTCGTCCCAGGTGGCGCGGCCGCCATAGAGGGTGAAGGCCATGCCGTTAAGCGTGCTGCCTGCCAGGCCCACCTGGCTGGCGGGCACTTGGAGCAAGGCCCATTGGCCGTGCGCGGGTATCGGGCCGGCATAGTAACGGGCGGCGGTGCCGTCGGCGCCAAAGGTGATGGAATCGCCGCCCCAATAGGCGCGATGCTCCCAGGAGCCGTTGTTCCATTGGAGCATCAGCTCGCTCGGGGGGTTGCTCGGATCGATATAGACGTAAGCGCAGAGAACGTCCCCGGTGTTGACCGTGAGCGTCTGGGTTGCCGAGGTAAAGAAATGCTGGTGCTCGCCCGAGGCGATGGTGGACTGGCTGGCTAGAGTGCCGGAATACGGAGTCGGGTTGCTGCTGACCCAATACCAGGCGTCGCCGCCATCGGAGCCGGGCACCGCCCCGGTAGGCAGCGCGCTACCGACCCAGGAGACCATATTGGTTACTCCGGAATTGTTAGTGGTGCTGCCGCTCGAAGGTGGCGGCGTATTGGTAGTGCTTGCGGGAGGGACATTGGTTATCGCGACGGAGGACTTGCCGGCGTAATCCCAAGTAGCGCGGCCGCCGTAGAGCGTGAAGGCCATGCCGTTGAGCGTGGTGCCTCCCACGCCCACCTGGTTGGCGGGCACTTGGAGCAACGCCCATCGGCCGGGCGCGGGCATCGGGCCGGCATAGTAACGGGCGGCGGTGCCGTCGGCGCCGCTGTTGAGGATGTCGGCGCCCCAGTAGGCCCGGTGCTCCCAGGAACCGTTGTTCCATTGGAGCATGAGCTCGCTGGGCATGTTATTGGGATCGATGTAGACGTAGGCAAAGAGGACGTCCCCGGTATTGACCGGGAGCGTCTGGGTTGCGGAAGAGAAGAAATGCTGGTGCTCGCCCGAGGCGATGCTGGACTGGCTAGCCAGAGTGCCGGAGTATGGACTCGGGTTGCTGCTGACCCAGTTCCAGGAGTCGCCGCCGTCGGAGCCGGCCACGGCGCCCGCGGGCAGCGCGTCATCGACCCAAATGACAGCGGTGGCAGGAGTTCCCGTGCTGTTCGTACTGCTGGTTGCGGCGCTCACGGCGAGCGTGGAGATAAACAATAACAGACCGGTAACAGCCAGACCCGTTACGGCACCAAATACTTTTTGCATATTGGCGCCAAACTGCCGGTTTCAGCAGGCAAGCTAAATCAGTAGCCCTGCCTTAATCTTGTCAGGGTTCCATGAAGCGGGTTTGTAGGTTTTAGGCTTACAGGCTTGGCGAGCGGCCTCGCGAAGGAGGGGGGAAAATGGATTAAGCCTTCGCCGTGCGAAGAGCCCGGTCAGGCTGCCGCCGTTAAGATTCGCGCGATAGGGAAGGATGGAGGCAGAGGCGTCCCCCCTCCTGGACCCGGGACAGTGGGACAGACCAATAATGACGGGCGTTTTGTGAGGTCGGACCCGGGACATGTCCCGGGACAAAGGCGGGACATGCGGGAAGGCGCTGGGGAATTGCTTTAACCGCTAATGCACGCTAATTGACGCTAATCCCGATCCTGCCGGCGTGGGGGCGGCGGGGC
>Ga0181517_10002725_pt1 | contig 17595 bp, 19 predicted proteins | sample PEATcosm2014_Bin_31_FD_119748 | JGI IMG/M metagenome (GOLD analysis project Ga0181517, IMG submission 119748) | Peatland microbial communities from MTU Mesocosm Facility, Houghton, MI, USA - PEATcosm2014_Bin01_30_metaG | ecosystem: Environmental > Terrestrial > Soil > Wetlands > Peat | place... | reverse complement strand
TCCGGCTACTTCCTGAGCCGACAGTTCTGCCAGTTTGCGAAGGGGGAGCGCGGCGCTCTGCCCACTCGCTTTCTCGAAAAGGCCACCCGCCTTCATCACATCCGTGTGATCGAATGTGGCCGGGGGAGGCATATCTATCACCTGGTCTCGAAGCCGGTCTACGAGGCCCTCGGACGCCGCGACTCACAGAACCGTCGCGTCAAGGGCGACGCACACATCAAGTCCCGGCTCATGGTGCTCGATTTCATCCTCGCCAATCTCGTCACCAACCTGCTGGAAGATGCAGCCAGCAAGGTCGATTTCTTCACGATACAGTGTGGCGTTTCCCGCGAGCTTCTACCGCACACATACGTTGAGCGGCCATTGTATTTTCCCGATGGGTTTCCCGTCCTCGTTACCAACGCCGGCATCCCGCAGTTCACATTCTTTGACGAGGGCCAAGTCACCACCACACGCTTTGAACGTTTCCTCAAACAGTACCAGCCACTGTTTGAGGCGCTCGGCGAGTTTGAGCTGATTTATCTGGCCGACACAGAGAGCAACTCGGCACGCGCTACGGCCATGTTCAATCGGTTTCTTCCCGCGGACGAGCTGCGTGGCGTCACCTCAATGACGCCGATGGGTGTGGAGCACTTCCTCGAATACCTCGCCGCGAGCGAGCGTTACGACGTCAAAGGCAGCGTCACCAGTGCCCGCGACCTCGAAGTCCTGCGTGAGGGAGAGCACCTCTACACCTCGCTCGAACACCGCGCTCTCGAGGCCGCATGGCACAACCACAGCACCAACGCCGACAGAATCCGGCAGAGTTTTTTGCAGAAATCTCTGCGCGCCACATTCACCGCCGTCGTCCTTCCGTACAGCTATCCCATCTACAGCCTGGGACAGAACGTCTCGCCTCAGGAGGGCCGCGGGGCACCCCAGCGGACACGCGAGCGGTCACACCTTAAGGAGGTTTAATGATGCGAATACAACGAGTTACACGGGCAGATGGGGTTAGGGAGGAGTGTGTACCGGGGGCGGGAGCGACCCCGGTGCTGCGCACCTCCCGCGTCGGCTCCGCCGCGCTGGTCGCTCCCGCCCACGGCATACCAGTTATCCAGAACATATCCGGCGTAGATACCGAACGCATCTGCGCCGGATACAAACCAGATCGGCTCAGCATCAATCGTTGATCTTCAGCACATCCGCAATAAATAGGCGCAAAAACATAACACCGACAGGAGAACCAAATGAGCAAACTGAAACTGGAACACGGCGTCAGCAGGATTCGGCGAACGAAGCTGCAATCCTCTATCGACCAGGCCATCGCAGATGACATTGAGTTGTTGGCTGAGTGGTCGAACAACGAAACCAACTACGTCGTCAACGAGTTGCTGCGCTTCGCGTTGACCCAGGAAGAGGACTTCCTGAAGTACAAAGCCAGCTCTACTGCGAATGCTGCACGGCCCACCAGTGGCTCAAAACCGGCAACAACGCCCATCAAGCCTGTATCCGAATCCGCTCCGAAGCCGGATGCGTCGGCAGCGGTTCGAGCATAGGAGAGGCATCGACGTATGGGCTTCAAAGTTCCTCTTCAAACCATCATCCGTCCGCTGGTCGAGTACCGGATCGTGCTCGCGCTTGGAATAAGCGTGGCCAGCGGCATTGTCCTCAACAGCATGTTTCCGCTCAACACCGCGATTCCATTCTTGCGCCTGATCGAGTTGGAACGGCCTCTGGTCTTTCACGCACTCGTCTGGAGCTACGGGATGTTTCTGTATTCGACGCCGTTCATTGCTTGCTCGATGATCTTCTCGCTGATGTTCGTCCATCTATATAGGAGTGAGCAGGAATTGACGGCGGGTTCGTTGCCTCCGTATCCGAACCCACGGACAAGAACGGAACTATCGCTGATTGTGGGTGAGGTTCATCGCCAACTTGTCCCGACGCCCAGTTCGTCTCCGCAGTGGCTCTCGATTCCAGAGCGTGGCCTCTATACGGGCATCGCGTCCTTTGGCTCCATCGGGAGTGGCAAAACATATGGGATGATTTTACCCGCGATGCGCCAGTTATTTGCATACAAGGCCGGCGATCCAGCCCGCAAGCTTTCCGGCATCGTCCTGGAAGTTAAAGGCGATCTCTGCCGTCAGCTACAGCGCATCCTTAAATGGTGCGGGCGGGAACAAGATTATGTCGAAGTCTCGCTCGACGGCGATATCCGCTATAACCCGCTCAACAACTCGCTTGATCCCTATGCCCAGGCTTTCAACATCGCCTCCATTATCACGTCGATATGGGGCAAGGGCAAAGAACCGTTCTGGCAGCAGTCGTATACCGATCTTGTACGGTATGTGATCATGCTGCACCGCATCCGCGACGGATACTTGACGATGGTCGATCTCTTCCGCGCCGTTATCAGCGCCGGGAAACTCGAAGAGATGCTGACCGAAGTCGGCTCGCGTTTCAGCACAACCAGCTACATCGGTATCGGTAAGGATGCCTACCGGGAACATGAGACTCTGCTGGCCCCGCTCGGATTCGAGTGGAATAAGGATGCGGATCTCTATCTGATCGCCTGGACCGAAGCGTTGGAGAGTCTGCTGGCTCAGGAAACATCTGCCGAGTTCGCTGTGTTCACTCGCAAGCCATTCCACCCGGAACACCGCGACCGCTTCGACAGTATCCAGTATTGGTACTGGGAGCATTGGAAGTTCTTCCGCTCCGAGGTCAAGACCAGCATCGTCCAGGGTATCGCCGTCTTCCTTTCGCTGTTCGAGACAGACCCCGACGTGCGCCGCGTCTTCTGCCCGCCGAAGGAACTCTATGACGGCAAACCATGCTCCTCCGATCCGCGCGGCATCGTCCTGCGATCATTCGATGACCTGATCGAATCCGGCGCGGTCGTCGGCCTGAACTTCCCTGTGGCCCTGAATCCGGCGCTGGCCAAGACCATCGGCACCATGATGAAGATCGACTATCAGCGTGCCGTGCAGTTGCGCATTCCGAAGATGGATAGACAGCCAGAGAGGTACTTTCGTCCCACTGTCTTTGTCTGTGATGAGTACCAGAACTTCGCCACGGTCGGCGGCGACAACCCCACGGGTGACGAGCGATTCTTATCTGTCTCCCGGCAACCGAAGTGCATCCCCATTGTCGCTACGCAGAGCATTTCGAGCCTCAAGGACGCACTGCCCAACGAAGGCGTTAAGACTCTACTGCAGGCGTTCCGCACGAAGATCTTCCTGACGACTTCCGATCCTGAGACAGCGCGGTATGCCTCGGAGTTGTGCGGAAAGGCGGATCGCACACGCATCAGCTACACCGTTTCGGAATCTTCCACCAACGCCAACGTCGGATGGCTCAGCGGGCGCACATCGTCCAGCAAAGGCTCCGTCTCCGCATCGAAGCAATACCAGAAACACAAGGAGCCGCTCTTCGAGGAAAAGGTCTTCTTCGATCTTAAGAATGCGCAGTCTGTCGTCGCCGCATTCGATGGCGTGAGTCCGCTGCCACCTACCTATTGCTATCTCAAGCCGGACTTCCTGCCCGTAACGATGTCCTGGTTCGACCAGGAGAGGATTGCATTCGATCCAGAGAGGATACCGGCGTGAGCTTTGAAATCATCATTCCTTTCCTGAAGCCAATCGAGCATCTGCTGATGAATACGTCCATCTCCGAGATCATGGTCAACCCCGATAGCTCGGTCTGGATCGAAGAGAAGGGCCACATCGTCTTGCAGCCCGGTATCCAGTTTGATGACGGAGCGTTACTGACAGGTCTCGAAGTCATCGCCAATCGCTTTGGCAAGAAGCTCGACGCGGACTCACCGATCATGAACCTGCGCCTTCCTGATGGCAGCCGCATGGCCGCGCTCATCCCGCCAGTCGTCAATCCAAGTCCGATGATGACCATCCGCAAGTTCACCTCGCGGAACTTCACAATCGATGACCTGATCGAACGAAAGACCCTGACTGAAGCGCAGGCGAAGACTCTAACGGAACATGTCAGACATGGCGACAATCTCTTGATTTCGGGCGGAACTGGTTCCGGTAAGACGACTCTGACAAATGTTTTGTGCTCGTTTATCCCTGACGACGATCGGATTCTTATACTTGAAGACGTTGCTGAACTCAATATCAGGAAGCCGCACGTCGTCTCCGCCGAGGCCCAGCTCGATACTCATAAGAGTCAGATCGGTTTCGCCGACTTGCTCAAAGCCGCCCTTCGCCACAGGCCGGACAGGATCATCGTAGGTGAGATTCGTGGGTCCGAGGCGCGCGTCTTCCTCGATGCTCTCAACACAGGTCATCGCGGATCGTTGACGACCATCCATGCCAATAGCGCCGCCGATGCGCTCCGCCGCCTAGCGCAGCTCGCCATGCGTGGCTCGGGAGGTGGCGTCCCTCTTCACGATGTTGAAGCGGAATGCCGGAGGTCCATCGATGTGATCGTGCATGTGATGAATGAGGACGGGTGGCGCCACATTTCTGAAATTTACAGATCAGCAGGATATAGCGATACGCATCGATCTTGAGTTGCATCAGATCGGTACCCCTATTGCGCGGGAACCTCCCAGCCTTTGCTAGTCAACTGTAACCCGACTACTTCAGTTGTTTTCGATGCTCCATTCACAGTCGTTCGGATATCCGGGAATGCTTGCAGTACCCCTGGGCTCTGTGTCCAAGGGGCGACATCAACGATCTTGTAAGTGTATATAACCTCGGTCTGGGAGGATGCTCCTATACTCACGGGCTCCGTCCATTTGACAATTGCATCGACACTTTTCTGCCCGTAGCAAAATCCGTTGGTCTGTCCGAGCATGCCGGGGATCTGCTGGAAATACTTCTTGCCCGCCTCTGTCAGTTCATACCGCTTCACATGCTGTGCGGGACCTGAACCTCGGAGAGGATCAAGCATCCCATGAACCACTACCGTTGTGTCGCTCGCATGTAGCAGGCCGACCTGTTCCAAAGCCACGAGCTTTGGCGCGATCCCGTATTGTTCGACTTGCTCCGACCGAGGAACATCGATCGGGAACTGGCGCCCGATCACCGTGCAGGCTTCGCCATGCTTCGCAAGATACTCATTGATCGCTTTCTTGAAATTTGTCTCACTCGCTTTCTTCGTGCTATTGCACGCGGTGAGGGCGAGCATGCAGGCTATGAAGGGGAGAGATAAGAACCGCATGAATTGTTCCTCCGAATGGTTGATTGAATTGCACTTGCGGTAGGTGCCTGCCAGTTCAGCCGGGATTTGCACGTAGAGCCGCAGTCTCGGCCCATGCCAAATCCACAAAGTCGAGAATGAGTTCTTGGTCATGATCCCGCCGCGTGACTATCCCGCTTTTTACCGTAAGCAGTCGGTCGGAGAGCGGCCTTACCACAATGTCGAAGCGGTGTGACATTGCAGAGAATCTCGTCATCAGTGCTACACCTGCATTCTGCGTCACTAGCCACAGAGCCTCTTTTGACGAGGCAGCCTCGGAGGTGAATCTGAGCGAGATGCCGAGGCTCTCAAAGTGCGCCACGATGTCTTCGTGTCTGCCAGGAAGCACCTTTCGCGCGACTGAGACAATCTGTTCATCTGCTAATTCTTCTGGCCGGATCGAAGACCTGGTTGCAAGGCGGTGCCCCACATGCAGACAGGCCATGAGAGGCTCTTCAAAGAGCAGACGGGTGAACAAGTCGGGTTCCAGGACAGGAAGGATTCCGAACCCTATATGGAGAGCCCCTCGAAGAATGCCTGCGACTATCTGATGTGTCATGAGACTCTCTCTTGTCACTGACGGAGAGCCAATCCCTGTAGGCGGGATACGCCGGATTATATCCAGGAGTCTCGTGTTGAGGTAGGTCGAGTACCCAATGCGCAGATCATTTGTCTGTGCTCTGAGAAATGCCTGCACGCGGTCCAGGCCAAGCCACGCCTGCCTCACCGACTCCCGCGCTGTGAGAAGGTAAAGGTTGCCCGCCTCGGTGGGCACCATCACCCTTCCCACCATGCGAAAGAGAGATGTTCCAGCTTCGCTCTCCACACTCTGAACACGCTTGCGCGCTGCGGACTTTCCGATGCCCAGGTATTTCCCGGCGGCTTCAAAGGAGCCTTTCTCTGCTACCGCAAGGACCGCGATTTGCCCGTCCATTGTTACCTTGAGCCGACGCATAGCTAGACCATTAACTGAAAGGAGGCTATTCGCCGGTCGGTCTTGGGGAATCGCCGCCCGTTGTTCCTAGTTCAATTTGCTGTTCAAGTCACGCTTTCCTCCGACTATCTCCGCCGACAAGCGACTCGGTCCGATTTCAGCGTACCTTCGTCGACATTGCGAGCCTCGTTCCGAGCGTTATCGATGTCTCACTGAAGTAAGCCCTTTACGCACTTTTCCGGATTCTCCAAGAATGCCTTCCACGATTGCCCGAAGACCCCACAGGAAGCGGTCGATGCCCCCTGAAAGAAAGTCATGGCGTAGCGCATAGACACGTGGATAAATGGCAGCATCAATCTCTTCAAGTGTTTTCGAGATCTCCTTTAGCAAGTTCGTTCTCCGCGCTGTCTGCTCGGCAGCCGTAGAAGCCGCAAAATGCAGGATCAGGTCTGTTCCCCATGCTGCGTCCTCGCCAGAGCAACCCGCCTGTTCTAAAAGTTGGAGAATTGCCTCCATGATTCTGAGACTGTTCGGTCCGGTGGCAATCGCTGAGATGGCCAGACGAGCCACTCCAGCATGGCGGAACAGAACGCGGAGGTATGAGAGAACAATCTGTTCGAGTGCTTTGTCCCATTGTTCCCTGGCCCGCGGTATCCGAACTCCAGTCAATGCCGAATCCAGGACGAGGGAAAGCAACTCGTCCAGATCCTGTATGTGCGCGTAGAGAGAGGCCGCCCCTGTGTTCAGAGCGTTCGCGACTTTGCGCATACTGAGCCCATCGAGCCCGTCTCTCCGAATCAACTCCAGGGCTGCAGAAACTATTGCTTCGCGTGTCAGCAGGGACTTTCCATCTCCCCTGCGCCTACTCACGATTTGTGCCGGTCTTATCATCAGTATTCATTATAGACGAACGGTGTTCGTTAATGTGCTATTATCTATCAGAGTTTGGCGAATCGTCAGATCGCGCAGATTCGCCGACTGGCTGGGAGGCCTTTTGACTGCCCTGATCCAGATTTTCTCGTTGTGCGCCGTAATCTTGACCGGCATCATTGCCGGATCGATGTTCGGGGCGGGCCTGTCACTCTATTCGTCGCGCCAGTTGCCGGAAGCTGCCTGGACAAGGCGTTTTCAATTAGAAGATTCGATATTTGCGCGGGTGATGCCCCCGCTATCTCAAGCGCAACTGCTCTGTCTGGTGGTGTCTTTGTTTCTGACGCATGGAACCAGCCGCGGTCTCTTCGGTGCGGCGACGACTCTTTCCCTTGTCGTTCTCGTTATTTCGATCGGATTAGAGGTGCCACTCAACAGGCAGATTCAGTCGTGGATACCGGGTTCTGCCCCAGTGGAGTGGATGGCCATTCGAGATCGCTGGCTATGCAATCACCTCTATCGCGCAATCGCGGCCGTAAGTGCTTTTGTGTGTGCCGCTGGAGCGACGAGCCGTTACTAGTGACAAAAGTTTGAAAGAAAATCCTTGCATTAAGATATATCTTACGATATATCTTAATGCAAGGAGAAAGAACTATGAACACACAAAGATTTGAATGTTTCGGCTTCGAGAGAGGCTTTACAGGGCAGGACCGGTTGAATAACCGGGCCTGCCAGCCGATGACTTATGAGGGCTTCGATAGACGTCGTGGAGGCAATTTTAGAGCGGAGTCCCGCGATAACTTCGCAGGGTTTCCCGGAGGCCCGGATCGGGACCGGCAACGCGATCCGCGTGAGCCAGAACACGGTTTTCGGTTTAACGCCGTTTCACGTCGCGGTCGCATCGAGGGCGATTCCCTGGGCCGGGGACGCCATCGCGCCGAACACGAATTCAGCGGCCGAGGGCCGGGCGATTTCGGAGGTTGGGGCGGTATTGAAGGTGGATTTGGTAGAGGCCGGGGAAGGATGTTCGATGCGGGTGATCTCAAACTCGTCGTTTTGAAGCTGCTTGCCGAACAACCGAGCTACGGATACCAGCTCATAAAGACCATGGAACAACGTCTTGCCGGGGGCTATACGCCTAGCGCCGGGGTGATTTATCCGACGCTGACGATGCTTGAAGAAGAGGGTTTGGCGGCAATCGCAACGGAGAACAACAAGAAGGTGTACTCGGTGACGCCGGAAGGCGCGCAGTACCTGCAGGACAACAAGCGCCGTGTCGAAGAGATCTTCAGCCGGCTTGATGAGACGGGACGCAGTTTCGAGCGCGGTCGGTCTCCCGAGCTGATTAAAGCCTTTGTAAACCTGCGTGGCGCCGTTATCGCACGCGTCTCGCGAGGAGACGTTACTGACGAGCAAATCCATAAGATTACGGACGCTATCAACGCGGCCGCAAAAACGATCGACGCGTTCTGAGTTTGCAACTCAGGAAACCTATCAATGCAAGCAGCCGACCGGGATAACCATTCCCAGGTCACAAGGAGAAGAGAGTTATGTCGACCTTACCAACATCCTTTCGTGAAGGCTTTACCGAAATCTACGCAGGCAATCCTCCCTGGGATATCGGGAAGCCGCAAGCCCCATTCATCACAGTTGTAGATCAAATCAAGAGTCCGGTACTCGATTGCGGATGCGGAACCGGCAATACTTCTGTATTTCTTGCTGCTCGCGGATTAGAGGTTACGGGTGTCGATTTTGTCGAAGAGGCGATCAGGCAAGCGACGGAGAAGGCCGCAAAGCGTGGCCTCACAGTCAACTTCCTCGTCAAGGATGCAATGACACTTGGCGTTTGGGATCAACACTTCGCAAGCGTGATCGATAGCGGCCTTTACCACATCTATGAAGTCGAGAATCGGCGCGCCTATGTGCGTGGGCTGGCCCATATTCTCCAGCCCGGAGGCACACTCTTCCTCTTAAGTTTTACGGATGACGAACCCTCTGCCGAAGGCGGCGTTTCGGCAAGCGATTTGCGCGGGGATTTCGCCGAGGACTGGAAGGTTGAATCGTTACAGTCTGTGCGCGGCGAGATCAACCCTGCGTTCATCGCAGAACATCCGGGTGCCTTTCCCGATGGAGGCCCAAAGATGTGGTTCGCCATTATTCGCAAACTGTAGCGCAGCGCTATTCCGGCCTGCTGCTAGAGAAATGCTCTAGCAGCCCCATTTTTCCACCATCACACTCACGCGCATTTCAGGATGCCGGTGAAACAGAGGACATATGCATCTTATCGGAACTGATTTTATCGCGCGGCATGGAGTGCCTTGGATTGTCGCGGCTGCTTTTGCAGAGCGCTTCGGAGCGCCGATTTTCGTCACGCCTCTTTTGATTGCTGCCGGAGTTTTGGCTGCCAAAGGAGACGCGCAACTGGGAACTGTTTTTCTAGTCATAACAGTCGCCTGTCTCGTTGGCGATTCTCTTTGGTATGAGGTAACTCGCTGGAAAGGGACGGGGCTTTTGAAGCTGCTTTGCAGAATATCCTTCGTGCCGGACTCCTATGTGAGGCGAGCGAACGCTCAACTGATGAAACATGTGGGCCTCTCCTTGTTGGGGGCCAAGTGGCTCCCGGGGTTCGCCCATCTGACAGTTCCTCTGGCTGGTGCAGCTCATGTGCCGCGCGGCAAATTTCATCTCTACAACACTGTGGGAACCGGTGTATGGGCGGGAGCACTTCTGACCGCAGGCTACCTATCGGCGCGCGGCATCGACTGGACCGGAATTGTGAGGATTTCTGCCGGCTGGGCCATAGGACTTGCATTGGTGGCTACGCTTCTGATTACTGCGCACGGCTACTATCGACGTGTGAAGTACCTGAAGACGCATACTCTTGTACGGAAATGGCGCGAGGGAAGAAAACGTAAAATCGGGCGGTGGCGATTTCGAGGTGCGAGGTTCCTTCAGTCGCATTGGGCCCGGAAGTTCCGAGCGTCAGAAAGCTAGCGTCGGAGCGGATTGTCCCATGACCGCGAGGCTATTGGAGTTGGGTTCTTGCGGTCTGTAAGCTGCGGAAAGCCTCGCTTCACGTAGGAAGAAGCCGCTCTGAGTGGGCAATTGATGCGATCGTCAGCTGCACAGTCTACGCAGACGCACTATTTCCAGCAGCGACATTGCACCCCTAGAGCATTTCTAATTTAAGTATATACATTTCATGCGATAATCCTCCTGTCTGTTAAAGGGAGGTCGGATGCAGTCGTATTCCCAGGATTTGCGGGATCGTGTGCTTCGAGCGCTGGCTCGGGGAGATCGGCCGTCGGCGGTCGCGCAGCGCTTTGAGGTCAGCCGTTTCTATGTCTATCAAGTGCGGGACCGGGAGCAAGAGAGTGGGGTACGCAGCAGCTTCCAGATCGGCGGTCATCGACGGTCCCGGTTGGTGGATGCCGAGCCAACGTTGCGCGGCTGGATTGCCGCCGAGCCAGGATTAACGCTGGAGCAACTGCGAGAACGGTTGGCCGCGCAGGGGATTCCGGTTAAGGTCGGCGCTCTTTGGCACCAGTTGAACAAGTGGAATCTGACCTTCAAAAAAAACGCTGCACGCCAACGAACAAGAACGCGAGGACGTGCAGGCGGCGCGGTTGGCATGGCATAAAGCGCAGCCGACGATGGACGTCGAAAAGCTGGTATTCATTGATGAAACCGGAGCTGCGACCAACATGACACGAAGCTATGGCCGCGCCCCCAAGGGCTGTCGATGCATTGATTCGGCACCCCTCGGCGATTGGCAAACGACGACCTTCATTGCCGGACTGCGCCATCGTCAACTGACTGCTCCGTTGGTGATCGACGGCCCCATGGACGGCGAGCTGTTTCTAGCCTGGGTCAATCAATTCCTGTGCCCCACACTTCGGGCTGGAGACATCGTCATCCTCGACAATCTCAGCAGTCATAAGGTAGAAGGAGTCCAGCAGGCCATTGCCGCGGTCGGCGCCATGATCCTCTATCTGCCACCCTACTCACCCGATCTGAACCCCATCGAAAAGCTCTTCTCCAAACTCAAAACACTACTCCGCAAAGCTGCCACACGAGCTACCGAAGAACTTTGGAAGGAAATCGGCAAACTCCTCGATACCATTACCGCGGACGAATGCGCGAACTATTTTGCCTCGTCCGGATATGTCAGCACTTAAATTAAAAACGCTCTAGTACAAGCAATTGCGGTTGCAAAGAGGGCGCCAGATGAATCAAGTACAGAACATCCTAAGATCAAAGATTTCGTTGCGCATCATGGTTACCCAGACCAATACTTGTCGCGAACCTCTGTTGCAACCGATTGGGCCTGCAATGGTAGTTGCACAGCTACGGCGCGACGGCCACGAAGTACTGTTCACAGATCTAATGGGTGAAAAGTTCCCGCACGTGGCAGCTCGCGAAGCCGCACGCACCTTTAAGCCAGACCTGGTTTGCTATACAGTACGGAATCGCGACAATCAATCGCCCTTGGAATATTTCGATCCTATTCCGGATATTCGCGCAGTCGTTGATTCGGTGCGGTCTGTCGCACCTGTGCCGTCATTATTGGGCGGGACGGCTGAGAATACGAAACTCAGTCATATTCTTTGAGCACTTGCTCGCACACAGATTCATCTCTGGGAAGAGCGGGCAGCCAGAGAGGCAGATTGACTGGGTCGTGCATTCAGCACAGCTGCCGGACTGATGTTTCCCCCTGATGCCGACGAAGCTCGGATGAGTCAACCAGACTTCTCTTAGGGTAGTGCCGCGCAATGAGACTCCACGATAGCCTGCCTCAACCATGAAGGAGCATGGATACACTTCCATCTTCTCGGATACGAAAAGCGAGAATCGACCCGCATCGCACCCTTCTATCGTGACCTTCGGAGCCTTTCCCAACCGAGCGAGGCCGGTTATCGTGCAGGTGTCGAATCCAATCCGAAATGGATACCCGGTTTCTGTTGCGAGTTCAAAGAATTCCTGAATCCTACTGCTTCTATTCAGCAATAGACCTTCGTCAGCGCTTCTACCTACAGGCTTATAGTTCAAAAAAACGATCGCATCAGCAGAGGTGAGCACCTCAGGGGGATTCCGCAACCATTCGATTGCCGTTACCACGCTCCGACTCGTTAGCATGAAATGAAGATTTGTGGTGACTCCAGATCGTTTTAGTCGAACAACAGCCTCCAAGGTCTCCGCATAAGGAGCATAGGCGCTTACTGCCACAGCCCCAGCATACTTTGCTGTCGCCGCGATGGTCTCATCTGTCAGCCCCCTGCCATTTGTTGTGTAATTCGGTACGATTCCGAAATCCTCCCGTGTGAGCCGGAGAAAATCGCAGAACTGCGGATGCTGGTTGGGGTTACCTCCTCCCAGCGCCACCTGAAAGACATGCATCTGTTGCGCCTGCCTCATCACCTCTCGATAATCGTCGAGAAGCATGTGAGTTCCACTGATATCGGATTTCCGATAGCAAAACGAACAACCCTTGTCACACCAATTCGTAATCGCAACGTCGAGCAGTTCAGGCCCGTGACTGCTCCAGAATGGCTCCGGTGTGCCCGCATCTTCGATACGCGCAAAGAAGCCTGACTGCGGATTGAAAAGCGCAGAATATCGATCCTTGTCAAAGTGCTTCACAATGACGGATGCTTTCTTCCTCACCATGCGCACTCCAGCCCATTAATGTAGACCTGGTCGTTTTCCTCCTCGAAGGAATCCGTACAGAAGAACGTCTGGACAGGCGAGGTTTCGCTGTCTAGTCGTCCCAGGTAGGCTGTTACCTTCCTTCCTCTCTCTGCGTTCAGACGTTCAATCATGTGAGATGACAAGTCGCGTCGCTGTTCCGAAACATACAATTTGATATCCGCATCGACCGCAATCTTGGACATGTCGAGTTCAGTTCGCACCGCACCCATGAAGCTTGAAAACAGTTCATCGAACATATCTGCCAGTGGAGAGGATTCATCCACGCCCATCAGGCGCCGCAATGCCTCCGGGGTGAAATCTTCTTTCGCGATAATCAGGAAAGACGTCGACGAACTGTTGGAAACAAACCCCGCTCGTATCTTCATTCAGCCTCCTCGTCTGTCAATAGTTTTTCTAACAGTGCTCGGCCTGAGTCGTCGCGCAGAAAATAGTGTCGCGGCTTGTATTCGATGATGGCCGCACTGGTTTCGAAACAGGGAGCGATGATTGCCGCCTCGTCCTTCGACAGCAGCAACCTCCGTCTCAAATACCTCTCAAACGTGTCGTACTCTAACTGATAGTACAAGTCGTAATCACGCTTCAATTCGAGCGACACTTCAAAGATATTGCGGTACAACCGTTCGACGAGACGGCCCGCATAACTGCCTGGTGTAACTTTCGCTCTGTTAAAGACCTGCTCCCGGGAAAGGCGCCTCGGGAATGCGAGGTAGAATCGATCACTGCCGTCTCTCCTATCCACCCAAACAATCTTCATTAATTCACCCCCGCTGTCCACTTCTCGGTGGCTTGAAGAAAGCGGTCAAGTTCAGTCCGTTCGGCTGAGGACATGGCATTTCTATCCTGAGCGAGAGCCGCCTCAAGCGCCAGGGGACGATGTGTCTTTCTCTCCGCCGCTGACAAAAGCCGCCATAGGAATGGCCTGTGTGCCGTGAAAACGGCCCCAAGGGACAGAAGCAAAACATCCTCGATATAATCCAAGTTAGCGTCCAAAGCCGTTCTCATCGCACGGTACGCTGGACTTTCCAGCATGGGAGCGGCGTCGACCGGAAGCAGAAAAGCCAGGAATTGAAAGAGCGCATCTTCCGGACCGTTCGGATCGAATTCGCAGTCGGGTAGAACCTTCGAAACAACAAACTCCGCGAATGCGTCCACCGATGCTCCGCTATGACGCTGAAAACGTTCGGAAAATGAAGCCACGGCTATTTGCTGGAATTGCTGGTCATCGCAATCCGCCAGTACGCTCAAAAGAAGATCGAGATTGAGCCGCGGACAGACCTCACGGTGCCAATTCACCGCAAGTTGGATGGCGATCTGCTGACCTTCCCAACCGCCTTGAAGAAGTCGTTTCCGTACCGCTACCTCGTCGTCTGCAGTCAGAAGGTTCGGGGCTATATTGAAGATCTCAGTATGAAACACGTCCGCATACCACTGGTGCTGCGCATAGAACTCAAGGAATCTCTCCTGACGAGTCTTGCGACTGATGTAAAAAAGAAACTTCTTCAGTCCTTCCAAGGGCGGCGCTTCGGGTGGCGTGGTTTTTGCCAGATAACGCACAAATGCTTCTCGATCTGCGATGAATACATTTTGAACAAGATACTGAGCCAAGAGAAAATCGCGAAACTCGTCAAAAGTGAAGTTGAGCGTCTCGTCTTTTGGTGTAAAGAAGCCGCCCGCGCTCGGGGCATCTCTTCTGATGATTAACTCTTCTTCGAGTAGACGTTCTAAGGCAATGCTCAGGTTCTCCGGTACGACACTTACTGGTATGTTGCTGAACTGCCATTCATCCAACATATGCTTGAGGCATATTTCAAGCACCTTCCGAATGAGCTTGACAGGTTCCGCCTGAGCTCTGCCTGAAGAGCCCTCGATTGCGACGGCATCTTCAATGGCATCCAATTTGTGAGAGAGATAAAGCTCAAAGATCTCGTCTCGGTATATTCCCCGGACCTGCGGCTGGACATAACCCAGCTCTTTCCCTCGCGCTCCGTATGCTTCGCAGAAAAATCGCAAGAGAAGCACGTCTTTCTGAAGCCTCTCCACAACGCTTTCCGAGACTAGCGTCCGTCTGAGCTGGAAGAAATCAAAGTAAGCATCGATCAGGTCGGAGCGCTCTTCACTCTCAAAGTGATTCCCAATAGTGTGATGTTTAAACAGATACGGCCTCAAGGCTTCGCTTTCAAGATTGCCGAATCGCTGCTGAAAAAACTCGGATCGGCAAGTCATCAGAACTTTGAGATGCGGATACGGAAGAAGATCGTGCAAGAGCAGCTCAATCTCACGTGAAAAGGTTGGCCCCTGCGGGTGTTCGTTTAACCCGTCGAGAATTAGGACGAACGGCTTCTCCGTTCGTTTTGAAGCTTCCGACAAAAGTGCCGCACACTCGGGGAACGATTTTATCTTTCCATCAAACAGTAGTTCGGCAAGTCTCGCTCCTAAAGAGTTGCCTTGCTGCAGTGCCAGTTTTCGCACTGAAATAAGAGCGGCTGGGACACCATGACGCAGCAGGAAAGTATCTATCAGATCGCACACAAAGTTCGTTTTACCTTGGCCGGCGGGACCGGTGAGCAGGAAGAACCTCTTGCCAGGCGCAGTTGCACCTTCAACAAAATCGTTGATTCGGTATTGAAATCCATAGCCAAGACTATTGGTTAGGTTCCAGGAGTTTTCCTCGTAATAGGGGCGGGCGGCAGCGGGAATCGACTCTATTGGTATTTCTCGTCGACCGCCTTCGCCATAATGCGAGATCCGAGCCCGTAGCTCAGAAAAAAGCCCAGGCACGTTTTCGGATATGAGGACCGCTGCGTCAAGCGTGCCGTCGTTTTTCAGAGACGCCATATCCGGCAAAGGAAGTGGCTCTTGCCCAATCTTCGTGAGAAATTCGTTCCAACCTTCGAGACCATCCTTTGGAAATTCTTCCAATTGACGTTTCAAGAAGAGCACGGGATGACAAAAGAGTCGCGCCAATTGTTTGGTGTCGCGGGTCTCGATAAAGACATTTGGAATGTACTTCCCTGAGTTCATTTCGTATGCGAGCGCCCGGCGGGAAACATTCTCCAACTGCACCTCGACGTCAATGAAATCCTTCCCGATGACGCTTTTCGCAATAACCTTGTAGGCCTCCTCCAATTGAGCTTGAGGCAGCGCTTGGATCAGTGGCAATAGATTGAGTGGGCCAATGATGTCGCGAGAGCTATCGAAGGCAAGTCTGCCTTCACAGAGCTCATCCCATCCATCCCTTGTAGGCCTCTGAAAGTTTGGAAGATTGGACGTCAGAAGAAAAAAGATCAATCGCTGGTATTTCCGATCTAACTGATCTTCCAAAAAACCAGTCAGCGTACCGGTAACCTTGGCAGACACTCTTTCAGTCGTAACCTGCACGGCCAAGCGCCTCTGGTCAGATACCAGATCGACGTGTGCAGAATTGATCTGATCCGCGTTGGCATTTCGCAAATCAGGAGCGGCAAATATCAGGCGGAAAACGGGCAAAATAAGGTCTTCAGCGAGGCGGTTTTTCGAGTAAAGTCCTGCTAAGTTCTCGGCCGCCGTCTGGAGCGCCAGCAGGGCCAAGCCGCGACCGATCTCTTCGAGCATTTCCTGGTTGTTCATACTGTGTGCATCGAGTGTAAGAACAATGACCTAAAAGTGACAACACCACGACAGGCGCGGCTACTTCACCGGCATTCTGCCCAAACGTCGCCGACAATCGCTGACCAGTACCTTGATGGAAGTTATCGCACTGCCACCGTAAGCCGGAACTCATCCTGTGCAAGAGCGTGGACACCGCTATGGGTTGCGGTTCCTTCTGCCGTGATCTCATATTCGAGATCCAGAGCCTCGCAGACAAAAAGCCGTTCGGCCTGGGTGAAACCAGTGGCGAACTGTCCGGGCGCGAGCTTTGGAGGAATGCCACGATCCCCCTTATGGACTGCCGTCTGGATGAGTTTGCCGATTCGCCGCGTTTCTCCGGGATAGATGACTTCATCGACGCCGCCCCGAAACACGATCCACTCTGGTTCGGATGGCCGCGACGGAAGTCCGAAACCCATATTTCCGTCGATCCCAAAATTGTCCAGACGAACGGCGGGCAGTCGCTTGAACCGAACGCCTGGGAATTTGGCCATTCCCCTACCGTCATTCCTTAGGCCGAAGACAAGACGCCGGATTGCACCGCCATCGTGCCCAGGTGGGTCCATCATCATATCGGAGACTTCAATGATTAGACTCAGCTTGGGCAAAGGCCGTCTGCCGAATCGCTCTTCAATCTGAAAAAACTCCATTGGCAGGGTTCCCGAAGCGATGCGCACGTAAAAACGCCCATCGACCTTCGATCTGCGTGGGGGGCCATCCGAAGCTGGCACGAAGAGCAGGACGAAGCCCGATGGCTTCGACTTCCCATCCGGAACGGTCTTCGTCCTGATGCCTTCGATACCCGGTTCGACGGATTGGAGAATGATGTCGAGCGCCGCAGACGCCACTGCGTGACGATCAGCAAGGGGTGCCAGACTGCGCACAACGTCGGGTGTGTTGGCTCCTGCCCCTGACGCATTGAGCCCGATGACAATGACCCCACCCGTCGCATTGGTAAAACCGCATGCGGCCTTGGCGATGATCCGTCGCGCGTCGTCCTGCCTGGCCGGCCATTCCTTGCAGTCGAACTCGGCGTCTTCCGGCCTCCCAACAAGACCCTGCAAGTCCCTTACGGATGAAAACCGTTTGTAGAATCGCTCTGCGTTTGTCGGCACGCCGGATAGGATAGCAGCATCGCCCCGAAACGATAAACCCCTGAGAAACCGTGGCTTATGCCACCGACTCGATCAGCGGTGTTCTAAAGGGGATTGATAGCAAATTCGGATGGTTGCGGGGGCTGGATTTGAACCAGCGACCTTTGGGTTATGAGC
>Ga0181517_10002724_pt1 | contig 17609 bp, 14 predicted proteins | sample PEATcosm2014_Bin_31_FD_119748 | JGI IMG/M metagenome (GOLD analysis project Ga0181517, IMG submission 119748) | Peatland microbial communities from MTU Mesocosm Facility, Houghton, MI, USA - PEATcosm2014_Bin01_30_metaG | ecosystem: Environmental > Terrestrial > Soil > Wetlands > Peat | place... | reverse complement strand
GTGCTCATCGGCGCCGTCACCGACACGCATCCGGAGCTGGTGCTGCTGCGGACCCCGTTCGGAACCACGCGGATTGTCGACATGCTGCCCGGCGATCAGCTTCCCAGGATCTGCTGATGCACGAAATGGGCATTGCCAGTTCGGTCATCGAAGCCGTGCGCGGCGAAATCGCGCGCCATCCCGGCGCGCGCGCCAGCAAGGTGGGACTGCGCCTTGGGGAGTGGTCCGGCGTGGATGTGGAGTCGCTGCGTTTTTGCCTGGAAGTTCTGGTGAAGGGCACCGAGCTGGAGCCGCTCGCTCTCGACATCGACTTTCGTCCGCGCGGGTCCGAGTTGGATATCGCCTATCTGGAACTGGATGACTGAAGTGGAACGAATTCCCATCGAGAGAAAGGTGCTGAGCGAGAACGACCGGATCGCGCGGGCGCTGCGCGAGCAGTTCGCCGAGTGCGGCACGCTGGTGTTGAACTGCATCAGTTCTCCCGGTTCCGGCAAGACCTCCCTTCTCGAACGCACTTTGGAAGGCTTCCCTCCGGATACCCGCGTGGCGGTGGTCACCGGCGATATTCAGACCGATAACGACGCGCGCCGCCTGGCCCGCTTCGGCTTTCCGGTCCGCCAGATCACCACCGCGGGGGCTTGTCATCTGGATGCGCGGATGGTCGAAAAATCGCTCCAGGGCTGGGACCTGGGCCGGCTGGATCTGCTGCTGATCGAGAATGTCGGCAACCTGGTGTGCCCCACCAGCTACGACCTGGGAGAGGAATCGAAGATTGTCATTCTGAGCGTGACCGAAGGCGACGACAAGCCGCTCAAGTATCCGGGGGCGTTTGCCAAGTCACGCCTGATGGTTTTGAACAAGATCGATTTGCTCCCCTATGTGCCGTTCGACATGGAAGCGGCGCGGCGCAATGCCCGCAGCATCCACCCGGACATCGAAATCGTCGAAACCTCCTGCACCACCGGCGATGGTCTCGACTCCTGGCGCCGCTGGATTGCCGAACGGATGAAATGCGCCGCCGATGCGCGGCAACGCGCGACCTGACGTCCGTGGCGTGTGTATCCGCCCTACAATAGGGCCTATGCGAATCACTCTGTTAGTGCTTTCGACCCTCCTGCTGCGCGCGCAAGCGCAGGCTCCCGCGCAGGACGTTCCGCCGCCGCGCGTGCGCATGCTCGACCAACTGGCGAGGGTGGTCAACGACTACGGCAACACGGCGCGCTATGCGGCCGAGGATGCGAAAGTGCTTCCACCGGCGGCGGGCGAGGATCGCGTGGTATTCCTGGGCGATTCCATCACCGATTTCTGGGGCCGCGGCACCGATCCCACCGGCCACAGCCTCGGCGTTTTCTTCCCCGGCAAGCCGTACATCAACCGCGGCATCAGCGGCCAGGTGACGCCGCAAATGCTGCTGCGGTTCTACCAGGACGTGATCGCGCTCAAGCCCAAGGTCGTGGTCATACTGGCCGGCACCAACGACCTCGCCGGCAACTTAGGCCCCATGACTTTAGAGTCCACCGAGAACTACCTCATGTCGATGGCCGACATGGCGCGCGCCAATCACATCAGGATCGTGCTGTCCTCGCTGACGCCGGTTTGCGACTATATCAAGCCGCAGACGGCGCAGAGGCCGCCGGAAAAGATTCTGGCGCTCAACCGCTGGCTTCAGGACTACGCCGAGAAGAACAATTTCGTCTACCTCGATTATTTCAGCGCCACGGTAGATGACAAAGGCATGTTCCGCAAGGAACTGACTTACGATGGACTGCACCCCAACGCCGCGGGTTATGATGTGATGGCGCCGCTGGCGGAAAAGGCCATCGCCAAGGCGCTGGCGAAGTAAAGGGCGCATTGGGGAGTACGGCTGTAACCCCTCCCTCACGGTCGCCGCTCAGAAACACGCTTCGGAGCCGCGACCGTAAGGGAGCGTCGGCACGAACCGGAAAAGGAGGACACCATGAACGACAATCCGAGACGCGATTTCATGCGCGGCGCGCTGGCGGCGGCCGGCATCGGCGCCGCGGCGTCGCCCGCCGCGCAGGCGCAAGCCGGAAACACGAACGCGCCCCCGGTGCCCGCCTATGCGCGTGCGCAGCATCACCGATCCCTCAAACAATCGAGCTACGACCGCACCGGCGGCAACCGCGACTTCTGGGACATTCCCGCCGGCAGCTCGAAGGAGGTTTTCCTCGCCGAAGGCGCCGGCATCATCAGCCACATCTGGTTCACCATCGCCGCCAACAGCGAGCATCATCTGAAGGAACTGGTGCTGCGCGCCTATTGGGACGGCAACGCCAGGCCTAGCGTGGAAACCCCCATCGGCGATTTCTTCGGGCTGAACCTCGCCGATTATCGGATTTACCAATCCCGCTACCTGGCCTGCTCGCCCGGCAAGTCGCTCAACTGCTATTTCGCCATGCCCTACCGCCGCGGAGCCCGGCTCACCGTGACCAACGAGGGCAAGCAGGGAGTGGGCGCGTTCTATTCGAACATCGACTACATGGCCGTGTTGTCGCTGCCCGCCGACGCGCTCTACTTTCACGCGCAGTACCGGCAGGCGGCGCCGTGCACGCCGGTCACGGGCGAAGCCGCGAAGTTCAACCTGCTCGGCGGCTCCAATTATGTCTTTGTCGAAACGCGCGGACGCGGCCACCTGATGGGCGTCACGCTGGGCGTGCTCGAGAACGCCGACGGCTGGTGGGGCGAGGGCGACGACATGATTTTCGTCGACGATGAGGCCAAGCCGCTTATCAACGGCACCGGGTCGGAGGACTACTTCCTGGGAAGCTGGGATTTCGGCGGGCGCGATGCCGCGCAGCCGTTCGGCCACCAGATGTATGGCGCGCCGCTGATCGCTAACGCCGAGCGCAAGGGCGGTCGCTACTGCTGCTACCGCTGGCATGGCGACAACCCCGTCACCTTTGAGCGCTACTTGAAGCACACTATTGAGCACGGTCACGCCAACGATCGCGGCGACAATTTCTTCTCCGTGGCGTATTGGTATCAGGCCGCGCCTTACACCGATTTCCCGGCACTGCCCCCGCTGGAGAGCCGGATCCCGCAAGTGCGCACGGCCTAAGGGCGGGCGCGATTTACTCGATCCAGCCGCCGCCGAGCACCAGATCGCCGTCATAGAAGACGGCGGCCTGGCCGGGAGTGACGGCGCGCTGCGGCTCGGCGAACACGACCTCGACGCGTTCCGGCTCGGCTGCCGGATGGAGCGTCGCCGGCGCGGCCTGGTGCTTGTTGCGAATCTTGACCGACGCAGCCACCGGCCCTTCGGGCGCGGCAATCGATACCCAATTCACCTCGCGCGCGATAAACCTGCCGCGCCACAGCTCTTCATCGCCGCCCACCGTGACCCGTTGCGTCGCTGGGTCGGTGCGAATCACGTAGAGCGGCTCGCCGGTCGCTAGCCCCAAGCCGCGCCGCTGGCCCACCGTGAAATGATGCACGCCCTGGTGCTCGCCCAGCTCGCGGCCGTCGCTGGTCACGATCGGGCCGCGCGAGCGCGGCGAGTCCACGCCGGTCTCCTTCATATATGCGCTCAGGAATGCGGCGTAATCGCCGTTGGGAACGAAACAGATTTCCTGGCTGTCGCCCTTTTCGGCCACCGCCAGTTCGAAGCCGCGCGCCAGCTCGCGCACCGCGGGCTTGGCCATCTCACCCAATGGAAACAAAGTGCGCGCGAGCTGCGGCTGGGTGAGGCCGAACAGAAAGTAGGTTTGGTCCTTGGCGGGATCAACCGCGCGCAGCAACTGGTAGCGGCCGCTCGCGGCATCGTAGCGGACGCGTGCATAGTGCCCGGTGGCCACCTGCCAGGCCCCCACCGCATCGGCCATCTCGAGGAAACGGTCGAACTTGATGTAGTTGTTGCACAGCGTGCAGGGGATGGGTGTGCGGCCGGCCAGGTACTCGGCCACGAACGGCTTCACCACGTGCGCCTCGAACTCTTGCTCGAAATTGACCACATAGTAAGGGATGCCGATCTGCTCCGCCACGCGGCGGGCATCGTAGACATCGTCGATCGAGCAGCAGCGGCCGGTGGGAGCGTGCGGCGCCAGTTCGGGCAGCCGCCGCTGGTTCCAGAGCTGCATCGTCAACCCCACCACGCTCTTCCCCTGGCGGACCAGCAGCGCGGCCACGGTGGAGCTGTCGACGCCGCCCGACATGGCGACCGCGATGGGCGCGGCGTTGTTGGTGCCAGGCTCAGGCATGGACGGAAATGCGGCGCAGGTGCGCCACCGAAGCTTCCAGCGCCTCCACGAGCCCATCCACCTCGGCGGCGGTGTTGGCGCGGCCCAGCGAAAAACGCATGCTGGCGCGGGCGCGATTCGCGTCGAGGCCGATGGCTGTGAGCACGTGCGAGGGCGCGATGGCGCCACTCGAACAGGCCGCGCCGGTGGAGACGGCGAAGCCGCGCAAATCGAGCGCGATCACCAGCGCTTCCCCGTCCACGCCGTCGAAATGGAGGTTGCTGGTGTTGGGTGTGCGGCTCCAACGCGCGCCGTTGACGCCGGCGCAGGAAATGCGGCTCAGCACGGCGTTTTCGAAGCGGTCGCGCAGCCCGGCGAGACGTTCGGACTCCGCCGCCAGGTCGCTCCGGACGAGTTCGGCCGCGGCGCCGAATGCCACCGCTCCCGGCACGTTTTCCGTGCCCGGCCGACGCTCCCGCTCCTGGTGTCCGCCGAACGCGAGCGGCGCCAGGCGGGTTCCTTTGCGCACGTACAGCGCACCCACGCCCTTGGGTGCGTATAGCTTGTGGCCGCTCATGCTATACAGATCGGCGCCCAGCGCGGTAACATCCACCGCGATTTTGCCCAGCGCCTGCACCCCGTCTACGTGCAGCGGAACCGCGGCCTCGCGGGCGATGCGGCCGATCTCGACGATCGGCTGGATGGTGCCCAACTCGTTGTTCGAGTGCATCACCGAAATCAGCACGGTCTCGCGGCGCAGCGCGGCGCGTATGTCATCCGGGTTTACCACGCCCGCCGAGCCCACCCTCACTCGCGTCACGGCGACGCCTTCCCGCTCCAATTGAGCGCACGCGCTCAGCACCGCCGGATGCTCGATGGCGCTGGTGATGACATGCTTGGCCGTTCCCGATGCCGCGCGCACCGCGCCCAGCACGGCCAGGTTATCGGCTTCGGTGCCGCCGCAGGTGAAAACAACCTCACTCGAATCGGCGTGGATCAGCGCCGCCACCTGGCGCCTCGCCGCCTCCAGCCGGCGTTTGGCCGCCTGCCCGAAATGGTGGATGCTCGACGCGTTACCATACACTTGATCGAGACACGAGACCAGCGTCTCCAGAACTTCCGGCGCGACGGGAGTGGTGGCGTTGTGATCGAAATACGAGTGCTGCACTTGTTCCCATTTTAGCAATGCGCAAACCGATCGTTACCCTCACCACCGATTTCGGCCTGCGGGATCATTACGTGGGCGCCATGAAGGGCGTCATCCTCGGCATCTGCCCGCAGGCGCAAATCGTCGATATCAGCCACGAAGTGAGGCCTTTTCAGATATCCGAAGGCGCCTTCCTGCTGGCCCAGGTGTGTTCCTGTTTTCCACCCAAGACCGTGCACCTGGCGGTGGTGGATCCGGGCGTGGGCACCGCCCGGCGGCCGATTCTGGTGGAAGCTGCCGCGCAGTATTTCGTGGCGCCGGATAACGGCGTGCTGGCCATGATCTGCGCCGCCCAGCCGCACAAGGCGCGCGCCATTTCGAACCAGCGCTATTTCCGCCAGCCCGTAAGCCGTACCTTTCACGGCCGCGATATCTTTGCCCCGGTGGCCGCGCACCTGGCGGCGGGTCTGCCGGCGCCGCGCCTGGGCAAGCGGATCGACGACTACCTGCGGCCCGCCTTTCTCAAGCCACAGCGCACCGGCAAGGGTAGATGGTGCGGACAGATTCTGCACATCGACCGCTTCGGCAACCTCATTACCAATTTCCCCGCGAGCGATTTCCCGGATCTGGAGACGCGCAATGTCAGCCTGTCGATCGGCCCGCAACAGGTCGGCGTAGTGGCGCGTAACTATGCCGAGTGCGGACCCGGAGAGCTGTTCCTGATCGTGGGCAGCTCCGGGTATCTCGAGGTTTCCCTGAATCAAGCCTCTGCCGCCCGCGCAATCGGCTGCGAAACCGGAGCGCCGGTCGAGTTGATGATGTGGTGACACGCGCTGAGGCCGCACCTGGTATCTTCCCCCCACATGGAAAAGACACCAGCGGCGAGCACCGACCGCCGGCGCTACCAAAGTATGCCGGCGACATTCTGTGTTCTAACTTCTAACTTCTGACTTCCATCCTGCCATTGAACGATAATGAAACTTATGCGCAGGCGCTTACTTACCTGCTGGATACTGATTGGCGTGGCTGCCGCGGCCGTGGCGCAGCCGAACCGGATCAGTTCGCGCATCGATAACAGCCGCACGGTTTCGGTGAGCGGCCGGGCGTCCCGGCTTGCCAGCGCCGGCACCGACATGGGCCGGGTGGAAGGCGGCTTTCCACTCGCCGGCATCACTCTGACGCTGGCGCGCTCGGCAGCGCAGCAGACGGACCTGGATCAACTGCTGCTGGCACAGCAGAATCCTTCGTCGCCGCACTTTCACCAATGGCTTACGCCGGAACAATTCGCCGATCGCTTTGGCGCGAGCCAGAGCGACTTAGCGCAAATTCAGGGATGGTTACGGGCACAAGGCTTCACGCTGGATTACTCGGCGCGCAGCCGCACTTACTTAGCTCTCAGCGGCACCGCGCAACAGGTCCAGAACACGTTTCACACCGAGATTCATCGCTATCGCGTGGGTGGGCAAATGCACTACGCCAACGCGAGCGATCCCTCCATCCCGGAGGCGCTGGCGGGGCTGGTGGCCGGTGTCGGCGGCCTCGACGATTTTTATCCCCAGCCGATGGTCCGGGAGGCGCAGCCGCAGCTCAACGGCAGCCGCGGCACGCACGAGCTCGCTCCCGCCGATTTCGCCACCATTTACGATGTGACGCCGCTGTATAACCAGGGCATCGACGGCACCGGGCAAAAAATCGCGGTGGCGGGCCAAGCCGGCATTTCGACCAGCGACATCGACGCGTTCCGCACCAAGTTCAACCTGGGCCCGCGGATTCTCGATCCGGTGTTGGTGCCCGGTTTTTCATCCGGGTTTGGCAGCGCCCGGGACGAACTGGAAGCGGATTTGGATATCGAGTGGGCAGGAGCGGTGGCGCCCAAGGCTACCATCATGTATGTATATGCGCCGAATGCGTGGGATGCGGCGACGTACGCAATCGCTACCAAACAGGCGCCGGTTTTGAGCTTCAGTTTTGGCTTCGGCTGCGAGTTATTCGACCTGTTGCTGATGACGCAATCGCGTGCCACCGTGCAGCAGGCCAACGCGGAGGGCATCACCATGCTGGTCGCCACCGGCGACCTCGGAGCGGCCGAATGCGAATTCCTCGACACGCCCTACCCCGTGATCGCGCAGAGTGGCTTGGGTGTGTCCGAGCCGGCTTCGATTCCGGAAGTCACCGCCATGGGCGGCTCCGAGTTCAACGAAGGCAGCGACACCTATTGGAATAGCGATGGCTCGGCCATCGGCTACATACCGGAACAGGCGTGGAACGATACCATCTTGGGCGGTCCCTTCTGGGCCACCGGCGGCGGTGCCAGCGTCTACTTTGCCCAACCCCCCTGGCAGACCGGTCCCGGTGTGCCCAACGATGGAGCGCGGCACCTGCCCGATTTGGCGTTTCCCGCGTCCAACGTCCACGATCCTGCCTACATTTATTCCGGTGGCGTCGCATCTCTGGTAGGCGGTACATCCTGCTCGACGCCGATCATGGCCGGCGTGATGGCACTGCTGAACCAGCACCTCAACCAGACACAGCCCGGCCTGGGCAACATCAACCCGGCCCTGTACCACATGGCGCAGACCACGCCGCAGGCATTTCACGACATCCGAAACGGCGACAACATGGTGCCGTGCGCGGATGGCTCGCCCGATTGCGTCAACGGATCGCTGGGATGGGCAGCGGGACCGGGATACGATTCGGCGACCGGGCTGGGGTCGCTCGATGTCGCCAATTTCGTTCTCCAGTGGAGCAGCGCGGCGCCCGTCAATGCGTCGGTGGTAGCTTCCATCAACCAGAACCCGGTTTTCCAAACCACGCCGGACGCGAGCGGCAATAGCTGGCGGTTTCAGTTGCGGCTGACCGAAGAAGCCGGCATCGGGGCCATCCTGCAAGACTTCACCATCAACGGCACCAGCTATGCCTCGCAAATTGAAAGCCTGTTCGGCACCACGGCGATCCCGCCGGACGGCTCGATCTTCGCGTTATACGGTTTCCCGACTCTTCCCGATCCATCCAATGTGGTCTTCGGCTTTTCCGGCGTGGATGCGACCGGCGCCACATGGAGCACTGCGCTGACAGTTCCGTTCCAAGGCCCGCAAACCCAGATGACCTTTGGCGGCATCAGCAACGCCGCCAGCGGCCAGCAGGCTTACGCTCCCGGCATGATTCTGAGCGTATACGGCTCGGGGATGGGCGATTTCGCGCAAGCAGTGAGCGCCACACCGCTGCCGATGATGATGGCCGGGTTCGAAGCGTATGTCAACGGTGTATCGACGCCGCTCTTCTACGTTTCACCCAACCAGGTGAATTTGCAGATTCCATACAGCATCACTCCCGGCGGGGCGCTGCTCTCGCTCGGTGGACCCTGGGGCGGCGTCAACACTAATTTCACGGTTTCCCCATCGGCTCCCGGCATCTTCATGTTCGGCGATGGCAGCGTCAATCCGTCGAACACCGCGCACGCGGGAGATACGGTGGTCATGTTCATTACCGGCGACGGTTTGACCAGTCCGCCGGTAGTGTCGGGGTGGACGCCTTCGGACGGCGTGACGCCAGCGCCGCAGTTGCCGGTATCGATTACGGTGGGCGGCATCGCGGTTGCGCAGCCGTTTGCTTTCATCGGCATTCCAAGCTGGTCGGTAGGAGTGACGCAGATCAACTTCACCATCCCCGCCAATGTTCCGGCGGGTCCCCAACCGGTGGTGGTGACGGTCGGCTCCGCTTCGAGTCTGCCGGCGACGATCACGATCATGCCATAGTGCAAGTGTGCAGTTTGCCGTAACCGGCCGGGCACCGCCCTGCGTCTAATGGGGTGTCTGCGTCTCAGAGGGCTTCTTAACCTGCTAACCAACGAGTACTGTCTATGATTAAGCCACAATGTTGTATCGCCTTTTGGGCAATCCTGGGAGCGGCATCGCCCGCCCTCCTGGCGCAGTCGGACCGCATCACCTCGCGCATCGACAGCAGCCAGTCGGTGGTGATGGCCGGGCGGGTGCCTCGGCAGGCCACCGCTCAAAATGACACCGGGCCGGTGGAGAACAGCTTTCGCCTCTCCGGGATAACCCTGATGGTGAAGCCTTCGGCGGCGCAGCAAACGGACCTGAACCAACTGCTTCTGGCGCAGCAGGATTCGACTTCGCCGAATTACCACCAGTGGCTCACGCCGGAGCAGTACGCCGACCGCTTCGGAGCCGGCGCCGGCGATCTGGCGAAGATTGCGGCGTGGCTGGAATCGCAAGGCTTTTCGGTGGACTACGTCGCGCGCAGCCGCAATTACATCGCGTTCAGCGGCACGGCGCAACAGGTCGCCAGCGCGTTCCATACCCAGATTCACCGCTATACCGTGAACGGAGTGACGCACTATGCCAATGCAACCGACCCCTCCATCCCGGCCGCGCTGGCCGGTCTGGTGTCCGGGATTCGCGGGCTCAACGATTTCCGGCCCAAGCCGCAATATAGGTTAGCGCATCCTCAGGCGACCCTGGGTCGCACGACGGTGGTCGGGCCCGCCGATTTTGCCGCGATCTACGATGTGAAGCCGCTGTACAGCGAGAGCGTCAACGGCACTCTCATCAATGGCGCCGGCCAGAAAATCGTGATCGTAGGCCAATCGGAAATCAAGGCGTCGGATATCTCCAGCTTTCGCAGCCACTTCGGCCTGGTCGCAGCGAACCTGACGCTGAAAGTGGTGCCCTATAACCAGACGTACCCGGACGGCGGAAATCCCGGATATGTGCCGGGGGACGAGATGGAGTCCGACCTGGACGTCGAATGGTCCGGGGCCGTGGCGCCCAATGTCTCGGTTATTTTCGTCTATTCGGGGGACGTGTGGACATCGGCCCAATATGCCATCGATCAAAACGTCGCGCCGGTGCTGAGCATGAGCTATGGCAACTGCGAGGCGTCCGATCTGGCCGATCTGGACACCTATCGCTCCATAGTGCAGCAGGGCAACGCGGAAGGCATAACGATGCTGGCCGCCGCGGGCGACGCCGGCGCCGCCGATTGCGACGGGGGAGAGAACGTGGCCGAGTCCGGACTGGCGGTGGATGCGCCAGGTTCGATTCCAGAAGTCACTTCGATGGGGGGCACCCAATTCAATGACAACGGCAGCTATTGGACTGGCGGCGCGGCTACCGGCTACATTCCCGAAATGGTGTGGAACGAAACGGCGGTATCAGTGCCGCAGGGCAGCGGCCTGCTGAGCGGTGGCGGCGGCGCCAGCATTTATTTCACCCAGCCGCCGTGGCAGAACGGCATTGCGCCGAGCGACGGCATGCGGCACGTGCCCGACCTTTCCTCGGCGGCCGCCGTTTTTCACGATCCCTTCTACGTTTACACGAGCGACACCGGCGGGGCGCCGGGCGTCGAGGAGGTGGGCGGCACTTCGTGCGGCGCGCCCAGCATGGCCGGCATCGTCGCGCTCCTCAATCAGTACCTGGTAGCCACCGGCGCCGCCAAACAGGCCGGCTTAGGCAATATCAATCCGACCCTGTACCGGCTGGCGCAAACCCAGAGCAGCGCGTTTCACGATATCGTGACCGGCAACAACATCCAACCCTGCTTCAGCGGATCGCCCAATTGCGTCAATGGCTCTTTGGGCTGGACGGCCGGGACGGGTTACGACAACGCCAGCGGCCTGGGCTCGGTGGATGCTTATAACCTGGTTCACGCGTGGAACACGGCGCTGGCCACGCACGCCCTGGTGGTTCCTTCCCTCGACCAGAATCCGGAGTTCGAGACGGCGGCGGGTAGCAACCTGTGGACCTTCACGATCACGCTCAGCGAGGAGGCCGGTATCGCCGCCACGCTCACCGGGCTTAGCATTAACGGGGCAGACCTTACGGCGCAGATACCGTCCATTTTCGGCACCACCGCAATTCCCGCGAATGGCACCTGCCCCCTAGCCTCGACGTGCTCGATCTCGGGATCCTACAGTCTGCGAAATCTCAACGTGTCCAACGGGCCGGCCAACGTGGCCTTCGCGTTTTCGGGTACGGACGCAACGGGCGCGCAATGGAACAACACGATAACCGTTCCGTTTACCGGCCCTCAGCCGCTGTTGGCGATCGGCGGCATCAGCAATTCGGCCAACGGACAACAGACATTCGCTGCGGGCCAGATCGTCAGCCTGTACGGCACGGCGCTAGGCAGTTTTGTCCAGTCGGGAGCACCGGCCAACATCAGTCCCGTCCCAATATACCTGGCCGGAGTCACAGTTCTCGTGTACAACCTGACCGGGTCCGGGCAGCCATACCAGGCGCCCCTGTATTACGTCTCACCCAACCAGGTCAATCTGCAGATTCCTTACGAAATCGATCCTGGTCCGACCGAGTTGGCGTTCTTCAATTCCTGGAACTCGAACGGCCTGACGGTGGATTTCACCGTTGCATCCGCCGCTCCGGGCATTTTTTCTTACGCCGATACCGGCGCCAACAGCAGCCCGATCGGCTCCGGTTCGGCCCGCGCCGGACAAGAAGTGGCGATCTACGTCACGGGCGAGGGCCAGGTGGCGCCACCGATGGCTGATGGCCTAGCGCCGACGGCCGGCGTTGTGCCCGGTCCGTCGCTGCCCGTATCGATCACCGTGGGTGGCGTTGCGGTAGCGCAGCCTTTCGACTACATCGGTATCCCGAGCTGGTCGGCGGGGGTGTTGCAGATCAACTTCACCATCCCCAGCGGCGTGCCGACTGGGCAACAGCCCGTGGTCGTGTTCGTGGGCGGCGTTCCCAGCCTGCCTGCGAATATCACGATTACGCAGTAAGGGTCCGGCCCGGCGATAACTGTCCTGTCGCGCTTTGGCGAACCATAACACGAAAGAGGATGGCCTACTTTGCGGCGGCGTCTCGTCCGAGTGCGAACGCTTGCAAGTTGAGGTCGAGCAGTTTCGGCGCCAGGTTGTCGCGCAGGGCCCGCACCCACAGCTCCTCGGAAAAATCCAGGCTGCGGCTGAGCGCTCCCACCAGCGCCACGTTGAGCGCCTTGGAACTGCGCAGGGTGCGCCCCGCCAGCATGCCCGGCTCGATCAGCAGGCCATGCGGGGCTAGCATAGCGCGGTTGACTTCGATCTGGCCGGCATCCAGCACCAGCAGGAAATCGGCTTCGCCCGCGGAAACCATGGGGCTGAATACGCGCTCGCCAAAGCGCACGTCGCTGGCCACCGAGCCGCCGCGCTGGCTCATGCCGTGCACTTCGCTCTTTTTGACAGCGAGCCCGGCCAGAAACGCCACGCCGGCGATAATGTCGGAAGCCTTCAGCACGCCCTGGCCGCCCAAGCCCGCCACCACGATGTTGGTGACCCTGTTTGGCTGGCTGCCTGGTTCAGCGTGGTGGTTCATTGGCTTTCTCGTACCTCCGGATGGCGCCGGCGGCCAGCAAGCAATCGCGGCGCGCAATGATCAGTTCCAGCTCCCCGGAATCCAGGCAGGTTTTGACGAGCGCCTCGAAGGCCGCCGGTTCGAGCGTGGGATCGGTGACATGCACGCGGCGGATGCCCATCGCGCGTGCCACGTCTTCAAAAACATACTTGCCCGTGTGCCGGTGATCGAGCGTGCGCCCGGTGCCGGGATGCTCCTGCATGCCGGTCATGGCGGTGGTGCCATTGTCGAGAATCAGCACGACGTGCCCGGTGGGCGGAGGGTTGTAGACCATCTCCACCAGGCCGGTGATGCCGCTGTGCACGAAAGTGCTGTCGCCGATGACGCTGACCACGCGGCGCGCCTGCTCGGGCGGCAGCACGTGGCGCATGCCGAGCCCGACACCCAGCGCCGCGCCCATGCAGACCAGCGTGTCCATGGCCTCAAACGGCGGCAGCACGCCCAGCGAGTAGCAGCCGATATCGCCGGCCACGATGCAGTCGAGGTTGCGCAACGCGGTGAACACGGCGCGGTGCGGGCAACTGGGACACAGCTCGGGAGGCTTGCCGGCCGGCGGCTGGGGCTCGGGCGATTGGTCGTGCGCGGCCATGCGCCGCACGCGGGCAACGTTGAGCTCGCCAAAGCGGAAGGCTTCCGGCGCGGCTTCGACGGCGACGCCCGCGGCGCGCGCCGCATCGGCGATGTATGGGTCGCCCTCTTCGACCACCAGGCAACGGCCGACGCGCGCGGCGAATTCGCGCATCCGTTCGATCGGTAGAGGATACGTCATGCCGGGCTTGAAAACGCACGAGTGGGGCAGCGCCTCGCGCACGTGCTGATAGCAGATGCCGGTCGCGATGGCGCCGAGCGCGGGGTCGCCCTCCACCACCATGGTGGGGCCTTCGGCGTCGTTCCAACGGGCGATTTCGGCCAGCTTCCGCCGCAACCGCCGGTGCGCCGGCCGGGCGTAGGCGGGAATCATCACGCGCGCGGCGATGTTGCGCTCGAAGGCGGCCACGCGCGGCGGCGGGGCGGGGTAGCCCGGCGTCACGACCACGCTTTTCGAATGACACACGCGGGTGGTGATGCGCAGCAGCACGGGAAGGCCCCAGCGCTCGGAGACCTCGATGGAGCGCAGCGTGAAATCGTAAGCTTCCTGCGAGTCGGCGGGCTCGAACATGGGCACGCCGGCGGCTACCGCATAGCGGCGATTGTCCTGCTCATTCTGGCTGGAAGCCATGCCCGGATCGTCGGCCGAGACGATCACCAGCGCGCCGTTGACGCCGGTGTAGGCCGCGGTGAAGAGCGGATCGGCCGCCACATTCAAGCCGACGTGTTTCATGGTGGCCAGCGCACGCCCGCCGGCGAATGCCACGCCGATGGCGACCTCGAGCGCTACCTTCTCGTTCGGCGCCCACTGCGCGCGGCCGCCAAGCGCGGAACGCTTCCAGAATTTCGGTGGATGGCGTGCCCGGGTAGCCGGTGCCCAACTGCATCCCCGCATCGAAAGCGGCCAGCGCCACCGCCTCGTCGCCGCTCAGCAACAACCGGCGCGCAGGGCATCGGCTCGGCATTTCCATTCGCGTCTCCCAGACTCCAGCTTGAACGATCAGTGTATCCGATAGCGCGAAGGGCGGGCTCGATACGGCATGCGCAGGCCCGGGGGCCCGCACCACCCGCACCGCGCGCGGTTTGCGGCACCGGGTAGTGTAAACTGAATTGTTGCCTCTCTTATGACTTCGGTTGCTCCCAGGGAAATTGTCAGCGCGCACAGCCCAGATTCCGATGATGCCTTCATGTTTTACGGGCTGGCCACCAAGAAGGTGCGCTCGTCGAAAGTGACGTTCCGCCACGTGCTGGAGGATATAGAAAGCCTCAACCGAAAGGCCGTGGAGGGCCTCTACGATTTGAGCGCGATCTCCTATCACGCGTATCCGTACGTAGCTGACAAGTATGTGTTGATGGCCAGTGGATCGAGTATCGGCGACGGCTATGGTCCGATGATCATCGCCACCAGGCCGATGGAGCCGGAGGAACTGAAGGGCAAGCGCATCGCCATCCCGGGCACGCTGACCACCGCCTATCTGGCGGCCAAGCTGTTTGAGCCGGATTTCGAAGCCGTGGTGACGCCGTTCGACCAGATCACCAACGCCGTGCGCGATCGCGCGGTGGACTGCGGCCTGATCATTCACGAAGCCCAGTTGACCTACGACCGCGAGGGGTTTCACCGCATCGTGGACCTGGGGCGCTGGTTCAAGGCGGCGTGTGGCCTGCCTCTGCCGCTGGGCGGCAACGTGCTGCTGCGTTCGCTCGGCGCCGAAATGCAGAGCGAGTGCTGCCGACTGATGCGGGAGAGCATCCAGTATGCCCTCGACAACCGCGACGAAGCGCTCGAGTACGCGTTGCAGTTCGCGCGCGATATGGAGCCGCGGCTGGCCGAGAAGTTCATCGGCATGTATGTCAACCACTACACCCTGGACGCTGGAGAGGTGGTTCCGAAAGCCGCGCAGAAGCTGCTCGACATGGGCTTCGAGGCCGGTCTTATCGCGAAGCGGGTGGAAGTGGAATTCGTGCGCTAGGGGCGCGGCGCCAGGCAAGGGGTTGGTGACAAAGTGGCCGGGCATGCCCGGCGCGGGGGGATGGTTCGCAATGGGATTGCAGCGCGTATCGATCGGTTGTGCCGCATTTCTCTCCGTGTTCGCTCAGGTTGCGGGCGCGCAGGCTCCGTCGAGCGGCGCTCCAACGCAGACCGGAAAGGAACAGGCATCCGGTTCGCGCCCAGGCCGGGACCTGGAACAAAGCGACGGCAAGATCGACTCGCCGGCCCTCATCCGGTACTTGCAGCGTCTCGAGAACAAGCTGGCGAGCGCAGTCGGCGCGGCGCCCGCGGAAGTTCGCCTGACGCGGAGTCCCGATCTGTACGTATCCGTGCCGGCCGATCGCATTCTGTATATCAGCGGCGGTTTGCTGCAACGGATCGAAAATGAAGCGGAGTTGGCTGGCTTGTTGGCGCATGAACTGGCCCACGCGCAGGCAGAAAGGGCGGCAGCGCCTGAAGGCCCAGCGAACGGGATCTCGCGGGAAGGCTGTGTGCTCCAGTCCAAGCCGGCGCCGGCCGGAAACGAAAACGCGCGCCAACGCGAGTTGCAGGCGACTACGGCCGCTCTCGGCTACCTGAAAGCCGCGGGTTACGATCCAGCCGGCGTTTTGGACCTCTTTTCGAAACTCGCCTACGACCATCCCGTTTGGGCCAAGGCAATTGTCCCCGAAGACCTGCTGGCGCTGCGGGTGAAGACGGAGGCCGAAGCCGTACCACCGGGCGGATACAGGATCGGAAGCTCCGAGTTCGTGCAGGCGCATGCGCTGCTGTCGACGGAGCTGTCTCGAAGCCGCTGATTCGACCGGGGCTGAGCCCTGCGTTTGCCGCTCCCGCGCCATCCTTGGGGGGGCGCGATACAGTAGAAGTATGGTGCGTGTTTCCTCAGCTTGGTTCCTGGCTTTGCTGGCAGTGTCCGGGGCGGCCGGGCAAGCGAATCTGCGGCCCAAAGACGTACGTGACATCGCCCGCGCGGGTTCGAGCGCCATCCCGAAGTTGCAGGAACTGCTTTCCAATCCGTCGCCCGACGTGCGGGTCGAAGCGGTCCGGCAGATCACCGAGATTGGGCCGCCGCACAGCCTGGATCCACTGATCCAAGCCAGCCGCGACGGCGATCCTGTAGTCCAGATGCTGGCTGCCGACGGCCTGGTGAATTACTACGTGCCTGGTTACGTGAAACGGGGCGTCAGCGGGACCATCGAGCGGGTGGGGACGAGCATCAAGAGCAAGTTCACCGACACCAACGACCAGGTGATCGACGCTTACATCGCGGTGCGCTCCGATGTGATCGCCGCGCTCGCCGCGCAAGTGCGCTCGGGCAGCATGGATGTCCGCACCAACGCGGCGCGCGCCGTGGGTGTACTGCGCGGCAAGGCGGCGGTAGCGGATCTGGTCGCCGATCTGCGTTCTAAGGATTCCACGCTGATCTACGAATCGCTGGCGGCACTCGAAAAGATCGCCGACCAATCGGCGGGGCCGGCGGCGGAATTCCTGCTGCACGATTTCGATCCCAAGGTGCAAATCGCCGCCATCGAAACGGTGGGCATCCTGCGCGACATGGGCGCCGTGCCGGCGCTGGCGGACGTTACGGGCGAGACCGACAACCTCAAGGTGAAGCGCGCTGCGTTGACCTCGCTCGCCATGCTGCCTAACCCGGCCTATCGCGGCATCTTTCAGCAGTATTTCCACGATAAGGACGAGAAACTGCGCGGGGCGGCGGCCGAGGGATTGGGTCGGCTGAAGAATCCGCTGGATCTGCCCGCGCTGCAGCAGGCCTGGAAGGAAGAGGGAAGGCCCGGGCCGCGGCTGTCGCTGGCCTTCGCGCAGGTGATGCTGGGAAGCACCGAGCTTAGCCAGTTCAGCCCCCTGCAGTTCCTCATCAACAACCTGAACCTGGCGGCTTATAGCGGCTCGGCGCTGCCCTTGCTGGTGGAACTGGCACGCGATGCGCGGGTGCGCGATGCGCTTTGTGTAGCGATCGAGGGTGGGACCAAGGACGAGAAGATCGGCCTGGCGCGAGCCCTCGGCGCGAGCGGCGATGCCGAAACCATTGGTCGGCTGAAAAAACTGATCGACGATCAGGACCCGGCCGTGGCGCAGGCAGCCCTCGCCGCCACACGCAGCATACAGGCCCGGATGTAAGGTAAGGGACCCAACCGGCGAAACCGGCGCGGGCTTACTTGGCTTTCTTCTGCTTCTGCTGGCCGACGCGGATCTTGAAGTGCAACTGTTTGGCTTCCTGGAACGCCTTGTGATCGTGGCGCGCCACGGTATCCTCCAGGTACTTCGAAACGTCGGTGTCCTTCGGCAGCACCGCC
>Ga0181517_10002722_pt1 | contig 17611 bp, 13 predicted proteins | sample PEATcosm2014_Bin_31_FD_119748 | JGI IMG/M metagenome (GOLD analysis project Ga0181517, IMG submission 119748) | Peatland microbial communities from MTU Mesocosm Facility, Houghton, MI, USA - PEATcosm2014_Bin01_30_metaG | ecosystem: Environmental > Terrestrial > Soil > Wetlands > Peat | place... | reverse complement strand
CGAGAACACCGAGGACCTTTACGCCGGCCTGGAGCACGAAGTGGTTCCGGGCGTAGTGGAGAGCCTCAAGATTATCACCGAGAACGCGTCGCTGCGGATTGCGCGCGCGGCTTTCCAGTTCGCCCGCCGCGAAAGACGCAAAAAGATCACCGCCATCCACAAGGCCAACATCATGAAGCTGAGCGACGGCCTGTTCTTGAAGTGCTGCCGCCAGACCGCCGCGCAGTTCCCCGAAATCGAGTACAGCGAGCTGATCGTCGATAACGCCTGCATGCAGCTCGTGATGCGCCCGCAGATTTTCGACGTGCTGGTGCTGCCGAATCTTTATGGCGACATCGTCTCCGATCTCGCCGCCGGCCTGGTCGGCGGGCTCGGCATCGTACCCGGCGCCAACATGGGCGATCACCACGCTATCTTCGAGGCGGTTCACGGCACCGCTCCCGATATCGCCGGCAAGGGCCGGGCCAATCCTACAGCCCTGATGCAATCCGCCGTGCTGATGCTGTCCCACATCGGTGAGCGCGATGCCGCCAAACGCCTCAAGAACGCCGTCGCCCAAGTTTACGCCGAGGGCAAACATCTCACCGGCGACGTCGGCGGCCGCGCCGGGACCGCCGAATTCACCGAAGCCATAGTGCGCCAGATCGTCGGCGACGCGTAGCGGCAGGCGTGGCTGCCTGGAACTTCTTCCCGTCAAGTCAGAGGTAGGACAGACGATCGATGTTTGTCGTCTGTCGAGGTTTCGTGCTTGAGCGAAGAGCGACAGACCACGAAAGGCGATGGTCTGTCCTACCTGTTTGTCGATGCCCACGGCTCCGAAGATGTTGCGGTATCGAGGAACTGCCTGACCATAGCCAGGTACTCGTCGAACCGCAGAAACATGGTGCCGTGGCCGCCGTTGTGGAAGGTGCGGACTTCGGCGGTGGGATAAGTTTGCCGCAAAGCCCGCCGGAGGCGAGGGCCGAGGACATCCGTGTCGGATTCGGCGATCAGTACCTTACCGGGCCAATCCTTCAGATCCTCGGGCATGAAGTGGAACCGGCGGTAGTAATCATGCTGGATGCGGAGATTCGATACCAGATCTGCCTTGGTGAGCCTCGATGCGAACAGCTCATCGAGATACGCTCTCCAGAATGTCGTGGCTTCGCCGGATGGGTCAACCACCTTGATCAACGGCTTGCGCAAGAGGCTGGTTGCCAGCGACCAGGGCGTTGCGCGAAAGACCAGTACGAGGAGTTGCTTCGCCGGCGCCAGATAGCGCAACGGAACACCCGTGTTGGACAGTATGAGCGCACTGATCCGGTCCGCATGCCGCCGGACACAGACTTGGGCGATGGAGCCTCCAAACGACGCGCCCAGGATCGCCGCCTGCTCGATCTTCTCGGCATCCAGAATGGCGCACAGACCATCGGCAAGCTCTTCGATGGAGGATACACGAGGATAGGCTGGATAGACCACACGGTGCGTGTCGCCGATCGCCAGCGCAAACTCGAACCCCAGATCGTTTACCAACTCGCCGCCAGGGATCGCCAACAGCACCCGCGCCGCAGTGCCCAACACCCGATACCGCCATTCCGCCGTCCCCACGCGGAGGGTCTTCTCGGGAAAGCGCCGGAATTCCTGAAGCGCAGCCGCCTTCGCCGATGACCCCGCATCGCGAGCCGGCCTGAGGCTGCCCCCCGCCTGCACTCTATTTCGCCGCCACGATGGAGCTGACCTGAATGATTTTCGCTTTCGCGTCCAGCGTGCCTTTCACGATCACTTTCTTGGCGGGGAACTTGGCAGCGCCCTTCTGATCGCTGAGGACATACGTCTGCTTGCCGTCCCACAGCGCGTACTTGGCTCCGCCACGCACGCACTCGATCACGCATTTCTCATCCGGCCCCATGTTCATGTCCTTGTGGCTTCCGCCGCACATGTCGTCGGTGACGATGCCGGTGAACGTCTGATCGGCGGCCAGCATCAGCGCCGCCGAAGCGAATATCATCACAACGGTCTTTTTCATTGGAAATCTCCCTTCTTCCTCTCCATCTCGCGTCTAATCAAATCGAGGCCGAACCTCCTGCTGCAAGTTCACCGGGCCACAATCGAGATAACGCGAATCTCCATCGTTTTCGCGTCCAGCGTGGTCAGCACCTTCACCTTCCTGCCGGCCCACGGCTCGGCTGCTTTCTGGTCGCTCAGCACATACGCATTCCTGCCGTCCCACAGGACGTACTTGGCCCCTTTTCTCACCCGCTCCCGGACGCAACGCTCGTCACAGCCCGTCCTGCCACTCTTATGGCTGGCGGCGCAGAAAGCGTCTGTAATCGTCGCATCCAGCAGCCCTTCGTTGGCAGTCGCCAGCGGCGCCGCCGAAGCGAGGATCATAACGAGGATCCGCTTCGTGGAGTTATTCTTCATGGAATTTCTCCGGTTCTTTCCTTTCAATCCAAAACCGCTCGCTCGCCGTTCTTGCCTTCCGTGCTGCTCCAACCTGAGACTAACTCTTTTCGCCTGCCCTAGTGGCCGATCGGCCAATCGCCGGACGTGGCGATCACCTGGTATGGAATTCTCCCATTCTTCATTTCCACCTGAAGCCACAGCCGGTTGTACCTGACTTCCGTGATGGGCTGCTGCAATTCGAAGTTGAAATCCCTCCGCCCGCCGTAGTGCGCCGGCGCCAGTTCGTACGTGGTGATGGTCAACTGAAACGGCCCGGAGCTGCTGATGCTGGCGATGTCCGTATAGCGCCAGGTGCGCGATTCGTCCAACGCCGGAGTGCGATAGACGATCGTCTCCGGCGTCAGCTCCAGCGTCCCCAGCGAACCCGCACGGCCCACGTGTTTCGCCGGCAGCAACCACGTCGCGCCGCCCGGCGGCTGTGCCATCTCCGCGATCAGCCGTTGGTCCATGCGATCCTTGAGCAAAGCATACAGCTCGGCTGCCGGAACCGCGCCGCTGAATTCGTAGCTGCGTTCCTTCCCCGCCAGCCTGCCGTTTTCGTAACTCACCACCACGACACGGTCCGGCGCCAGCTCCAGTTGCCGGATCTGGTCGAGCTTCCACTGCCACGCGTGCGCTTTTGGTCCCGCGAACCGTACGCCCGCTTCGCTAACCTCCAGCGTCCCATCACAGATGCCGCGCAAATGCCGGTGCCGCATGGGAAACTGCGCCGCCGTTGCAGCCATTGCCCACGCCAAAATCAAGCCGCCTGTTTTCTTACCGAGCGCCATTTCCAAACCTCGTAAATTGCCGGATACACCACCAGCTCCAATAAGAACGATGTAAATATGCCGCCGATCATGGGCGCCGCGATGCGCTTCATCACGTCCGCGCCCGTGCCGTGCGACCACATGATGGGCGCCAGGCCCACGAACATGGTGGCCACCGTCATGAACTTCGGCCGGATGCGCTTCACCGCCCCATGCACAATCGCCTCGCGCAAGTCCGCGTGGTTTCGCATCCGCCCCGCCTGCCGCCGCTCCTCGAAGGCCAGGTCGAGATAGAGCAGCATGAACACGCCCGTTTCGGCGTCCACGCCCATCAGCGCGATCAATCCCACCCACACCCCGATGCTCATGTTGTAGCCGAGCAGGCTGAGCAGCCAGATGGCGCCCACCGCCGAAAACGGCACCGCCAGGAGAATGATGACGGTCTTCGCGGCGGAGCGCGTGTTGAGATACAGCAGAAGGAGAATCAGGAACAGCGTCAGCGGCAGCACCACCTTCAATCGCTCGCGGACGCGCTCCATGGCTTCGTACTGCCCGCTCCAGGTGAGTGTGTAACCCGGCGGCGTGATGACGTTTTCGCGCACCGCCTGCTTGGCCGCCGCGACATAGCTCCCCACGTCGCGCCCGGCCACATCCACGTAAACATAGCCGCACAGCATGCCGTTTTCGTTGCGCAGCATGGCGGGGCCGCTCGTGAGTTTCAGCGTCGCAATCTCCGCCAGCGGAATCTGCGTCTTCCCACCGTTGGCCGGGACCAGCACACGACGCAGCCGCTCCAGCGAGCTGCGCGAATCGCGGTAGTAACGCACGTTGATCGGGTACCGTTCCAGCCCCTGGATGGCCGTGCTCACGTTCTCGCCGCCGATTGCAGAAGTCACCACCGCTTCGGCGTCCTCCACGCTCATCCCGTAGCGCGCTAGGTTATCGCGCTTCAGATCGAAGTCGAGGAAATACCCGCCGCTCACCCGCTCGGCGAACACGCTGCGCGTCCCGGACACCTGGGGCAGAATGCTCTCAATGACCGTCCCGATGTGCTCGATCCCGGTCAGATCCGGCCCGAAGATCTTGATCCCCACCGGCGTTCGGACGCCCGTGGTCAGCATGTCGATACGATTCTTCACCGGCATCGTCCAGGCGTTCGACACGCCGGGAAAACGCAGCGCATCGTTCATTTCGCTCACCAGTTGGTCGGTCGAAATGCGATCCGGCGTGATGCGCCCGCACAGCGGCTTGATCCACTCCGGCCACCGGTCGTACCACGTCGCCACGCGCCGCCACTGCGATTTCGGCCTCAGCGTAATCACCGTTTCCATCATCGAAAGCGGCGCCGGATCGGTCGGCGTTTCCGCGCGCCCCGCTTTCCCCAGCACCCGCTCCACTTCCGGGAACCGCATCAGAATCCGGTCCTCGATCTGGAGCAGCCGGCCCGCCTCGGCCACCGAAATTCCCGGCAGCGTAGTAGGCATGAACAGCAGCGTGCCTTCGTCGAGCGGCGGCATGAACTCCGATCCCAGCCCTTGGTATACCGGCACGGTCACCGCCACCAGCGCCACCGCGCCCACCAACACCAGCCACTTCCAGCGCAGCGTCCATTCCACTACAGGAGCGTACATGCGCATCAGCACGCGGCTGATGGGATGCTTTTCCTCCGAGTGGATCTTGCCCACCAGCACACTGTTGACGATCCAACCCAGCCAGCGCGGCCATAGCCGGAAGCCTTCTTTGCGGAAGAACAGCAGCCGCAACGCCGGGTCCAGCGTGATAGCCAGCACCGCCGCCACAATCATGGCGAAGTTCTTGGTGTAGGCCAATGGCTTGAACAGCCGCCCTTCCTGCGCTTCCAGCGTCAGCACCGGCAGGAAAGAAACCGCAATCACCAGCAGCGCGAAAAAGCTCGGGCCGCCCACTTCCTTCACCGCCGCCACAATCGCCCGCTGGTAGTCGCCGGCGCTCCAACTCGCATCCGCGCTTTCCAGTTTTTTGTGCGTCTGCTCCACCACGACGATGGCCGCATCCACCATCGCTCCCACGGCAATCGCGATTCCGCCCAGCGACATGATATTGGCGTTGATCCCCATCAGCCGCATCGGTATGAACGAAATCAGCACAGCCACGGGGATGGTGACGATCGGGATCACCGCGCTCGGCACGTGCCACAAGAAAATCAGGATCACCAGCGCCACCACCGCCAGCTCCTCGATCAGCGTCCGCTTCAGGTTGTCGATCGAGGCCAGAATCAGCTCCGAGCGGTCGTACGCCGTCACCACCTTCACCCCCGGCGGCAGCCCCGGCTCCAACTCCTTCAGCTTCGCCTTCACCCGCTCGATCACGCGCAGCGCGTTCTCTCCCTGCCGCATCACCACAATCCCCGAAACGGTTTCGCCCTCGCCGTTCAACTCCGCGATGCCGCGCCGGATGTCCGGCCCCAGCGTTACCGAGCCCACATCCCGCACCAGGATCGGCACGCCCGCCGCGGTGACTCCCAGAGAAACCCTCTCCAGATCGCTCACCGAGCGCGCATAGCCGCGCCCGCGCACCATGTACTCCCGGCCGGTGAATTCCACCAGCCGCCCGCCGACGTCGTTGTTTCCGGCGCGCACCGCCGCCACCACTTTGTCGATGGTGATCCCATACCCCGCCAGGCGGTTGGGATCCACGGTCACCTGGTACTGCCGCACGAATCCGCCCAGCGGCGCCACTTCCGCCACGCCCGGCACCGCCTGCAACTGGTAGCGCAGGAACCAGTCCTCGGTCGACCGCAATTGCGCCAGGTTGCTCCGCCCCGTCGAATCCACCAGCGCGTACTGAAACACCCAGCCGACGCCGGTCGCGTCCGGCCCCAGTTGGGTCTCCACTCCCTGCGGCAGCCGCGATTGAATCTTGGACAAGTATTCGAGCGTCCGCGAGCGCGCCCAGTAAATGTCCGTGCCATCCTCGAAAATGATGTACACGTACGAGTAGCCGAAATCGGAAAACCCGCGCACGGCTTTCACTCGTGGCGCTCCCAGCATGGAGCTCACCACCGGGTACGTCACCTGGTCCTCGATGATGTCCGGGCTGCGGTCCCATTTCGAATAGACGATCACCTGCGTGTCGCTCAAATCCGGGATCGCGTCAAGCGGTATGGATTGGAGCGACCACCACCCGGCCACCACCGCCGCGGCCACCAGCAGTAGCACCAGGAACCGGTTGTGCGCCGAAAACTCGATCAGCCCGTTGATCATTTCGCCGTCCCGCCGCCCGCCGCCTTCAACTGGCTCTCCGAATCCAGCAGGAAGTTGCCCGAGGTGACGATCCGCTCGCCCGCCTTCAGCCCTTCCAGGATCTCCACCCGGCCGCCCACGCGCTCTCCCACGCGCACCGGGCGCGGCTGCAGGTTGCCGTTTCCGAGATCCACGTAGACCACCTGCCGGTCGCCCGAATCGAGCACCGCGGATTCCGGCGTCATCAGCCGCCGCGCACCTCCGGTCTGGATCTCCACCTGCCCGTATTGATCCGGCTTGAGCAGTTCGCCGGGATTCGCGAACTCAATCCGCGCCTTCAGCGTGCGCGACGCCGGGTCCACGCCCGGCAGAATGTAGCTCACTCTGCCGTGGAAGGTCCGCCCCGGCAAGGCATCGAGCGTCAGCGTGGCCGCCTGGCCCAACCGCACACCGGCGGCTTCGTATTCGAAAACGTCTGCCACCACCCACACGGTCGAAAGGTCGGCCAGCGTGTACAGTGCCGTCTCCGGCGTGACGCGCTGCTTGGGAAACGCGTTGCGCTCCGTGATGTACCCGGAGGCCGGCGCGTAGACGGTCAGGTTCTCGATTGGTTTTCCCGTGCGCTGGACTTGGTCGATCTGCTGGTCGGAGATGTCCCACAACTCGAGGCGCTTGCGCGCGGCAGCCACCAGGTTGTCGTTGCCCGCCGCAATCGCCGGAAGTGCTCCGTCACGCATGACGTACTGCGCCCGCAGCGCCAGCAGATATTCCTGCTGGGTGGCCAGCGCATCGGGGCTATACACCGTCGCCAGCGCATCGCCCTTCTTTACATACTTGCCGGTGAAATCGGCGAACACGCGGTCGACCCAGCCCTCCAGGCGAGTCTGCACCTTCACAATCTTGGTTTCATCCAGCGTTACTCGCGCCGCGGCGCGAATCGTATCGGCGGTGGTCTCGTATTCCGCCGTGCCGAATTCCACGCCGATCAACTGCTGTTTTTCGGGCGACACCGCGACCGCGTCGGCCGCCGTGTGGTTCGGCAACTGCTCGCCTGCATACATTGGAACCAGTTTCATGCCGCAATCGGGCGCGATCCCCGGCTTGTCGGACTTGTACCAGGGATGCATCGGGTCCACCCAGTACAGCACTTTGCGCCCGGTCGATTCCGTCACCGCATGATGCCCGCGCCAGCGCTCGTAGGCCAGGCCGCCTAAGAAAGCCACTGCCGCCACCAACACCACCAAGGTTGGTTTCATCTTGGTTCGACTCCCGTCAATTCTTCCAGCTTGGCCAGCGCAATGCGAAATTGCGTGATCTCCTCGTGGTCCGCCAGCGTGTAATCCACAACGCTAATGAAATTGGTAAATGGCGCGACGAAATCGCCGCGCCCGGCCTGGTAGCTGGCCAGCGCGGATTCGTACGCCAGCCGCGCTTCTGGAATCACCGATTTTTCATACAGGTTCACCAGCTTGAGGGACGCCTCGGCCTCGCTGTATTGTTCGCGAATTTCCGCCTCCACCTCGACCAGCGTCGCCGCGTACTCGTGCCGCGCCTGGCTCGCGCTCGCCTCCTGCCCGGTCACTTCCGCCCGCTGCTTGCGCCAGAAGTACGCCGGCAGCTTGAAATCCACCTGCGCCTTCCACATCGGCGGCAGCCCGCCCTGGTTGAAATAGCCGCCCGTTACCGTGTAGTCCGGCGCATAATCCTTGCGCGCCAGGTTGGCCGCCAGTTCGTTGCTCTGGATTACATCCTTGTCGCGCTCCACCAGCGGCGAATGCGTCCTCGCCTGCGCCAGCATGTCTTCGAGCGACGCCGGCATGGGCACCACCGTCACCACGGCCGGCACCTCGATCCGCCCGCCCTGCGGCCGGTTGAGGAGAGCGTTGATTTCGATCTCCCTGGCCGCCCGCACCTGCTCGTACCGCACGCGCTGGGTAGCGTAGATTGCCAACTGTGTCTGTCCGCGGAGGATGTCCTGTTGCGACCCGCGGCCCGCCGCGTAACGCGACTCGGAAATGCGCAGCATGTTATTGAGCAGTTCGTCGTAGCGGTCGATGTAAAAGAGGGCGTCCGCCGCGTGATTCATTTCGTTATATGCCTTCTTGAGCCGCCAAACCACATTCAGCCGCGTGGCCAGGTACTCATTAAAGGCCGCTGCCGCCTCCTTGTCCGCAATTTCGCCGCGCAGCTTCCGCTTGCCCGGCGCCGGCACTTCCTGCGACACACTCACCCCGATGTTGCTGGTGGCGTAAATCCCCAGTCCCGACCCTGGCCACGGCGCGCCGTTCGAGGCCCACCCCAGCGAAAGCGTGGGGTCCGGCAGGCTGCTCTCGCGCGCCGGCCGTTGCCGCTGCGCTTCCACCTTCTTCTGTGCCGCCAGAATCTCCCGGTTGTTGCGCAGCGCCTCTTCCACCAGCGTAGATACCGGCTGCGCCGCCACCACCGGCGCCAGCCAAAGCCAAATCCAATGACGAACCTTCATTTCCGTTCACCAACTCTGTTTTTCCCAAGGATAGCTGGCTTTCGCCGCACAGCCCGCCTTGGGGACAGCACACCGCTCTTATTTGGGAAAACTTACCGGGTGAAGGGAAAGCTAAACGCGAAGCAGGGAATATAAGGAGAGCAAATCGGGCGGCGCCACATCCGTAGCGCGCCAGGGCGCCATCGCCGGCCGGCGAAACACCACTACCGCCGCAGTCGTCGGTGCCAGGCCTGTCACGGCGAACGCCGGGACGGTGTTTCCGCCCTGCGCCTTCATAAAATGGCTGAGCGACTGCGAATGGCATTCGACCCTGCCGGTTCGATGATGGCAGCAGCTATGTCCCGGCTGGTGGATTGCCATCGCCATTAACATTTGCGGGCAGGACAGGCAATTCCCACAAAACAGCGCCGCCACGATCAGCGCCGCCATAAGAACGTTGGAAACCTGCCGCATTCTTTTCTCAGAGTAACATCGTCGGGCCGAATTGGAAAGACTGACTTTCGGACGGCTCGGACGGCCCTTCCATGATGAGTGCCGCCGGGTGCACGACATGGATGTGGGAGTCGGGCGGCTGGCTTCGTATCAGGGCACGGCTTCAACCGTGCTCTGATACACGACCTGTCGCTTCATGGTCCACCGCAATAGGAATGCGACTTCGCCGAAGTTAACTTCGGAATCCAGGTTGAAGCCTTAGTTGTTTCACCCGATGGACGCAAGCGCCAGCGGAACGGCCGGAGCCTTGCCGGTGGCCCACTCGAGAAACAGCCGCATGCCCTGGTAGTCGCGAGGGCCGAGCTGGTGGACGATGTGGCGGGTGAGATACTGCCGCACCATTTCCGGCGCGAAGCCGAGGCGCGCCGATTCCGCCTCGACAATTTCGCCCATGTGCTCGAGGCCATAACGGCAGGAGTCGCGAAACGCCTGGGCGACCAAATCGTTCGCCAAGCCCTTGCGCGCGGCCCACACCGCGAACACCATCGGGTAGCCGGTCATTTCCACCCAGTCCGCGCCCAGGTCTCTCACCTGGTACGGCCGATGGGGCGGGTCGATGCGCAAGGCGGGATCGCCGATGATAAGCGCGGCGTCGGCGGCGGCAAGCATCGCAGTGAGATCCGGCGCGTGCGGCAACACTTCCGGCCGCGCGCCGTACTTGTGATCGAGGACAATGCGCGCCAGCTCCACCGAAGTGCGCGAACTCGAATCCGCAGCCAGCGTGCGCACTTCGCCCAGCGGCTTGGCGGACACCAGCAGAATGCTGCGCACCGGCCCATGGCAGGCGATTCCCGCGCCGGGGAGAATGTCCAGATCCTGGCGCGTGAGCTCGAAGGAAGGCACGATGCCGATATCCGCCTCACCCGATTCGAGCGCGTCGGCGCACCCGGAAGGCACGCGAAACTCCAGCTCGAACATTTCCCTTTGCGGCCCGTGCAACATGCCCCAGACGAGAGGAGAAGTGTTCAGGAAGCTGACCGCGCAAACGCGCGGCTTACTGGAGTTGGTGAGGCTCAATCTTCGAGTGTAGCGTAGCGGTCGCAGTCCGGCGCGTCACATCCGCAAGCTATAATGGATGCGGAAATCCAAAATCCATGTCCAGGCCTTCTTGGTTCGAGAAGTGATGCCCTCGGCTCGGCGGGTTGCATCCACGGCTGAAGTAGTCACGAACGCGCTCGTGCTCCAGTGCACGGAGCAGCCATAGGCGTCCCCGCATGGTCCGCGGCCTGATCGATTTTGCCCTGGATAATCGTTTCCTGGTTACCGTGGCGGCCTTCCTCCTGCTGATCTGGGGCGCCATCTCGTTCCACAACCTTCCGGTGGAGGCCTATCCCGACGTAGCCAACAACTACGTACAGGTGATTACGCAGTGGCCGGGCCACGCCGCCGAGGAGGTGGAGCAGCAGGTAACCATCCCCATCGAGATCGTGATGAACGGCATCCCGCACCTGGAACACCTGCGCTCGACCTCTTTGTTCGGCCTCTCCAGCCTGATGCTGATCTTCGACGACGAATCCGCCAACGACTGGAATCGCCAGAAGGTGCTGGAGCGGCTCTCGCAGCTCAGCCTGCCTGCCGGGTTGCAGCCGCAGATCGGTTCCGACTACAGCCCGGTCGGCCAGATCTACTGGTACACGCTCAAGAGCACCAACCCGCAATTCGACCGGATGGAGCTGAAGTCGCTTGAAGACTGGACGCTCGAAAAGCAGTTCAAATCGGTGCCCGACGTGGTGGATGTCGTCAGCTTCGGCGGCACCACGCGCGAGTACCAGGTGGCGCTCGACCCGAATCAGCTTGTGGCCTATGGCCTGAGCATCGCTCAGGTAGAGCAGCAACTGGCGAACAACAACGTCAACGCGGGCGGAAGTTTCATCGAAGCCGGTTTGCAGGAGATCAACGTGCGGGCGATCGGACTGGTGCGCGGCGTTCAGGACATCGCGAATACCATCATCAAGACGGTGAACGGCACGCCCATCCGGATGAAGGATCTCGGCACGATTGCGCAAGGGCCGAAAATCCGGCTGGGCCAGATCGGCAAGGCGATCCACCGCTCCGACGGCAAGGTCATCGACGACGGCGACGTGGTGGAAGGCATCGTGCTGCTGCGCAAGGGCGCCGATGCCGACGCCGTTCTCGACGCCATCCACGCCAAGGTCGACCAGTTGAACCATCACATTCTGCCGCGGGGCGTCCAAGTGGTTCCGTTCCTCGACCGCAGCAGCCTGGTGCACCTCACCACCCACACCGTGCTGCACAACCTGACTGAAGGCATCGTGCTGGTGGCGCTGATCCTGTTTCTGTTCCTGGGCAACGCCCGCGGCGCTCTGATCGTCGCGCTGACCATTCCGTTTTCGCTGTTGTTCGCCGCGATTTGCCTCAACCTGAACCACATTCCCGCGAATCTCCTCTCGCTCGGCGCGCTCGATTTCGGCATGGTGGTGGAAGGCGCGGTGGTGATCGTGGAAAACATCGTGCGCTACCTGGGCCGCCACGAAGGCGTTTCGCCGCTCGGGCCGGTGCGCGCGGCGGCCCATGAAGTGCAGCGGCCGGTATTTTACTCGATCGGCATCATCATCACCGCCTACCTGCCCATCTTCACGCTGCAGCGCGTGGAAGGGCGGCTGTTCAAGCCGATGGCGTGGACGGTCACGTTTGCCCTGCTCGGTTCCTTGTTGTTCTCGCTGCTGATCGCGCCCGTACTTGCGAGTTTTGTCTTCGGCAGGCGGGTTCGCGAGTGGCCCAATCCGGTGATGAACTGGATCACCCGCGTCTACGAGGCCGCCTTGCGCGCGGCTGTTCGCTTGCGATGGCCAATCGTAATGGTCGCGGCCGGCGCGCTGGGCGTTTCGATTTATCTCGCCACCAGCGGCATCATCGGCTCCGAGTTTCTGCCGCATCTGGACGAGGGCGCCATCTGGGCGCGCGCCACGCTGGCCCCCAGCACCGGCCCCTCCGAGGGCGAGCGCGTGATGCGCCAGGCGCGGCGCGTTTTCGCATCATTTCCCGAAGTGACCCAGGTAGTGAGCCAGGTGGGCCGGCCCGACGACGGCACCGATACGACCGGATTCTTCAACACCGAATACTTCGTCGATCTCAAGCCCAAGGCGCAGTGGCGGCCGATCTTCGCCGAAGACAAGGAAGAGCTGATTAGCGCTATGGACCGCGAGGTGGAACAAATCCCCGGCACCTTGTGGAACTTCTCGCAGCCGATTGCCGACAACATGGAAGAGGCGGTGAGCGGCGTCAAGGGGGAACTTGCCATCAAGATCTACGGCGACGATCTGAAAACGCTGGAGACCACCGGCGACCAGATCGTCAACGTGCTGCGCACCGTCGACGGCATCACCGATCTCGGCCTCTTCCGCGTGATAGGCCAGCCCAACCTCGAATTCGAGATCGATCGCACCGCCGCCGCGCGTTATGGAATCAACGTGACCGACGTGCAGGATGCGGTGGAAACCGCCGTGGGCGGCAAGGCGGTTACCCAGGTGCTGCGCGGCGAGCAGCGCTACGACCTGGTGCTCCGCTACCAGGCCGCCTACCGCGGCGACCGCCAGGCTATCGAGAGCATCCGCCTGCTGGCGCCCTCGGGCGAGCGCATCTCGCTGGCGCAGCTCTGCCAGGTCCGGGTACGCGACGGCGCCTCGGAAATCTACCGCGAAGGCAACTCCCGCTACGTGGCCCTCAAGTACAGCGTTCCTAAGCGCGACTTAGGCAGCACGGTGGAAGAGGCGATGCGCAAGGTGGACGCGCAGGTGAAGCTGCCGGCGGGCTACAGCATCGATTGGGCCGGCGAATACGAAAGCGCCAAGCGGTCGCAAAGGCGGCTGATGATCGTGCTGCCCATCACCATCCTGGTGATCTGCATGATCCTGTACACCATGTTCAAATCCGCCAAATGGGTCTTGCTGATTCTGGCCAACGTCGCCATGGCGCCGATTGGCGGCCTGCTGGCGTTGCTCATTACCCACACCCACATGAGCGTATCTTCCGGCATCGGCTTTCTGGCGCTGTTCGGCGTCGCCGTGCAGACGGGCGTGATCATGCTCGAATACATCAACCAGCTTCGCGCGCGCGGCCACACCATCCTCAATGCCGCCGTCGAAGGATCCGTGCAAAGGTTGCGTCCCATCATGATGACCATGCTGGTGGCCAGCTTCGGGCTGTTGCCGGCCGCGCTGTCGCGCGCCATCGGTTCCGACTCGCAGCGCCCCTTTGCCATCGTGATCGTAGGCGGCCTGGTGGCCGCGCTGATCCTCGGCATCTTCCTGCTGCCGGTGCTCTACGTCTGGGTGGCGCGCGAGCAGGACAGCCTGCCGGAGCCAGATACGGCGGAGGAGTAAGCCCGGCGCGCGCGGATTACGCATTTTTCATCAAGAGTAGTGGGCCGTACCGGTAACCTTGCCGTGCTTGCGCTAATCTATCAGATCGGAAGGCTTCGCGAGCATCCACGCGGGTGTCGGATGCTGCGCGGCCGAGAGGTGCCTATGTCGCTGAAACGGATCGTCTTAGTTCTGCTCTTGTTTGGCCTGCTGACGAGCATCCAGACGCTGGCTGCGCAGGAACCGGTGGCGCCGCCGCCGGACCAGACGCTGACGGCGGATCAACTGGAGAATCTGGTGGCGCCCATCGCGCTGTACCCGGATCCGCTGTTGGGCCAGATACTGGCCGCCTCCACCTATCCGCTCGAAGTGGTGGAAGCCTGGCAGTGGCTGCAAAAGAATCCCGGCCTCACCGGCGCGGTGCTCACTTCGGCGGTCCAGCAGCAGAACTGGGACCCCAGCGTGCAAGCGCTGGTGGTGTTTCCCGACGTGCTGAAGCAGCTCAACGCCGATGTGAACTGGACCACCAACCTGGGGAATGCGTTTCTGGCGCAACAGCAGGAAGTGATGGACGCGGTGCAGGCCCTGCGGCAGAAGGCGCAGCAGGCCGGCAAGCTGGCTTCCACGCCGCAAGAACAGGTAGCCGACGATCAAGGCATGATCGATATCACCCCGGTGGACCCCAATGTGATCTACGTGCCGGAATATAACCCGGTCTGGATCTGGGGACCGGCGCTGTACTATCCCTATCCGGGCTGGTATTGGCCGCCGGATTCCATTATGGTGGGCGGGCTGTATTTCGGATTCTATCCGCCGATTTCGATGAACTTCTATTTCGGCTACGGCTGGAACGGCTGGGGCGGCTGGGGCTGGCGCCCCGCCTGGGGAAACCACACCGTAATCGTGAATAACGCGTTCATTCATCGCTACAACTTCAATGAAGCCGCCGGCGTGAACCTGCACGGCACTACGGCTTGGGCGCATGACCCGGTGCACCGCATGGGAGTGCCTTACGCCAATGCGGCGCTGCGCACCCAGTACCGGGCGAGCGTGAGGAGCAACCTGGCCGCGCCGGCCGGGCACGCGCCGGCCCAGTATCGCACGGCGGGCGAGCCCACCGAGCGGATGGGCGACCGCACCGTGCCGCAGAACGCTCCCACCGCCAATCGCAGCGCGTTCAGCGGCTATGAAAACGGCAACGCCACGCAACAGCACAGCGACCACGGCTATTCCAGCCTGGGGCCGGCGCGCAGCCAGCCGGCGCCGCGGGCCGCACCGGAACGCCAGGCCGAAAGACCCGCCCCCGGCCCGCAGGCTTCGGGAAAGCGACGTTAGGAGGATCGAGATTACCATGCGAACATTCACGTTTGCCGCCATCGTTCTGGCCGGAGCCTGCGTTTCGATGGAAGCGGCTCCGCAAGCCAGCCAGCGCGGTTTCGCCACGCCGCAGGACGCCGCCCACGCCCTGGCCGACGCGGCGGAAGCCAATGACACCTCCGCGCTCGTCAAGATCCTCGGGCCGGAGGGCAAAGATATCGTCTCTTCGGGCGATGCCAACGAGGACAAATCCGGGCGCGCCCAGTTTGCCCGCATGGCAGCGGAGAAACTGCAGATCCGGCAGGATGAGGCCGACCGTAACACAATCGTCGCCGGGAGCCAGGAGTGGCCTTTTCCAGTGCCGCTAGTTCGCGGCAAAGACGGCATGTGGCGCTTCGATTCCTCGGCCGGCCGCGTGGAAGTGCTGGCGCGCCGCATCGGGCGCCATGAACTGAACGCCCTCGAGGTCTGCCGCGGCTACGTGGAAGCGCAGATGGAATTCGCGACCCGTCACAACGACCACGGCGTGATGGAATACGCCCAGAAGATCGTCAGCTCGCCGGGGAAGCAGGACGGTTTGTACTGGGAGGGGGATCGCAACACCCTGGTTCCCAAGTCCTTCGCCACCGCGGCCGCTGCCATGTTCGCGGAAGGCAAGAAGCCGGTTCCGTACCATGGTTACTACTTCCACATCCTGAAAGCGCAGGGGCCGGATGCCGATGGCGGAGCCGCGGACTACGTGGTGAAAGGCCAAATGATCGGCGGCTTCGCGCTGGTGGCCTTTCCGGCCGAATACGGCGTGTCCGGTATCCAGACTTTCATCGTGAACCAGCGCGGCCTCGTCTACAGCAAGGATCTGGGACCGAACACCATGGCACTGGCCCGCCAGATGACCAGCTTCAATCCCGACAAGACCTGGAAGCCCGCGCACCTGGAATAGGTGGGGCATGCTTTAGGCCGCCCGCTTTTTCACGACTTTTTCACAAACCGGTTCAGGTCGCTCGCTCTCCGGACGCTCTGAGGGCAAGCTAAAGCGCCACGCCCATAAGAAAATCCGATTCCCGGAATAGAAACTTCTGTTTTGGCGACCTCGCGACGGTAGGGGAGAATCAAGGGAGTGCCTTGTGTGCACTGCTCCCCGAAATGAGACGCCTAACCCCGTTGTTTTTGTTTGCCTCCGTCTTCGCGCCTGGTTTGCTGGCGCAAGGCGCTTCGGACCTGAACGCCCGAATTTCCGCTGTAGAAGCTGCGGCCCAATCCGCGCAGAGCGCCGGCGATAACGCCTGGATGCTGGTGAGCGCGGCACTGGTGCTGCTGATGACCGGTCCTGGCCTGGCCTTGTTTTATGGCGGTCTGGTGCGCCGGAAGAACGTGCTGGGCACGATGATGCAAAGCTTTGTCCTGATGGCCGTGGTGACCGTCATCTGGGCCGTGGTTGGTTACAGCCTGGCCTTCGGTGGCAGCGGGTCCTTTATCGGGGACCTGAAGTTCGCGTTTCTGCGCCACGTGGGCGCCGCGCCCAACCCGGATTACGCGGGCACCATCCCGCAGCAGACCTTCATGATTTACCAGTTGATGTTCGCCATCATCACGCCGGCGCTGATTTCGGGAGCATTCGCCGAGCGGATGAAGTTCAGCGCCATGTTGCTGTTCACGACGCTCTGGTCGCTGATCGTCTACTTCCCCATGGCGCACATGGTCTGGGGCAAGGGCGGGCTGCTCAACGCCTTTCTCGGCGGCAGGTTTCCGTGCTTCGATTTTGCCGGCGGCACGGTGGTGCACATCACCTCCGGCGTTTCGGCGCTGGTGTGCGCGCTGTACCTGGGCAAGCGCCTCGAGTTTCCCAGCCCCGAGATGAAGCCGCACAGCATGGTGTTGAGCTTCATCGGCGCCTGCCTGCTCTGGGTGGGCTGGTTCGGATTCAATGCCGGCAGCGCGCTGGCGGCGTCCAGCCTGGCCACCAGCGCGTTCGTGGCCACCCATTTCGGCGCTTCGGCCGCCGCACTTGCCTGGATGCTGGCGGAGTGGCTGCACTCCGGCAAGCCGAGTGTGCTGGGAGGCATCTCGGGCGCCGTGGCGGGACTGGTGGCCATCACGCCCGCTTCCGGTTTCGTTCAGCCGTTTCCCGCGCTGGCGATCGGTTTCGCGGCCGGCGTGGTCTGCTACTTCATGGTGGTCAAGGTAAAGAATATGTTCGGCTACGACGACGCGCTGGACGCTTTCGGCGTGCATGGCGCGGGCGGCACATTGGGCGCAATTCTCACCGGAGTTTTCGCCACCAGCGCGATCAACAGCGGTCTCAAGGATTCCGGCGGCCACGTTCTGCCGCTCGGCATGGTCGATGGCAAGGCCTCGCAGGTGGTCAACCAGATGATAGGATGCGGTATAGCGTGGGCCATCGCCATCGTAGGTACGCTCGTAATTCTGAAGGTGTGCGACGTTCTGATCGGCTTGCGTGTATCGCCGGAGCAGGAGATGGAAGGTTTGGACGTCTCCCAGCACGGTGAAGAAGGGTATATCTTCGAATCGTAAAGTCCCAGGAGACTCATTCCATGAAGAAGATCGAAGCGATTATCCAGCCGT
>Ga0181517_10002713_pt1 | contig 17641 bp, 13 predicted proteins | sample PEATcosm2014_Bin_31_FD_119748 | JGI IMG/M metagenome (GOLD analysis project Ga0181517, IMG submission 119748) | Peatland microbial communities from MTU Mesocosm Facility, Houghton, MI, USA - PEATcosm2014_Bin01_30_metaG | ecosystem: Environmental > Terrestrial > Soil > Wetlands > Peat | place... | reverse complement strand
CTGAGACGGCTGACCATCTGATCAATTAGACACAGTCATTCTCGCCTTGCAGATTGACAATCGGATTCGGCGAGCGTCGCTAATCTCCAGCCACCAGCATGACTCCGAGTTGTCGCGACGATTGGTCTTCGAAAACACCCTGGGTCCCAGAGCACTTCAGGAATGATGCTTTATCGCCGAAGCACTCAGGCCCCTAGCTGCCCCGCCCTCACACCCCGTTGTGCGCCCCTGCTTCCGCGTGGTACTTTCCGCCTGTTATCCTTTTCCCCCGAAGATTCTCCTTCCCCCAAGAAAGCGAGAGCCCATGTCTCCTTCCGTTTCCCCGACCGTTGCCGCACCGCGTCCGAGCATATTCACCGGCCGCAGCAGCCTCCTCGACCGCTACTTCTACTTCGCCATGTCGCTCCTGTCTGCCGCAGCCGTGGTGGCCGGCTTCAGCCAGACCGTCGACGAACAGCTGCTCCATCCCGGCATTGCCCCGCCCCGCATCCTCTGGGTTCATGGCGTCACCTTCTCGGCTTGGATCCTCATCTTCATCCTGCAATCGGCCCTGGTGCGCACCCGCAACGTGAAATGGCATCGCACCATCGGTTGGGTGGCCGCCGCGATCGCCGCCGTCATGGCGCCTCTTGGAGTGGCTACCGCCATCCGCATGGTCCACTTTGAAACCTACCGCCTCCACATGCCGCACCGCTACGCCTTTCTTGCCATCCCCTTCTTCGACGTCGGCGTCTTCGGCCTCTGCATGGCGCTCGCCATCTATTGGCGCAAAACGCCCGAGTTCCATCGCCGCCTCGTTTTTTTCGCCACCTGCGGATTGTTGGTTGCCGCATTCGCTCGCATGGATCACGCCTTCGCGCGCCAGCACAACCTGTCTTATGTCGGCGTCGACCTGATGCTCGCGCTCGGCGTGTGCCGCGATCTGCTCGTCAACCGGCGCATCCACACCGTCTACCGCGTCGGTGTGCCCCTCTACTACGTCGCCCAGTTCGGCGTGAACTACTTGGCTGCCATCGGGCCCGACTGGTGGGTCCGCATCGGCCGTGCCATCGCCGGCTGACCCATCCCGCCCCCCCAACCGCGCGCCGGCCTGTGGGGATGGCGGATGGATTCGGTCTCCCCACCGCTTCCAAACCTCAGATGAGGGTGCCCCCGATCCCTTTCTCTTGGGGACCGGGGATGCACCGCGCGGCCTCCGACAAAACAGCGGGCATACAGCGTGGCGAGCCGCGACAAAGCGGGCTTCTCATACATCACGCACCTGCATTAGCGCATTATCCGCCGAGGCGCTCATCGACGGGCAGATAGGTCCTCGAAAGTCGGCTTTGCGACTGGAATATTTTGTCCGGCCGCCGGGTTGGGCCACGATGAGGCTCCCGAAGTCTCGGGTGTTTCAGAGGGGTGGTCCTGAAACGGGGGGTAACCGACGGTCAACGAAAGTCTTACGCCCAGTTGTCAACAATTGGAGCAAACCACGATGCTGTGAGCACGACAAGGCTCATGTAACAATTTGCGCAGCGAATCGCCCTCACGCTAATGCGGGTTCGGCTACCGGCACCCTGGTCACCGAGATTACGCTGATATCGTCCTCCTGGCCGAAGGCCTGCGCAGCGCCGGCGATCTCAGCGGCAGACTTTGCCGCGCATAGCAGTTCGTTCACCCGTTCGAAGCCAAACAGCTTTCCATTCGCATCCGTGGCTTCGACGATGCCGTCGGACATCAGCACTAATCTGTCACCATCCCTAAGTTGGAAATGCATCATGGAGAATTCCGCAGCTTCGATGATGCCGAGCGGCAATGCTCCTTCCATCGCGAGCGGCTCTCCGTTCAGGTAAGGCGCGATGTGGCCCGCGTTGGCCAGAGTTGTCTTGCCATCTTCCGCAATGCGAAGCGCGAGGCATGTGGCCTGGGCGTTGCCGCGGCCGAGCAGGCGACGATTCAGGGCCTTGAGGAAAAACAGCGGATCGGTATTCATTTCCGCAGCCATTCGAATGGCTCCGACGAGCAGTGCCACAAGCATTCCAGCCTTCAGTCCCTTGCCGGTTACGTCTCCGGCAATTATGAGGAGGCTACCGTCGGATTTGTTGGGGATGATCTGGAAGAAGTCACCGCCCACCTCGCGCGCCGGGCGGTACTCACTCTCGATGAGCAGTCCGGGCAGGGTGGTTCGCGTATCGGGCAGGATCACTTGTTGCACCTCCTGCGCCTGCTTCACGTCCAGCGCCATTCGGCGCTGCCGCTCGAGCGAATGCAGCAACCGGCGCAACATGAGAAATACCAGCACCGCAACCAGGAACGGGTCCGTCAGATCCCAAATCTGCACGTCGATGCCGTGGAATCGTCCCACTACGTCCACCCCGAAAACTTCGCCAATCATTTCCACTGCCAGTGCCGCGACAGCCGGAAGTGCGAACCACCCCTCCTTGCCCTCCTTGCGAATGCCTATTGCCACCACCAGGGCGATCACCACCACAAAAACCAACCGGAACGCCAGGCTGGTTGCACCCAACGCGTCTAAAAGCGCAGAGTTGCGCCCATGCGGCAGCGCGAAACCATACTCGGTCAGCCCCACCTTCAAGGCGTCGGCCGCCGCAAAGGGGACTATCAGCACGGCGATGGCTTTAGGTCCCCAAGCGGGGCGACGTAAGTGGAACCAGACCCACCACACCATCACCCATCCAGCCGCCCAAAGAGCATCATTTGTGCTGACCAGAATGTCCGCGACCCGGGCGTCGAGCCATGTAGTGATGGCGCAGAGGTTCACCAGGATGTAGCCGATCGGCGCGACCAGCATGGTGGCCGCCACCCACAAGTAGACCGGGTCGGAACGATCAAATAGCACCAGGCTGGCTGCCAGTACCGCGAACAGCAGGAACATTGCGATGTAAGCAACCTCGTCGAGCTTGCCAAGAAGCACTTCTTGCCAGTCAAGGCGCGATTGCGCTCTCACCGCCTCTCCCGCCACCAGGAGTGGCGCGGAACGAAGGCCACCGGCGTTCGCGTCAACCAGGCTCCTGCTGCTCATCCACACACGAAAGGCGAGTGTCTCCGTCACCACACCGCTTTCAGTGCGTGTCACTGGAGACATGAGGAACATCGATGGACGGTAACCATAAATTCGCCGCACGCCTCCCTGGTTGTCGAACTTTCCAAAGCTGCCCAGCAATTTTCCATCAGAGAACAGTTGCCAGGCGCCATCCGCGACCGGCCCGTCGATGGCCATCTGGGCCCCAGGCACGGCGACTGTTCTCAAGCGCAGCCTGTACCAACCCCAGCCTGCGTAGCTCGTGTGTCCTTTGGCCATAGAGCCCTTCAATCGGTGCGCATCCCCGGTCAAGGAATCGGACGGGCCGGCCACAGGCGTGAGGTCCACCGTCTCCCAATGCGAGTCGTCAAATCCGGGCTCTGCCCATAATCGCTCGTGGGTTGCTGGATCGGTCGGCGAGTCCCCGACCTGAAACTTCCACGGCCCGTAGAGCGGGACAGCGGACTGGCCCAGGGTGATCTCGACTGCGGCAGGCTGCGAGGAAGTTTGGGCACTGAGGACGGCGGCAACCAGCAGAAACAAACACGGTAGGACACGGCGGATCGTTCGTGCCATGATTTGACCCCGGGAGCGGAAAGTGGCTCGGTGGCAATACTATACAAGCGTCGAGGCACATTTGGAACCGGTGTTTAATGGCTATGAGCTCAACGACGTACCAGCTTCCTCCGCTTTCAAAATAAGCGCTGGGCGGCACGCCAGATCAGGCAAGATTGCAAACTCACTGGGCAACGAAAATCAATACTCAAATGTCCTAGTGCTGTATCTGGAGCGCCCGCCCGCGCAACTGTGCGCAGCTGCATGGATTCAGCGGGGCGCTTCTGATACAGCGACTTGAAGGAAGCCGCCCAGCAGTCTCTCGATTCCCTGGGCAAGAATCGCCGGCCGGGTTAGCCCCTGCCACCTTTGGACGATGATCCCGTCACTGGCAATCAGGAACGTGGTGGGAACTTCCTTGACTTCGAGGGCACGGGCGAGCTGACTATTCAGGTCGAGCAGAAAAGGGAACTTGAGATGCCAGTCTTAGCTCGCGTTGAGGACGGCATCGTTCGACGGCTGCGGGAGATGCGTTAGAACCGAGGCATCGACAATGGCGACTCTCAGTCCGCGCGGGCCGTATTGATGCGCCATGCTGGCCAAAAACACGACCTGACTGCGCGAAGCGGTGTTGGCGGTGTCGGGGACTGTTTGCAGGAACGCGAGGAGCAGGGGCTGCGCGGGTACGACGTGAAGAGGGAATGCGCAGCCACGGACGTCCGACAGAGTGAGATCGGGCAAAGTGGAGGCTGGGCCCGATTGGCAGGGGGCGGCCAGGATAAGCATAAAGACCGCGCAGGCCGGCAAGAGCAGCGAGCGGCTCGTCGCCCCCCAAACGGTCATACGCATGATGTGGCCTTCACTGCCACGCTCCGATGTTGTAGCCGGAGCCGCTGGGGAGAGGATTGCCCCAGAAATCCTGAGTCCCCATGGAACATGTGCCGCCAATGCCGCTGCAGACGTTTGTTCCGGCGCCGATAGCCGGCGAGCCGGACAGCAGGGTGAAAGCCGAAACGGGGCGGCCGATGGCGTGATATGTGGGCGAGTTCAGCAAGGGATCGGTGAAGAGGCTCTGCGCATCCTGGCCTGTCGCCGATTGGTACGAGGCCAGGTCTGTGTAGTCGACGCCGTTGATATTCCAGTCGGGCGCAGCGCCGACGGTCCAATAGATGTTGTTGTTGAGCGTGAAATCCGTTGTGGTCTCGATCAGATTCGGCACGGTCGAGTAAACGATGTTGTTTTCGAATAAGTTGGGATTGGCGCCGCTGAAATTAGCGTCGACGGTGTCGAAGGCCGGGCCGGGCGTGACGGGATTCCAATAAAAGGTGTTGTTGTAAACCTCGACGCCATCGAGCGTCCCGCTAACGGCGGTGAAGTTCGTGTTCATGAATATCTCACCCGGGTCGGCGATGTTGGCCAACTGGTCGTTATACGAGCAGACGTTATTGCGGATGATGTTGCCACTGCCGGTGGCGCCGGTGGCGCTGAACACAGAGACGCAGTAGCCGGCGGCATCGTGGCCGTAGTTGTATTGCACAGTGTTGTTGTTGCTCCACCCGTCAATGTCAAAGTCGCCGCCATCCCAGGGGCTCCAGTCCTGAATGGCGTAGGCCTCATTGTTCTGGATGTTGCAGGTTTGGCAATACAAATCCATCAGTCCGCCGGGGGTGTTGCCACCGCATCCGGGAGTGAGAGGGCATTGCCCAGTGTTGTGAACCACATTGTTCTGCATCAGGCCGTTGCTCACGACAAAGAGCGTGATGCCTATTCCAGAGAGGTTGTACGCCGAGGAGTTTTGAACGGTGATGTTGTTCCCCAGTTGCGCAGGCGACGTCGAAGTCGCGAACACCCCCGCGTCGACAAAAATGCCGTAGAAAACCTCGCTATCATGAACAGTCACGCCATCGATCAAAATGTCGTTGAAGGTTTCCCCGGCATTCCCGATAGTAATAAAAACTTCTCCCGAGTCGTTCCCGGTGGTAATGTGATGCGCGCCGTGGATGTTGAGATTGGTGAGCCGGAAGTGAGTATATGCCGCGTTCGCTGCGGTGCCTGCGATATTCACGCCGTAATAATCGCCGCCGACTACTTCCAGATTGTTGATCTCCCATCCCTGCTGGTTGATCAATTGCACCGCTGCCAGGTTCATTCCGCCGTCAATGATCGGCTGCGGGCCGGTTCCGTAGGCGTCGATGACGATGGGGGAGGCGGTGGTACCCGAGCCCAGAGGAGCCAAGATGCCACTGCAGGTCATGCCGCGCTTGAAGAGGAGCTGGTCGCCGGGACTAAATGTTGCGGCGCCGACAGAGGCGAGAGTGTTCCACGGGCTGGCCTGGGTCCCAGTGCCGTTGCTCAAGGCGGAACAGTCCACATAAGTGGTGGCTGCTACTGGGGGCGGAGGAGGGGGCGGAGGAGGGGGCGGAGGAGGAGGCGGGGTCGAGCCGGAGTTAGACTGGTTGACGCCGCAGGCCGTCAGACAGATCAGGAACGCCAGGGCAATGTACCTGCGAAGGCCCACTCCGGACGGCCGTTTGCCTTGGATCGACTCCCAGATGACCATCCTGCGGCTCCGAATAGGGCGGCAAGCATTCTATCCGGGAACTGCTTGTTGACCCCAATAACGGCTGCTATTATCCCGGAACATCTGTATTCGCGTCAATTTGGATCTGCAACTGCCGCAACCGACCAGGAGTCCGAAGCTCGATCCGGAGGCAATCTAAACCTTTTAAGATTTGGATCTGAATTGACCCGCCGTTCCCGATCAAATCATGCGTTGGGCTAGAATACGGCGGACTTCGATTGCTCAAGGTCAGGGAGCTTCAGAACATGCCTGAGAGTCCGTTTGCGCTTTGTCTTGCTTTTTGCCATCGCTACGGTCTCCATTCGCCGTGGCAAGAATCCTGATCCTGATCGCAATCTCGGTCTATCGCACGCTACGGCGTTTTACATTACCTTTCCTCGCGCTCCCAGCCTCAATACGTCGCGAGCGATACTCGCAGGACCTCGGAGTCCGACCCGAAGTCGAGCCCCCAGTCGGTTTGATCGCCGTTCAGAATGCGGCGCGATTGGAAGACGCCGTTCTCATATGCGCCTTCTTCCACGCGCAGGAATTGACGGTGCTGCCAACTCCCATCGATAAGGGCCGCGGGCGTCTGACCGGTTCCGACGACAGTATTCTGCGCTTTTTGTTGCTGTGGGGTGCCTGCAGGACGGAAGTCGACGCGGCAACGGAATCCTGCGACAAGAAACTGATTGTCGCTCAATTGGGCCACGAGTGCGCGCCCGATCGGCTCTGCATTCCCCGTGGCAGCGCCTCCCCGGCCACCGCCGAATGAGACCATGGCGTCCCAACTACCGAAGTGAAGTGTCTGCCTGGGCTGGTCCTCGACTTCTGCCACGGCCTGCAGTTTTCCTTCGAAGTTCAGGCGGGCAACGTCGCGCATCATCGGGCCGAGAAGCTTGTAGTTCTCTGCTGTGGGGTCAAGAAAGGCATTGGGTTCGTTGGGCACCATCCTCTCCGGATGATTGGTCCGCGTGTAGTCCAGCCCGAACGGGGAATAGCCGATCGTCTGCAATCCCAGGGCAGCAAACAAAAAACGAGCCGCGCGCGGCGTTCCCGCTGTTTCAGGAATGAACAAGGCGTTATCCGGCCGGTGGTATAGCTCCATGACTTTGAGGTAGGACTGCGTATCCAGCAGGTAGATATCCGGCGCCAGGACATCGATCGCCGGCGCCTCTGCCTTCCAGATGGAAAGCACGTTGTCGGTGGGGCCACCGCTTTCATAGGTTCCCGGCGCGCCTTTGAACGGATCGCGCAACGCCGCATTCACGTAAAACGGAAGCGGGTATACAGCCTTTGCTGCGCTCGCGATCTGTCCCACGTACCGGGCGATGGCCCAGGCATGGAAGTAGACGTCGGCATCCGGCCCAAACACCTCGGCCCACCCCGCACCACTTGTGGCGGTCTTGTTCATGGCCTTCAACACTTCATCTGGGACCGGCGCTGCAAAGAGCTTGTTGGCTTCAGCAGAGTAATCGCGCAGGGTTCCCCAGGTGCCTGTTTCGTTTTCGACCTGCACCATCAACACGGTTCGCTCAGGATCCGCTGTTTTCAGGTGCCGCATGAAAGCTGTGAATGCGCGGATGTCTGCGTTGAGCGAGGCTTGTGCGAACGGCGAGGGCGAGTCGACTCGTTCCCCATTCTTGTTGACGACGTGGGCGTAGCGATCCGGATCAAGCTTCATCCATTCGGGCATGTAGTGCTGGCTGCCGTTTTTCCACGTACCGAACCAGAGCAAAACAAGGTGAACGCGATGCGCGCGGGCCTGGGCGAGAACAGTGTCGATCTGCGAGTAGTTGAACTCACCCTGTTTGGGCTCGAACTGCTCCCAATAAATGGGAATTTCGAGTGTATTGGCATGCAGATACTCGATCGCGGACCACACTTTTGGAAGTGTCGCCGGCCAGTCGCTGGAGTTGTTGGCCTGCGCACCAAGCATCAGAAATGGCGCGCCATCGACCATCAGGGCATAGCGGCCGTTCTGCTGAACGATATTCGGGATGGGGTGCGCCTTTACCTGCGAGTGCGCGGCTAGCCCGAAAGGAAGTAGCGCTGCGACGATGGCCGCGGCAAACGTTTTTATTTTCATTCTGCGTACCTTTCTCGCAAGTCCGGTTTTGTGCGGGAGTTCATTTTCCGATCCCTTGCGATTGAATTTCCTGGGAGGATGCAAATCTGACTGCGCAGTTTCCGAGTCCGCGGGAGAGGGTCTCTGGCGGACTCAGGAAAGTCCTCTTGCTATGGAAACCGATAGAGAGTAGTGCGCAGAATGGTGTATGGCCGCAACGTCAGAATCTCGCCTTGCGCGTCGTCGTCGCCGGCAATCTGGCGGGTCACCACCCATTCTCCGTTCACAAAGTTGCCCTGCTGGACATCGCCGAGCCCGACATTCATGGGACCGGGAGTGTTGGGGCTGAAGTCGATGCGCATGCCCCCACCGACAAAGTAATACTCGTCGGGACCGGTCGCGATGAGGATGGCAGCTGCCTCGAGCGGCGGCTCAGGGGTGGCGGCCGTTGCGGCAAATTGTGGCGAAGCGGCAACCTGCCCTTTCGGTTGCGGAGCAATGTGCGTATTGCGGCCCGTGTAGGTGAGTGTCAGCGTGTAATTGCCGAGCTTGACCTCTTTTGGAGGATCTCCCTGGCTAAGTCGCACAGCCGTGATGGAGCCGGTACCCTGGTGAGCGAGAATCATGGGCGACATCTGATCAAGAAGGTCATATACGGTGGCAAGATCTGGTGGAATAGGCCTGTTTCCGTCGATGCCGAACGGAGAGAATCCGATGGTGTCGTATTTGCCCACCGCCATAATCACATTGGCTGGATTGGTACTCGTTTCCGGAATGAACAGCGGATTGCCGTTACGCTTGAAGCGCTCGCACACCGCGTCGAAGTATTCGAGGTATAGATCGGGCGCAAGGATGTCAATGTCCGGGGCGCCTGCGCGCCAGACATCGTGAACCTGTGGCAGCGGTCCACCGCTGGGATAGGTGCCAGGCCATGCATGGTTGGGCTGCTGCAGCCATGCGTTCACATACATCGGGATGTCATACGCAGCTTTGCCGGCCTGCACAACGTTTTCCAAAAAGCGTGCGTAGTTCCAGGCCATGAAGATTTCATCCGAGGCCCAGTGCAGATGCTGCCAGCTATTTTCATGTTCGAGCGGACCCAGCAACGATTCGGTGGTCTGAACCGGGGTAGTGTCCTAATTTGCCTCCTTGCGTTTCTGTTTTCAATTTATGTTGTTAAAACTGGGGCAAAATGCGATCTCTTTTGTATCAGGATTTGCGAGAAAAATGCAGAACGTGGTCGTGTGTTCGCGCCCGCTCTGGTCTCTATAGCTAATTTCCCCATAATCGTACATGATCAGCGCACCAGATTTAATAAGCGCAAAACTGTCTTTCAGATCTTTCGAGGTGCTGAATTGTTCTGCCGTAATGGGTCGTCCTGGTTCGATCTCTCCCAGCCAATAGCTAAATTTGCCTTGAGGAGCAATGGCGGGATCATACTCCCATTTAGTTTTTTGCAGGTTAGAAAGTTGAACTGGGTTCGGTCCATCCATTGCCAGATTACTAGTGTGCGTCCTGTACCGCGATTTTACGTTCCGTGCGGGGGTTCTTCCGGTGTTCGCTATTCTCATTTCAATTGTAATCGGCTTATTGGGTTCAAAAGTACTGAGATTCAGATCGGAAATTCCGACCCAAGCTCGCTGTTCATCTCGAAACGACTTTTCGGTATTGGCCAGTGCATCTACGGCATTCTGCGCCAGTTGTTTGTTAGCTTGGGCTTGAATTATAGCTTGATCGGCCAGCACCTTTGTTTGAGCAGCTTGAGTACCGGCCGCCGTTGCGAGATTGGTTGTTTGTGTGGCTTGGGTGCTAGCAGCTTCCGCAAGTTTGTGGGTGTCGGCGCTTCCGGTATGCATTTCATACCACTGTGCACAAATGAAAATAGCAGCCAAAACGGAAATTCCAACAGCGACCCTCGTCCAACGGACGGTGGACCGTTCAAAGGCCGTCATCCGTTCTTCAACTTCCTGGAATTGCTGGGCGGTGGGTGGTGCTGCTGGCGCGGGGTCTACCTTATTGGATTCTTGGACAGGCGTGGGTGGTGGGGCTGCGGGCTTGTTGTTTTGGGGTTCTTGCTCTGCGTTCATGGCGGTTTCCACCTTGTAACTGACGGTTCAGTTAGGAACGTGAGTGTTGAGAAACTGAAAATGGTGGGTCACGGCATCATCGGCGATTTTGTTCATTTCAATCTCTAAATTTCCGAGGGGTTGCTTGCTCCAGTGCCAATTGTCTACATAATCTCCTTGAAATCTGAAGAACCAGCGCCAGGTCTTCCAGAGAAACTTGTAATCAACTGCGAAAACGATGTCGGTTCGTGTCGGTCGTCCATTTACATAGCGAGCAAATATAGTTTTGCTGCTACCACGAATCAATTCAAAATCATCCCAGTCGGCGCTTGAGAGGCTCTCATTTGTCATTGCTACCCTGTTTCCAAATTCAACCCGATGGACAATCACAATGACATCCTTCACATGAACGTTTAGATAACCAGTGTTAGTGATCTCAAAAGGAGTAGAAAATGGCTGCCCTGCTCTTAATTGTTCTTGTGGAGAGATCGATAATTGGGGGCGTAGTTCTATTACTCCCATGGCTCCCAATACCGACAGTATTAATCCTAGAACGGTGGGTGCTGTCCAACTTTTCGTTTTCGTCGAAGAGGGCGCTTGTGGTCTTTCGGGTGGGATACCTCTGCGTTGTTTTCTTTTCCGTTTATTTGACATTTGTACTGGCCTTAACTTTGTGGTAACAGAAATTGTACCCCGAAATTAGTTGACAATCAATGTTTATTGGGGTACAGTAAATACATCAGGAGAGAGTATGGCGAACGTACTCAACACGGATAAGCAAATCGCGGTGGTTGCGGCCCTCGCAGAAGGCTCTAGCATCCGTTCAATCGAACGTATGACCGGCGTTCACCGCGATACGATCACGCGCTTGGGCGTAAAGGTTGGTCAGGGCTGTACATTCCTGATGGACGCTAAGATGCGCAACCTGTCCTGCAAACGGCTGGAGTTCGATGAAATTTGGGGATTCATTGGGAAGAAAGAAAAGCACCGCAGACCGGAAGACGATCCGCAGTTTGGAGATGTCTGGACGTTCTGCGCCATCGACGCCGAGACCAAACTGGTTCCCGCATTCAAGGTCGGAAATCGAGACTCCAAGACGGCGAAGGCTTTTGTGAAGGATGTCGCCGTCCGTATGAAGAACCGTGTACAAATCTCCACGGACGGCCTAAGCGCCTATGTGGAGGCCATTGAAGACTCGTTTGGAGGGGATGCTGACTTTGCGCAGATCATCAAGGTCTACGGCTACGAGAATGAGGATGCTCGCCGCTACAGCCCGCCAGACGTTATTTCCTCTGAGAAGGTCATTGTTGCCGGAACGCCAAAGTATGACCTGATTTCTACCAGCTACATCGAGCGGGCGAACGCCACGACACGCCAGCACATGCGCCGTCTGACCCGGCTCACTCATGCCTTCAGCAAGCGACGGGAGAACTTCGAAGCAGCGGTCGGCCTCCACTTTGCCTATTACAACTTCGTTCGCCGTCACAACACGATCCGCTGTACTCCTGCGATGGAGGCTGGTGTTACGTCTAGCTTTTGGTCAGTTGGCGATCTTTTGGAGGCCATAGCTTGACGCCTATCGAAGAACTGCAAGACGTAATCCGCAAGTTGCATGGGGTTGAATCACGGCACTTGCGAAGTGTGCCAGTCACGGAGAAGTTTCAAGGTAAGACGGTATGGGATGGGGTAGTAGAGGTCTTCGAACTGATCGAGCATGAGACGGCACCCTGGGTCTACGCTTGGACGCACGAAACAGACGATCCGGCCAACCCTAAGCGCCATGTGACTGTGCTTCACTTGGGACCGGTACGCTCGCCAGAAACCGCAGTAAGGGCAGCAATCATACAGGAGTACCGAGATGCCGAAGCAGCCGAAGCCTAAGAAGCCCGGACGGCCCCCTCTCCCTAAAGGGAATGCCAAAGTCGTCATGCTGCGAGTTCGAGTCACACCAGACGAGCGACAGGCAATCGAGACAGCGGCCAAAGCCAAGAACCAGAAAGCCGCTGAATGGATTCGCAGCACGTTAGCAACCGCAATCAGAGGATAAACCTGTGGATTTCAAATTAGGACACTACCTGAACCGGGATCCCCAGGGTAGCTGGTTTGCCGGGGGCGAAGACCTCTTCCCATGTTCCCGACTTCTTGTAACCGTTTGCTGCCCAAACCTCGCGAAACTCCGGGATCAGCGTGTCTTTGTGAGATTGAAGATAGTTCATCAGTTCCGCTGGAACCTGCCCGGCGAATGCGCGGTTGGCAACTGGAGAACGGTCGCGGGTATCGCGCAGAACGCCCACTTCATTCTCGACCTGCATCATCACTACGGTGTGTTGAGTGCCATCGACCTCTTTGATGTGGCGCATGAGGGCGGCGAAGGCCCGGGCATCGGCATCGCGTGTGGCGTCGCTCAAGGTGCTGAGCACCTCAACAGGCCCGGAGATTGAAACTGTCTTGCCTTCTCCGATCTGAATGCGGGGAAAACGGATATAGTCCTTTTTGACCCAGTAGGGCGGATAACTTGAGGTGCCATTTTTCCAACAGCCGAACCACAGAAAAACAATGTGCATGTGGTTCTCCCTGGCCTTCGAAATGACCCCGTCCACCAATGAGTAATTGAACTTCCCTTCCTCCGGCTCGAACTGCGCCCACGAGACTCCTACGAGCACAGTGTTCAGATTGGCGGCGACGAGCCTGGGCCAGATGGTCTCCATGGGTTGAAGCGCGGTAGCTGCGTTGTTGCTCAACTCCCCGGAGAGAATGAGGAAGGGCTTCCCATCGACGACCAACTGCGTGGCGTCGCCGTGCTTTTCGAGGTGTGGCGCGCCGTTGCGGTATTGTGCCTGATTTGAAATTGGCAGACAGGCAGCGGAAAGAAACAGAACGAAGAGAGACAGGCGACCGGTGCGCATTCAAGCCTCCGATTGGCTGATTCAACAGGAGATTGGCTTTACAGATATCTTCCGCTCGTCTGAAGACCCGGTAGGCCGCACCAGAGAAATGCCAACCCCTGATAAGTGGGTGATAATTCCCCGAAATTGCTTGTCACGAGATTCTAGCGATCTGTACCGGCATCAGCCCAATGATCGAATCAAACACCCAACATTCTGCATCCTACAGGCTCTACCTCGGATTTCTCTCCGAAAGTCGGCCAGTGTTCACAAATCCAATCCACTTGGACCCGGTAGGGACGCTCATCACTGAGCGCCCCCCGGACAGACCCGTACGTGCGCGTCTACGCATACGGTTCTTATGAAGGATGAGTGGCGTAAAAGCGGGCTTCAGGATAAGGGTGCAGAACGCAGGGTGATGGTATCCACCTTTCGAAGACCGGAGTCAACTTCTCCCACTTCTTCCGCGCGGCTTGACTGCGGCGAACCAGAACGCTCCGCCAGAGCCGATTGACGCGATTTCTGAAGATGCGCAGCAACCCTTCTGCGAGTCGCAGCCTAATCGCCTTCACGGCATGGTCCAGTTTCGCTCACGCCGCAATTATGGGCAATCAGGCATGCCGCAACATGGTCGCGCGTGGAGAACTGATAGGCGTGGCCGTTCTAGTGGTCATCGGCGTCGCCTTGATCGCGCTCGCACCCGCGAAGCAGCCTCCCCCGGCCTGCCCCATGAGGTAGCGGTCATCAGCCATATCGACGTGGCGTCGCGGAATCCAAGAGCGGTCGCTTGCTTGTCCGTTGACTGTTGCTGGTTACGCTGTTACCAAGTCCCGAGGCATTGCGGCTGGTAATCGATGATGGGATCGCGTTGGGCTTGAACTCAGCCTTCAATCGTCCGTCACCGCCGATATGGTCGACGAATTCGACCCCAGGAAACTCACCCTGAACCTCGTCGTAGAGATTGCCGGCCATGGCTCTTGCTTGTTGCACCGGCGGTACTTGAGTGATCAATCAGGGATGGGTTGGTGTATTCGCGGGCCGATTCATGGACCGATGAGGAGTTGGTGCGGAGAGCGGCCGGACGGTGCGCGGATGATTGCCGAGCGCCCCTAGCAGGGGCGACTTGGCCATCGGCATCGACTTGCGCACGACGCCCGATCCCCTGGCCATCGTTGCTGCCTTCATCTCAGCGTTGTAACTCTCGGTCACATCCACGTGCCGCAGCGTCTCATACCCACGGCGCTTGGCCACGATGCGGTAGTCAAAGGCGAGAGTGGAGGTGCCGCCTCCGGACTCGCGTACTTCAAAGCTGGTTGTGGTCTTGTTGATGACGTAGAGCCCCTTGGAGTCTGCGTTGGGAGTGATGAAGACGTGATAGTCCGCACTCTCGCTCACGGTCTCCGCGAAGGTTGGGTCAATGTTGACCACTGCAACTCCTTCCTGCAACTTGCCAGAGCCAAAATCCTCCATCCAGTTTTCCGGTGATTGCATGGCGTAGGTTTCCACCTTGCGGGAGCCGCCAGCAACTCCGTTGATGGCCTTAAGTTGGCCGGTGCAACTCACGTCGCCCGAGGTGCTGACCCCGCAAACGCCCCCCGGCCCCTGAGCGCGGAAAACGCCGTCCAGGTCTTTCGGACCCTCGGCGTCAGCCAGGCCGCTCACTCCTCCGCCGTAATTGATAGCCTCCAACGTGGGATTGGAACTGGAATTGTTGAAGAATGCCCCGCCAAAATATTCGTCGCTGGAGCCGATGATGGCAGTTTCGCCGTAGGAATCGGCCCAAAGACCGGCAGCAAAGCCGCTCAGTTGATTTCCAAGCAGACCGCTGCCTCCGTCGCCGCTGATGTATGCGGCTGTTCCGTAGCCACTGTTTCCCACCTGCAGGGCGCCGCCGGAGCCCGCGTTGTAACTGACAAGAGCTGCCAGGTAGCTATCCGATGTCGCATCTCCCAAATTGTTATTGACGGCAAAGGATCCTCCGACCCCGGTGGACGCGACCCCTCGCACAGCGGTTCCAGTGGTCGCTTCACCCCACAACCCATATCCGTCATCCGTGGTACCTAATACAGCGACCGCAAAGTCGCAGATGATGCAACTCTTTCCTGAGTCTGCCTGAATCCCGGAGGATACGAGATTCGAACCATATAATGAGCTCGTCGCACCAGGATACGCGGTAAGCCCGCCTTTAAATTGGTTTTGTTGCGAGAAGATGTTGAGTTCACCGAGCAATGGCACCACCGAGGAGTTCACGCTCAGTGTGGGTGTCCCGCCAGTTCCTCCGCCAGTCAGACCTGTCCCGGCAGTGACCCCGGACACCACCTTGGTGGTGTCCACATTCAGCGTCACGCTCCCGCTGCTTCCGCCGCCGGTGAGATCAGTTCCAGCTGTAACGCCGGTAATCGTCCCGCCGCTCGCGCCGGGGAAGGTCTGGCCGCTGGCGAAAGTGATAATGCCATTGGGTGCAAAGGAAAGACCAGTCGCCGACGGCCCGCTCCCGTTGGCGCCGTAGAGCAGATCGAGACTGGCGCTGGGCGACGCCGTGTTGCCTCCCGTCGCCGTCACCTGCCAGCCGAAGTTAAGCGGCTCCGAGGCACCCAGGCTCGTGTTATACGCCAGCGCCGTTTGCTCCAGCACTGGCGAATAGAAGCTCGCGTAACTCGGAGAGGCGATACCGTTGGGGATTAGGTCCATCGCTAGATTCTCGAAGGTAAAAGCGCCCTCAAAGGTTGCCGGCCCCGTAAACACGTTGTTTCCGCTCAACAGCGGGACGGCGGTCGTGTCCACAGCCAGGATTGGCGTTCCGCCGGTGCCCCCGCCGGTCAGCCCCGTTCCCGCCGCCACGCCGGTCACAACCTTGGTTGTGTCCACGTTCAGTGTCACATTTCCGCTGTTTCCACCACCGGTGAGGGCGGTTCCGGCCGTCACGCCGGTGATGGTGCCGCCTCCTCCGCCGCCGCCGGGAAAGGTCTGTCCGCTGGCGAAGGTGATGATGCCGCTGGGGGCGATGGACAGGCCTGTGGCCGCCGGCGCAGTCGAGCCCGAACCGTAGAGCAATTCAAGATTGGCGCTGGGCGAGCTCGTGTTGCCGCCCGTGGCCACCGACTGCCAACCGAAGTTGAGCGCCTCGGGAATGCCTTCATTGGAGTTGTAGGCATTGGCGCTGAGTTCAAGGAGCGCCGAGTTCAGGTTGGGCGCGTAAGGCGAGGTTACTCCTGTCGACTCCAGGTCGAGCGTCCCCTGAGAGCCGATCGTGCCAACGAAATTGTTGTTGTTGGAGAACGTGTTCTCCGCGTTGAGCTGCGGATAAGTTGTGTTCAGTGTGGTCTCCAGCGCCGAAGTATTGAAGCCCAGCGCCACGGAGCCGGAAGTACCCGTTCCGGTGAGCGGGCTTGAGGTGGTGATACCAGTGATGGTGCCGCCGGTGCCGGTGATGGGGAAGGTCTGACCGGAGGCCCAGTTGATGGTGCCGGTGGGCGAGATGGAGAAGCCGGTCGGGGTGGGAGTGGCTGTATTCGCCCCATAGAGCAACGCGAGATTGGCCGACGGGGTGGCCGTGTTGTTGCCGGTGGGAATCACCTCCCACTGGAAGGTTTGCGGCTCCGCGGTTGAAGTTGAGCTCTTGTAAACGCTGGCCCCCAGCGACATGACAGGCGAGTCCAACGCTGCCGATGCGGTCGCCGAACCAAGCACCTTGGACGTCAGCGAGCCGTAGGTGACGAACGAGCCGTTGGAGGTAACCGACATAATAGTCGATGGGCTGGCGGTTCCAACCTGGTAGCCGAACTCGAGTGTGCCGGCAGCCTGGGGCGAGTCATTGCCGACACCAGCCACATACATTGAAAAGATCGGGGAGATGGCCGCAGCCGCGGTCGTCGACCATGCGCTCGCATCCAATTGCAACTCCTGCGACCGCTGTGGGAGCGAAGTGGTGGCCGTGCCCACCGCGGGCAAGGTCAGTGTTCCACGAAACTGACCCGTTCCGTTCACGTCCAGCGTGGCGGCCGGCGTGGCCTCATTGATGCCGATATCGGTTCCCACCTGCGTCATCTCCGAATTGCCGATGGTGTTGGCCCCGGTAAATTCGGGGATGGCGCCCGCGGTGCCCGAGCCGGTGATGGTGCCCGAGGTCAACGGCTGGATCGCCGGGGCCGGAACCCGTTCGGACTCCGACTGGGCAAACTGGGAGAACTGCTCGGACAATTGTCCCTGGGTCACGAAATCCCCGGCCGGATGTCCGGCCAGCGCCTGGGCGTCGGCCGACTTCATGGCGTAGGGCACGCTGGAAAGCGGCACGCGCGCCAGCTCCGGCGCACGCTCCACTGAGACCCCCAGCCAGCGCGCTGCGCCTCCGGCAAATAACGATTGCGGCAAGCCGGAGGGACTCATGCTGCCCAGCAGAACCGTATAGTCGCCATCCGCGTCGACCGTCACCTGCTGCGTCTCGGTCCACAGCGGGTCGCCGCCCTCCTGAGCCGCATAGAT
>Ga0181517_10002712_pt1 | contig 17641 bp, 15 predicted proteins | sample PEATcosm2014_Bin_31_FD_119748 | JGI IMG/M metagenome (GOLD analysis project Ga0181517, IMG submission 119748) | Peatland microbial communities from MTU Mesocosm Facility, Houghton, MI, USA - PEATcosm2014_Bin01_30_metaG | ecosystem: Environmental > Terrestrial > Soil > Wetlands > Peat | place... | reverse complement strand
TACAGGGAGAGGGGAATAAGAGGTGGTCTGCATGGATTTACGCTCGCCCGGGAAATCGGGCACGCTCGTCGGCAGTCGGCATTTGCGTTCCCCTGGCTCTTGGCGCGCGGGCGGCAGTTGGTATACTCCTACCCCCTGACGAAAGAGATCGCTATGGCGTTGGACGTGAAGGCTGGACAGAATATTCGGGTTACCATCAGCAGGACCATCGTCCGCGACTCGGCTCGCAAGACGATCGAGCGGCTGTTCCTCAAGGATAAGTCGGTCGCACGCCCGATCGAGACACGCAGCCGGAACTTCATGGCCATCCCCAAGCGCCGCGGCGGGTGCATCTGGACCAAGCGGCCGAATCTTATCCATCCCAACCTCGACCGCGGCACGGCGGCGACGATCTTGGTGACCGCTCAGACCATGCGCGATCTGGCCAGCGTCGAGAGCTTCGTCACTGTCGCGCCGGCGTAATCAATAATTGAAGAATATCCCTCGCAGAGGCGCAAAGGCGCAGAGGGGGAAGTGCATCCGCAGCATCTTGCCGCCGGGTGCGGTGCTGCCTTGCCGCTCAAATTCCAGACTTTGGCTTTTTGGTCTGTCCTCCGCGGCACTGCGCCTCTGCGAGGGACATTTTTTCGGATCAGTTGGGCTTGCCGCCGATCATGTCCAGAAGGGCGCGCAGGTCGAAGGGTTTGGGGAGGAACTGGACGGATTGCCCGTGCAGGACGCCGGCCTGGTATTCGCCGCTGATGGCGATGATTCGGGCAGGGCGGTGCGATTCGGGCAGATTGTTGCAGTGCTGAAGCAGCTCGAATCCGTCCATGACCGGCATGCGAAGGTCGGTCAACAGGATGTCGAATCGCTGGGTCAGCAGATAGCCCAGCCCCTCCTCGCCGTCGCGGGCGGTGACGACTTCGGCGCCGGCCTGACGGATGAGCTTGCTCATCGCCAGCCGGGTTGGGGCGTGGTCTTCGATAACCAGGATTCGTTGTTTTCGTCCAGTGGGGGCGGTGGTGTTGGTAACGGCGGCATGCATTGTCATGTCCCATCTCCCATCAGGTCAGGACGCCACAAAGATCGCCGTCAGGTCGGTTCGTCCAGGCCCTGTTGATATCGCTTCATCAGCCCAGCGCGGCTGATCAGCCCGATGACTCGGTCAGGGGCCGATTGCATCTTAACCGGAAGCCGCCCAACGTCACAACGCGAAAAAGTGTCCAATACGGTTGCCAAATCGTCCGTGTTCCTGACCATTGGCACATCGACCCGCATCAATTCTTCCGCCATCAGAAGCGGAATCGCCTCCGGCGCCAGCAAAGCGGCCTTGATGTCATCCGCCACAATCATTCCCATATAACGACCCTGCTCGTCGGCAATGACGATATCCGGCGCCTCGGCCGACTCCGCCAGGTCCAGCGCCCGACGCAGCGGCTCGGTGTGATGAACGATAACCGCGGGCTCAAGATCGACCTGTTCGACGGTCATGCGACGCAGCAGCGTCAAATCGGATTTGTCGCCCAACCGCACGCCGCGAGCTCGCAGGCCGGCCGTGTAGATCGAATCGCGGTGCAATGCGCGGGCGATTCCGGTGGAGATGATGCAGGCCAGCATGGCCGGCAGCATCACCTTGTAATCCTGCGTCAACTCGAAACAGATAAGGATGGACGCCAGCGGCGCGTGGACGACGGCCGACAGCACCGCGCCCATGCCCACCAGCGCATAGAGCTCGGGCTGCACGTCGGAATGAGGCAGCCAGTGTTTGAGGAGAAATCCGACGATGCTTCCGGCGGTGGCGCCGATGAACACGCTGGGCGCGATGATCCCGCCGGAGCCGCCGCTGCCCAGGGTCAGGCATGTGCCGACGATCTTGGCGATGCAGAGGAATCCGAGCAGGGCGAACAGAGCGACCGGCGTCCACTGATAACCGGTGAAGAAGGCGGGATCGAAGAGTTTCTGCACCGCGCCGTAGCCGTCGCCGAAGAACGCGGGCATGGGATAGTCGGCATAGGGGAACGGCTTATTGCCCGGCACTCTAAGCAGTAAATGGCCAAAGACGTAGATATAGGCCAGCCCCATGCAGCCGAGGATCGTTCCGCCCAGGGCGGGGCGGAGGAATCGCGGCAATTTGACGCGATCGAAGATGTGTTCAGTCATGGGCATCATCCGCGTCAGGCATATGCCGCACACGGCGCAGACAAGGCCCAGGAGCATGAAGTTGCCGATCTGGTCCCATTGGAGATAGGTGTGATGTTCGACGGAGATTGACGGCATGGCAAAAATCGCGGTGGCGACGGGACCGGTCTTGTGGACGGTCTGCAGGATGCCCAGCGTCGTCACCTGGGCGATGACGCTGGCCAGCACGACGGGCGTGAACGTGCGGATCGAGAAATCCTGGAGTATCACCTCGAGCGTGAACAGCACGCCCCCGAACGGGGCGCTGAAGATCGCGCTGATTCCGGCGGCACAGCCGCATCCGGTGAGCAGCGGCATCTGCGTTCGCGTCACGTTGAAAAGCTGGCCGACCCCTGAAGCGATGGCAGCGCCGATCTGGACAATGGGCCCCTCAGCACCGGCCGAGCCGCCGCTGCCGATGGTCACGGCGCTGGTGACGATCTTTTCCACGGCGACGACGGGCTTTTGAAACCCGCTGGATCGCACCACCGATTCGACGACATCGACGATGCCATGTCCTTCTCGCGCCCGGAAGACCCACCGGCCCAGGCAACCCACCGCCAACCCGCCAGCGGCCGGCCAAGCCAGCAGAAGCCACGCGCCCCGCCCATACAGAAATGCCTGCCCGCCGGTCTCCTTGTAGAGCAGATCGCGGATGAGATTGATCAGTTCATGGAATCCCACGGCGGCAGCGCCGGTGATGACGCCGATGAATATGGCCAGGACCAGCAGGAACGAATCCTCGCCAAACCCAAGCCGGCCCAGCCAGCGCGAGCAGACAATCCTCAACCGCCGACCCGGCGCCGATACGTCAAGTGCCATGGAACGAACCAGCATAACGGCCGGCGGGCCGGGGCGGCAAGCGGACAATTTCGCAAGCCGAGAAGCCAGATTCACCGCGGAGGGAAACAGGGGCAAGGCGTGGCCGAGGAATTCCAACGCGACCCGCTACACCCCCGCAAAGGCCCAAGCCATTTGCGTTTCGCGATTTTGGTGGCTATCTTATTCGTTGTTCGATACCGCTGGAACGACTGGAACGAGGGGCACATCGCCGACCACGGGATGTTGCCCGAAGAAGCCGAGGAAATCGTTAATGCGGCGAGAGCGCCCTATCCACAGACCATCGGAAAAGAAAGACGACTGGTGATCGGCCAGACGCGAAACGGCCTTTACGCGCAGGTCATCTACGTGTTGGACGAGGATGGACGAGCGTTCGTCATCCATTGCCGGCCGTTGACGGATTCGGAAAAGCGGCGCTATCGCAGGAGAAGAGCATGACCAAGCGAAGCAAGAAATATTGGGAGATGAACAAGTCCGAATTGGCAGCGGCGACTCGGGAATTTGACCGCGAGTTCGTGGCGGACACGGCTCGGCCGATGACGCCAGCGGAGCGTGCGGAAGACAAGCGGGCGCGCCTGCGCGGTCGGCCGCGCGTGGGGCAGGGGGCGCTAAAGATCCACATCACCCTTGAGCGCGGGCTGGTGAAGCAAGCGGACAGGCTCGCAAGACAAAACGGCTGGGGCCGGTCGGAGCTGATTGCACGCGCTTTGGTTGCGGCGATCAGGCGAAAAGCGAGCTGAACGCCCTCTGCCGGGCCAATGAGCGTAAGTCCGATGCCTCGCCGCGCGGGTGCAACCGTCGCCGGTTGGGCTATAATCGCGACTGCCATGAATCGCGCTGGCAGAAAAGTTGTGGTGGCGATGAGCGGCGGAGTCGACAGCTCCGTGGCGGCGGCGCTGTTGGTGCGGGAAGGGTTTGAGGTCATTGGGGTGTTCATGCGCCTTGGCACGCCGGACGGTGTGGCCAGCGCCGGTGACGTGGAACATGACTCGGCATCAGACGGCGCTAACGCGCATCGGCAGGGGTGCTGTTCGGTCCTGGACGCGGCCGATGCGCGGAAGGTGGCGGCGGCGCTGGGGATTTCGTTCTATGTCGTCAATTTTCAGGATGAATTCTCGAAAGTTATTGACTACTTTGTGTCGGAATACAACCGCGGCCGTACGCCAAATCCTTGCGTGCGCTGCAATGACTGGCTGAAATTCGGGCGGCTGGCCGGTTATGCGCGGGCGGTCGGGGCGGATTACCTGGCCAGCGGGCATTACGCCCAGGTGCGGGCGGACCCGGCCAGCGGGCGCAAGGCGCTGTATCGCGGCGTCGACCATCAGAAGGATCAGAGCTACGTGCTGTTCGGCCTGCCGCAGCATGAACTGGAACGTACGCTTCTGCCGGTTGGCTCGATGCGGAAGATGGACGTGCGACGGCTGGCGCAGGAAATGAATCTGCCGGTATACAACAAGCCGGATTCGCAGGAGATTTGCTTCGTGCCCGATCAGGATTACGCGGCGCTGGTTCGGCGGCGAACGCCGGCGCAGGTCCGGCCGGGGCCGGTCGAGCTGCGCGATGGAACGGTGGTCGGCGAGCATCCGGGCCATCAGGGATTCACGATCGGCCAGCGCAAGGGTGTGGGCGTCGCGCTGGGCCGGCCGTTGTATGTCATTGATATCAAAGCCGATGAAAATCGCGTGATTCTGGGGGATCGAGAGGAACTGCTCAGCGGCGGGCTGGTGGCGGGCGATGTGACAGTGACCGGGGCGGGTCTGGATCGCGGCGGGGCGGCGGTCAGTTGCCTGGCGAAGATTCGGTACAATCACGATCCGCAACCGGCCGTGGCGCGGTGGGATGCGGACGGGTCGCTGCACGTGAAGTTTGCCGAGCCGCAAAGCGCCGTGACGCCGGGGCAGGCGGTGGTGGTGTACGACGGCGAGCGCGTGCTGGGCGGCGGATGGATCGACCGGGCGCTGGGTGTAAATGGGGACAGGGACTGATGCGTCGCAACGTGTTGATATTTCATGCCGGCGCCCTGGGCGATTTCATTCTGACCTGGCCGCTGGCGTTGGCGCTGGGCCGGTTGCATCCGCAGAGCCGGATCGTTTATGTCAGCGCCGCCGGCAAGGGCCGGCTGGCGGAAAAGGCGCTGGGCGTCGAATGGACGGATGGCGAGGCGGGCTGGCATAAGCTGTATGAACCGGACGGCGTGCTGCCGCCGGCCGGGGCGAAACTTCTGGCCGATGCGCATTCGATTTATACTTTTGTGGCGGGATGCGAGGCCGGCAACCCTCCTTCCCCTTCACCCTGTACTCAGGGAGAGGGGATAAGAGCAGGAGAGCCCGCCGGCGCTTTGGCGTCGGCCGAGGGGGTTTGGATGAACAATATCCGGCGACTGGCGCCCGGCGCGAAAGTCGTGGTTCTGGAACCCCGGCCGGCGGAGGGATACGGCCAGGCATGGGGCGAGTTTTTGATTGAGCAATTGTCAGCCATGCCGGCGGTGGGGGAATCGGTGCGGCAGATGACCATGGCGGTGAACCAGCGCGGTCTGCGCTGCGGCCGGGGCGGACTGCCTGTCGGCGCAGGCGGCGGTGATGTGGTGATCCACGCCGGCGCCGGCTCGCCGCGGAAATGCTGGCCGGTCGATCGGTATGTGGAGTTGGCCTGTCGAATCAAGGACCAGCTTGGCCGCCCGGTGCGGATGGCGATCGGCGAAGTGGAGCAGGAGACTTGGAGCGGCGACGTGATGGAGAAATTGGCGACGGCGGGAAAGATCGTGCGGCCGGCATCGTATGTTGACCTGATGGCCGAATTGAGCACGGCGGCCGGATATGTGGGGAATGATTCCGGCCCGACGCACCTGGCGGCGATGATGGGTGTGGCGGCGGTGGCTCTGTTCGGCCCGACCGACGCGGCAGTCTGGCGTCCGCCGGGTCCGCGCGTGGGGTGCATCAGCGGCTGGCCGATGGAGACGATCGACGTCGATGCGGTTTACGAGAAGCTGGTGGGCGTAATGAATCGGTGACTGGTGCGTGTCGGCCGGCGGCTGCACGCTCGGACGAGATTTTCAGCAAGACGGGGAAGCGATCGCCGGTTGGCCTTTGAGTGGTATCACAGGACCAAGGCGGCTGGGCAGGATACAATTCCGCGCGTTGGATGGGCACGGCTTGGGAGCGTGGAGCGATGAAGGCCGCGAGTTTGATTCTGGCGGTGCTGGGTGCGGCGGGGATTGCGTCGGTTGCGCTGGCGCAGGACCAACCGGCTGCCGCTCCGCGCGGAGAGTTGCGTACATCGGCGACAATGCCGGCGGCGGCGACCAGGGGCGCCAAGGACGAATTGGTCGCGCAGGTCGAGGATGCGATCGACCACGACGGTCTGGGTCAACTGGATGCCGCACTCTCTGCCAAACTCGTCGATGCCATGTCGAATATGGCGAAGCTGGATCAGGAGAAATTGGCAAGGCTGGCCACCGCCCGCGAGTTCGGGCGGTTCTTTTCGCGCGTCGCGACGTTGTCGGATGAGGATCGCGCGACGCTGAAATGGCTGGCCGAAATGCCGAAGTTCTCCCAGACTCTCATGTTGGCCCTCAGTCCGCAGGATTCGCCGGACAATATCCTCAGCATGGTCAAGCGACTGCAAAAGGACCAGCACGATGCGATCGAGAAGATTCCCGATCTGGCGACGGCGCTGTGCATCACGGCCGACAAGCCGGGCTTCACGCCGGACAATACGGAAAAGCCGCTGGACATCGACCGGCCGATCACGGAGTTGCATTACTATATGGCCGCCGGCGCGCCGGGGCGGATCTTGAAATTCAATCTACGTGAACTGCCGTGGCAGCTTTCTGTATACGTGGTGGACGAACGGCTGACGTTCGCGGATTTGAAGCTGGCGGCGGACCGGTACGCTGCGCGAACGGGTCTGCCGGTCATGGCGTTCTGGGATGTGCCGTATCGGCCCAACGCGAAATATGGCGATGCCAGCGGTAGCGGCGGGGCGGTGTCGCCGGCATTGGGCCAACTTCTGCTCTCGGGCGGCACGAGCGTGCAGCAGGCGTATGTGGGGGCGCAGGTGTCCAAGGTGTTGGGCGATCCGGCGTGCGCGTTCAAGGCCGATGACCTGTCGGCGCCGGGGGCGAAAAACGCGGGAGCCGCCGATCGGTCATGGGCGCTATGCCTTGACGGCGTGGGATTGCACGCGGAATTCAACGTCGCCGCGGCCCGGTATCCGGAATACAAGGGCTGGCCCGGATCGACCATCGATCCGCAAACGCAGGAATCGATCACCGAAGCGGATGTGATGGTTCTGGCCGAAACGTCGCCGACCGGTATCAAGGCCCGGCTGGCATCCGAGGCTTTGGTGAAATCGGCGGACCTGGTGGAGAAGGAGAAGCTGCTCGAATTGTACGAGACGGCCGCCGGGCTTTCGGTGGGCAATCGCAATGCGTGGTTCGCCCTGGCGGATGCGGCGTCGTCGCAGCGGATCAACGATCAGGACGCGGCCGCATTGGTGAGCCTGGTGCGGCGATTGCTTCGCCAGCGGCAGCCGGAATTTGCCGCCGAGATTCTTTGCCGCGCCTGGCAGGGGCGCGGCACCGATGAGCAACTGGCGGAATACGACAAGATCGTAACGATGTTTGCGGACCGGCCGGATATTGCCGCCGGCGTGCTGATTGCCAAGGGCGATGTCTTGGGGCCTTTGCGGGCGCGAGATGCGGCAGCGGCGTTTAACCGGGCGATGGCGCTGGCGGCGGGCGACGGGCCGATGGTGCTCGAGGCGATGAACCGGCTGGACGCGCTGATGCGATCGTCAAACAGCATGCCGGATTTGCTGGCGGCCTATCGGCAGGCGATGTCGCGGCTGCCCGCGCCGGCGCCGACGGTGTATGGGGACACGACGCCGTTCTATCTGCTCGGCCAGCAGTTCGCCGCAGCGATGGAGGAAGCCGGGAATGCGGCGGGGGCCAAACAGCTTCGCGATCAGCTTGGCCATTTGAAGATCTCGCCGCGGTGACGCCTCTGGCTTGGAGGCATGGTTGTGGTACATCGGCGTATTGCACACGCCGGGCGCTGTGAATATAGAGTCTTGAGTATGAGCCGTTTCAGGGTCAACATCATCGCATGCAACCCACAACGCGAGGATCGCGTAACGCCGCCGATCGATGTGTTGGTTGATACCGGGGCCGAACTGACATGGTTGCCGGCCGAGATGCTGGAGAAGATCGGCATCCAGCCTCGCCGCAAGCGGACTTTTCAGACCGCGACCAAGCAACTGATCGAGCGTGACGTGGGCTACGCCATTTTGCGGGCCGAAGGCTTTGAAACCACGGATGAAGTCGTCTTCGCTTTGCCGACCGATCTGAGCCTGCTGGGCGTGCGCACCGTGGAAGGGTTCGGCGTCATGGTCGACAACATCGCGCACCGCTTTGTTGCAACAACCACGCTTGTGGCCAGCGCCTGCGATTTGGGCCTTTTCAAGTAACGATAATCACAGCCAAGGCGTTTCCAGATCGGCCAGGGGTTTCTGTTCGCCGATCGCGCCGGATCGCGCACGCGCCTGCGACCGGGCCATTGTCACCAGCAGCGCCGTCAGACCGATCGCGGCGGCCGCCTTGAGGATTGCCGAGGAATGCACGTCGTCCGCGATGGCCGCAGTCGTCGAGCCGGTTGACGAATCGTCCACGGTCGGGACAAGCTCGGTGATGTGCGAATAGGGATGGTTGGCGTCCAGTGGGGCGTCGGTGGATGTCGGGTCGGGGATGACCGGCTGGTCCTGGTCGGCCATCGTCGGCAGGTCCAGCGCAGCCGGATCGTCGATCGCCATCGCCGGGCCGGATGAGGTTATCATGGTGCTGCCGGTGAACCCTGAAGCCGGAGCGAAAACTGCGCCGGGCAGGGCGTATACGGCGGAGATCGAGCCGGCGGAATCGAGGATCAAACTGCCGGGCGACGGAAGCGAGGATGTCACGGCGATCGGTGCGGCAGCCGCAACGGCATCGGCCCCAAAGCCCGAGATGACGGCGTGGCGGGAGAATTTGCCGGCGGCGATAACGGGAAGCGTGGCGGCGGATTTCGTGACGGCCGATGCCGTGGCACTGCCGCCGACCAGGGTCTGAACGAGGGCGGACGCGATGGGCGTGCCGATGCCGGTGACTTGGTCGTAGCCGACCTTGGCGGAGATGGTCGACGATGACGAGCCGCTGGTCACGTCATGGAAATCCGCGGCGTACGTGGTCGAGCTGGAATAGGCCGCATAGAGAGTCGGGAGCGTGACGCTGGGGCCGTCGAGCGTGGTCTTCCCGCCGGCCACGCGAAGCTGATCGGCGATGGCGATAAGGGAGGCCCATTGCGGGGCGCCGGCGCTGGTGCCGCCGGCGATGTACCAGCCGCTGAGTCCGCCGGATGCCAGCGAATCGTAAATCGCGAACCCGCTGCTGGTATTGGCGTCGTAGGAGACATCCGGCTCGGTGCGTTTGCCGGTGGATTGCGCTGATTTCTGATAGGTGGGCTCGGTTTCCTGAGTGCTGACCCCGCCGGTGCTGTTGGCCCAGCCGACTTCGCTGACGTAGGCGTTGGAGGTGTTGATGGTGATGGTGGTGCCGCCGACGCTCATGACATTGGGCGAATCGGCGGGCCAATCGGGACCGGCGGCCGACCCGCCGTCGCCGCTGGCCGCGATGAACGTGACCGGGACATGGCCGGAGGGAGTGGTGAAGTCGGAGTCGTAGCTCGTCTCACCGCTGTAATCGGCGCCGCCCCAGCTCATGGAGACGACGGAAACGCCGGCGGTGGAGCGCGCGTAATTGACGGCCGCAAGCAAATCGGAGTCGCCGGCGCTTTTGGCTTCAACCAGCAGGATATTGGCGCCGGGGGCCATGGCGTGGGCCCATTCGACGTCGAGTGTGATTTCGACGCCCCAAGAGGCGTTGGCGGCCGGAAGCGTCGTCGTGCCGGTTTGCGAGACGATCTTGAACGACGGCGGCGCGGCCAGACTGTATTTGCTGTCGAATGTGGCCAGGTCTGACGTGATGTTGGGATCGCTGTAGGCGTCGATGATGGCGATGGTCTGCCCGGCGCCGGCCTTGGTTCCGCTGGGAAGCGTGATCTTGCTAAAGGAGTAGGCGCTGGCGATCTGTGCCGGCGTGTATCCGCTGAACGACGTGCCGCTGGTCATCGGTTGCATTTGCGACAGGGGTGCCATGACCGGGGCCGCCGAGAGCAGCCGTCGCGATTCGAGGCTTTCGAAAAGTCCGACGAAATTCTTCCGCCGCCAGTCGGAGGATGGGGCCGTAGCGCGGGCAAGAATTGAATCAAAGCCGTTGAGCATGGTTGCCTCCACGTGTCGCCGTGTGCGTGTCGCCGTGCGCGGCGCGCCGGCCAAGAGATCATGTACAATATCGAATGGCCCCCGTGTCGAATTAAAATGTTAGTGAGGCGCTCGACGGCGATGGCAGGCGGCGACGGTCAGTGGCGGGCACAACTATTGGGCGTGCGGGGATTATCGGGCTGACGATTGCAACGCGGGCGACGCGATCCACTCGGTGGTTCACGGGCGCTGATCGGCCGTCGTTACAGTCAACTCAATTTGACGTACCGCGCCAGCGGCCGGCAGGGCGGGCGATCCCGCGTGCGGTATGGCGTCACCCAAGATGGCCGGGACGTAGTTACCGGTCGAGAGCACAACCTTCAGCGCCTCTTCGGGGCTGATGTCGGGGAAGATGCACTTGTCGGCGGCAACGAACGACAGCTTGCCGCTTACCGGATTGGGGGCGAAGGGGATGTAGACGCAGAGGATATTCCCGGCGGCGTTGACGGGCCGGCCGCTGGTAAAGCCGATGGTGCGGGCGTGGCCGGTTTCGTCGGGGATCAGCACGACCTTGGAGAACGTTCCCTCGACGCCGCCGGGCGTGAGGGCGATCTGTTTCCAGGCGATATAGACCTCGCGGATCATCGGCACGCGCGTGAGGACCGAATCGATTAGGCGCAGCACAACCCGCCCCAGCAACGTGGTGGCCAGTAGGCCGCTGAGATAGATGGCGGCGAGGGAGACGGCGACGCCGACAAACGGGATTTGCCTGTGGAACATCCAGCTCGAAAAGACCAGCGTGTTCTTCTCGACCCAATAGATGATGAACACGGTGATGGCGATCGGCGCCGTGGCAAGGATGCCGGCCAGGAACGTGCGGCGGAGATGCGCGTTCAATTGGGCGATGATGGGTCTTTGCGTATTCACCTATCAGGATATTGTGCGCGCTGGCAAGCCGCGGGGAAAGCCGCAGGGGATGATACGGTGAATTTGGGGAGTTGGCGCGTTGTCGTGCCCAAGTCACTGAAGAATCATGTTGCCGTTGCCACCTCCGGCCACTCCCCGCTAAACACCTCCGTCGCCGGGCCGGTCATGTAGACGTTGTTGTCCGTTTCCCGCCAGTCCAGGGACAGGTCGCCGCCGGGGAGGTGGATCAGTGTGCGGCGCTGGGCGCGGTTGGTGAGGCTGGCGGCGACGGCCACGGCGCAGGCGCCGGTGCCGCAGGCGAGAGTGATTCCGCTGCCACGTTCCCAGGTGCGCATCGTCAACTCCGTGGGGGAATCGATGCGGACGAAATGGACGTTGATCCTGCGGGGGAACAGCGGACTGTTTTCGATCAGCGGCCCGATGCGATCCAGCGGCACGCGCCCGATCTGACGGCAGAACATGACAACGTGGGGGTTTCCCATCGACACGCACGTCATGCGCGGGTCGAGTTCGGTTTCGCCGCGCCAGCCGGGCGCCGCCTTGAGGTCGCCGAAATCCGGCAGCGGCTGATCGACCACGCGCGGGCTTTGAATCGTCGTCGGAATTCTGGCCGATTCGAGGATGGGCTCGCCCATGTTGACGGTCACGCGCTGGACGCGATCGGACATGACGAACAGTTCGAGGCTGAGCACTCCGCGAGCGGTCTCGACAGTCATGGGATTATGGCGCGAGATGCCGCGGTCATAGGCAAATTTGGCGACGCAGCGGATGCCATTGCCGCACATCTCGGCCTCCGAGCCATCCGCGTTGAACATGCGCATGCGGACGTCGGCGATGTTGCTGGGCAGCAGCAGAATCAACCCATCGGAACCGACGCCGGTGTGACGGTTGGAGATGACGCGCGACAGGGCCGCCGGATCGGCGACGGTCTCGCGAAAGCCGTCGATGTAGACGTAATCGTTGCCGATGCCGTGCATCTTGGTGAAACGCATGGCCTGATTGTAGCCGACCTGGTTCATGCGTTATAGGTCGTCCTGTCGATGAACGGGATACGTATATGTCCGCCGCCGAGCAGAGTCTGTTGTCCGTGATGGGGCCTGGCGGGCCGCCATGCCATGAACCGGCAACCGAGGCGGACGAGTTGGCGGCCGGGAATTGGCGGGCGAATCGGGCGGCGCTGGCGGATTCGACAGGCTCACCGCGGGCGGATTCGACAGGCTCACCGCGGGCGGCATCGCAGGCGGATGTTCTTGCGGAAATCGAGTCGGCCGGTCCGATCGGGTTGACTTGGATTTTCGGCCGGGATGGGGCTCTGACCGCCCAGGATGAATCGGGGCGTTGGTGGGGGAAATGTTCCGTTCCGCGCGCGACAGCCAAGGCGCTGCTCCGGACGTTTGTGGCCAAGGGGACGGTTCAATGTTATCTCGATCCTCTGCACGCGGCGGAGATCGCCGCCGCGCTGGCGACCATCCAGAGCAATCAGGCGGTGATCGCCATCGTGCCCGATGCCTGGCGGTTGGGCTTGATGCTGCGGTGCGAGGATTTTTCGGCGGCGATCAAGAACGGCCGGCTGTGGTTTGTTACCGGTTTGAATTGGGCGCGGCAGCTTGAGGGGTTGCTCGAATCGCTGCCGGGATTGCCGCTGCCGAATCAGTTCATCAAGACGGTGTTTGCCAACGAGCAGGGCATTGGCTCGCTGATTGAAGCGGCGCAGGGCGTATTCTCGCGGCAGACTCAAAAGCGTGCGGCGATGATGGACGAATTGCGGATCGAGAGCACGGCCGGCAATGGCCAGACCCGATCTCGCGAAATTCTCGTCGTCGCGCCGTCGCGGTTTGGCTTGTGGGGATTGGCGGGGATGGCGATGCGACGGGCCTTGATTGACCAAACCGGATCGGCCGGGGCGAATAACGCCGATTGGTCGTGGAGGAGTTTGGATCCCGATCAGGCCGCGTCGGCTTCACCGCTGGCACTGGCGATGGCGGCGGCGCGATGCGGAGCGATGGTGACGGCCGACACGGGGCGATCGGATGCGCCGCCGGTCGTGCCGGCCGGGTGTGCGTGGTTGACATGGATCACCGGCCCGCGCGTGCCGGCGTTTGACCGGAAAGAGCCGCAGGATGCGATCGTGCTGGCCGACGGGGCGTGGATGGATTTGGCGTTGCGGGCGGGCTGGCCCAAGGGCCGCATCGCGATCGCGGGCTGGCCGGGTTTGTGTGATGCGGCGCTGGGGGATCGGCTGGGACTGATGGCGGACATCCCCGATCTGGCAGCGCCGGAAGCGGAGACGAATTTGTCGAGCCAGCGGCTGCTGTGGGAATTTATCCGTGACGAGTTGATGCGCGATCCGCTGGCGTGCGAGGGCGATCCGGCCGTCTACCTGTCGGCGCGAATGCGAAAATTCGCCGTCGGCGAGGAATCGCTGAACCGGGGACGGTTTATCGAGGGACTTATTGTGCCAGCCTATGCGATCGGGCTGGCCAGGGCGCTGATCGATCACGGCCTGCCGATCAAAGTGTGGGGAACGGGCTGGGAGAACTGGCCGCAATTTGCCGATCGATGCGGCGGGGCTATTCGAGGCATGTCCGATCTTGCTTCGGCGGCCGGCCAGTGTGCAGCGCTGGTACATGCCTGGCCAACGACGTGGGCCCATCCCATCGACGCCCTGGGCCGGCCGGTGGTCCGCCGTCGCGGCAGGGGAATTGACGGATTGGTTCGAGCCGCGCGAGGGGCGATGAGCGTGTCGGGCGCGGGCTCCGGCAGTGGAGCGACCGCAACGCTGACGCGAGACTGCATGATTCGCTGGCTGCCCGCCGTCGCGGGCTGAGGCGGACATTTCTACTTGGTGTTGACAATCTCCGCGCGCGATTCTTGAGTCCGATAACGAAAACGGGTAAAAGGCTTTCCAATCCGGCCCAGCCCCGTCTCTTTTACGTTGCGAAGAGAGGCGGCCGAAGCAAGTTTACGGAAAGGATTGGCCATGGCCTCGTTGATGGAGCTTGTTGAACGTGTCAATAAGGGGGAATTGATCGAGAGCGAACTGCTCGAAATCTATCAGGATTCGCCCAACAGTGCTGAAAAATTCCTGGCGCATCATGCCCATGCCCTGCTGGACCTCCGGCGGGCGCATCACCACATGCTGCAAAGCCTCGAGGCCATCGATTACAGCGATCAGAAAGTCCTCAGCCAGTTCGTGAGCATCAGCGGGTTCCTCGGCCTCAATGATCTTCGCGCCCAGCCGATGGTGAAATTCGGTTCCAGCGCCATTGCCCGCCGTGAATACGCCCTTGGGCTGGAGGCGATTCAAAACGGCATGGCCTACGACCTGTCGCACGGGGGCGTGTATACGGCTGACCGCGAGAATTGCCTGTTCGTCGGAACGCAATACGAGCGCGTATCGCAATGCGCCGGCTGGACGGCCCCGGCGCCGGTGGGGGAATGGAACAACAAGCAGACTCGGATCGCGTACATCGTGTCGGGGATCGGCGACGACGAAGCCACCAGCCGCACTATCGCCAGCCTCGCCAAGCGGTTCGATTCCAGCCGGTTTAAGCTCCAGGTCTATGCCACTGAATGCGCCGTCCGGCGGGACAAACAGTATTTCACGCAGACGACGTACGTGGCGCCCAGCATCAAGCGCGGTAAGGAAACGCTCGATTTTCTCACCCGGCAGAAGACCCCGGTCTGGATCGCGCCGCTGGATGGCGACACACTGTCGGCCGCCAAGTCGCTGGCGGATCAGCTCGTCAAGGACCATATCGACGTGGCGATTTTTGACGCGACGCAGGCCGATCCGATCGCGGCGGTGACGGCCGCGTGGGAAGTGGCGCGGGTGCGCGTCAATTTCTGCCGCCGGGTGCCGCTGTATTCCTCGGGCATCGCCTGCGTGACGTATTTCGACCAGTTCCGATTCGAGGCGGACAAGAGCTACTGGCAGGGCCGCAGCGTCGACAGCCGGTTCCTCATGGAAGGGATCGATTCCGACGAGCCGCTGGGTCCGCCGCCACAGCGATCGGCCTATGGAATTCCGGAGCAGGCGGTGGTATTGGCGACCAGCGGCAACGAACTGGACCGCAACCTCTCCGAGCCGTTTGTCGATGCGATCATCAATATTCTCCGTGCTCATCCGCACGCGATCTTCCTGGCCGTCGGCGAAGGCGACCTGGCGTGGCAAAAGCGGAAATTCGAATCGGCCGGCGTGAGCAAGCGCGTCGGGTATGCCGGGCGGCGCAAGGATTTGCCGTCGTTCCTGCGGATCGCGGATATTTATCTGGCGGAATTCCCGATCAGTTGCGGCGCCGGCGTATTGCAGGCGATGACGGTCGAGCGGCCGGTGGTTGCGATCCGGTGGGGCGACGATGTCGAGCAATCGCAGGCGGCGACGTACGTGGGCAGCGAAGGCGCGATAGCCGGGCGTGACGCCGCGGCGTACATCGAGCGCGTGAGCAAGCTCATTCGCGAGCCGTCGTATCGCCAGAAGCTGGGCAAGAACATGCGCACGCGGGTCGAGCAGCATTTCGGCTTCGCCCAGACCTGCCGGAACATCGAAGAGATGTGCGACGAGTTGATCCAGCAGAAGAGCGAAGCGGCCGATCGGGCGCCGCTGGCGGAAGTGGCGTAAGGTGGAGCGGGAGAGGGCGAGCTGAGGAGCGTATTATCAGGGGTGATCGACGGCCGGAACTCTGCGGTCGTATAGGCGGAGCTTGCCTGAATCGTATGTCAGCGAGATTGCAACATCCTCCCGCCCTTCGGAATCCGGAACCGTTGCGGGCGATCATCAATGGCAAGACGGCTATCTTCAAGACGCCCGAGGAGAAATTCCATGCGCTCGTGGCGGAATCTCTTCGACTTCGGGCGCCCGGCTCTTCAACGGATTCGTTTTTCAACCATGCTTACGGCCAAATCGTGGCGATGGGATGGTCAGCCGTGCCTCTGTTGCTCAAGGAATCGCAGCGTCAACGAGGCCATTGGTTCACAGCCTTGGCATGGATAACAGGGATCGAGATGGTGACGCCCGCGATGCGAGGTAATCTGCGTCAGATACGGGCCGCATGGACTCGGTGGGGAATTGAAAATGGATACATTACAGAGGACAGCCAGGGGCAAGTGGTTCAAGGATAATTTGCGGAATCTGAAGGAACGGGAATGCCGGTTCATCAGCAAATCAACGACAGATTATAATTGTGTTGGATTTGCCGCCGCCGATTACTTGTGGTGGCATCCCCAGCAGCAGGACGAGCACTTTTGGCCAGAGGGCGTGCCAAGAGACTTTTGGGCAAAGACATACGTTCAGGCCCTCGCCACCGTTCATTTCGAGGTTTGCCCAATCCAGAGTCCGGCCATTGAGGACGGTTACGAGAAGATCGTCATCTACCATCGCGGGAGCAAATTCAGTCATGTTGCCGTCATTGCCGGTCCGGCGCTCTGGAAGAGCAAATTGGGTGAGTTTGAGGACATCGAGCACGCGGCGGCAGCCCGAAAGATGGGTGAATACGGGCTCGTTTTCAAGTATTTGAGACGGGAACTCAAGTGGGCCGGGGCCCCGCTTCCCGAGCAATATCGCATTTTGAAATAGAGTACAAAGGTGTTCACAAGCGTATGGCAGAAGCGGACGGGCCGGGTCGGAGTAGGGAGGAGAGAACTACCCGACCCGCCGCCTTAGCCATATACAACCTACTGGGCGCCGGTGGCGATGCCGCCGGTGTGGGAGAATCCGCCCAGATCATTCTGGCTCAGATCGATGGCACATGCGGTCGGGCCGGGTCGGAGTAGGAAGGAGAGACTACCCGTCCTGCCGCTGTAGCCATAGTCAGTGATCTGACCAGAAAACGTGGTGTGCTGTTCATCATCGAAGGCGGATGCGGGCGCGATGTCCTCGGCGGACGCCGGTGCCGCTGCAACCGACACCGAGCCGGTGTCGACCTGGCTCTGGCACTGCGGCTGTCTGGCAGCGATCGCCAGAAGCAACACGGCCAGAAGCAGCAAGCTCGCTTTGCAAAGCATGTCCATCCATTCCCTTTCCGGCACGGCATTGCCAAAAGCGGCGAACCTTTTGGACGGTTCACACGGAACTGGCAAGGTCGCGTACCGACAGGTCACGCCTTCGGGCTGGACAATATGCAAGCAATGCGCGTACCGCGCATTATGGGACGTGGTAAGATGGATAATAACATGTGCCAGGGCAACATGTTATGAAAAAATTGACGATCTCTGCGTCGCGCAGCGATTTCGGCGCCGACCTACCAAAATGGTAGGTCGAAATCCTCTCACAACCATCGCATCTTGATATCGCACCAATAGTTACGCACGATACTGTCCCTCTTGGTGGGCGCGCCTACCAAAATGGCTGGTCGGCGATCCCTTTGGAACACGTCTGGTTCACATTCAAACGTGCGGAATCACGCTCCGCACCACAAAAACCGTC
>Ga0181517_10002709_pt1 | contig 17660 bp, 20 predicted proteins | sample PEATcosm2014_Bin_31_FD_119748 | JGI IMG/M metagenome (GOLD analysis project Ga0181517, IMG submission 119748) | Peatland microbial communities from MTU Mesocosm Facility, Houghton, MI, USA - PEATcosm2014_Bin01_30_metaG | ecosystem: Environmental > Terrestrial > Soil > Wetlands > Peat | place... | reverse complement strand
GTCCACAAACCAGGGACTCTCGATTCCGAGAATGCGCCGATAGAGCTCATGATCCTGCATCCCCGACATTGTCCCACTGGACCCACGCCGGCGTCACGGACCCACTACAAACCCGGAATTCCCTTTAAATCCCAGTCGTCCGCCGATTCCGGCGTGTGCCAACCGCGTGCGAGGCAAGAGGCGAGTTCCTTCGAAATCTGTCATATTTACCCAGATGCTGATTCAAATGGTGTTAACTTTCCTTACGCGCATAGGTAACGAGAAACGCCCTAGGCTCTTGGAAAGAGAGTCCTGTTGACAGCCGGCGACGATATCGATCCTGGTGGAGTCCCCACCCCAGAGCGCTCGGGAACCACGGACGCGCCGGCGACCGTGTAACGAATGCACTGGGCGCTAGAAGTGGCTTGAACCCCGGTCCGTACACATCTCGGGTCAGCCCTGCCGGACCGGGCCACGGGGGTATCGGCCGACACGTCGACGGCAGAACAGATAGGGGTGCCAGGGCAGCGGCTGATTTTCACTGCGGGTGGGGTCCGGTCCACGTGCCGCGGGGCAAGGAGGCGATGGTAATGACGCTGGACGAAGCGCTGGCAGACATCAAAAGGCTGGCCGGCGGGCTCGCCATACCACCGGCAGCCCAACAGGAGACCTCATGCCACGATACACAGCAGGCCGTCCGGCTTCTGGCCGAGGCCTACGATCACCTTCGCAAGCGCGACCATCTGTACGCCGACCGGCGCCGATCCGCCTCTCTCGCGCCGCCGCCCGCGAGTGTGCCGCCAGACTGATGGCGTCCGGGCCGGCATTGCCCGTCCCACGGCTCGCGATTGGGTGCATGGAACCTTTCCTGCCGTCCAACATGCATTCGGGGGCGTTTGAATTAGCGCGTAACCTGCTGCTGGCTGGAGTAGGACGGCCCGAGGATTGGGAGCGGTCGAAGGGCGATCCCGTGGCGTTCATGCTCCAGACTGTGGAACACACCGCCGCCGACCTCAGTCGCAAGGCGATCGATGCGGTTGCCCACACCGACATCCTCTTCGGGACCAGCCCCCACGTCTCGAGCTGGCACGAGAAGGCATACGAAGATCCGGGCCGGGTGTTCCTGGCGGTTGAAGCCACTCACATTTCGATCGTCTTCCTGCGTCCCACGCTTGAACTGCTTGGGAAGGCGCATCCCCGGCTGCCGGCGACCTTCTATCGGATGCTGCTCGAAGGCGTGGCGTCCTGGATCCTCTGCTACGACGAGTCCGCTTGCGAGACGTTCTACGAGTGGAGCATGGAATCGTATGCGGAGGCCAAGGAGAACGGCGAGGAGGGTCTCGAGAAGCCGCAGACCATCGAGAATGCAAAAGGGCCGTGGCTGGCGAAGCGGTCTAAGCCGCTACCGTCGCTCAAAATCGGGGCGGCCATTGAGTCCCTGAAAGCGGGGTCGCGGGCTCGCCGGATTCTGGAGGCCGCCCGGCGGCTCCAGGCCCTCTCGAAAGCTCGTGAACGCAAACGTCCGTACTGCGATGTGTGGGACGAATACTATCCCAACGGCAGTTTCTCGGTTCCACTCACAATCCTGGCATTTCACGAGCAGGACCTGGTCTGCCAGGCGTTCCAAAGTGACGAAGAAGATTGGATGAACGGCGGTGAACAGCAGGGTCCAGCCTTCGCGATAGCTTTCAGTCCCAACGACCGCGAATCGATCGTCAGCGGATTTGAAGACTTGCGCCACTTCTTACGCATGATGGAAGCGCTGGGCGAACTCCTGGTGCTTCTGCCCGGCTGCGATGTGTTGGAGGAGCAAAAATGAGGTTCGACGCTCATTTCGGCGATGCCGAAGCGGTCCAGCTAAAAGCCGCGATCCTGCTGTACGGCGGAGCCAAAAGGATAGCATTTGCGTCCGTACACGAGCCGTACCGCGATCCGGAAGGCGGCGCACCCTACCTCGATGCGGGCAGGCCGATCAGCGTGGAGTTTCTGCGCACGATGGCCCGTGGGCTGGGCCTCGGGATGGCGCCGGAGATCCTGCCGGAGACGGTCGTGATGCGAACGCCGGAGGTGACAGCGTGGTGGGTCCCGGCCACCGTCCGGCCGATGTTCTTTTCGGAGACTTCGGACGGCAAAACGCTGAATGGTAAATCCTGCCCGCATCCGCCGCTGGTGTTTGTGGTTGATGGCGAGCACAGGCTCAGCGTGCGCGCCTTGCTGGAAGACCGCCGGCCGGCGCCGCGGAGCGCCATTGCGATTGCGCCCTACTGGAACGTCAACCAGGCCGGGGAAGTCTGTCTTGGCTCAATGGTCACACCGCGCTCGGCCGGGCTGGCCGGCCTGGGGGAGTGGGTTGAGGGCTTCTTCCAAAGCGAATTCACGCACGCTGGAAACGTCAAGATCACGAGCCATCCCGAAGGCCATCTCGGGCTCTGGCGTGACCTGGCCGGACGGGAAGCGTTTCCGGTGCAGTGGCTGATTCCGGCTGGGACGTTGGAGGAGTGGCTGTGCCGCAGAAGGTGACCGAACATTTGCCCCTGGTGAATTGGCGGAACCGCCGCATCGTGATCACGATCGTCGGGTGCGGCGGCACCGGGTCGCAGATCGCCGCGGGAATGCCGTATTTGCATCAGGCCCTGCTGGCCACGGGGCATCCGTATGGGCTGCGGGTATTCCTGGTCGATGGCGACCGGATCACGGAAACAAACTGCGTGCGGCAGCCATTCAGCCGCTCAGAAGTGGGACTGTACAAGGCTGTGGTCCTGATCAACAGGCTGAACATGTTCTGGGGCCTCGACTGGGAGGCCGTGCCGCATTTCGTTCGTTGCGGGCAGGACGTACCCGATTCCGACTTCCTGATCTCCTGTGTTGACACCCGCGCTGCTCGGGCTGTGATCGCCCGCGTGGTGAGCCTGAAATCGCGGCGCTTTCTCTATTGGCTGGACGCAGGCAATTTAGCCGATCGCGGCCAGTTCGTGCTGGGCCAGCCGCTGCGGAAGGACGGTAAAGATCGCGCCAAACGGTTGCCGTGTGCTCACGAACTCTTTCCGTCCATCGTCCACGCGCAGGCCGACAGGACGGACCGGCTGCCGGCGTGCAGCGCGGCGGAGGCAATTTCGCTCCAAGAGCCGTACATCAACAGCACCATCGCCAATCATGTGCTGGCGCTGTTGGCTCGGTTGTTCCGGCACGGCCGCATTGCTTATCACGGAGGGTTCGTGAATCTGGCGACGGGGCGCGTGACACCATTGCCGGTGGACCCGGCCACATGGTTGCGATTGCGACTCCAGGCTGAAAAGGAACGAGCGTATTTGACCCGCAGACCGCGGAGCCTGGCGCGCGGCGATCAGTAGATGGACGGGCCTCGCCACCAGCGGATTCCGCTCAATTCAAAAGGAGAAACATGTTTGCTGAACTATTGCCGATCCTCAGAAACCGGCCGGTAATGCTCACCCTCGCTCTTGTGGGTGACAACGCCATCCGTGTAAACGTCATTCCGAAACGCGTAAAAGACGGCGATTCTGGCGATGACGCTTTGACAACGCCGCTGACCGTTACCGGTGCGCCGGACGAGCTGGACCGGGAGTTCGCCGGCCAACTCGTCGGGTTCACCGACGCATTTGTGAAGCTCGGATCAAACCTTGCCGAGATCGAAGCCGCCCACGCCACTGCGGTCAGGGCGGTTGAGGCGGAAAAGAAGAAGGAGATCGAGAACAAGCGAAAGGGATCCACGTCCAGGCCTTCCTCACCGACCACTGAGGCGAAACCGGGGCCGGTGGTGAAGGATGGTAAACCGGTATTCGGGACCAAAACGGGCACCGCGGAAACACCGAGCCTGTTCGATTCGCACGGGACCGCGGCGGCTCCAGGAGAGCAGCAGGAACCGGCAGCGTCACCTGACAGGCAGTCGGTTGGGGCGCCTCAAGCAGAGGTAGCAGAACCGGTGGACGAATCGGACCCGGAGGTCGAGACTACGGCGGCGCGATTGCCCGGACTATAAGAAAAATGCCAGAGTAGTTGACAGTTCCGCCCGTTGATTCTAAACGGCCGTCCACGAACGTTTGCCACAATTGTTGACAATTCGTGTCACGGTTGGTGGCCGACGGTCCGCCCACTGGTCAGGAAGCTAAACGCTTCGGGCGTCAGGGAGGATCTATCCCGCTGTGTGCCCAGCCAATGTCAGCAACGGGCGTTTCGCTGCCAACTGGCAGCCTGGGCGGGGGGACCGAACGCCTGATCCCAGAGTGTTATAACTTACAGATATGGCTACCCCCTTACCCCGGTTACAGCCCGCCAGCCAAGAACTGCTAAACCACATCGCCCTTGCGCGACGACTACATGACGCGGAAGAGGTTTTGTACGAGGACTGGCAACGATTCGTGCGAGGCTTGGAGTCAGAGCTGCGAAGGTTAGCCCCAGCCTTGAAGAATTGGGCTAGACCGTGGGTCGATATTGATATTGATGCGGACGCGACTTCTGCTTCTGTGAATATCGAATCTAACGCAACTTGGAGGTTCTCTGGCCAGCCCGGAGTCTGTCTTTATTTTTCCATTTTTCGTGAGAGCGTTTTAGGCGACGATAATTACGCCCCTAACGTCGGTCTCTGGATTGACAGAGCCTGGGAGCACCACGACGCCCTCTGTGCCGTTCTCGAGACGCACCGTCCGCCAGGGTTCACCAGCACGTATGAGGATGGAACGACAGACCCGGATACTCCCTTCTGGAAGCCATTGCCGCTCAGAGATTTTCAAAACGAGGGTACGTTCGACAGGGAGCGGTTCGTGAAGGAAATTGTGGCGGCTTTTGAATCCCTTGCTGCGGTCCGTGCGGAAGTCGACGGCTATTTAGCGGAACATCTACCGCCGCGGCTGCTCGTGCCCCGACTTAAGAGAGCTCTCATATTGGACCTGGAGACATGGCAAGGAAAGCCCGACGAGATCGTGGAGGTCGGGCTCATTCTGACGGCCTACGACCCTAGCTCAGGCGAACTTCTTGGGGAAACTGACCGATATGGGGGACTGCGGGACCCTGGTCCGCGGGCCACAGCCAAGCCGTCAGGCCGGATCACGGCCAAGATGGTCAAAGGTAAAGAGCTACACACCGGCCAAATCGAGGCGTTGATAGGCCAGTCGGATGTCATCATCTCGCACAACGCATTCGGCTTCGATAAGCCTCGATTCGAGCGCCTGTTTCCATCCAGCAAATCGCGACGCTGGCTTTGCTCATACCAGGGTTTGGAGTGGTCAAGCAGTGGATCGAAACCCGCTAAGTTGTCGGACCTGTGCGAACGCCACGGCGTGACGAATCGTGACGCACATCGGGCGATGCCAGACGCTGAAGCCCTCCTGCAAGTCTTGGCTCAGAAAAACGGCGCGGTCTCATACTTTGCGCAATTGGTTGGCTCCCCCGTCGGAGGATAAGGACGGGGCACGGGGCGCAGGCCACTTGGCGAGGCCCGTCTGTGGTGAGCCACTTGGCCGGATAAGGCGCCGACTCGGACTTTGGCCCGGCGGGTGGTTCCGAATCCGGCGTTCTGAGCAATAGATCCTTCCTTGTCGTTCCAGCGTTTACCGACGTTTTCGGCCCGCAATTGAGTGCCCCGGTCGGATCACAAGCGACGGCCAAAAGAAGACGGTAAACTGTACACGTTAGAGGAACTACAGGGTTGACAGGGGCGGCAGCTTGGACTATGGCCGCGCCGCCGCCCAAGCCGTGGGTGTGAGTTCCGCGAGTCGCTGAACGGACCTGTCGGCCAAGCCAGGCAGAACGCCAGCCAGGTATTCCCGGATCGGAATCTTCAGCCGGCGGCAGCTTTCCACGATGGATAGGATGGCCGCCACTTTCGGCCCGGCCTGTCGGCTCCCCACGTGGATCCAATTCTTCCGGCCCAAAGCCACCGGGCGCATCGAGTTCTCCGCCAGGTTGTTGCTCAGCTCCAACTCGGGATACTCCAGGAAGCGCGTGAGCTTCCGCCAGAGCGAGAGTGCATAGTTCGCCGCCTTCCCCAACGCGCTGGAAGGTAAGCAAGAGTCGCGGGCTGCCTCGACCTCCCCGCGGATGATCTCCAGCAATGGCTTGGCCCGCTCCAGACGCAGCGCATGGCGTGCGGCGTGGTCGAGGTTCAGTTCGCGCGCCTGGGCGTCGATCCCGAACAGATCGTCGATCAGCGCCACCATGCGCGTGGCCGCCACGTCGCTGGGATTGAGCTTGGCCGCCTCGAAGAACTTCCTTCGCGCGTGCGCCTTATCCCGAGCTCCGGATAAGGCGCATTATCTGGACAGCGATTTTATCTGGAGTTGTCGCCCAAACGGTGTGCCGGACGGAGTCGACAAGCAGCGAGGCGGCCATCGCCCTCCGGATAATACCGCTCAGAGTGTCTCCAGGAACGCAAGGAGCCTCGGGGAAGGGCTCCACCGGCGGCGCGTCCGTTCCGTAAGGCCAGAGCGCTTCCAAAAGGCCTCGAGTACGTCGCGTTTCATTTTGAGATTGGTCGTGATGTATCGGCTGGTAGTCGCGACCGAAGCATGCCCGAGGTAATCACGAATCACGGAGACATCGACGCCGGCCTGCAATAGCGCCACGGCGCAGCTGTGCCGCATGACGTGGGGTGTCACGCGGCGAGTGCGAAGGTCCGGTCGTGTTTCCGATGCACGCCGAACGTACTTATCGAGCAGGTAGGCGACGCCGTCTCGGGTGAGGGGACCACCGCGGGCATTCTGGAATATGGGTTTGTCAGGCGCATTGGCGCTAACGATCTCGCGCAGGCCCGCAGCCGTTTCAGGCCACAGCGGACAAACGCGCTCCTTGCCGCCCTTGCCATGGAGCCGGACCTGTCGGGGGCGGTCCAGTCGAAGTTGTCGCGGGTGGACGGCCAGGGCTTCACTGACCCGAGCCCCGGTGTTGTAGAGCAAAAGCAGCAGGGCCAGATCGCGCGCGGCGTGAGGTGTTTGCGCGTCCACGGCAGCGATGACTGCACGGGCCTCTCCGGGTTCCAGATAGTTGATGACGCGAATGACCGCCCGTTTCGATGCAATAGCCAGGATTCGACCATATTGATCCGCGCGTGCGATGTCGTGCCGGAGCAGGTGTTGGACGAAGCTCCGGAGGGCCGCCAGGCGGCAGTTCCGGCTTGCCGCGGAATTACCTCTTTGGGATTCGACATGGTCCAGGAAGCCGAGTACAGATTCGGCCCGGATATCATTCAGGCTCAGCTCTGCCACCGACCGGCGCTCGCGGCTGGCCAGGAATAAGAAGAACAGCTTGAGCGCATCACGGTAAGCACGGATGGTATGATCGCTGGCTCCGCGGATGCCGTGCAGGTAATCCTGGAAGAAGCTTTGGACCAACGCCAGAAGACCGTCCTTCGGTTGCCGGGTCATGATTGTGCTCCGTCAACTTCGTCCCGCGCCAGATATCGACGTCGGAACCGATTGCCGGCGAGGCCCAACAACTCCGGCGTGGCCGTCAGGTATGTCTCCGTTCCAAGGATGTCTTCATGACCCATGTAGGCGGAAAGCCAGGGAAGGTGCGCGTGAAGGTCGACGCCTTGCCGATACCATCGAGTCAATCGATGGACGGCAAAGGTGTGCCGAAAATCATAGGGCCGCGGCCCAACGCGACCACACGATGGCTTTAGTCCGGCTTTCTGGAAGAGATTGCGGAGCGTTCCCGCTGCCGTCTCCACCGGCAGTCTGCGATGGTTCGCGCCCACGAAGAAGCGATCGCCGGGTTCTGCGGCAGCGAAGGCGCGCCGCGCCAGGATATATTTGTCCAGCTCTCGGGACAGCGAACTGTGAAAGGGTACCCATCGCGCCCGCCCCTTAAACTGCTCGACGAAGAGAAGTCCTTCGCCCGTATCGACATCTCGCATCCGGAGGCGGAGCGCTTCCCCAAAACGCAGCCCGGTGCAGTAGAGCAGCAGAATCAGGGCCCGGTACAAGCGAGCCCGGAACCGCGACCGATCCAGTGGCTTGCAGAGTTCGAGCAGTTGATGAACGTCTTTCTTCGATAGGATATAGGGCACGAAGTTGGACTCGGTCGGCAACTGCGGCCAGATCGGTTCCTGGACAGGCGGACGGCCTGGAAGCCGGCGTAGATAAGCGCAGAACTGGCGCAACACAGCCGCATCGGCGGACACGCTAATCGCCTTGCGCTGCGGCTTGCTGGCCAGCCAAGCGAGAATCGCCTGGTCGAGACGCCACGACGGGTGTTGTTCTGCATACTGCTGGATAAACCGATCAAACTCGCCCAGCGTAAATTCGGCTCGCGCATATCCATACCCCAGGCTTCGTTTGAACTGGAGGAAACCTCGCAGTTCGTCCGATAAAGGGCCTTGGAACTGCGTTGTCATCGCGGCACCGGTAGAGCCACGCCACGCAATCGCCGAAGCGCCACTCGGACGTACACCGAGGTAGAGGAAGGCCGGCGATGGCCCAGAATATCGCTGACCACCTTAGGATTGGCGCCAGCATCGATTTGCCTGGTCGCGTGACTGTGGCGAAAGGCGTGCGCGCCGATCACGGGCGCATCGATTCCGGCTTGGCGAGCATAGTGGCGGATACGATGGCGGATGGCGCCGCTGGTGAGCGACGTATAGGGCATCTGCATACTCAAAAAGATCCGCCGCGACTCGGCGGGCGAGGGACGTTCCACCTGAAGGTAGGCGGCCAGCGCTCTTGCTACCGGCGGCAACAAGGGCAACTCGATCCATGCGCCGGTTTTTGGCCGCCGCACGCGCAGAACTTCGGATTTCCAATCCACGGCCTCGATCTGCAAACCCAAGACCTCCGCCGCACCCAACCCATAGGTGGCCATCATTAACAACATGGCGAAGTCACGCTTGCCCGGTGGTTCCTTCTGTTGGATCGACCCGAGGATGCGGCGTACGTGCGTCCACGGCAGCGCGCGCGGTGGCCGCTCTGCGAACCGGACACGAGGCGAAATGACAGAAGCAGCCAGGTCATGGCGTGACCGATTGGTGATCCGAAGAAATCGCAGGAATGCTCGCAAGGAGCTACAGCTATCCGCCACGGTCTGTTTGGAATAGCGCGCAGAAAGATGGCTCACAAACCTGTCGATATCGGCAGTCGTGGCTTGGGGGATGGATTTGCCTCCACTGGGCAACAACGCCAGGAAGGTTTTCGCCGTCTCAATGTCTCGATGCAGAGTACTCTCCGCGACGCCGCAATGAGCGCGGCGGTACTGGATATATGCGGACAGCAGCGTTGTCGGTTTGGCCGGCGGACGTGCGGCCCGCCATGGTGGGACTGGGACCCGCAGCGCAGGCAGCGCGCACGCCCAGGCATGAAGAGCATTCCGCGCAGCAAAACACGAACTCGGACCGACTGGCCCCTTGGTTCTGGGACCAACATACGCACGCGTGAACTGTTTCACCCCCTTGAGCGTCAACTGGGACGCTTCGTCGAGATGACGTCGTTGACAGTAAGCACGGAAACGCCGAATCCATTGCAGGTAGGCGACGATCGACCCGGGAGAAAGGTGATTCCTCCGCCACAATCGGACCACCGCTCGCTCGCGGTCGTCGCTGCAAAGGATCCGAAGGCTCATAGCCGTTAGACGGACCAGCCGGCCGAGCCATTAGCGGAGTTATCTGGAGCGATCTGCGATCTGGGGCCGTCTGGAAGGGGCATTGGCATAGACGCTCCAGATAAAATCGCTGTCCAGATAATGCGCCCAGCAGCCGGCATGCACGATCCCCGGCCCGCCCACATGATCGTAAGCGCCATAGCCGTCGGTCTGCAAAATGCCTTCGAACTGTCCCAGGAATTCCTTTGGTCCGTCGCGCCCCCGCCCCAGGCGGAAGTCGAACACCGCGCCGCCTCCCGGTCTGCCATATTGCCACAAGTAGGCCTGATGATTCTGTCCCCGCCCATCGTGCATCTGCACATCCACCGTCGTCTCGTCGGCCTGAATGTAGCTTCCCCCGACTAACTCATGGCGCATGACTGCGACGATGGGAATCAGTAACTCGCCCACATGCATCACCCATCCGTCCATCGTCGCCCGGCTGATCTCGACGCCCGCCTCTCGTTCCAGAATCGCGCTCTGGCGGTACAGCGGCAAGCGAGTCGCGCGGGGGAATCTCACCCCCGCGCGCTCCCAGAACCGTACGTGAACCTCTCAGCTCATACGGCTCCCAGTGTTCGGCCCTTGTCCATACAGAAGCCCCCAGTGAGCGAATAGATCCGGTGTTGCTCGGATCACCCGTGCCAGCCAGTCTCGCGCGACCTTCGGCCGTTGCCTCAGGCGCTTGAATTTGCGGCGTGCCCACCGAACCAGATAGGCGTCGATCCGGCGGAGCGTCGGATACAGCGCCGATTTGTAGAAATGACTGTAGTAGTTGATCCAGCCGCGGATGTACGGGTTGAACATCCGGGCCAGGTCGTCCAGCGCCTTGTCGCTCCGGGTCTGGAGTGACCAGCCCCGGATTGCCTGACGAATCGCTTTCAGAGCCTTCGGGCTGGCTGCCGGAAGAAACGACGTTCCGTACAGTTCACCCCGCCACTTCGCTCGCCGCGGCCGAAAGCTATAGCCGAGAAAGTCGAACTGGTGGATCGAGTATTCGCCCTTGCGATTCGTGTCCTTGCAGTAGACTACCTTCGTCTTTTCTGGGTGGAGCACCAATCCACATGCGGCGAACCGCCGATCCAAGACCCGCAGCAATGCCAGGGCCTCGCGTTCACTGCGGCAGTGGCAGATGACGTCATCCGCGTACCGTTCAAACGGCACTGGGAACACCCGCCCTATCCAGACATCGAACACGTAATGAAGGAACAAGTTGGCCAGGATGGGACTTACTACCCCGCCCTGTGGCGTCCCCCGCTCCCTCGGCACAAGCGTACCGTCCTCCAGCATCGCGGGCGCCTTCAACCAACGCTCGATATAGAGCAACACCCACCGGCACTGCGTGTGCTTGCGCACCGCGCGGAGCAGGAGTTCCCTGTCGATGCTGTCGAAGAAACCTTTGATGTCGAGATCGACGATCCAGTCGTAGCGCCAACATCGCTGACGCGCCGTCCGAACGGCATCGATCGCCGAGCGCCCCGGCCGATATCCATAAGAGTCTGCATGAAACAACGGTTCCAGCAGAGGCTCCAGGTATCGTCGAACAACCTCTTGCGCAATGCGGTCTGCCACCGTCGGTATGCCCAACGGCCGCGTTCCGCCATTCGCCTTGGGGATGTCCACCCGGCGCACCGGTGGAGGCAGATAGCTGCCCGACGACAGCCGATTCCAGAGCTTATATAAGTTCCCGGTAAGTTGGGACTCAAAATCCTGGATCGACTGCCCATCTACTCCAGACGCCCCCTGGTTGGCCTTCACACTCTTGAAAGCCTCCCAGACTTCCCGCTTCGGAATGTCAAACGGCTTTGCCTTGTTCAAGCGGCTCCTCCCATTACTGGTTGGCCACCCGCCAAGACTGAACACCACAGCCCCTTCGGTCCAGCGCCATTACAGCGCCTTCGTTCCTACTACGAGCTGTTCTGCCCCTGTGCCCCGCATCGGTACTCATCGCCTCGCGGGGATCACCCGCTCGACTCGCTCCCTTTGCATCGGGACGACAGGTTCCCACGTTCCGTGTAAGAGCCTGATCCAGATTCACGCCGCCTTCGAGCCGGATGCTGCAAGAGCCGGTCTTCAGGTCTCCGCCCTTGCTTGTCCCGGAGCGACCACCATCCCCGGTTTCAACATCGTCTGTACAATTTCGGCAGTTCACCGACGGTTCGCTTTCGCTCGTCTCTCTGGACCTTACCTGACGGGATCTTGTCCCGCCGTTTCCGCGACGCTTACCACCATCGCTCTTAACGACAGCAGCTCGCGGTGGTTTGGAGCCGACTCCTGATCGCAGGCTCCGAGGGGCCATCCCTCATCTCTCGCACAGCTCCACACCTCCATTGCTGTCGGTGTGTTCGTGGCACACGGTGATCGCTGTATTTCGCGATCACCGTGTCGATGACTACCCGGTCGCTCACCAGACCCTTTTCGATAATCCGCGCAGGAGCCGGAGCCGCGGCCACGCCGCTTCCCTCGCAGTGCTTGCAGGCCCGCTTTTCGCGCTTGGTCACCACCACGAAGTACTTGGCGGGCTCCCGATCCAACTGCTCGTTGACGTCGTAGCCAATCACCACCGTGGGTTGGCCGCAAGCCTTGCAGGTGCACTGTTCCGGCGCGCAGGCAATCACGCGGTCCACCCGCGGCAATTCGGCGGGCAGTTCCTGCCGGCCCGGATGCGGACGGGGCTTCCGGTTCGTGGACGCCGGCAGCGGCTCGCGAACGCTTTCCGCCTGGACTTCGACGTTGCTCACTCCCGGCTCGAGTTCCAGCAGATGGAGTTGCGCATCGCTGAGCTTCTCGCTGCCGGGACCGTACTTCTTGATCCGCTCTAATCGCAACTGCTCTTTCAGATCCTGGATCTGCAGATGGGCCAATGCCAATGCCCGCTTCAACGCGACGTTCTCATCGGCTTCGGGGCTGTTGGGAGTGGGTGAAGTGGTGGTCACGGCGAGTAAGTCATAATATAACATGGAGTGCGATTACTTAGAAGCAATTTGTGAATGTAACTTATGCGAGTGTCTGTTCGTCTTGACTTAGTGTCCGGTGCCATCGCCGGCGCCTGGTCTGGGTCAAGTCGATTCCCCCTAACAGTAGCGCCAACTCCTCGTGGCTGAGTACCACCTGGGCCTGCCCGCTCGCGGACTCCGGCCAGCGGAACCGCCCCTTCTCCAAGCGCTTGGCGCAGACCCATAGCCCGCTGCCATCCCAGAACAGGAGTTTCAGGCGATTCTGTTGCGCGTTGGCGAAGAGGAACACGTGCCCGCTCAGCGGATCGCACAGCAGCCGGTCGCGCGCCAGCCCGTAGAGGCCTTCGAAGCCCTTGCGCATGTCCGTGGCCCCCGCCGCCAAATAGATCCGCGTCGCCGGCCCCCAGCCGAACATGCTCAGAGCCGCTCCAGCACGCCCAGCAACAGCGCCAAGGTGTGGGCGTCAAACCCGCACCCAATTTCGATTCGACGGCCGCTTGGCAGTGTCACCGCCAGACCGCTGCTCGCCCGGCTCCTTGGCTCGGCGCCCGATATATCCACCGCCACCCAGCCACTCCCGGCGACCACCTCGCCCTGCGCCTGCCGCTTTCGATAGCGGGCCAGTGTGGCCAAACTCAGCCCCTGTTTCCGGCAGAACTCAACCCGACTCAGCCCGCTGCCTTCGTATTCGGCCACCAACTGCGCGGCCTCCGCGCGACTCCGCCGTCGCTGAACGGCTACCACCTGCGATTGTTCGTCCACCCTTCCAGTCCATCACCAACCGCGCCGCTTGGCCAGATGGGATGCTCTAACGCTTACGGTAAACTCCACGCGGGTGGCCCCGCCTATCAGCCACGGATCGGCATACCGATGCCCTGCGGTAGGATTTTGCCAACTTTCGTGGCACGTTTTGTCATTATCTGTGGCAGACATTGTCAACAATTCTGTCAACCTACAGAAAACAAAGGAGTGGCACATGACCATCCGCAAAATGACCCGCAGCTTCAGATACGCCGGGCTTATACTGCCTGACCCGGCCACGGACCTCGACGTAGAAAGCGTCCGGTCCTTGTATGCTGGCAGCTATCCAGAAATTACCACGGCCGCGCTCACAGGACCGGAAGCAGTGGACGGCACCCTCGTCTACACCTTCACGAAAGCGATTGGCACGAAGGGCTGATCGTCCGGCATCATCCTGGAATCGAAAGAGAGTAGTCCGCGGCTTCGCCGATCCGCGCGCGCAAATCACGATCCCATCGTCGCGCATTACTGCCGTGCATGACACGCGCGATGAAGCCCAGTTGTTGTGCCACATTGCCCCGGTTCTTCCGGATGTCGTCTCTGCAGGTTGTGGCGTACTTGTTCACAAATTCGCGGACATCGCCGGCCTTGGCAAAGACGTAGGTGGCGTGCCCCAGTTGAGGGACTTCGGCGACGATCGCAGCGCGGCAGTCGAAGATGTATTCGTCGCGAAACAAATAGACGTTCTGGCTGCGCTTCTTTAGTTGTTGGTAGAAGTACGGATCGTAGTCGGGTTTCCAACAGAATTGAGCGATGTCGAAATCGGGCGGTATTCCCAGGCGGCGGCAGAGGTCGCTCAGTTCCCTTTGATCCAACGGTTCGCGCTGAAGACGCGTTCGAACCTGCTCTATGGCGTCATGGTATTCGCCAAAGCGTCGATACAAGCGGCGAGCGTCAGCCAGAACCTTCTGGGCGGCGGCCGGCACCGCCACGCACAAGCGACTGGGCAGCGCGGTCTCCCACCTCACCAGATCCCATTCACCGTTCTTGTTCCGGTATTTGCCGGATTCAACAAAGGTTCCCGTGATGCCAATCTTCGTCGGCACCAGGTGCTTCCACTGGTTCCATGTCGGGTCCCACCCAAGCGGAAGAAGCGAGGGATCGATACGTACCTCAGCTTTCCGCCGGCTATCCCGGTAGAGCGCACAACCATCGAAATACTCGATACGGCGTAGCGGAGCGCGAAACTGGCGTTGACGCTGGTCCGGCAGATAAGACAGCAGCCGCCGGACGAAGAAGGTAGTTCCATCCTCCGAAAGTTCGCCGGAGACCACGCACTGGCCGAAGCCGCCGTACGGGAAGACCGCTGGAGCGTCCGGGTTTTGCAACAGCGCATCGTAACAGGAGCGGAGGTCGGGATGGGCCAAGAGATTGAAAGCCCGCTCTGCACTCCGGATCTCCGGCTTGGCAGCGGAATCGGATTCATGCTCCAGGCGACAGATTCTGAACGAGAGCCGCAGATCGGCGGGCGTCGCTGTTGGCCGCGTCCGCAAGACTTCATAAAGGGTCGGCGGTCTCTTCCCGGGTGGCGTCTGGGCGAAAAAGTAGAAGTAGTCTCGCACAGAGCTGTTCGGTAGATGGAGCGCGCGAATGCCAAGGGCGCTTTCGAGGACTTCCGCGCGAACGAAGTACTCATCGCGTTTGTCGGTTTTCGGTTGCGCCACATAGCCTATCCGGCCGAAATAGAGTTGCCGCGCTTTCCGGTGCAGGCTATTCTGGGTGGCCAGGTACTCATAGATTGGCGAACTGAACGCCGCGACGCGTAGGTCATCGCCAGGGCGCAAATAGCTGGCGGGTACCCGCGGTACCAAGACGTTTTCACCGTCAGTCGCGCATCGGACTGACGGACCGTCCAGCCGGAGACTGCGAATGCGCAACACCGGCCCGGCTTGGCGAGGGCGGATTGCAGCCTTGACGTCTACTTCGGGCACAGACGAGCCTCAATTGATCAGCGTATTCCCGGCGACCAGAATGGACCCTTCCGTCAGCGCTTCCCTCAAGGCTTCGCCGTCGGCAATTGCGAGGTCCAGTTCGGGATCGGGAACGTAATCAATTTCCGGTTCCACGGGCGCATCCCATCCAAGCACCTCGGTCAGGGTCACCGGTGCTTCCGCGAAGGCTTCGCCGTCTTCGAGTGCGGCGGCGAGTTCGGCACCCTCGTCCGCCAGTGAACTAGCCGGACCGGCGCCGCAACCGGGACAGACCACCTGAGATTCATTGTCCGGATCAAATCTGAATCCGCATTCGGGGCACGACATGTCGGGCAAACTCCTCCTCGTCGCCTGCTTCAAATCTAAATGCAGATTGAGGATGCGCCAAAAAAGGGGTCATCCGCTCTGAATGCTGAACTCGACCCGTTTCGGCGGGACGTCTTGCAAGTATTTGAATCGAACCGGTTACCGAACAATCAGGAGAAAACCATGGAAAGTCGGAGTGTATCCAAGTGCCGGAACGTAAGGCAGGAACTGGGGCCGGATCAATTGGTGATGAAGCACCTGCCACTTGTAAAAGCGATCGCCGCGGGAATCCGAAGGAACCTTCCGGCGCATGTGGACCTGGACGACCTCGTCCAGGCCGGTGCTCTGGGTCTCCTTGACGCAACCCGTAAGTACGACACCGGGAAGAAGGTCCTGTTCGAGACTTACGCGAAATACCGAATCCGAGGGGCCATACTGGACAGCTTACGCAATGCGGACTGGGCCTCGCGCGGTCTCCGGAAGCGCCAGAAAGAAATTGAAGCGGTCACGCGAGCGCTTGCGGCGGAGCTTGGGCGGACCCCAACTGAAGTTGAGGTTGCGGCAAGGCTGGGGATCGATCTCAAGCGAGCACGAAAGGTGCTGACCGACGTGAACGCTTTGGGCTGCCAGCGCCAAAGGGGTGCGACAGGGGTAACCATTCGCAGTGAGGCAGTGGCAGATCCGCGCCGCCAGCCAGACCGATTGAGCGCAAGCTCCCGCCTCCAGGAACTACTGGTTAGCGCGATGACCGCCTTGCCGCATAGATCACGAAGCATCATTGAGCTCTATTACCGCCAGGAACTGACCATGCGCGAAATCGGGAATCGCTTTGGGATCAACGAAAGCCGCGTTTCACAGATTCACAAGCGATCTCTTGAATTGATCGCGGCTTCGCTGCGCTCGGTTGGCATTGAATCAAGCGCGCCGTTGTGAGTCAGCCGGCCGGCACCCCGAGCCATCGGCTCTATTGAAAAGAACAACAACCCTTAGGCAACGAAAAGGAGCTTTCTTCAATGGCCAGGCTCGCCGCAAAGGCCCGCTGCAATTACTACCCGCTTCCGGACCGGGAAGCCGAATTGATTCGAAGTTGCCTCACATTTCCCGACCAACCCTTCTCTGCACTGGACCCTTGCGCCGGCGAAGGCCGGGCCATGGCGGTGATTACAGGGTCCTCAAAAGCCGTCAGGCATGGGATCGAGCTGGATTCCTACCGCGCAGACGCTGCCGCGAGGGTTCTGGACCATGTCATCCAGGGCGATGCCTTGAGTGCGCACGCGCGCGTGGAATCGTTCGGATTAGCCTACTGCAATCCGCCCTTTGATGCGGAATTCGGGGAGTCGGGCAACCAACGCTATGAAGTGTTGTTCCTCTCCCACTTCGCCCGCTGGCTTGTCCCTGGCGGCGTGCTCATCTACGTCTTGCCGGCACAACAACTGGCGGGGTGTGCCCAGGTTCTTGCCTCACATTTCCGGGACACCGAAGCATTTCGGCTGGAATCCGCCGAGTGTGTTCTGTACGAACAGATTGTTGTCTTCGCCATTGCACGCTCACGGCGAGAGCGGGACCGCGTTCGCGACTCGGAAATCTCGTTCTGGAGGAGCCGTTTGGTGGCCACCGCGCGGCAGTATGAGATGCTGCCGATCTTGTCGGAGAGGCGAGTCGAACTACGGGTTCCACCGACCGGTCCCGCCGAAGTTTCCTACGCTGGCTTGCCTTTCGATACCATCGAGGACCTGTTGCCCACGTCTCCGGCGTACCGGCAGGTTGCGCAGTTACTCGATCCTCAGCCTATTTCCATCACGACACAACCTTTGACTCCTTTGCACAAGGGGCACATTGGCCTCCTTTCCACGGCCGGCCTCTTGAATGGACGATTTGGGTCTGGTGACCGTCTCCACGTCGCTGCCTGGAAGACCAAAAAGCGGGTCATCAGAACCGAGGACAGCGAAGACGAAAAGACCATTATCCGTGAGCGCGAACAGTTCGTCCACGAACTGGCCATCGCGTTTGCGAATGGAGAAACGGCGCTGATCGAATGAAGAATGCTCACGAGCGTTTTGGTTTTGCGGAGTTTGAAAAGAAGCTGAGGGACACGACGACGCGC
>Ga0181517_10002708_pt1 | contig 17661 bp, 14 predicted proteins | sample PEATcosm2014_Bin_31_FD_119748 | JGI IMG/M metagenome (GOLD analysis project Ga0181517, IMG submission 119748) | Peatland microbial communities from MTU Mesocosm Facility, Houghton, MI, USA - PEATcosm2014_Bin01_30_metaG | ecosystem: Environmental > Terrestrial > Soil > Wetlands > Peat | place... | reverse complement strand
TCGCCGCCCCCGAAGTGCATGGCTTTCAGCGGGTCGCCCTCGCTTTTCGTGCACTTCCTTTGGCGATTATATTCACTATTCCAATGCCTGGATTGTCGATTCTGCTTTTTCAGGAGACCTTACTTGACAGCGCCTTTCTTCCGTGCGAATCCGGCGACGATCGAAACTGCAACTGGCTGAGTCAGAAGCGTCAGGCCGAACTTGGGGTCTAGCAGAGGAGGGGCTGAGAGACGCTCCATGAGGAATGTGTCCCACTCGGCCCGTTTTACCAGGCACTCTTCAAACCACGGTGTCGGAGAGGAGCCTTTATCGATGGCGTCCGCTCGGAGTACGGCGACGAGCTTCTCCATCACCGAGTTCGCGTCGCCTACAAGGGGTAGCGAGCCGTTGTAATGCGAGGCGTCCTGGTAATCGGTGTTGATCGCGATTACGGCCCTGGCGGCCTTCCATGCAGTGACCGAGGAGTCCCACTGGCATACGGCTCGCGCACCAATCGTCACGATGAGATCGCCGGCGGCCATAGCCGCGTTGCCCGATATCGATCCTTTCGAGCCGCCGACGGCCATGTTCCGCGGATGCTTACCCGGCAGGATGCCCACTGCCGAGGGACCGTGCACGTAGGCCGCGTCCGTGCGGCGCAGGAATTCATCAAGAAGAGTCGGATCGAGGCGACGGGCGCCGTTGCCCGTCTTCACGACGATTCGTTCGGCGGCGGCGATGAGGCGCGCTGCTGCGAGGTAAGGTTCTTCCGCAGCCGGCGCCGACGGGAAGTAGGAGGGAACGCGTGGAAGCTCCGCGAGGTTGAAATCCCGCATGACCTCGCCTTGTACGTTCATGGGCAGAAGGAAGTAGAAAGGCTGCGGCCTTATCGGCCCGAACACGGTCTTGATACCCCGTTTCAGGGCCGCCGGCAAAGCCCATCCAGTATGGAGGGCGTAGGCGCTCCCCATGGCCTGAGCAAGCCTCAGGAAGGAAGCTTGATCCGGCCTCGGCACCTGCTGCATATTGTAGCCTTCGTCGTGAGTAGTCTCGTCGCCCAGGATGTAGTACAGGCCCACGGAGTCCGAAGCCGGAACGAGAGAGGCGCTCAGAGCTTGGAGGGCCCCAGGTCCGATGGAGGTGAAGACCGCCGCCGTCTCGCCGTACTGCCATTTCAGGGCGGTAGCCGCGTGCGAGGCCTCAATCTCGCTGCGCACATTGAATACTGCAACGGCACCTGCTTCCGCGTAGGCTCGCAAGGCCTCGCCCAGTTCCGTGGTGCCATGCCCGAATACGCCTATATACTTGTGCACGCCTTGTCGGAGAAGTCCGATGATCAGGGCTTCGCTCGGCGTCACATCGACTTTTTGCGCAAGCGCACCTGATGTCAACGCTTCGTCGACGCCGCCTGATCCCGCTATGGTCCGCGCTCGTGCGAGCCTCGCCTGGAATGTGTCCGCGGTCGCATTCATCTGTCTAGCCTCGCCTCGATGGCGCGAGTTAGTTCCGCATCGGTTCCGCTGCCGCTCGAGGTCATGCCCGGCATTCCGCGCAGTATCGCAATGTCCTCGATAGAGGAGTGCGTCGCCCCTCCCCTTCCCGAGGGCAGGCCGCCGTACGAACCGTTGAGCTTGACGGGAAGTGCGGTGTGCGCGACCGAGACGCGTATTTGGTCGCAGGCCCGCGTAGAGAGGAATACGGCGAAAGCCGACACCCAAGGGATGAGGCCGCAAGCCGCGAGCCCTGCCGCTACGCCGATCGAGTTGGCCTCTGCTATGCCCATCTCGTAAAAACGATCGGGGAAGGCTGCGCGGAATAGAGAAGTACGCGTCGAGGTGCAGACATCGGGATCCAGTACCACCATCTCAGGATATCTCCCGGCCAATTCGACCAGTGCCCGTCCGAAGGCTTCCCTCGGCGATTCCACGCCGGTTCCGCTCATGCTCCCACCTCTGCCATCGCTCGAACAAATTCCTCGTCGTTCGGCGCTTTGCCGTGCCACTCGTAACGTCCTTCCATGAAGGAAACGCCCTTGCCTTTGACAGTCCGCGCCACTACGGCGACGGGTCCCGTGGCCGCGCGTTCTCTGGCGCCCTCGAGGGCGGGAACGAGAAGAGACAGGTTATGGCCGTCGACGACGACGACATCCCATCCGAAGGCGCGCCACTTATCCTCGAGGGGGTCGAGGCTGACCGCGTCCTGCGTTTTCGAAGCAAGTTGGACGTCATTCGAGTCGACTATCGCGACCAGACCGGGCAACGCCCTCGCGCCGGCGTAGAGGATTGCCTCCCACACTTGTCCTTCTTGAAGCTCGCCGTCTCCGATGAGGACGAATGTGCGGAAGTTCCCGAGCCCAGATCGCGCGTCAGCGGCGAGGGCCATCCCGATCCCGCATGAAAGGCCCTGGCCAAGAGAGCCGGTGGACATGTCGACGCCCGGTGTCTTGTGCATATCCGGATGAGCCTGCAACAAGGTCCCGAGCTCGTCGAAGGTATCGAGTAGACTCAGTGGGAAGTAGCCACGTAGGGCGAGTGTCGAGTAATAGCCCGGAGAAGCATGTCCTTTCGAGAGAATGAAGCGGTCTCGATCGGCCTTTCCCGGGCGGATCGCCTCTATATTGCGCATGACGCGAAAGTAGAGCGCGACGAGTATCTCGACCTCCGATAAAGACCCGCCTGTATGCCCCATTCCCGCGCGATGCGTCGTTTGAAGGATGAGGCGACGAACCTCTTTTGCCTTGTTTTCGAGCATTTCTATAGGAAGCTTTTCTTCTGACATGGGTTTTCTTGCTTATTGTACAATATGGTTGCGTATATGTCCACAAATCCTAGTCATATCCTTGATCTTCATGCGTCGCTGTTTTATCATCGGTTCATGCCTAAACAAGAAGGCGTGATGATCCAGTCCGTAGAGCGCGCATTGAGCCTTCTCGGACGTATAGCCGACCACCCCGAAGAGAAATACAGTCTCACTGAATTGACGGAATTTCTTGGCATAGACAAAAGCTCGGTATTCAGGTTGCTTTCCACTCTCATAAAGCACAACCTTGTGCGGCAGGAGGAAGGTAAAAAGGGCTATCAGCTCGGTTTTGGTATTTATTCGCTCGCTGCCGCCCTCCGCGATCAGCTTAAGCTGACAGAGTTGGCCTCGCCGGTCCTGAAGCGCCTGGCATATTCGACTGAGGAGAATGCGCACCTGGCAGTGCGCTCGGGCACCAGGGCTGTTTTCATCGACCGCGAACGGGCGACCAAAACCATCGCCGCAAATACGAACATCGGTGATTCGGAGGATCTGCATTGCACGGCGGTTGGCAAGTGCTTGGCATGCGAATTCTCGCGCACCGAGCTCGAGCAGCTCTTCGACGGTACGACATTGACCCGATATACCGATCGCACGATATGCGACCTCGCCCTTCTTGCCGAGGAGCTGGCAGTCGTGCGTGAGCGCGGTTACGCGCTCGACCGTGAAGAAAATGAGAGCAACGTAGTCTGCCTAGCCGCACCCGTCTATAACTTTGAGCGTATCGTCGAGGCGTCGATCGGGATATCGGGCCCCCGCGACCGCATCGAGGGCCAACTCGAGGCGTTTGCCACCGAGGTGCTGGCTTCCGGGCGCCGGCTCTCCGCCCTTATGGGCGGGGCTAAAGTAAAGCCCTCGGTGACAATTCCATCGTCTTGATTCGGAGGAGGGACTCATACAATAAGCTTCCTTGCCGAGCGAACGATACCTCGCTGCGAGGTCGGTTATTTCCTGATGGGGGTGTTGAGCGAGGCCATCTTCAAGCCTCTGCTTGGTGCGATTATTGTGGCGATTGTTTGCCTCGACCTGGTTCGCCGCGCGGCGAAGGTTGAACTCCGCGCGGAAAGCCATTTGCTGGAGGCCGTCATGGGAATCATCGCTGGCGCGTCGACTATGATCGGGAATGCCGCCGGTCCCGTAATGACCATCTACCTCCTTTCGATGAAGTTGCCGAAGGAGGATTTCGTCGGTACCGGCGCCTGGTTCTACTTCATCATCAACCTTTTCAAGCTTCCCTTCAGCATAGCCTTGGGCATCGTAACCTGGACCACGCTCAAGTCGGACTTCGCGCTTTTCCCACTGGTGCTGCTCGGGAGCCTGGTGGGCGTGCTCGCGATGAAGCGGATGTCTCAGAGCTTATTCAATGTCGCCGCCGAGGTCCTGGCGGTCGTAGGCGGCATCCCTATGCTCTTCTGAGCGAGCCTCATAGGGCAGTCGAACATGGCCGCATCCTGGACGAGCACAGAAGCGCCCGCTGCCTATATCGCCTTGACCTTCTGGTATGTTGAGAGCGCTTTCGCTAAGCCGTCGCCGGCGCACTCTTCCAGCAGCCTCGCCGCGGTCGGGAAGATCGACTCAGCGAGGATTCCACGTTCTTCGGGCGAGAAATCCGAGAGGACGTAGCCGGCGATGTCGGGGTGCTCGGGCCGGCCGATCCCGAAACGCAGGCGAGCGTAATCGCGTGTTCCCAGGCGCGCCTCTAAGGAGCGCAGGCCGTTGTGGCCGCCTAAGCCCCCGCCCATTTTGAGGCCGACGAATCCGAAAGGCATCTCAAGATCGTCGTGTATTGCGAGGAGCTCGGGAGGCTCGATTTGATAGAATCGCATAAGCTCCGCTGCAGAGTCGCCGGAAAGATTCATGTAAGTCTCGGGCAGGAGGATCCAAGCCCGTCCCGCATCACTTTCGCGTATGGCGAAACGCCCCTTAAATTTCCGCTCCCAACGGAGCTCATTGTAGAAGGGTAGGGATTCGAGGAATTGCCAGGCCACGTTGTGGCGATTCTTCGAATATTCGCGGCCGAAATTGCCGAGGAAGGCGAAGAGCCTGATCAAGTCTCCCCTCCTAGGTGAGGTTTGACCGTCCGCGCGAGTGATAGTACATTTTCGAACAGACGGGCGGTACGGAGGGTAGCATGAAAGTCGATCCCAGGTTCAGCCTATTGGTCGCGGACAGGGATCGGCAGAAGGCTTTGCGCTTCTCCGCCGCGGAGGACTTGGCCATTGGCGAGAGCGCAACGCCGCTTTTCGACGTGGGTTTCGGCGAGCTCTGCGACCTAGCTGAAGTCGGGGCGAGACAGCGGCAGGCCTTCGAATCTGCGGGCGATCGGACGATTTTCTCTAATGGATGGCAGTCCTGGAGCTTCAGCGGCGAGCTCGCAGCGGGCGAGCGAGTGCACCGCGCTCGGATCATCCCCAATATAGCCGTGTATTGCGACGGTCCGGGCCCGATCGAGGCCAGGGGCGAAATACTTTCCCGCTTCCTTACCTATATACGTGCCGGCGAAGCTAGGCTTGTGCTCTTTTCGGCGGGCATGCCGGAACGGGTGACGCCGCCCGTCTCCTTCAGGGTGGACCGATCCAACTTCGGAATCGGGGCCGAGATCAGCGCGAAGGGCGGGCAATTCGCGAAGGGCGACATCGTCGCTGAGATACGTCTTTTTTATCGAGAAGGCTACTTCGCGACTAAGGACGCTCTCCGCGACGTCTTCCGCGGATTTGGCCATTTCGAGCGATTGGCCTTCCTGGGCTCGGGGACCCCGGTCGTGCCCGGGGGCTATGAATCTTGGTACAACCATTATACGGGCATAGACGACTCGATAATCGGGGGGGACCTCGCGGCGATCGGCGCCAACGACAATTTGATCAACGCCTATTATCTCCGTAGAGGCAAGCCGACGGTATTCCAGATCGACGATGGCTGGGAAAAAGCCGTCGGCCAGTGGGAGCCCGACGAAGTGAAGTTCCCCCGCGGGATGAAGGTCCTAGCGGAGGAGATCGAGGCGAAGGGCCTGATACCCGGGATCTGGGTCGCGCCTCTTATCGTGACGAAAGGCTGTGAGGTTTTCAAAAAACGGCCGGAATTGCTGCTTCGCGATGACAGGGGAAATCCCGTACCGGCAGGTTATAATTCAGGCTGGAACGGAGTGTTCTACTGCCTCGACATATCGCTGCGCGAGGTTGAGGAATACCTCGATGGAGTTCTCGAGCGACTCGTCGTCGAATGGGGTTACCGTTACTTAAAGCTTGACTTCCTCTATGCCGGGTTTATCGAAGGATCTCGGGCAAGGCCCGTAAAGCCGGCTGGGGGCGGTGCGGCCTACGAGCACTACAACCGCCTGATGCGGCGCCTAACGTCTCGGACGCGCGGCACAAGGGGTCGGGAAGTGGCATATCTGGGCTGCGGGGCTCCTTTGGAGCCCTCATTCCGCCACTTCCCCCTTATGCGGATCGGCGCCGACACCAAGGAAGTGTGGGAGGATCCATTCCTGAAGCGAGTCGTAAGACATCAGGGTCGGCCAGCGGCCTATACCAATCTCTCGAATACGATTGGCAGGTCTCTTCTCGACGGCACAGTGTTCGTCAGCGATCCCGACGTGGTCTTCTGCAGGACGACGAGAATGGAGCTGACGGATACCGAAAAGGAGCTAGTGGCCCTCGCCGATTTCATGCTCGCCTCTCAGATCATGTTCTCGGACGATACGCGCGAATTCGGTGAAAAAGAGGAACTCGCGTTTACGGCGCGCGTCGTCGGGCTCTACGACAGGCTCGCGGGCCGCGAGTACGGCGCCGAGCGCATCGGGAGAGACATGTTCCGGATCTTCAGCCGAGACGGGAAAGTCATGGGCCTGGTAAACCTGTCGGACCGGGCTCGGATCCAGCCCTCGTCGCGATGGAACCTCGAGAAAGCAATCGTCGCCCATGCGCGGCGGGGCGACGACACTCTAGCCTTTGCCCCGAGGAGTCTATCGCTTTTCGAAGGATGAGGAAATCAATGGATAAAACCGTTTTCGTAATCGGCCACAGAAATCCCGATACGGATTCCGTCGTGGCGGCCGTCGCCTACGCCGCGCTCAAGCGGGCGACAGGGATGCCGGAAGCTCGCGCCGCACGCGCCGGAGCGGTGAATCCGCAGACCGAGTACATTTTTGACCGCTTCGGCCTCGAGCTGCCGGAATTCATCTCCGACCTCGTCCCGAAGGCGGAGTACTTCCTTTCGGGCCCGGCGAGAACCGTACGCTCGGACACGCCGTTATGGTCGGCCTTGGCCCTCCTCGGCGAGGGCGCGGGAGAAGCCCTGCCCATCGTCGACGACGATGGGCGGTATCGCGCGCTTCTCCACTACGGGTCCTTCGCCCAGAACATCATCGCCAAGATCAATCCCCGCAAGAAGGCGGTCATATTGACGAGCGTCCGCCATCTCATGGAGACGATCAAGGCCCAGGCCATCGTCTCCTTCGACGAAGGAGACGTATTCAAGGCCAATATGATCGTCGCTGCCAATCAAACGGAATCGGTGCGAGCCGTGCTCGAGGCCGAAAGCGCCGCAAACAAGGTCCTGCTCGTAGGCGACCGCGACGACGTGCACAGGCTGGCCATGGAGTCGGGGGTCCGGGTCCTCATCGTCACCAACGGATTCGTCGTCAGCAAGGAGCTGCGAGCCCTCGCCGAGAGCAAGCGCATTACCGTCCTCGTCTCGCCCTACGATACATCGAGCACGTCCCTGCTCGTCCTCTATTCGACTCCGGTTCATGCCATGGCCGACTCCGAGACCAAGCCGATCCATAAAGGAGTGCGAACGAGGGATGCAAGGAAGACCCTCGCTGCCTCTCCCAGCAGGTCGGCGGCGGTGGTCGACGACGAGGAGCGGGTAATCGGGCTGTTGCGCGAAGGCGATCTCCTGAGGGAACCCAGCGTTGAGGTAATCATGGTCGACCACAACGAGTTCGGCCAGGCCGTCGAGGGCATCGAAAATTACCGCATACTAGAGGTCATCGACCATCACCGCCTGGGCTCCTTCTCGACGAGGTACCCCATTACCTTCATCAATCGCGTCGTCGGCTCGACGAGCACGATGATCGCCGGTATGTACCGCGACCAGCGCGTACCGATTCCCAAGGAGATAGCCGCGATACTGCTCTGCGGCATCCTCTCGGATACCCTAATCCTCAGGTCGGCGACGACGACCGAGGTAGATCGCGACGAGGCGGAGTACCTCGCCAACATCGCCGACCTCGAGGTAGCCGAGGTCGGCGAGGCGATAATGCAATCCGCCTCCAGGGCGGCGAGCAGGCCGGCGGAAGAGATAGTACGCCTCGACCTCAAGGAATACGAGACGCAGAAAATCAAACTCAGTGTAAGCCAAATCGAAGTATCGGACACGGTTCTCGTGATGGAAAAACGCGGTGAGATCCTGACGGCGCTGACGAATATTCGTAGCGAGAAGGGCTATTACCTTTCGGCCTTGATGGTGACGGATGTGACCGAGCTGGTGAGCCTCCTATTCGTCGTCGCGGACAAGGATTTTCTTTCCCTCGTGAGCTACCCCTCTAACGGAGACGGCGTCTACATCCTTCGGGACATGCTGTCGCGAAAGAAACAACTCATGCCCGCTATCCTGGAACTAGTCGAGAAGGCGCTAGGCTAGCGTCGGAAGGGCAAGGAAGCCGATATCTCTACGATCATCCCACGGTATTCGGCATGCGCGCGACCACTTTCCTCGAATTTGCGACTCGTAATGCTGCGATCTTCCGCGGAGTGCAGGCTATACCGAAGGCTTGAGTTTCAGGATGCGACCATCCCGTGGCACTTCTTGTACTTCTTGCCCGAGCCGCAGGGGCAGGGATCGTTACGGCCTATCTTGGGGCCCTCGCGCACGACGGTCTCGGGAATGACTTCGCCGTCGGCGAAAAGCCAGGCACCGTCACGCCTTACGAAGGCGGCTTTCTCGTGGTGCTCCTCTCGTAGTCCGCCCTGGACATATGTCGCCTTGAACTCGACCATGCCTTCATCGTCCGAGGGGCCTCCGTTTTCGGTCCTCAGAATCTTGAGACCGAGCCAGGTGGATCTTTCGCTCCAGTGCCTGGTCGCTTCTGCGTCGATGCCGTGATCGTCGTCGCGGAGGCAGGTTGCGATGATAAAATCGATCGCCTTGGTGGCGTAGGCCGTATAGCGGCTTCGCATCAGGGCTTCGGCGGTTAAAGGTTTGGCCTTTCCCGAGATGAAGGGGCCGCAGCAGTCGTCGTACGGTTGGCCTGAGCCGCAAGGGCAGTTATCCATGGAATGATCCTCCGGCTCATCTTTGTACACGGAAGACAGGAGATGCGCAATGCCGCAGGTTACTTCCCGGAATGACCGCCCGATTTATCCTCGAGGATCCGCGATACGAAGCGGACTTCGTCTTGCAACCTTCGTACGCTTTCCTCTCGCTCCTCGACGCGCGTCTCGAGAGCGGTCAGCCTGTTCTTTAGAGACTCGATTTCGGTGGAGGGGAAGGCTCCTGCGACCTCCTTGGCTCTCGTCTTGGCCTGTACCATCTTCGTCGCCATGTCGCCGAGAACGCTGACTACGGTAATCGCCACGACTCCCAGCACGATGATCGTCACCAAACCCATTTCAGTCTCCTTGCGGCGCTCGCGGACCAAGCGTCGAATTCCCCGCTCTCCCGGCTCATCGAACTGTCGAAGCGTCGGCAGCCGCCTTGAAGAATCTTTCGCGCAATGCATCTTCACCGGGCTTGGAGCCCGTCGGTACGACTCCGCCGGCAGAATGCGCATGACCGCCTCCGTTGCCGATTCCCCCCAAGGCGGCGCGCACCAGGCCGAAAGCCGAGACCGCCGCGCTCTTCGAGCGGACCGAGATGTGTATACCGCCCTCATCCTCCTGGGCGACCACGGCGGCCGAGAGCTCCTCGGCCCTTAAAGCGAACTCCGCGAGCACCGCAAGTGCCTCCTGCCCGCAGGGGCCGCGAATGAAGGCGAATAGGATGCCGTCGCGGACAACGGCCTTCCCGAGAGCCGAGACTATGAGGCCCAACTCCCGCAGGTCGAGCACAGTCCGGACGATCCGGCTCGCAAGCTCCCAGTCGCCGCCCTGGTAGAGCGCAGTGTAGGCGGCGAAATCGGCGTCGGAGCAGCTGCGACTCAGAAAATCAGTGTCCGATTGGATACCCGCGAGGAGGGCGGTGGCAATGCCTCGCGGAGGCTCCCAACCCGCCTCTTCCCAATAGCCTCGGATCATCGTCGAGCAAGAGGCAAGCTCGGGACGAAGGTCGAGGAAGGGAGCGATAACCTCTGCCGACTTGCAATGATGGTCTATGACGGCGATGAGCTGCCCCGCCGCGAGACTGACGTTGCCGTTCGCCGGCGAACCGTCCACGATGATGACTTGAGCATTCTGTCCACTTCCGCTTGCCGGCGCGAGGTCGATGCCGAGCTCAAATATGAGGCTTCGAAGGCTGCGGCTTGTGAGCTCCCCTCTGTAACAGCAGGCTGCGGAGAAACCCCTTCGACGGAGCAGGGAAGCTAGGCCCCAGGCCGAGGCTACTGCGTCTATATCAGGGTAATCGTGGGTCTGCACGGCTACCGGGCGTTGCGCCTCGAGGAGAGAGGCCAACTCCGGAAAGCGCTCAGCCATTAGATCCTGCGCCCAGGCGTTTGCGCTCGGCCAGGAGCAGGCGATATTCGAGCGTACCCTCCCGTTTCATCTCCTCTCCGAGTGCGAGGTACTTGGAGGCCAGGTCGATCTTCCCCCTGCATATCCAATACTCGGATAGGTAAAAAAGCATCGCCGATTTGAGATCGAGCCTTTTCTCCGCTTGGATGTCGAGCTCGAGATCGGACGTGGCGTCGTTCTGGTCTTGCATCAGGCGTAACATGGCCCAGTAGATGCCGTTCTTCTCGCGGTCGATCCCGGGAGCGAGGGATCCGGCGTATGCGGACGCGTCTTTGGGCTTTCCGGAGCGCCATAGTGCGAGACCGGAGGCTATCGCGTACTCGTAGCGGTTAGGCGAAGAGGAATAGGCTCGCTGGAAATCGGCGGCGGACTCAGTCCAGAGTCCGAGACGGAACGCCGCTGCCCCCGCGGACTCGAAGGCATACCAGTAACCGGGATTGAGCTCGATCACCTTGCGGTAATCGTCGAGGGCCGCGGCGTCCTTGCCTGACTCCTCCAGGATTCCGCCGCGATACGCGTAGGATAAAAAGTATCCGGGGTCGAGAGCGATGGCCTTGTCGAAGTCGACCTGCGCCCCGGCCATGTCGCGCTTGTCGAGACGATAGCGGCCGCGGTCGAGATAGAGCCAGGATTCGCCCGGAGCCAATGAAACCGCCTTATCGAGGTCTTCCTCGGCTTCCTTGTACTTCCCTTGTTGGTATCTCGCGCGGCTTCGGTCGGAGTATGCGAGCGGAGAGGCCGGCTCGAGCGCTATGGCCGCGGAAAGCCTGGCCTCCGATTCCGGATACTTGGCCTCGCGGTATAGCGTCCTGCCTAGCCCGAGCGACGCATCGACGCTATTCGGATCAACCGCAAGGGCGCGTCTGAAGTAGTCCTCAGCCTTCGGCCAGGATTTTGCGTCCAAGTAATATTCACCCCAAGAGTCGAGAACCGCTGCATCGGCCGGCGCAGCAGCCAAGGCTCGATCGAGGTAGGAGCGTCGAGCTTTGTCGTCGCCGCCGAATCGAGCGAGTTCCGCGCCCATCGCAAGCGCGCGCGGGTTTGCAGGATCGGCGGCGAGGATACCATCGACTTCCGTCCTTGCCGCGTCGAGTTTGCCCGCGGACACGAGCGCGGCGGCATGGGCAAGCCTGAGATCGGTATCGGCCGGAGAGGAGGCGGCGAGTTCGCCGAGCTTGTCGGCCGCAGCAGAGGCGTCACCTTTGTCCAGGAGCGTGGCGGCCGATTCGACCGTTTGGACGCGTTTCTGTTCAGGACTAGACGCATTGGCAGGAGGCTGCTTTGCGGAAGCCGTCGCCGGCGCGGCTCTGGGCGCTCCGGCGCATGCAGCCAGGAGCGACAGGGCGAAGACGGCGGCAATCGCGCCCGTTATGCCCAAAACTCGTTGAAGGATTCTCGAGAAGTTCGTTTCAGACTCATGATCCATACTTTTCCACTCCCCAATTCGGCTCCCACGATGGGGCGCTCGATGCTAACCCCGGTCACCTCATTATACAAGGTTGCACAAGGCACTGTTACCGGCTATAGTCGATATCCGCAATGAAAAGCGGAGCCTTCCGGCGGGCCCTCGGCCTTACACTCCTCTATATCGGCTTGTTCGTCCTCGCCGTCGTCGTGCAATTTTCCAAAGGGCCGGGCCTTTCCGAGAAGTTCGGCTCTCTTACCGTCAGCGCTTCATATCCAAAGGCGGCAGCCCACGCCAATGCCGGCACGACCCCCGAATCACTTCGCCTTTCCTACTCGGGAATCTCTTTTCTGATTTCACCGAAATCCGTCGCGGAAACCGTCGGCGCAGATGGCGTCGCGACACCTCTCTCTCTGACCTCGATAGAAAAGCTTCCGAACGGGATACTCATCAATTTCTCGTCCGGAGTGACGCTTAAGGCGGCGATCGACATTGGGCCACCCGAGCATTTCGGGCTCGCCGCGACCGCACCCGACGGCGTCACGGCGGTGCGTCTTAGACTTTCCCCGTATCGATCCGCCCGGTTCTCGGAAAAGGACGGCAAACGGAGCCTCGATTCGGCCGGAGCATCCTACGAGATCAGCCTCGGGGCAGGCAGCCTTGATGCCGGCGGCGGCTTTGTTTCGCTACGTCCCGGCGACTCCGGCTTCGTCCTCGCTAAGATCCCGCCGGCGGCGCCTGCTCGGCCGAAGACGGCGTCTCCCGAGAAGCTCGTGGCCCAGGCACCCAAGGACCCCGAGGCCTTCAAGGCCGAGATAGCCGCGTGGCGGGACAAGGTCTGGTCAGGCTTTTCAACGACGCGATTCGACGCGGACAAATTAACATGGAAAGGGGCCGACGGTCTCCCCGCGTTCTCCGATAAGACGCTGACCGCATATCTCGCGGAGTCTCTCGCGCGAGGAGTCTTCGCCGATTCGCTGGCGCGCGTTCGGGGGGCGAAGGAGAAATGGGCCGACCAGCTCAGCTACCTTTCCGCACCGTACATTGGCGGTCTCGTCCCAAAGATGAAGGCCCTCGAGGCGGGCGATCTCGCCGAGACGAAGCACCTCACCCAGCTCCTCGCCGATAAATCGCCGTCGATCCTAGAGGAAGACGGATTCCTTCGTTTCCTCCTCGACAGAGCGCCGCCTTCCCTCGCGCGGGACGCCTTCCGATACCTCTCAGGGATAGATCCCGCCAAGCTGTCGATCAGGCAATCCATCGGCTACTTGGGCGGAGCGCTCGACGCTAAAGCCGTCTTCAACCTCAAGGACGAGGAAGACCCTTTCCGCAATCCCGCGGTGACGGCCGACCTTATCGTCGCGGCGGCCCGTAGGACTTCCTCCGCACTGTACTTGGTCACGGAAGATGACGGCTCCAGCGATGTCCGGACTTCATTGGCAGGGGGATGCTTCCTCGCGGCCTATGGAGCGGCCAGCGCCAAGCCGGAGTATGTCGGCATCGGCCAAGGCCTCGTTGAGGGCGTCCTCGGGCTATCGGACTCCCAAGGCTTCGTACCGGCTCGAGTCTCCGTTCGCGCCGACGCGATCGAGCAGAGAACTGGCGCGATCGCGCCTGAGGAGCTCTACCCCCTCGTCGCGGATAATTCCTATTATCCGCGTGAAGTCTCCTTTTACCGCGACATTGCGCCCGGATTCTGGGCTTGGACCTGCGCCCCTTCGCTCGTCGTCAAGGCTAGCGCCTCGCGCTACGTGTTTACAGCCGTCTTCCCTGCGGGCCGCTCCCACTATCTGACTTTCTATGGTGTCAAGCCTTTCGCGAATATCCAGCTTTATGACATCGATTACAGTCCCGATAACCAATTCGAAAGCTACGATGCCTCAGGATATCTTTATAAGAAGGAGGCGGGGGCGCTATATATAAAAATGAAGCACAAAAAGGATAGCGAGGATATAAAGCTCGCATTTTAGCCTGTCTTGAATATGCTCGAGCCGGCCAAGTATTGACTGGCTAAAAGGCTTTCAGTAGAGTGCTCCATGCGCATCGAGACCTGCTACCGCCGTCCAGGACTCGACGGCAGAGGCACCGCGCCGGCCGAGAAGCTCGCGCGTGCATTGGGCGAGAGTTCCTCGGTTCGGGTCGCTGACGTGGTCCTCCTCGATTTTCCCCTGCCCAAGGCAACCGCGGAAGAGCTCTTCTCCGACCCGGTGACGCAGTTCGTCGCCGAGATTCCGCTGCCGGGACTTCCATCATTCTCGGGTTGGGACTGGTTGGTCGAGATAGCCTATCGGCCGGGCGTCACCGATGCGCTCGCCCTTACGGCGCGCGAGGCCATCCTGATCGCCGACGGAGCTCCGATCGGTCGGCCCTGGCTCGTGCAGACTGCCAGGCTCTATATAGTGAAGGCTAGGCAATCGTCCGCCGATATCGTGCGCCGCGCCTTCTCAAGTCTTTGGAACCCTCTCGTGCAGTCGGCCATTTTCCTTTCCAATGCTGATTGGGAGAGCGGGGCGCGACTGCCGGACCTGTATCCGGCCGTTTCACTCGCCGACGATCCTGATCCCGAGCTCTTCGAATTGGGCGCTCTGGACGACGAGGGCCTCGAGGCTCTTTCCTCAAGCCGTCTTCTCGCCTTGAGTCTCGCCGAGATGCGAGCCGTGAAGGCCTACTTCGAGTCTCCTGCGACCCGCGCCGACCGCGCGGCCGCCGGCCTGCCTGCCGCTGCGACCGACGTCGAGATAGAGATGATCGCCCAGACCTGGAGCGAGCATTGCAAGCATAAGATCTTCAACGCCGAAATTGAATATTCCGAAGCGGGATCGCCGACTCGCGAAATCGCCTCTCTCTTCAAGACCTATATCCGCTCGACCACGGAGGAACTCGCGCCCTCGCGGCCCGATCTCCTCTCGGTGTTCACGGATAACGCCGGCGTCTTCAAGTTCGACGACGACACCGCGGTCTGCATGAAGGCGGAGACGCACAACTCGCCTTCAGCTCTCGATCCATACGGCGGAGCGATTACCGGGATCGTGGGCGTCAATCGCGATATCCTGGGAACCGGCATCGGGGCGTCCCCGCTTTTCAATACGGACGTGCTTTGCTTCGGACCGCCATCCATTCCGGACGAGGAGGTTCCTGAGGGCCTCATCGTCCCGCGGGAACTGCTTGCCGGGGTGCACCGGGGCATCGTAGACGGAGGCAACCAGTCGGGTATTCCGGTCGTAGCCGGCGCTTTCGCGTTCGACGAAAGCTATATGGGGAAGCCCCTCGTATTCTGCGGCACGGGCGGCATCATGCCGCTGGAGATCCGCGGGGCGCCTTCCTGGGAGAAGGCCGCGAGGCCAGGCATGCTCGCCGTCATGGTCGGAGGGAGGATAGGCAAGGACGGCATCCATGGCGCCACCTTCTCGAGCCTGGCCTTGGACGAAGCCAGTCCCTCCTCCGCCGTCCAGATCGGCGATCCGATTACGCAGAAGCGCATGAGCGACTTCCTTCTCGAGGCGCGGAGCGAGGGACTCTACGCAGGCATCACCGACAATGGAGCCGGCGGGCTGTCGTCGAGCCTTTGCGAGATGGCCGAGTCTTCGGGCGGCGTGAGGATCGACCTCGACAGATGCCCCCTGAAGTATCCGGGGCTCTCGCCCTGGGAGATCCTCGTATCGGAAAGCCAGGAAAGAATGAGCCTAGCCGTCAGGGCAGAGTGTCTGTCGGAGCTCCTGGGCCTCGCCGCGAGGCGGGGAGTAGAAGCGAGCGTCGTCGGCGAATTCACGGCTTCGGGCCGCATCGAAGCGATCTTTCGCGGAAGGATAGTTTGTCTCGTCGACATGGAATTCCTCCACCGGGGGCTTCCGACCATGCGCCTTTCTGCTCGCTGGGTTCCGCCTTTCGTCACATCTTCCCGGCTCGAGGACCGCGCGGACTGGACGTCCGCCCTTCTCTCCGTCCTTGCCGATCCCGACGTTGCCTCTAAGGAAGCCTTGGTCAGGCAATACGACCACGAGGTGAAGGGGATCTCGATCGAAAAGCCCTTCACGGGCTTGAACCGGGACGCGCCGAGCGATGGAGGCGTGCTCAAGCCATTGTTCGATTCTTGGCGCGGCCTAACCGTTACGCACGGGATATGCCCGCGGCTGTCCCGGCACGACGCGCGGGCGATGGCCCTCGCGGCCGTCGACGAGGCCTATCGCGCCCACATCGCGCTCGGCGGCGATCCCGCTCGAGCCGTCGCCCTGGATAATTTCTGCTGGCCCGATCCCGTGGAATCACCCTCCAATCCCGACGGTGCGCTAAAACTGGCTCAGCTAGTCCGGGCCTGCGAGGCCCTCCGTGAGGCTTGCGTCGAATACGGCCTTCCTCTCGTTTCGGGCAAGGACTCGATGAAGAACGACGCCTTCGCCGGTGGGAAGCGGATCTCGGTAACCCCGACCCTCCTCGTTACCTTGGTCGGCATCATCGACGACGTTCGGAAAGCGAGCTCCACGGATTTCCTGGCAGTGGGCGATCTGGTATACGTAGTCGGCGCGACCGGCAGCCGTCTGGGGGCATCCGTGCTCGAGCGGGCCCTCGATGCGTTCGGCGGGCGCCGACCCTCGCCGGCGCGCCTTCTCGGTCCTTGCCCCGTCGCCTCTCCAGAAGAGCATCTGCCGATATACCGGGCGATCGCTCGAGTCCTCAGTGGCCGGACTCTGCGCTCGTGCCACGACCTTTCGGACGGCGGCTTGGCCGTGGCCCTCGCCGAGTCCTGCCTGGGGGGTCGCGTCGGAGCCGAGCTACGCCTCGACGCGATGCCGAGGCGCGGGGTGCCGGAAGACTCGGGGCGAGAAGGGGCGTATCCTGACGCGTCCGTCCTACTTTTCGCGGAGGATACGGGACGTTTCCTGGTCTCCGTACGTACCGAGGACCGCGAGCGCTTCGAACGCAGCATGGTGGGACTATCTGTCGCGCTTCTAGGCGAGACTGTCGCCGAGCCGAGGATTCGAGCCGAGCTCGGCGGGAAGCGCGTCCTCGACGCCGCACTGGACGAGCTCGACCGAGCGTACAAGACGCCAATAGCGTGAAAGGAATATTGTGGAACCTAAGGCGATAGTCCTTTCAGGCTATGGATTCAACGCGGACGCCGAGCTGGCCGAGGCTTTGAGGCTGGCTGGAGCGAAGCCCGAGAGCTTGCATGTCGCCGACCTCGTGGCGAATCCCGGGCTCCTCTCGCGGGTGCACATTCTCGCCTTCCCCGGAGGATTCTCGTTCGGCGATCATCTCGGCTCGGGCCAGGTAGTCGCTCTTCTCTGTCGGAGGACGCTTAGGCCTTCGCTGGATGACTTCATCGCCGGCGGCGGTCTCGTGATCGGCGTTTGCAACGGCTTTCAGGCGCTCGTGAGGATGGGACTATTACCCAACCGCGACGGTCTCTGGGGCCGCGAAGTCTCCCTCATCAAAAACGAATCCGGCCGTTTCATGGACGGCTGGTTTCCCGTGTCATTCGATGGAGGAAACCGCTGCCTTTGGACCAGGGGCCTCGATGGGCGCCTCCTGCCTGTGCGCCATGGAGAAGGTCGCTTCGTCGCGCGAGACGAGGCGACCCTGGACGCGCTTGAGGGCGAGGGGCTCGTAGCCGTCCGGTATAGTGGCGAAGTTCCCAACGGCTCCGCGAGGGCGATCGCGGGGATTTGCGATCCCAGCGGACGTGTACTTGGGCTCATGCCCCATCCCGAAGCCTTCCTTGTCCGCGAGAACCATCCGCTCAGAAGGCGGGCGTCCCGCGACGATCCGGGCGTCGAACTCTTCGAGAACGGCGTACGCGCCGCCATGGAC
>Ga0181517_10002707_pt1 | contig 17665 bp, 12 predicted proteins | sample PEATcosm2014_Bin_31_FD_119748 | JGI IMG/M metagenome (GOLD analysis project Ga0181517, IMG submission 119748) | Peatland microbial communities from MTU Mesocosm Facility, Houghton, MI, USA - PEATcosm2014_Bin01_30_metaG | ecosystem: Environmental > Terrestrial > Soil > Wetlands > Peat | place... | reverse complement strand
CGCGGCGTCGTCGAACTCCAAGGCATGGCTCCTGGTAGCCAACACGCAATCGATAAGCAGAAGGTCGGCGTCGGCGGCCATGGCGCTGGCGCCCTCGACCCGGTACATCCCCGGGGCCAGGTCCCCTTCGGCTCCTTTGGGGCCCCGCGAGACCGTCCGCTCGTCCGGGGCCCGTGCCAGGTCGAGTGCGACCATGGCGTGAGCGGCCTCGGTGCTGCGCATCATCACTAGGTACGGTGCCAAGCCCTCGCGCAGGCACATGGCGGCGAAGAGGATGGCCAGGTCCATGCAGGTCCCGCTCTCGCCGGGCGCCAGTGTCCACCCCGGGTCCCGCAGCCGTTGGCCCCGACCCAAGTACCACGGTTCCCGGTCGTAACGGGTCTTGCAGTCTCGCAACTGGTTGTAGAGGTGCCGAGCGATCGTCCGGTTGGCGTAGACCAGGTCCGAAGGATCGGCGCGGCGCGCTTCCTCGCCCCACCCAAAGGACAACCCGCGCAGCCCCCGTAGCGAGGGGACCGAGACGAAACAAGCAATGTGGCCATAGCCTGTGCGCGCCGCGTCGCGGACGTCCGGCGGCGGGGACCACACCGGCCAATGGCCGTCGATTAAATCCAAAGAAACCAAAATCCCGGCTTTTCAGTCAGCGGCCAAGCCGCGGCGCGATGGGGCGGACCGTAGCATCCTGGTGCTGTGACCGCAACGCCGCGGGCCTCCCCCCGGTATGATCGACTCGGCGATGACCGATCGGGTGCGTCTGGGAGAGATCTTCACATACAGCGGGTTCAGCGTCGACTCCGAAGCGGGGCGTCTACGGTGCACCTACAGGCTGGGCCCCCTCGACTTCGTCGAGACCGTTCAACTCGGGCCCGGCCTGGCCTGGAGCGCTGGTGCACAGCAGGCGGCGAGGCTCGTGTACCTGCTCGCGGGCGTTTCTTACTACAAGATGGCGGCTCCCCCCGTAGTCGACCTGGCGTGCACGCCCGTCCTGCCTGGCGAGCTCGACTTTCTTCAAAGCTTCTTCGTCAACGGGCTCGGCGAGTTCGCCCTCAAAAACGGGTTGGACCTGAGCGAGGTCGCCTTCGTCGGCGGCGCCGAGATGCCTGATCACCGGGCCGAGCCTCAACATCGCTCAGGCATGCTTGTTCCTTTCGGCGGAGGCCTCGACTCGGTCGTCACGGTGGAGTTGGTGCGGAACAAACTGCCGACGCCCGCCCTCTTCGTCGTCAACCCACCCGGCGACCGGTTCGCGGCGATCGAGCGAGCGGCTGCCGTTACCGGCCTCCCGATATTGCGCGCCGAACGCTCGCTCGACCCTAAGGTGCTGGCTCCCGCCGAAGGCGTCCTGCGAGGCCATGTGCCGGTTACCGGGATCATTTCCGCCGTCGCAGTCCTGGCTGCTCTGCTGGACGGGCGCAGCCAGGTTGTGATGTCGAACGAGCAGTCGGCCTCATCTGGGAACGTCGAGACCGACCATGGGGTAGTAAACCATCAGTGGTCAAAGAGCGCCGAGTTCGAGCGACTTTTCTCCCAGGTCGTCAGCAACGCCGTCGGCCCCGGGTTTGAGTGCTTTTCCCTCCTGCGGCCCTATAGCGAACTGTGGATCGCCCGACGTTTTGCCAGCGCCCGGCCTTACCACGGAGTTTTCCGCAGCTGCAACCGAGCATTCCACCTCGACCCGCGTCAGCGGCTCGACGACTGGTGCGGCATATGCGACAAATGTTGTTTCATCGACCTGGTCCTGGCCCCGTTCCTCTCGGCCCAAGAGCTCGCGGTCGTCTTCTCGGGCCAGGAGCCACTGCGGGACAAGTCCTTGGTTGACCGCTTCCGTACCCTTGTCGGCGTCTCACCAGATGCCAAGCCGTGGGAGTGCGTCGGCGACGTGGAGGAGTGCCAAGCGGCGGCCGTGCTGGCTTTCGAGCGCCCGGACCGAAGGGGCGACCCTGTTCTCACCATGTTGGTCCAGGAGCTGGGAAGCGTCCGCGACAGCGCACGCCGCTCTGCCATTCGTCTTCTGAGCCTCCCCGTGCCCTACCCAGACGCTGATGCCGTCCAGCCCACCGGCTCGCTGGTCTGACCTCGCCGGCGCTCCAGTCGGCATATGGGGCTTCGGCGTCGAGGGCCGCGCCAACCTCCGTAAGCTCCGGTCCCTTGGCACCGAACCACTGGTGGTCGACGACGAGCCGTCCCGCGAAGATGAGGTCCCCGTGCTCGCCACCGCTGATGGCGGTCTCGAGGCGCTCTACGGGTGCCGTTTTGTCTTGAAGTCCCCGGGCATTAGCCGCTACCGTGCGGACGTCGGGGAACTCGAGCGCCGCGGCGTTGCCGTGGTCGGCGGACTGGGTTTGTGGATGGAGGAAATGGGCCCTGGTCGTGTACTGATGGTAACGGGCACCAAGGGTAAGTCAACGACGGTTTCGATCATGGGCCACCTCCTGAAGGGTCTTGGGTATAGGACATTCGTCGGTGGCAATCTCGGCATGGTCCCCTACGACCCCGAAGCGGCTCCCGGGGACTTCGATTGGTGGGTCATCGAGACCTCCAGCTATCAGGTCCTTGACCTTTGGTCGGGACCGCGGATAGTTGCCGTCACTTCTCTCAGCCCAGACCACCTGAATTGGCACGCAGACCGTGTGGACCGGTACTTTGCGGACAAGCTTTCTCTCTGTGAGCTCCCAGGGGTCGCCGTCGCCGTCCTCAATGGGTGCGACGCTGAACTGCGGGAACGGCAACCTCTGCTGCCGCGAGCGAGGTGGGTCGGGCAGGACGAGGCGAGGGGCACCGGGTGGTCCGATGCTCTTGGTCTTCGGGGCGAACACAATCGGATGAACGCGGCCATCGCCCGCGCCTGCTTGTTGGAGGCGGGGGTGCCCGAGGCGGCCGACTCCCAGACGATGGAACGCGCCGCCGGCGAATTCGTCCCCTTGCCGAGCAGGTTGCAGACCATCGGCCGAATTGGCGACGTGGAATTTGTGGACGATAGTTTGTCCACGAACGTGCTGCCAACGATCGCCGCGCTCGACTCGTTCGGAGGTAGGCGCGTCGCCTTGTTGGTGGGTGGGTTCGACCGGGGCATCGACTACGGCCCGCTCGCGGAGTACCTGTGCCGCCGCCCCGCTCCGGTGCACGTGATGACTTTGCCTGACAATGGGTGGCGAATTCGCGCCGCCTTGTGTTCACAATCGTTACCAAGTCCCCTAACCCTGACCCTGGCCCTGACCGAGAGCAAGAGCCTGGAGGACGGGGTGCGGGACGCTTTTGCGTGGGCCCGTCCGGACGGCGTCGTGCTGTTGTCGCCTGCGGCTCCTAGCTTCGGGAGGTTTGCGGACTACCGAGATCGCGCCAACGCCTTTCGTCGAGCGATGAAAGAATGTGCCGCAAACTCATGAACAACCCGGCGAGTGAGCGTCTCCTTCTCGGGGGCACGGCGCCGGAGGTTGTAACCGGGGTCGTTGAACTAGGCACCGCATTGATCGGCCATTCACACCCCTCTTCCGAAGTGCTGGAACGGCGGCTGGCAAGATCCCCCGAATCGCTGGCCGTCATCATGACGCCGCGGGAGGGCGAACTGCGGGTTTTGGCCTACAGTCTCGTGTACCCCCTCACTGCGCAGGCGGTCGAACGGATCGTGGCACTCCAAATTAGGTCTGGGGCCGACCTCGAGCCCGACCACCTCTGCTCGGCCGAAGGGGCAGCGGGTTTTTACTTGGCGATGGTCGCCAATGCCTGCCGCCGTGGCCTGGCGCTGCGGCTGTTTGTGTCCCACCTGTCCTTCCTGGTTGCCAGGTCATGCGCATCCGTGTTGGCGGCTCGTACCGCGACACGAGAGGGCGCTCTTCTCATCCGCAAGAGAGGGTTCCAGAAGCTACCGGATCCCTCGCAGATCTGGTTGCAATTCATACCGGAAGGGTGGGCGGGGACGGCGGTCGCGGGGAAGTTCGAGCTCTTCGATGTCCAGAGAATGATGGAAAAGGTGCGCAGCTTAGCCGTTACGACGGATCCCATTGATCAACGCTCGGCGTGACCGTTGGCCTCAGGGACAGGACCGAAGCGTAGATGGAGGTCGCCGTCGATGATGGCGTAAATGCCACCGGCTCGCAGGATCGGACAATTGCGCAGGTCGGCATAGCGGCTGATCTCGTCGATGTTCTCGACGAAGACCGCTCCTTTCGGCGCCGCCGGCAGCGCTCGCACGTTGATCACGCGGCGGTCGGCATCGGGACGGAACCGCTGGGGTCGAAGCTCTAGGTGGTCGGGTTCCAGGGTGCGGCTATTGGCCCCACGAGCACGCCAGATCCCGGTATGGATGATCTCTTCGAGCTCCCTGAAATTGCCCTCGCTGTAGCGGTGACCGAGCACGAGGGACATGGCGTCCTCGGAAATATGCGTGACGAGACGTTCGGCCCTGGAGGTGCCCGGCTCATGTCTCGGGCTGCGAGGGTTGACCGCGGGGTCCTGGGCCACGAAATCGACCAGCCGCCGGAGCTCGTCCGCGGAGCGCTGGCGAAGGGGCGGAAGGGTCACGCGGCAACGGAACCGCGCCAACAGGTCGTGCTTGAAGCGGCCTGAAGTGACAAGATGGTCAAGGTCACGGTTAGTAGCGGCCAGGACGTGGGTGAAGCTGAAAAAGGCCCGGGCACCCTCGATCTTGACCGCTAAGTCGTTGAAAAACGTCAGCAGGCGGCTCTGGGCCGGGACGGGCATGTCGCCTATCTCGTCGAAAAAGACGGTGCCATAGGCGGCCTGGGTGATGGCACCGACGCGATAGTCGACCTCGTTCCATGTGCCTTGGGCCGCTCCGAACAGCTCGTAGTCGAAGTTGCGGGTGTCCATGGCCGCGGTGTTCACCGGTACAAGGCACCCACGCAATCGTTTGTCCGAGACGGCATCGGTTAGTTGCTCGTGGATGAGCCGGGCCACAAGGCTTTTGCCGGTGCCGCTTTCTCCGAGCAGCAACAGCGGTGGTGGCAGGGGCTGCCACCGGCGTTCATCGGCCGCGCTCAGGACTTCTCGCGCCCAGGGTTTCTTGGCATGACGAACGAGGTCCGAGAGGTTATAGGGGGCCTGAGTGTGCGGCTCACCACTTTTCTCCACTATTTCGACTGGGTCATGGCCGTCCGTGGGGTCCCAGGGGATAGGTGGGCGGGGCCTTACCATCTGTCCGAGCGCGGCACGAAGTTCCCGTAAGAAGCCCGCCATCGCTGGTGAGACAAACGAGAGATAACGCCGCGCCTCGTAACCCTCGGGATCGTCAGGCATGGCCAGGAGGGTGCCGATCCGAAAACCGTGGCCGACGGCGGTGCGCATGGCGACGGTGCCTCGTACGCGCTCCAGGTCGAGCGAGCCCAGGGTGGCGTCCTCAAGGATTTCCTCGACGTTGGGGTTCCGGAGCAACAGTTCCGCCAGCGCCCACGTGCTGAGCACGTCGACCACCACGGTGGTGGGGATATCGAGCTCGGCCGCACGGGCCAGGACGGGCGGGTAGCGCTCACCCGACACCCTCACGAACAGGTATTCAATGTCCGTGTTCAGGTCGGAGTGGGTGTCGATGACCCGGGCCTCCATGCCCGCCATTTCGAGCCGTGCCGCCAGGTCCGGGCACCCGTGATTTCCTACGAGCACAAGCCGCTCCTTCCCGCGAAGCACCCTATGAGGGCTAGGCGGACCAGTCCTTTGCCACGCACGCTAGGCGTAAGGCCAAGTTGTTCCTCGAGCTCCTCCTCGTCGATGAACGGGAACGCCGCCGACCAGCCGTTGAGCAGGTCGAGGTGCGGCAGGATGGCGCGAACGACGGGCACTTGCTTGCGTATCGTATCTGTGCGCCGCCGCCTCTCCTCCGGGTCAGCGAGGCGGTCGGCGGCTACCACCTGGGCCGCGGCGGCGAGGTCGGCGGTCCGGGGCTGGTCCTGCAGGAGCGAGACGAGCCGGCGGGCCTCGGCGACCCGGAGCCCGTCGTGGCGTTTCCACCAGAAGTATTCAAGGGGCACTACGCCCCAGGGGCAGGCGACCAGGGACCGTCGACGGCGGCTGAGGGCGGCTACGTCGCAACCGGCGGCCTCGGCCAGGGCCCGCTCAGTCATCGGCTGGAGCTCGTCGTACGCATCGAGCCGGCTGGACGCCAAGATTGCCGACGGCTGGCGATCAGCCAGAGCCTGGGCGATCGCCGCCAGTTCGGCTTCCGCCTCGCTCGCCGCCACCTCGTCGCCATCGGGGCCACCACCGGGCGAGCTGACAGTGCGGACCTGCATGCCGCGAGCCATGGGCGCCGACCTGGTCGGGCGCCGGACGGCGTGCGCCGTCAGCGGGTCGGGACGTTGGTGCCAGCCCGAGGACTTGGAGAACGTGATAATCGGCCTTGAACGCGCCGAACGCGGGACCAGAGGTTTGTCGTCAACATTGTCGACATAATCGTCATCTGTCAACGCATCGGTGTCGTCCGGGTCGAGTTCCTCAGGGAGCTCGTCCCAGGGGTCCGGTTCGTAGTCGTCGTCTTCGCGGTCCCGGCCATCATCTTGGTTTAGGAGCCCGCTGGCCAGGGCTCGGGCCAGCCGGACGGTCCGGCTCGGCCCTTTCCGGGTCTCAGGGCCGACGGCTTTGACCGTCTCGATGGCGTTGCCCGTGCCGGTCCCGGGCCGGACATTTCGCCTGCCCGGGCTCACATCCGCACCCCCGCAACGGCGCCGAGGTGCCCGATGACTCTCATGCGCAGGCTCGTCTCAGGGCCGGCGGCGTCGACGTCGACATCCGGCTGGTCGGCCAAGAGCAGGTCGAGCCGCCCCCTGCTGGTGGCGTCGACAAAGGCGGTCCCGGCCACCTGGGCCTTCGCCAGCAGGGTGCCATTGCCCCGTCGGCTGAGCTCACCTGGTCGCCGGGTATCATGGGCGCTCACCAAGCGCCGCCAGAGCAGCTCCAAATGGTGCGGGCCCACTTGGGTTTCGAGTGCCTCATCGGCCTGGTGGCGAAGCCTTTCGAACATAGCGGTACGGCCCTGCGGGGTCCTGTCCAGGTCCAGTAGGCCCGACAAGGTGGCGCCATCGGGCTTGCCTCCAAGTTGTCCGGTGGTTATCGGGCCTTGGCCGAAGAGAGCAGCCAAACGGGTAACGTTCCCGCCCACGGCCAGGGTCGTTCCGCCCTGGAATGCCTTCATGGCGTTTTGAGTGCAGCGCTCACCGATGGCAAAGCCGGCTTGAAGGCCAACGCGGTCGCCTACGCCAACAGTGCCACCGCCGGCCGCGGCGACGCACCGGGCGCACACGCCAGGGCCAACCAGCCGGCAGCTCAGGACCGCTCCGAAACCCCGGTGCCGAGAGCCGCAGTCCTCGTCCTCGACCGTGAGGTCGTAGGCGGCCTCGATCAGGGCTTTGGTGAGACCCCCGGCGAGGGCGGTAACTAGTTTCTTGTCGGAGAGCGCCCGCAGGCCGCCCGCCGCGGTGTGAAAGAAGCCGGCGTCGTCCAAACCAGTCAGGAAGCACTCCTCCACCTCAGGAGTTGGCCGCCCATCGAAACCGTCGAGGCTGCCTCGGCGCCACACCAGTTGGGCGATACCTTTCGCCTTACCGGCCACCCCGGCGGCGATGGCTTGGCCCAGGGCCGAGCCGGCGGGGACCGCGCTGGTGACCGCGGCGTCGCCGGCAGGGCCCAAGCCCGGGACGCGCTCGACTTCGACGGCGGAGAACGACCACCCTGTCGCCGCGACCACGCCGGCGTCGAAAAGGGCCGTGAACCGCTCCACCGCAATGCGCCCGTCCGAGGCTTGTTCGGCGCAGCGAGCCAGAAGCGCGAGCTGCTCGACCGGGGTCACCGGGCCCGTCCCGGAGTTGACGGGGTCATCTGCCGCCAGCCCGAGCCGGCAGGCAAGTCGGGCTCGTCCAGCCGGGTCGCTACCTGTCAACCACAGCCCAAGGGCGACGTCGAGGTCGACCTTGGCCACGGGGCGGCCGTTGGCCGGGTGGCGGTAGGACGCCGCGGGACGGAACCGTGCCCACGCCTCCGCGGCCGCTGCCGACGACAGGGGACGGTGCACGGTCAGCTCGTCTCCGTCGAAGTCTCCGGCGAACCGAGCGCAGAGGAACGGGTGGACCCGGAACGCCACCCCCGGCACGGGCCGGGCCCGCAGGGCGACGATATTGGTGGGGAGCAATGTGGGTTGGCGGTTGACAATAACGATGTCGCCCCACTCGTCAGTACCCGGGTGGAGCCCGAGTACGGCCATTACGGCCTCGGGCACACCGATCGTCTCGGGGTCGGCCTCAGGATCGGGCACCATGACCCCCCGGGCCGCGAAGTCGGTGTCCCGGCCCCGCAGGCTGCGTCGCAACAGGCCGCGTTTGCCGTTCAGCCGGCTCGAGATCGTCTCGAGCTCGGGCGGGTCGTCGAGACGGCCGAGCACTCGCTGCACCGCGGCACCAAGCTGGCGGCGGGCACCGAGGTCGTCGGCACCTCGCCCGCGGAGCTTCTCGTTGATAATGACGAGGCGACGGTAGGCAATGTCAAGGCGGTTGTCGTGGAAGGGCCGGTAGGCCGGTGGGAGCAAGGGGACGGTACGCAGGGTGGCCCGGTCGTCGTCGGGGAACCAGGGGTGCGGGACAGGGACGCTCAGATCGATGGCGAAACGAGGAGTTGACCGCTCGTACCCGGCGGCCCGAGCAGTTCGGCTACCACAGTGGGGACAGACCGCTCCGGGCCCGCCGGTATCTCCGCAGGCGCAGCTGGGCTCTCCGGGTTCGACCCCGTGGTGATGGTCGTGCAACGGGTCGCGTTGTGGTGACAGTGCCTCGGCGTACACCTTGGGGTTGGTGATGGCTTGCACTATCTCTGCCGGGATGGGCTCCAGACCGGTCGGCTCGCCGTGGCGGCTGACGATGATATTGCCGGTCTCATCAGCTCCCAGTTGAATGCCCGCCACGAGCAGATGGGCCCTGACGGCGGCCAGGGACCGCACGGCGTGGTCACTGCGCTCCATCGCGTCAGCGACAACGGTGTCGGCGCCGAGAGCCTGCAAGGCCCACATCTCCATCTCGCCCAGCCGTTGCGCTCCGCCGACCAGGCGGCCGGCGACCCAACCTCCGCCCTTGGCGGGCTGCTGAGTACGAGGCGAGAACCGGCCCGCGTTCCGGGCCCGAAGCTTGTGAGCCGCCAGGTGGTCGAGCTTGAGGATGTGCTGCCAACCGACGACGACTCCCCCCTCGTCGCCTACGCTCCGGCCGTCAGGACCGAACAGGGGGAGCCTCCCTCCAGGTGCCTCCGCCTCCGCCAGCGCATGCCGCAGCTCCTGAAGTGACGGGAGGCGCCGCCCGACGACCTGCGTACCTTCTTGGCCCTGGCGGTCACGCAACAGGGTCAGATGGGTCTCGAGCAGTTGGCTTATGTTGAGCCGCCTTATGACCCCCAACGGGTTCAACAGGACCTCGACCGGGCGGCCGTCGGCGAGGCGCGGCATCTGGTCAACGGGAAGAACAGCAGCCACAACGCCCTTGGCACCATGCCGGTTGGTGAGCTTGTCGCCCAGCTGGAGCGGGCGGGGCACCTCCAGCTCCACGGTGACCAGGTCACCGGTGATCTCGAGGCGTTTGAGGACACCCCCGGCGCTAGCCCGCACCACACGTCGCGTCCGGTGGCGGGACACCACGCTGACCAGGTCGGCCCCTAAGGCGACGAGGTCACCTACCTCAGCCATGAGCACCGGCGTCTCCGTGGCAATCAAGTCGAGGGGCTCGACGAAACGGACCACGTGCTGGGAACTGAACATGGCCGCCATCGCTTCGGACACCACGACGGCGTCCTCGTAGTTCCACCCGCGCCACGGGGTGTACGCAACCAGACAATCCCGGCCGGCGGCAAGGTGCGGGCGGCCGTCCTCGACCACCACATCGGGAGCGTGGGCGACCGGGTCTCCCTCGTAGACACGATCGCCATTTCTGACCATCAACCGCCAGTCACTGACGACCGTACTCGGCGATGGTTTGCCGGGCCCCAAGCCGACGATCTCTACGTGGCCCCGATCGGGGCGTATAGAGAGCCAACCTTTGCCGACCTCAGCCACCGTGCCCGTGATGGGAGCGCGGACCACGCCGTGGTCTTCGGCCACGATGTCGGCAACAGGGGTCTCGATGCGAGGTCGCTGGGCGCCGACGATCGGCACGGCCTGGCGCAACATGCGAGCGGCGATCGAGGCACGGGTGGGGTCGTCGTGGTTCACGAACGGTACCAGGCCGGCGGCAATGCTCAGATCGGCGAACGCACCGCCGCGCTCGGAGGTGGCAATGGCTTCAGGTCCGGCGTCGGCTCCCAGGCAGAGCGACCTTACGAACCCGATGTCCTCCGACTCGGGCGTGAGCAGTGGGCACAGCTGGCCGCGTCGCCCGGGATGAAGCCCCCGGAGCCACAGCCGGTGCGGTCCTGGACGGCCGACGCCACCTGGACCGTAGCGGGTCACGATGCGCCGGCTCTCGATCGCGGCCACGGTACAACGGTCGTCGTCGGGAGCGACGATCGCCCCAGTGGTGGACGCTCGGACTGTATGGTCGACCTTCGCCTGCGCCTCGGTCCTCAGCTTGGCCGTGAACCGGGCTATCAACTCGACCGGGTGACCCTCCTGGCGCGTCCGCTTCCGGTCCGCGGCGTCCACCAGTTCGGCCTCGACATCGAGGAACCGCCGAGCTCCCCTAAGTACTCCCTCGGCGACGGTCCGGCGCAGGATGTCACCGTAGAGGCGGAACTGGAGCGATGCTTCCGAGATCTCGTCAACCAGCCCAGAGCTCGGGACGTCCGCTCTGCCGTCGACATTTAGACCTTCAAGACCTTCGATCACAGCCCGCAGACGGCTTGACCAGCTCGCCTCCGCCAGCCGCAAATCGCTGTCGATGAGCTCGAGCGTCGTCGGGCTGAACCGCCGGGCCCACGACCCGCCGTCGGTGGCGAGCGCCCGGAACCGGGACAGGGTGGGAAGGTCGCTGTCGCCCGGGACTTCGCTCGGGCGCGCCCCAGCCAGCAGCTGGTCGACCACGGCCATAGTCAAGACCCGGGGCGGGCGTCGGCCAAACTGGACCACCAGGCCCCGTGGGCTGCGGGCGAGACCCACATCCTGGCCGATGTCGGGTACGAGGACATGGAACGTCAGCGTGGCGGAATGGCGGGTTCGTAGCCCCGGTCTGGGCACAAGCTGGGCCCGGGGCTGCAACGGCCGGCCGAGGAATAACCCCCTGTGAGCACCGACTTGGATCGAGTCGTCCCCCGCGGTCGTCCGCAGTGCACGGTCGTCGCACAGCCACGGCAGATCCAGCTCGAACAAGTCTCCCTCGTCGGGCCCGGCAACGGCAACGCGCACGGGCCGCACCCATCGAGGCTGGGCGGCTTGGCTCTGCCAGTAGCTTTCCCCCGCTATCTCGAGGTCGACGAGGTCGACCGTCCCGAGCGAGGTGGTCGGGACGGGGAACACCCACTCGAGCGCGGCGTGCAACGATTGAGGACCGTCGCCGAGGAGGGCTTCCAGCGAGCGCGCATGGTGGTCATCGGGGATCGACAAGCTCATTGCACATCACTCCTGGCCGTCTCGGTCATCACCGTCTCGGGCTCGACTGTGATGGGATCGCCCTTGATGCTCACCATGCCGGTGATACCGCGTCGACGTGCGTCCAAGAACGCGGGCCCAATATCGACGCAGATGAGATGCTCCCAGGCTCGCGCACCTGAGCCCGGGTCGGAGCGATGGCACCGAAGAGCCTCGATTACCTCCGGGGCGACCTTCAGCACTTCGAGCCCGAAGGTACGACCTTCTCGCTCGACCGAACGGGCGATGAGAGCGTCCAGGTGTTCCTGGCCCAGGTCGTCGAACACCAGCAGTTCGTGGAGACGGCCGACGAGCTCAGGGGCGATGCCATGGGACCGCAGCGCGGCCCGCACGGCGGTGTCCCGGCTAACGGGCTCCAGGTTGCTCGCTTGGGATAGGACGGACCGGATGACCTCTACGGCAAGGTTGGTGGTGAAGACCAGAATGGCGTGACGGGCATCGATGGCCTCGCCGGACGCCGGCGTGATGCGCCCAGCGTCCATAAGGTTCATGAGTGCCAAGAACACGTCGGGGTGTGCTTTTTCGATCTCGTCGATGAGCACTACAGCCCGTCCACCCGTGCGCAAGGCGCGAAGGATCTGCGGGTCTTCACCGAAGCCGACGTAGCCGGGAGGGGCACCGAGCAGCTTGGAAACGGTGTGGCGCTCTTGGAACTCGGCCATGTCGAGGCGAAGGTAGTCGCAGTCGGTACCGGCGGTCTTAGCTATGGCACCGGCAAGCGTTTCGGCCATCAGGGTCTTACCCACCCCGGTCGGGCCTAGGGCGAGGACCGTGAGAGGGCGGCGGGGGGCCACTCGAGCCAGGTGGAGGGCGGCGGCTCGGGCCAGGGCCACGGCGGAGCCGTGCTGGCCTATGACCTCGAGCTCCAGGGCCGCCGCCAGGCGGTCGTCTTCAATGACGATGGCCTCGACGGCCCCGCCCGGCCCGGCACCGCCGGCACTGCCGTTATCACCGGTAGAGACGGCGTGGCCGTTGTAGGCGACGGCAAGGGGACCGGAAAGCCACCGGCGAAGCTCGTCGTAGGTGGCGAAGCTCAGCGTGCCACTGGCAAACCAGGTCGCCACGTCGGGACTGGGACCGGTGTAATGGATACCCCGCTCGACGTGGAGCAGGGCCCGCCCGCTGACCGGGTCGATCTCGATACCCACCCGGCCCACGCCCGGCGACGCCCCCGGTGGCAGTCGTTCGTCGGAGAAGGCCAGGCAGGACCGTTCAGCGCGTTCGCGCAGAGCGGCCAGGCGTTCGGGCGAAGCTTGCAGCAGTTGGCTCATTGCTATTGCCTCCATTTCATAACAGAAGTCTCCAGTCCCAATGGGTGAGTAGGAACCAAGCGGCGGGCGTTCCCGGCTGCCAGCCCGTGCCCGGCAGCGTGAGCACACCGATGATGGCGGGATCGACGGTCCCACCGAGCGTCCCGCCAAGCGACCCGACGACGAAGAGGGGCGAAGCCAAAAGGGCGGCGGCGCCCAGGGCGAGCGCACCGGCGGCCAGGCCCACGGCGAGCGCGGCATGATCAAGCCCGGCCGCCATCCTCGTGGTGGGCCCGGGCGGAGGCGGAGCGGCCAGCATCTGGCAGGCTTCGGCGTCGGTCAGGGTGCGGTGGGAGTCAAATGTCGACGGGCCCGGGCGCGCTCCGGGCACACGAGCGAGCCTCTTCGATGGTGACGCCCTTGTCGGCTGCCCGACGTACGACGGCGCGGGCCAGGCGGTCCAGGGCTTCTGGCTGGGCTTTGGCCGCCGGGCGTGGCGACGGGGCCTGGGCATGAGCAGCGGTCACGGGCCGCGGACCGCTCACCGTCAGCGCGGGCTGAGGGGCCGTCACGGGCGCCGGTTGCGGGCAGGCGAGAGCACGTGCGGGTAGGGCAGAAGTCATGCGAGTAGTCCTTTCCTGTCAAAGCGCTGAGCACAGCGCGGCGATGACGATGATGACGGCGGCGGCGATAAGGGCACCGACCAGGATCCATAGGGCCAAATTGGCAACGGCTATGGCCAGCACGAGAGCCGGGAAGGCCAGCGCCACCAGCGCAGAAACCAGGACGGCACCGAGGGCCAGCTGGACTCGTCGACCAGCCTCGGTGAAGCCGGCTGTCAACAAGCAAATGGTCAGTAGCAGCACCGAAGTGACCAGGTCGCTGGGTACAAAGCTGTGAGCCACCCGCAACAGGCTGGCCACCCAGGGCCAGCCGAAGACAAAGAAGCCCGGGCGCTGAGCACCGGTACCCGGGGCCGGCCACACCAGGACCGTCAGTGTCAGGGCCACCAATGCCGGGGTGGCGACCCAGGCCAGCGCCCGGGCCGAACCGCCGATGGGGACAACGGTCCGTTCCCAAACCGTGCTACGCGCCACTACGCCACTGAGGGGAACACCCTTGGGGACGTAGTCGGGGTGCCGCGAGTTGTCACTGGACATGCTCACCTCCGAACAAGCTGTGACCCTGGTTTTGCAAGTTGCGTCCAGAGGCGCCGACCGCTCAGTTCCCGCCGGCCGTCTCCAGCTCGACCACGGCCGGCGGCGAGAGCCGGGTGTCCGTGAACGTGCCCTGGCACAGGGTGAGGTCGCCGGTGCCTTTGCAGTCCGGGCATGGTTCGAACCCTGTCTCCGGCCCCTCGGGGTCCTGTGGCAGCCAGAGGGTCTCATCGGCGACGATGCGTTCGCCGTCCGCCCCCGCCAAGGCTTTGTCGAACATGGTGACGCCGAGCGTCTCCGCCATGTCGGGATCGAGCCGGGCGACAACCAGGTTGCGGGCGGCGACCCGCTCGAGCAACGAGGAGTACCGGGCTCTGGCCGGGTGCCCGGCATCGCCGTACCCGGCCGTGCCGTGGAGGATGGCGAGAATAACCTCGGCCTTGAGGGCATTGAGCCGCTCCGTGGCCCACAGCGGGGTCCCGTGGGAACTAACCGTGTTGCGGTAGCCGCGTTCCAGGAAGGCGCGGTAGCGGGGCCCCAAGACGCATCGCCCGCACGCCCGGGTCACACCGGGGACGGAGAAGCTGACTTCGGCTCCCCTGCCCTCCCGGTACACCTGGGCGGCCAGCATGGGAACGCCCAGGTGCAGTGCTAGGCGGTTGACTCGGGCCTGGGCCCAGAAGTCGTCGGTGAACCCGCACAACACCGTCGTCACAGGGCCGGGCGTGGCACTGTTCGCCAAGGGCCGGTGCACGAGCCGCCGGACCATGTCATCGCTCAGCGCGTCAAGTGAGACTTGAGCCCCCACCACCCGGGCGTAGGGGTTCACGTCCAGTATGCGGCCGGCTACGGCATCGATCTTCGGCCGGCCGACGTCGGACCGGTAGACCTGCTGCGTGCCCACGTTAGGCAACTCGACGACATCAGGGTCGATCAGGACGAACTCGCCAACCCCGGCCCGAGCCATCGACTCGGCGAAACCGGCCGCCCCGCCGACGCCGACCAACACCAGGCGCGCCCGCGCCGTGAGGGCGAGATCGTAGGCGTCGCGGACGCGGTCGAACCCAGCGTCGCCAACGGTGGGATCACCGGGCTCCGCCGGTACGACCATGACCGGGACATCGTCGATCTGCGCCGTCCCCGTGGTCCTGGTGGCGACGTAGGCGTACAACCCGAAGTTCCCCGAACCCGGGATCGTCTGGACTATGGGCAGGACAAGCCGGTCCATGGCCGGGATAGCGGCCAGGATCCTGTCGGCATAAATGAGGTCGCCGTGGCTCGGCCTCGATGACCCTGTCGGATGGCTGTGCGCAAAACCGAGCAAGTCCACGTCCTGGGGGTTCCACTCTTCTCGCAAGAGCTGGTTGAGGGTCGCTCTGTCGGGGGTGTAGGTGGCGAACGAGCATCGTGCTGACCCATCGAAGGCAAAATGCGTGACTGTGCCGGTCCGGCGACGGCCGCCCAGCATGCCGCCCTGCTCAGCCGACATATCGCCGATCGTCCGAGCTATCTGGTCGTGGACCTGATCGGTCAGGACCAACGGCCCTGGTCCACGAAGGTCACCCGGGGTCATGCGCCGGTAGCGGGAGGGCGGGCTCAGCGCCAACGCTCGGCCGAGGAACAGCTCTGCTAGGGCTTGGGGGCGGGTCATAAAGCTGAGGGCGGTACGTGCCAGTGTCATCCAAGACGCTCCAGGAGTCGGCGAATCGGCCCAGACGACCGGTTCGGAGTTGGCGGGGAAAGCGGGACCGGGCGAACAAACGCTCCCGGACCTGGGGGAGGCCCGGCCCGGAGTTGCTGCTCGCTGAGGCGGGAACAGGGCGTGGTGTCGCTAACGGGCCCGCGGCCCGGAGGGGCGACAAAAAACCCTGTGGCGATATATTGTTGGGTGCAGTCCGCCCACAATGCGGCGACTGCTCGCGCGTCCTCGTAGGTCAGCAGCGGGCGGTCCCAGCACACGTAGGGCCGCGAACCCAGACCTAATCGGTGAGTGCTGACGTCGCTGGTGTTCCGGCCCCGGTAAAGGGGCTGGTCCTCTATATAGACCCGCCAGCAGTTGTCCGGGGCCAGCCAAGCAAACGTGAACTCGTAGTCGGCCTTCCCAACGGCCCGGTATTTCAGCTTGTACTGCGTCATCTCAGGCCTCCTTCGGCTCCGTGTTGATCGACCAGGCCCCCGTCGCCGCGGCGGGACCTCGTACCGTGTGAGACTTTGGCGGCGAAGGTCGGCCCGACCAAAAGGTCGGGCCGACCCCTCACCTACTCAGTGGAACGTGCCAGCGGGGATCTCGTCCCCACCGTGGAAGGTCCCCTCGGGGATCTCGTCCCCACCGTGGAAGGTCCCCTCGGGGATCTCGTCCCCCCCCAACCGCTCTGATGCCACTACTCGCTCACCTCCTCTCTCGGGCTCTCCATTTCTTCTGCAAGGCGCGTCCAGCCAGGTTCGCGTCCGCCTCGTAGGGGTCTTCGTGCTCTCGAAGCCTGTCGGGCAACTGCTTCACACCGTTTGCTCGACAAAGCGAGGTGACGGGACCGCCACCTCGCTTGTCAGGGTCGCAAGTCGACGGGCTCTGCCTGGTCAGCAGTCCGGTACGTTCGGGTCAACAAAGGGTGTACCGATAAGTGAGCCACCAGTGTGGCCGTTATTGTAAAAGGCGTCAGCCGAACCGTAATATTGGTTGTCCCAGGGCGCCGATGAAATCCGGTACCACCACGTATCGCCGTCCGCTACTGCGAACCCTTGCACCTTACAAGAGACGTCTACGGTTTGCTCAGAAGGGATAGAGGAGCCCTCGGCCCCGCCCGCATCTGCGTAGTCGGTCCAAGTATGAACCACGCTGCCAGGAGTCTCGGGCCAGGTCGGCACCGGCCCCGTGGTTACGGTAACAGGGAGCGGCAGGGGTACTTGGGCATTCACGGTCAACTGGTTGGAGGTCACCGAGCCGATCGTGACCCAGATCACGTCCCCGCTTTGTAGGTCGTAACACGTCTTCCCGTTATCGGTGACATAAGAAGTGCTTGGGACATACAGGGTGTACGAAGTATCACCGCCGCTAGAAAAGTCGCAGGTGTAGCTGTAGCTCCCGGGGTTGAAACCTGTGAGGTCCATGGTAACCCATCCGGGATAGCTGCTGCTCCACGCGATCTGGATGGATGCTGGGCCTGATGAGCCACCACCGGTCGTGGGAGTTGTCCCTCCTGTCCCAGTGCCGCCCCCACTTGTACCAGTCGTCGTCGAGGGTGATGGTTGGGAGACCACGAAGGAGTTTTCGCCGTTGCTGTTCCGCGTGACCGGGCCAACCGTCGCCATGGTGCCATACTTGCCCACCATATTTACCACCATCAGGTTGGCGTCATTGGGGGCATCATCTATGGCACTGCAATTAGTGAAGGTGACACTTCCGAAATTTACCAGCGGATAGTAGGCGGCGCCCGGCGCCTCGGCGATGCACTCCGAGTAGGCAAAGGGCGCATCGTAGAGGATGGGTTCGAGTATGGTGTGGGACCACGAGAACAATTTGTGGTCATTTGGGGCGACCACTTCCAGAGAGAAGAATATGGCGTTAGCAGCCGTGACGTTGTGGATACTACGCCCGGCAGAGTAATGGCTCACAAACATGTTCACGTAGTCGCCTGCGGCCGGGTGGAAGCTCCCGTTTATAGTAATGGGACCAGGGTTGCCCCATATCGCAT
>Ga0181517_10002705_pt1 | contig 17668 bp, 22 predicted proteins | sample PEATcosm2014_Bin_31_FD_119748 | JGI IMG/M metagenome (GOLD analysis project Ga0181517, IMG submission 119748) | Peatland microbial communities from MTU Mesocosm Facility, Houghton, MI, USA - PEATcosm2014_Bin01_30_metaG | ecosystem: Environmental > Terrestrial > Soil > Wetlands > Peat | place... | reverse complement strand
TTGAAACAACCGCCCCGACCGTTGCGGCATCTATTCTGACCCGCCCCCCGGAAAACTTCTCCATCCTCTCCTGCCACCGGGTCGTTCCCCCCGCGATGAAATGGCTGCTTGAACAGGGAGAGGCAAAACTAGATGGTTTTGTTCTGCCGGGCCACGTCTGTACGGTCATGGGGTACGAGGAGTATGAACAGTTCCCGGTTCCGCAGGTCGTCGCCGGTTTTGAGGCCGAAGACATCCTGCTTGGCCTCGTTATGCTTGTTGAGCAGATCCGCGAAGGAACCCACCGGGTCGATAATGCATACCCGCGTGCTGTCACAAGAGAAGGGAACACAAAAGCAAAGAAGATCATGTATGAGGTCTTCGAACCTTCCGATGTCGAGTGGCGGGGGTTCCCGGTTATACCGCAGTCCGGGCTCAGGCTCAAAAAAGAGTTCGAACAGTACGATGCCCAGAAGAAGTTTGATATCGTGTACCGGAAAGTAAGCAAACACTCTGCCTGCATCTGTGACCGGGTACTACGGGGCATTGCTGAACCAACGGACTGCAAACTCTTCGGGAAAGTCTGCACACCGCGGACACCTGTCGGTCCGTGTATGGTAAGCCACGAGGGCGCCTGCAAAATCTGGCATCTTTACCAGATAAAAAAACAGTGAGTAACCGGCGAACCTTCTCATTTATAAGGAAGCGCACAAGATTAAATACGGTAAATTTGCCTCGGTAGGGTAGTATGCACTAATGTCCATGTGCTCTATTTATAGCACTTTGAAATCCCCTCGTATTTTCGTCCGATCAAGTTTTTATCTTAGAGAATAGTATACTATTTTATGAAACGCATTTCCAAGCAATGTCCTAATGGTCATGGAGCTATGAAAAGGTGCTGCATCAAGACCACAAATGAAGGGAAACAAACTTGGAGCGTGATCCCGTGGCAATACTGCGATAAATGTAAGATTATGTTACCCGATTAGAATATTATGGCTGATCCTATTAATGAAGTGCCATGTATCAGATGTGGTGAATGTTGTACTGATGAAATATTTTTCGATATCGGTTTTTTAAAAAAGTTTAAACCTAAATTTCAAAAGAGAATTAAATCGGCTTTTCATAGTCCTGATCTGGATAAGCTTGCTATAGTCACTGATGATGAGAAATGCATTTTTTTATGTTATGATGATACATGCGCGATTTATTCTCATAGACCCGACATTTGTCGATGCTTCGGAGATCCTAGATATTTTGAATGCCCGGTAATTTCGTTAGATGGTGAAATCAGGCCAAAAGAGGAATATGAGAGGATTAAGGCAAAAAATACCGATCCCGAACAATTTACAGAAGAATTTAAGGTACTGATGAATCGGATCAACCTTAATCAAGCTAAATACCTGACACGCAAAAGTAAAACGAGATAATACAGGGTTGAAAATCTGATTGATAAAAAAGAGAGTTATCGATGTGAAAGTATTGTTATTTCATCATTGTTTGGAATAAAAAGTATTGGTATCTCTCATTTGTTTAAAACCGCATTTCATCCAGTGTTTTCGCAATTTTTCAGTTACTTTATCCTCATCCTTTTTTGGGCAAGTTCCACGTATCGGGCATGGAACAATAATAACGAGATCACCTTTAAAAAAAGTTAGAAGGAGTTTTATTGTTTCCAATCCAAATCCCTTCTTACGATACTTTTTTTCGAGTTCAATTGATTCGATTATAACCACATGATATGCTTGCGCCGGGTTGCACAAGTCCGGGTCTAAATTGCTGCACATATTATAGATAACTTGGTTAATATCGTCCGAGATGTCGGTAATCCCTTCGTAACCAGAAGGATTCTCCAAAATATATCCTTGACCTTTTCCTATCTTGATAAGTTTCTCAAATTCCTCATCGCTAGTCCTGATCTTAAAATTAAATTTTAACCATTCGTCTTTTGAGTACCCGGAGAAATTTATGTCTATCGTGACCCCAAAGGATTCACCTTCGCTCACAATTGCACCCAGATCTAAACTTACCAGATTCCCCATTATAACAATATCTAAAATGGATTCAATCGATTTGGAGATCTAAAATTAAATGAAAATACAAATCTCCAAAATAGGTTCCTGCAAGTACCATCAACTTTGACTGCTTAATACAACAATTGGGAAGGTAAATCACTACCCTAACACGATTATCTGCCCACAGAACGAAGATATGAGGCTCAGCTAATTACACCCTAAAGCATAGTCTTACAGGATAGCAATGGCTGCTGAAATACGTCAGATACAAGGAAATGGAATGATAGGAATAGAAGGTCATGGAATTATCATACTAAAACATTCTATTGAAAGAATTGCGCTTTTCTTATCGATGGTCATCGCGCTTGCTACTGTTTTCTCAATGTGGATTATGGTTTTAGGAATGCAGTGGTGTTCTCTGCAACAGATTGTCGGAGTTATATCGATAATCGTCTTTGCGGTAATTGTAATTTGGTTTGGAAAGAAATGGTTTGGAACATGGGTTTGGAAAGTACAATCCTCTTAATTTAACAATGGCAGTACTGCCCGGAATGTAAGATGATGCTGCCGGATTGAGGTACGGACTTTGCTACGCCCCGCATTTGGCAGATAGTGATACAGCCTATATGATTCATCGTTGTTGATAAAAACAACATTGTTTGTTATCCGACACAAATAGCTCCTGTGATATTCTGGTTGTCGGATAAGGTATAGGTATAGATCCCCGGTTCTCCCAAGGATGTTTTCTGGGAAGCTCCGCCCGGCATAATAGTACTGGGATAGAACATACTTGTAACATTCCAAGACATCGCGATTGCATGAGGAACGGTGTCATTATTTACCCAATTAATGTCGGCTCCAGGACGCACAACATCATACTGAGGGATAAATCCGGTGCTCGTGATTTGTATCGTATTACTACTGCCTTCAACAGGAATAGTTGGAGGAATCGCGGGGACAATGGTCTCAATGGTGGTCATTGAGGCGATTGAAACGTTGGAAATATAAACATTATAAGGTACAGATGATGACCCCCCTGTTACAACATAAGGCAAGCTAACCTTAAATCCGCCTGTACCAAACGTCGGAACAATTATCGAATCGTACAATGCAATACCATCGATATCTACTTCGACATCTACTTTGAGATTATATTTTGATTTTGAATCAACACTTCCGTATACATATGCTGTCCCGGTGTCGTACTGGTTGTAAGCAATATACGGCCCTCCATAAGCGGGAACATAATGGGTTGCATTTGATACAAAATTCGCACCGGTGCCCGAAATTGTCAACAAACTTGCAAGAGTGGTTTCATTTGGTTGTTCAATTGTGGGCGCAGTGGTAAGATTAACTGGAATGGAAGTCACGGCAATAGGCGTTGCAGTCGTGTATTCGATAAAGGGTGTCACTCCCGGCACAGTTGTTACTGGTATGTTTGTTTTCGTCGATCCCATCCCTGAACATCCGGCGGTAACAATTACCCCAAACAAAATAATTAGCAGAATGAGAATTATACATCTCTGCATATCTGATTGATTATATCGTAATGTGATAATGATTCCTATTTTAGATGTGTGTACATTTGACAGAAAAAACCCTATAAGGGCTTTGCCATGCGTTTCTGTGGTAGATCATATGCGGAATCATACTTGCTGCGGTAAAATGAAAACAAGGGCTGTTTTGAGGCCCGGAAAAAAGAGAAGATATCATTTTTCGTAAATCTTTAACAATGCCGTCTTGTATCCCACATAGACCGGCCCGACAATGAATTCCAATACATAGTATCTGGTTAGATGCTGCCTTAAATAAATGGCCTCCTCAAATGGTATGGGCATGAAGCTTCGTACCCAGCATTCCCCCTTGCATGACCATTGGATCACAAATTCAGCATATGGTAAAAGTTCCATGTGTCACCACCTAATCATATTTGCCATGGGTGATTCCCGGCTAATCAGTTATCCCTATACTACTTCGGAGTTTGTAATTAATGAGTACCATCCCGAAATTTACATTTTACCGTTCTATTTTAATCCATACTTTGTAACTAACGATTCCCATAATGTATAATCATAATTATCGAGTGCACATCCCAAATTTTCGCTTTGTTCACACCCAGATTCAATACTTTCGTACTGAATTGCATCAATTCCATCTTCACCCGGATTAAATGTACTTCCATCGGAAATCTGATATATTACTGGAATTTCGGTAAGTTTTCCGATATTTAAATAATTTCCTTGATAATCTGTAATTATTGATGGAGTAGTCGATTCAATAAATGCATAATCAGAATTGTCGTATGTAAATCCACTACTTTTTATTCCCACTGCCATATGACGTTGATCCGGGTAATCAAATAACACAACACCATAACCAAGCCCGCGGAGAATATAGGCTAATAAAAGTGATTTTTCTTCACATATCCCAGAATTATCATATAAAACTTCATATGGGTATCGCGCGGTTGTAGAGATATAATATAATTTGCTATAGTCATACGGTATATTCTGGACTAAACTAACAGCAATTCGCACTTGATCATCTTTAACTGATGTCCTAGTTCGAATAGCATCGACGAGTTCATCAAGATATTTGGTTTGGGTTGGTTCGTTTAAATATTGAAGATAATATGAATCTAATTCATTGCTGTTGCAAGGACTTGTATCATCATTGTATCGGACACATGCTACAGGTTGGGGTTCAGATTCTATTTGTGATTCCACGCCGGAATACAAAGTGATGCTTATATATCCAGATACTCCTCTTAAAACAAACGGAAATGATTTTAGACCTGGGCCGATTTCATAATTTTCTGTAGCAGTAGGAATTAGAGTAGTGATTGAACTTGTCGGGGTTGTTTGAACGGTTGAATAACCAGTGCTCTCTAGTGTAGGTTGTGGTGATGCATATTGAGAAGTTAGATCGTAATTTGTTGTCGATTGCAAAGCATTATTCAAATTATTTGAGAACATTGCAATCCCCCCATAATTCACCGCTATGATAGAAACAACGAGCAGTCCTAGGAACGAGTATGACCATTTAGGGTTGAAATACCAGTACGGCCCCACACTATTTTTGAATAAATATCCCTCCAAATCCAGCATCACTAAATCACATATGTACAATAGAATCGCCGAAATAATTGCAAAAATACAGAGTAGGAATACAAGATTCAAAAGAATAGATGTTGTGAAATCTGGTATTTTGGATGTTGCTAATGAATAAGCAAGAAGTGGAATGGAAATCATAAGAACGGCTCTAAATTTACTTCGTGCTCCCCAGCATTTTACAGCATACAAGACATATGCAAGGAGAAAAAACAAAACACCAATTTTAAAAGTGATCTGGAATGCCGATTGATAATCGGTCAGAGGGAAATAATAGGGCGATAATCCAATCAGCATAAGGAGGAGAGATATGGCGGTAAAATTCTTCAATGTCAGACTATCCCAGATTTTGCATAAGAGAGGTTTAAAGGGTAGTTTAATTGAATTTTTCCTCTCTGGAGTTGTGATGTGTTCCTTCGTCCACGTCTTAGAATATGGAACAGGTATTTTACAGATATGATGTTCCGGCAGTCGGCATTTCTCACAAAAAAGACCGCCGCATTTATGACATCTGAATGGCATTCCTGTTAATTTATTCTCGCAATTCTCACAGACGCCGTGGTACGGTTTATCATCATGTACCTTGTGTCCGACACAATTATGATTTTCGGGAAGATGATGATCTCGGCAGAAAATGTGTCCACACCGATGGCATTTGGCTGGGATTTCAAAGAGTATTTTCCCACAATAGTGGCACCGGTGCATTATGTTTGAATCATGTGTTTGAAACGAAATAAGTTACTATTAATATAAAACAACAATATGGTAATCAAAAAAACAAAAACGAATCTTGAATCACGGCATGTTAATCAATGACAAAATGATATTTATCATATCGTTGGAGTGAAACTTTTAAGCATATAATCAGTCGTATTGTAAGATGTGAGATCACTAACTGCGGTACCACTATATGCATCTTGTATGATGTAAAATGAATCTTGAGTCTCAATAATATAGATTTGGATATGAATGAGTTCGTTTCCATTACTATCTAGAGGGTTGATTGATAACTTTTCGGTATTATATCCATTGAGATTATAGATGTTAGGATCAATCGTTACATCAAAACTTTCCGGTGTTAAGGAGGGGTCTTGGTTGACGTTGAGTCTTTCTTTCATTCCTTGTTCGTCAGAAATAACATAGGCTTTTAAAAATTGTGTTAAAAGATCTTTATCAGAGATGTTTATATTATTCAATTTGGAAAATTTTGTACCATCTATAATTGTAGATATCGTAGTATTTTGGTTTGATAACATGACAATTTTGTTCATTGGTGTAAGTTCAATATTTTCTACATTTACATTATTCAAGAAATTTATTGGAGGCATATTTATCTCATCCATATTCCATGATGTTGGGATATAAACCTCAAAATTATCTTCAGGAACTGTGATATTTTCCCATCCGGGTTGTGGGGTTGTAACGGCAGCACTAGGAGTTGGAGTTGAAGGTGGAATGGAAACCTGAGGGACAATAGTTGTCTCGGTAAAATATACTGGGGGAACGGGGAGTGTGGGGACTTGGGGTATATTATAAGTCTGAACTGGCGCCGGGGTGTTCATTGCAATGATAAATCCTAATAAAAATAGCACAATAACTAAACCAATCACTATGAAATGACCGGCAGACCACGGATAATAATAAGGAGTTGGTTCGATTTTCTCATTTGCATCATTAATATATCGTTGTACTGGTACGAGAAAATATGTTTGAATCCCCACTAGAGCAAATACCAGTATATAATAGAAAATAAAACCGTTAGCGCTAGAATTCAAACTGCTTGATATTTTATAACCATAATTGAGAACTGCTTGAATCACAATTATTATGACCCACCCCGTGGCCAACAAGGAGTGATTAAATTCTGGGGTTTTGTTTTGATTTAGGGCTGGATCGTCGTGTATTGCTTTTAACAATTCATGACAGAAAAAAAAACCGAATATACCCCTCCAAAACGGATGAATATTCAGGTTATCGCGGTTTTTTAAATATTCCCAGTTTTTAAATATCCAATAATTTTGATAGATTCCGAGAGTAACAAGGGACATAATAATGAACCGACTCAATGGAATATACAGAAATTGACCATTGGGCCGATCAACTTGCCTTCCAAGAACGGGCATATTTTTTATATTCATCTTTTATTATTATAATATTGTGTAACTGTCGGATTAAATACGGGTTTTGGAATTATGTCCATTATCCATACCTCATAAACAAATACCCTATTCCACCACCTATCACCAGAGCTGCGATAATCAGAACTACTGCAAGAAATCCGAATACAGCACCATCTGTACTCATCCCGATAACCTCACCGGTAAATATTGTTTGGTTCCATGTTTGACCGCATGATCTTATTCGTGAAGTTTATGACCGGTATGGGACTACCATCATCTTCAATCTCGTGACGTTGTATTTTTGATAATACGGCCTCAACATCATTTTCTGTCATGCACTGCCGTAAACCCTGTACGGCATAATCAAGCCCTTCGATTAGCATCTCGACCTGTAAAAGGAGATAGGGATCGATCTCTCTTTCAGGGTAGATCATCTTTTTTTCTATTCCGTCTGCGGTAATGTCGATCCGAATCAATATTTTATCATCAGGTTTCCGGAATTTGTTTAAGATTTGTTCGAACATTAGAACCTCACCCATCTTGGCATGATTGTATGATCTTCAAAAATACGGGGCTGAAACTCCCGGAAGAATTGATTTTCCAAAGGGTTCGACCTTTCCTGCATTACCGGTTGTGGTGCCGGTCTTTGTTGTACCTGCGCTCGTTGTATACGAGCCTGACGTTCCGCCCGGTCCCGGTTTCGCCGGGCTACTTCAGTACGGGTATAATTGACATTTCCCGTATGTATGACCGGGGTACGTCGTGTAAGGTAATTTTGATAAACCGGATATGCTGGTTTTTGTGCGTTCCATCCCCGTTGCCATGCCATTAAAGAACGGTCAACCATTGCGTATCTGGTCAACTGGTCTGGCACTTCCAGTACCTGTACCGGCGCTGCAACCGGGAAAATCTGTCCTGTTGATGGTGTACCGTCCATTCAGATCACCTAGAATTTAATCCAGCCGGGTTTTCCAGGCATGATCCAGTTTGGCATTCTCGATTGTGGCACCGGTTGTCTCCTCGATTTACCATGAGATTTCCCTTTCTTCTTCTGGGTTGCCTTCTTGTTCAACCACGGAGGAGCACCACCAAAAACCCATGCAGGTACTCCATTGTTAGTCTGTTGCTGTCGTTTTTCGGATCTGGTCTGTTTCCGTGGTGCTGGTGCAAAGGGACTGACAAACGGAGAATATGATTTTTGTGCATAGGGCATTGTCACCGGAGGAAGACTGGCAGGACTTCTGCTGACATTTGCACCAAGCAGGATATGCGCAGCATTGACTTCAGAAGCAGCGGCATGAACAATCTTCTTCCTGCCGGATGATGTCTTTAGAGAACCTACAGCATCGGCAGCAGCGGGAGTGAGTTCGGGTCTTGATAAATCAAAGAATGGTTTCTTCTCGTTAGGATTTTTACCCCATTTCTTATCGCCCTTGTTTTTACGATCAGCAGCGTTATTGTCAGATTCCATTTCCATTTCCATTTCAATATTAGCTTCATCAGGATCGCCACCGGGTAATCCTGTTGCTGGTATAGAAACACTATCCGCGTTCTCGTTCTCCTGCTGTTCTGCTTTAGCCCGGGCTTCATCGGTCATCTGGGATTTGGTTCTTTTCCATTCCTCTTCGCTCATCTTTACCATACGTCACCACGACCTTCACTTGTCGTTAAACCAGCCTGCTGAAGTTTCGTATCAATATCATCAGGATTCTCTTCCTGTGGGACAAGTTCTTTGTCAGAATCCTCTGGTTTCCTGACGAGTAATTGAGACAATCAGATCATCCTCTTTGCAGGCATTTTCGATAAATTCCGGGGAATTCTCTCTCGTGGCATTCCCGGCGGTGCATGAAACGTCATTAAAGGTGCCGGCTCGGGTTCGGCCTCGATATACATAGGCATGAGAGGTACGGATATACGGCGATCCTGACGCTGATAGCCGTGATCAACCGGCATATACTGTCTTTGAATCCGGAGATCCGGTTTCTCTCCGATCTTTGATGGATCAACTTTGGAAACCATCGGAATCTCAATATGCCGTTTAACCTTCTTCTTATCCTGAGTACTGGAATCATGAGTACTCGTTTCATCGGGCTTTGTTTCCTCGGTTTCCTCATCAGTCATAGAGGTGTAACTCCTAATTTTTCCTGCAACATTTGTTCTATGGATTGGTTCGGTTTACACTCGCTCAATAGTGCTTCTTTAAAATCACGAGAAAGTTTTATTCTGACTTTTTTTGGTTCTGGTTCTACAGCCATGTATTACCAGCTCCAGAGGAAGTGGATTATCGGAATGCGTTACGGTGCATCTGTCGCATTCTCTCGACATCCTGATCGAGTTCCTTTCCACGGTTGCTGGCAACATTCGTTAGGGTGTACCCTGCGAGTGAGTGACCATAACCGGTTTTCTTTTCAGGAGCACAACCGACACCGGGCATTCTACTTCCCCTTATTGTGATCAGGCTGATTGGCAGGGAAGCTTGCAACAGTTGCAGCAATATCAAGATTCTTCTTGACTTGACCGCTTAGCTCCTTGATCCCGCCACGTTTTAGCCGGTTGACCGGGTGATTTTGAAGATCCATACCGGCATCACTTTTTCTGCTGACGTGGAGCGAAGAAGTTAACGCAATCCTGCGCATTTTGTGCGTTCTGCATTCCAACCAAGAAGGTTGCATTCATCCGGGTTCGATTGTGTTCTGCAATCATACGGTGTGCTGGATGAATCGGGCTGGTCTCATTGTTGTTTTGCATGTGGAAATGAACGAACAGCCCGTTAAATCTCTTTGCCTCACGATGCGGCGGAACAGCAGCGGCTTGGCCAGTCAGCCTAAACCAGTGCCAAAAATTAAGTACAAAAGGTCGAATAATTTCACGCGCGCAAAGAGATAAAACAGGCTCGTTTCAGACATCTGCATGGAAAGCGATGTTCCGAAACCAACCCCAAGCATTGATCTCACTCCAACGCAATCGCTGCTATCCAGCGGCAGTCCAAAGGGAATGTATACTTATTTTCTTTTAGCGCTCTGCCGTAACTATTTCGAAACAGCAAAAACGTCAGATTCGACCGGATCCGATATTGAGCGCGCCACTGTTGCCCTAATCAGTTTTTGTCCCAACCGGCAAAAGCGCGAGGAGCTTTGGGATTACTACCTCGACCAGAAGAAGGATGTTAATACATTCAGTGCTTCTGTCCACGTCGTTGGGGAATTGATTTCTTACTTATCAGAACTCCTCGAATTTGAAGAGTATTCTACAGGTGGTCTGCTATGAGCGAAGCTGCAGCAGTGCCATCCACTAACCCTTATGGTGTCCCGTTCATTGCACCTGGTCTTATCAATCTTGGTGCTGCCAATGGTAGTGCTCTTACACGGCTTGCCAACTATGCGCAGGCCATTATCAAGAGTGGCGAACCAATTCCAGAATCGCCATTCGTTGAATGGTGTGCTGATAGGGTAACAGGTGAGGATAAGCAGGACTTAACGTTCTTTTTGCAGGGCAGGCGTGGAAGTGGTAAAAGTTATAGCTGTTTGTATCTTGCCAAGAGGATTGCAATTGCAATAGCCAAGCGTGTAGGTGGTACATGGGAGGATTACTTCAGCCTAAAAAATGTGGCAACTCTCGAAGATACGGAGAGAGTGCTGGAGCTTCTTTCTACCACCGGGAAATACCAGGTTGTCCTGATCGATGACTGTTCCCTCGCAATTTCAAACAGATCATGGAATAGTCCCGAGAACCGCAATTTTAACGCTTTGCTCTCCGTATGCAGGACTCAACGATGGGTTCTGTTAATGACTGCTCCCCTAAAGAAGCATACTGATAACCAGACGAGAGATATGGTTGATATAACCGGAGTTGTCTATAAAAGTTTTCATAAGGGCGGTTTTAATATCCTGAAAATTACCTCCGGGGAAATTTCGCAAAGCGGGAAAGAGTATAATCACCGGATGAGCTTTGCAAAGAAAAAGATCGATTTTTGGGTTTCATTCAAGCCTGACAAGGAAATGGCAAAGGCGTATGATAAAGCACGGGATGAAGCAGCAATCCGGTTAAATACACGGATTGTTGAAACCGGTGACTACAAAAAAGCAAGAAAATCCGTCACCCAAGAAAAAACACTTGCAGAACGGAATACGGAAATTTTGATAAAAAAACACGGTGCTGCAATACGGATTACACTCGAAAAAAATCCAAAAATTTCAATGAATAAACTTTCTGCCAAATTCGGTATCTCGTACCAGAAAATCTCAGCTATCGTTGAACAAATCAAAAATACTGAAGGTGGTGTTTAAAATGGAAGAAGTACAACTCCGCAATTTGATCAGTGCTCTTTATCTCGATTGCACTTCTGGAGGTCTCGATGAAAAAATGCAGTACCTTCCGAGCTTGCTTTCAAACTCGATATACTATATGAGGCTGAAATTTCTTGATCCAGCCTCGGATTCTACGGTAAGATTCCGGACCCGGTTGCACTTGGCGGTAGAATGCATAATTGAAAATAAAAACCGGATCCCGATATATGACCCTCGCCGGGTTGAAGAGAATGCAGAGATCATGAAATTTTTCGATCAATATTGCATTCGCATGGATAACAAGGATGATGATGATGTCCTCGCTATGGAGTTAATTTCTTCGATGGAACGGCTGGAGCGCTGCAAGAATTACATGTATCAGGCGATTGATGAATATAGCTACATGCAGGGAAGTGAAAATCCTACACATGCGTATTCTATGGCTCAAAAACTTACCACGTTCATTATGAACGAAATGACCGATATTCTGCTGTCATTCCGCGTTATTGACGTTTCGGTGCAAGATTTTAAAAACAGCAAAGAAAAGAGAATGGCAACCAAGACCATTTAAAATTTAAAAAAATGTCACTTACAAAAGCTTGCATGTAGGGTTATGTAGGGTTGGGGAAAACTATTCATATACACGCGCGGAGAGCTGGGACTTTTCCCCAACCCTACATAACCCTACATGCCAAAAAAATCATACGACGGTAGCCTGCTGATCATAGATTTTGATGCCTTTGTAAATTATTCCGTTTTCTGTGCGTACTTTGTTGTATCTTTTCCCCATCTCAATTCCAAATACTGTTTCGTTCTGCAACGATGCTCCAACAGACTTCTGGTAATCGACATAAGCACTGTAGAGCTCTCTTCCTGTTAACCTGCTGTCAAACGCTTCCCTGATGCATTTATCGCAAAACAACGCATACTCATCAACCGTCAATCTGTAGTTGGCAATATCTTCCTTAATTGCCGGACATAACTTCAATCTCCCCTGCTTCGCTCTCGTCAATCCTTCAAGCGACCAGTTCAAGATACCAGGGGCCACTTTTTGCAGTTTCATCTCTAGCTTGTCGTCCTGTTCCCATTCTGGCAGAATATACCGGAACGGGATTGCAATCAACCTTGCCCAAAATGCAACTGAATTATCGGTTATCTTCGGGAGAGGGTTAGTACTGAACGTGATAAGCCCGGACACTTTGAATTTTTTAATATCATTGCTGTAGAGCTCACGGGCATTGATAAAATCACGTCCAGAGGCATTCTTAATGAATCCAGCGTCAATTGTTGCCAAGTCTGCCCTATTATGCTGATCATCGTGTTTATTCGGTTCCTGTGCCACGATAAACCGCTTATTCAGCATTTGTATCCTTTCCGGGGATATCGTCTTATTCCCGTTTTCCATCAGGGTTAATGGGTTCACGGTGATCGCGTAATCTCCCAGAATATGCTGGAATACTCGTGTAGTGACGCTTTTTCCATTCCTGCCGGGACCATGCAAGATCAAGAATAACTCATACGGATTTCCACCATCAAGAACGTACCCGAGGATCTCCTGCAAATTTGCTGCGAGAGCATCATCCTCACATGTAACCGTTCTAATGTGTTTCGTCCATAATTCGGGTACAGGTGCATCCGGGTCATAATTGCAGTTGCAGACAAAGGAACACATATCTTCTTTGCAATGTTCACGGAATTTGATACCCTCATCCGTAAATACCAGAGTACCGTTCTGCATGTTGAGGAGATGAGGATCGGAATCAAAATCTTCTGAAACTTTGGTTAACTGTATCCCTGCAAGAGCCACGATATTTGAGACCCCGTTTCTGGTGTTCATTTTTTTGACATCATGGATATATGACCCAACTTCCGAAGGTTCCAGATCACCAGCAGCGGCATAGAGGGTTTTTACAAAGGATCTCGCTTTTTCATAGACGTGGTTTCGTTTATCAACCTGCCATGCTTTCCCTGTCCAGACATGCCACTTTTTTGTTGAAATGTTAAAGATGCAGTTTCCGTTAAGACTCTCAACGAAATTTTCTGCAACCGCCACTTCGGTTATAGTGGGCTGGTTTATCGAATCTATAGATTTTTCCGCTTTATCAGCTTCTTTTTGCGTGATGTCGTCATACATTTGTTTTACTTCACGTTCCAGAACGTCTGCCGGTTTTGGTTCCGGGAACTGGGCATTTGTTTCGACACAAGCAGCAAGGATCGCCGGATATGTGAGTTTGTTTCTGATCAGTTTCCCAACGAGTTTAAGGAGCTCCGGGTGTCTTTGGATTACCTTCGAAGGATCTTTTAATTCAGATTTAGCTTTTTTTAGGTCGATCCTGCCGGATTGTGTCGTCTTTGATGCTGCCAGTTTAAGTACGATTTCTGGAGGTGAAATATCGAAATTTTCCGGGATTTCAATGATCCTGCTTAATCTCCACGGTCGTTCCGGTAAATTATCACCCTTTTTTGCCCATGTTCCATAAAGTTTAAAAATTCGGCTTGGGTTGTTGTTGGCAATGTCAACGCCTGCCTTGTCAGTGTCAAACATTGAAGCGAGAGCGTAGAGGCAATTTTTTACGATAACATCATTTTCCTTGCTCCGTGGAAAATCGATCCTGTAAAGAAGATGATAACCATTGCCGGAACATGCCATTACAGGAGCGCAGAACCCTATGGAAGCCATGTATGCTTTGACTTTGTTTGCAACCTCTAAAGCGAGTTCAAGCTCTTCATTGGTGCTGCTTACACCAGATATTCTCACTGGATCTACATCAATAGGCAGATAATCCCAGTTTGTTATATCCTCGTCCTTTGTAAGAGAATTTTTATCAAGTTTCCCATTTTCAAACCTGTTTTTTCTTCTGGCAAGTAAATCCGGGTTGGTGGTATTCAAGGTGATGTAAATTCCCTTACTATCGCTCTCCATCATTATTGCATCGTTGGCAATGCGCTGAAGGTGGGAATTATCATAGAATCCGCTTCCCCAGTACGTATTCTTTTTTTGGATGCGGAGCTCGATACATTCCCTGAAAGGAACGATTGTGGAGAGCGTATCCAGTATCAGGGTCTTTTGGTCTTCCATGATACTCACTCGAACAAACACGTAGGGAAATCATGTAACCCGTTGCGTTCAAGCTGCTCCTGATAATGTATCAGGATTTTAGCGAGTTCAAACAGGGTGCTGTCGGTGTACCATTGTGGCGGTATGCACTCGTCGTAGTAACAGCACTCGTCGCGGCTTTGCTGGAAGAATATATCTTGTATGCATTTCCTGTGATACCGTGAAAATCCCTGCAAGTCGTGCTTAACAGTCTTTGACGTGTTAATTCGGATTATGTCGTAAGCAAACTCAATTCTTCCACGCATTTGCTTGAACGTCTGGCAGCAGTTGACGAATGTAGGATAATCCATTGAGAACAACCATTGTGAATACTCGTCGTATATTTTCTTCATTATGTCCACCCATCCAACGGATTAACCGGGCATGTCCAGTCGTCTATGATTGATTGTCGTTTTGAGGCAACCTCTCCAGCAATCCTGCGGTCTCGGTCGATATAAAAAAATATATCATCGACCGTCATGGTTGCTGTACCTCCCGGGAAACAGGTGCAATGATCCACAAACCATTTTCAAGGAACAATCTGGTATCATTCCTAAAAAGGCGGTTAACTACGCGAAGGCATGACAGGCTATATCCCTTTGCATATCGAGCACCGTTCTCCTTTGGAAGAAGATCATAGAGGCTTAATTCATCTACTGCTTGACCACCTGCAAGCAGGCCACGGACAATATCAACACCTTTTGCAAGTTCTTTGCATCGAGAAGACCGTCTGGATCGGTCAGCAGAGCAAAGAGATAAAACAGAACCGCCTTGATACTCTTCTGTAGTATTCCGGGTCCGGGTATTACAGTTGGGTACTAGTCCATTCTGGTTCTTGTCCAGAGAACCAGACACACTGTTTTTAGACATCCTTCGACCTCCTGACAAATTTTCCGAGCCACGGGTTGAAGACCAATCCTGCAAGTTCCTTGTCTATCTCTCTAAATACCCAGACCTGTTCCGGGATAGGTGTTGATGAATCACCAACAGACTTGTCGATTAAGTCTTCGAGGCTCATGGTATCGCCTCCGTGATGATGATCTTCTTATCTTCAGCCATGACTTCCAGAATTGCCCGGTGAAGATTGTCGAGGGAGTTCACGACATCTCGATTGAGAACAGGGATCGATTTTTTAACGTCAGACTGTGACATTAGATTGCCCTCCTGTTGGAGTGGTGGCCGGGGTGGATTGCTTGGCGGCGTTTGCCCCGGTTTTCTCGTTCTTTCATCTGTACCTCTTTCTGGAGTGCAGTCCTGCATACCAGAGAGACATTAATGCGGAGATCCTTCGCCTTGTCTTTAAGCTTGGAAGGAACGCACACTGTCATGATTTCGGACATACAATTAATTAAGTATGGGCTTTTTCCATTTATTTAAGTTCGAATGAATGATATGAATCATGTGAAAATAGGCTTTATCTAACATTATCTCAATGTATCTGAACTTGTTATAATATCAGATATTTTAAGATAATTTTACCGTCATTAATGAGAGATTAACTTTAATCTATAAAAATTGTTGGGAAAAGAGAATTATTGCTTCTGGTTTTGAAGTTCAAGCATACGCTTGGCTATCCTGTCAACATCGGTCTCTGTAAGACGACCGTTTGTTACTTCTGCATCTGCAACGGCGATGGCCTGCGCTTGGGTTGCTGCAGCTTCTTGTGTTAGCGAATGACCGCACGAACTACAGAACCGCGAAGTGGGGCCGTTTATCAAGTGACATATTGGACATTGGCGGGGTGCTAGAGCATTATCGTCCACTCTCTCGGATCTCTTGATTCCAGCCGATTCCAATAGGGCATCATCTGTCGAAGTGCTGACTAAATGGCCATATGTGGCAAGCATATCAGATGTTAAAGAACCCCACATCATCTTTTTTATAATCGATTCTGGGATATGCTTCTCCATTAAGTTTGTAATACGAGAGTGTCGGAAGATATGCGGGTGAACCTTTGTTTTAATTCCCGCCCGATCTGCTATCCTTCGGATCTGACGGTACATCGCGTTATATGCAATAGGTTTCTTTTGATGAGAGATAAAAACCAGATTATCACCGATAGGATCAAAGGGGTAATCGTCTTTCCATTTAGCGATATACGGTGATGCCGAGAGCAGTCTGACATACCTAGGTTTCCCGGTTTTTTCATCTACATTGACAGTGGCGCCGTACTGATCAAATGCGATTTGATTCCATGTGAGTTTTCCCAACTCTCCGATCCTGAATCCGCCATCATAGAGCATCATCAGAACACACCTATCCCTTGAAGATTCACAGACTTCGACCATCTTTTTAATTTCATCCTCTGTAAGAAGATCCGCCCTTGTCTTGGTCATCAGATCCTGATCTGGTCGTTTGATTTTACCGATTGCAGATAATGATGCCTCTTGCAGTTTGTTCCGCTTTTCCCGGTCAGTAAATGGTTTGCCATCTTCCTCCGCTTCTTTAAATTCCTTAACCAATTTGGGGAAGTCAGTTTCCGGGAATGATAAGTGTCCCTGCTCAATCAGCCAGCCATAAAACGGCTTGATGATAGTCACGGTGTCATAAACGTGATTCTTTGAATACTTACTATCCATCAAAGCAGCGAGAGCCTTGTGGATCTCCTTCAAGGTGTTCTCTTTAAATGGTTTTACAAATTGCCGCCATGCGTGGATGGTGTACATTATTTTATTGACACGGCCTTGCGAGAGCTGCTTTTCACCCCGACGCCAATCAAGGTAATCGATTAAGAATTGTTTGTCCTCTTCGGTGATTTGTCCCTTCTCTCCCCATCGTTCGAGAGCTTTAATACCATTAGATGTGTTGTTAATATGGAACTGTGATTCGGAAAGCTTGGGTGCTTTCTTCTTCGCCTGTATCGTCTTTGTTGCCATACAAGAGGATATGCGTGGAAGATAATAAAAGTATCCAGAGCACATGGACACGGTTACTATTCGCCTCGGTAGGGTAGTGGACATCCTAGAAGCCTCCGGAGCTTTTGACCCGGGTTCGAATCCCGGCCGAGGCGCTTTTCTTTTAAAATCCAGACCGGTTCGCTAGAACGGTATCATACAGAAGT
>Ga0181517_10002704_pt1 | contig 17676 bp, 16 predicted proteins | sample PEATcosm2014_Bin_31_FD_119748 | JGI IMG/M metagenome (GOLD analysis project Ga0181517, IMG submission 119748) | Peatland microbial communities from MTU Mesocosm Facility, Houghton, MI, USA - PEATcosm2014_Bin01_30_metaG | ecosystem: Environmental > Terrestrial > Soil > Wetlands > Peat | place... | reverse complement strand
TGGGGCAGGGTCGTGGGTGGAGTCGTGGGAGGAGAGGTGGCAGGCACGACGTACCTGGTCGTGGGGACGCTGGTCGGGGGGGGCACCGTGGTCGAAGAAGTACTCGAACTTGAGGTCGGGGTCGAGACTTGGCGGACCTTCTTGACGGTCGTGCCTGCGGACGCCAACTGCTGCTTGAGCTGCTGATTGTCGGCCTGGAGGGCCGCCACTTGTTCCTGCAGCGTCACGATGGCCGCCTGCTCTGCGTTCTGGCTAGCCGTGGCGGGGACCGTGGTCACGACTGCAGCGGTCCCTCCCTGGGACTGTAGGACCTTCGCCGCTCGGTTGATGTCCGTGAGAGCTTTGGCGGGCTGGTGGGCCGACAACGCCTTGGTGGCTTCGTGAAGCGACTGGTCGGCCAGTTCCAGTGCGGCGAAACGGGCCCGGGCCGGGGTGGGCTGCTTGAAGGCGTTACCCAAAGCCCCGCCGATGACCGCTCCCACGAGCAACGTTATGACCGCGGCAACGAGGAGCCGGGCCCGGAAGGGCCGGTGGGCGACCCGGACGGCGAGGGCGGCAGCGCGGACCTCGGAGCGGCCTCCGGCGGGCAGGGCGGGCAAGGGCAGCGCCACCCGGAGGGTGTCCGCCAGGTCGGCCAGCTCTTCGACCTCTCCACCAGTGCCGGGCGGTACGGGAGGCCTGTGCTCGGCGTCGAGGGCGGCGTCGAGCAGCTGGGCCAACAGGTGGTCGTCCCATTGCGGGCGCGACGCGGTCACAGCCTCACCTCGCCCCGCAAGGCTTCCAGCGCCCTGAGCTGCTGCATGCGTACGGTACCGGGCTTCTTGTCGAGCAAGGTGCCGACCTCAGCCGCCGAAAGCCCGGAGCACACCCGCAGCCAAAGCACCTCCTGGTCGGCCTGGGAAAGCCGGCCGAACCCGCGCCGCACCTCGGCCACGTCCTCGCGGTGGATGGTGATCTCCTCCCCCGAGGGTTCGGGCCCGTCGGCCGACTCGGTTTGATCGGGCACGACGACCAGACGGGCACGGTGGCGGTGCTGGTCGGTTGACACGTTGCGGGCGATCCTGAACAACCAGGCCCGGAAGGCGTAGGCGTCCCCCCGGAACGAGGAGCTCTTGTCGATGGCGCGCGCGAAGGTCTCCGACAGAGCCTCACCGGCGTCGTCCCGGTTGTCGAGCCTCAACATCAGGTACCCCATCAACGCTCCCCCGTAGGCCAGGTAAGCGGCCTCCCACGAGGAGGGTTCGCCCCGCCTGGCGGCGTCGACAGCAGCGTCGTCGAGCGGGGGCACCGCGCTGGCCGGTCCGGTATCTTGACCTTCTGGTTTGATCGGCTTTGTTGAGGGACGAACGAAGGGGCCGTTCGTCACCGCTGGTACGGGATCTGCCGCCGGTGCGCGCCCTGCGCGGCCAGGCACGCTCCCATTGTGCTGGTCACCAACCCGCGGCTGCTCCGCTCCGATCGGTTCGTCGGTCACGTACCCGCCAGCGCCCGCCCCGGGCCCTTCCACGATCGGCACGGGTTGCGTGATTGGTTCAGAACGGAGGGAACTTGCGTCGTCCGGCGCGGGGCCCCTCCCGGGTAACCGGGCCACTCCGGACGAGCGTAGTCGGCCCTCGGTCGACCATCTGGCTCTGCGGATGCGAAAGACCTGGTGGTAGCCGGGCCGCCCCCGCAACCATAAAGCTGAACTTGAGGTCTAGTGAATGGCGGCCTTCCTCCCACTGTGACCCCAAATGCACCCCGCTAGGCTCATCTGGCAATGGCAAGTCGTAGTGGCAGCCGTCGGCGACGGTCCACGCCTGGGGGTGGGCGGCCCCGCCGTTCGCCCGTTGCGGGCCGTCCAGGACCGTCCGCGTCACGCCAACGCCAACGCGCCGCCTCCTCCTCGGCCGCCCAGTGGCTTTGGTCGCCGAACATGCGGCGCGTTGGGGACAAGACCGGCCTCCCCGCTTTGGCCCTGGTGCTTGGAGTTGCCTTCTGGGTCTTGGCGCTCCTCTTGTGGGCCACGGGCGCTGTAAAGGGGAGCTTCGCCGTTTTTCTGGGAACGGCCCTGAGCGCGGCCGTAGGCACCGGCTATCTCGCGGCCGCGGCCGCCAAGGCCAAGCAGCTGCTGCGTGGTGCCAGAACGGTCCTGCTGCTCGTGCTCATCGCGGTAGTACCGGTCGTGTTCGACCCGCACACCGGTGACGTGTTCAACGTCCCGAAGTACACGGTGGTGGTCATCGGAGCGTTGGCCCTTGCGGGCTTGTGGGCCCTGGCGAGCGTGCACAACAGGGCCGTCCCCACCTGGCGCAACGGCTTTCAATGGGTCGTCGCTGCCCTCGTGGCCTGGACAGCAGTCTCCGCCTTGACCGGTATGGACGTCCACGTCGGTCTGCTCGGCAACTACGGTTCGTACGACGGTCTGTTCTCGGCCGCCTGCTTCGGCGTCGTGGCCATGACCGCGGCGGAGGCCTTGGACGGGGACGGCGTCCGCCGGGCACTGGGCACGTTCGCCTTCTGCGGCGGCGCGGTGGTCGTGGTCTACGGGCTCATACAGCTCCACGACGTCGAGGTCAGCGGCGCCAAATGGGACTTCATAACCTGGCAGCGGGGCTCCTTCGCCCAGGACTTCTTCTCCACCTTCGGCAACCCCAACCACCTGGGCGGCTACCTGGCCATGCTTCTCCCCGCCGTCCTGGTACTAGGACTGGGCACCAAGCACTGGGCCTGGCGAGTGGCCTCTGGGCTGCTCGCGGTGGCCCTTCTCACCGAGCTGATCAAGGCGTCGGCACGCGGCGCTTGGCTTGGGGCCATAGCGGCGCTGGTGGTGTTGGCCGTGGTGCTGGCTCCCGAGCTCAGACGCCGGGCGCTGTTGACGGCGAGCGCGGCCGCCGGCGTTGTCGCCATTGCCGCCGCGGGCATGGCCCTGGACGGGAAGCGCTTCCTGGCCGAGCCCCTTTCGGCCCTTTTCCAGTCAGGGGGCAACACCTCGGTCGAGCAGCGTCTAGAAATCTGGAAGGCAGCGTTCCGCATAGCCCTAGACCACCCCATAACGGGGATAGGGCCCGACAACTTCGCCCTGATCTACCCCCGGTACCAGAGCGCCTCTTGGGTCGCCGGGCTAGGGCCCACCTACCTCGTCAACGGGGCACACGACATCTTCATGAACTTTCTGGCCGACCAGGGCTTCGTGGGCCTAGCCCTGTTCGTGGTGCTCCTCGTGTTCATCGGTTTGCGGGCCGCCGGGACGTGGCGACGCTTACGCGGGGTCGAGCAAGACGAAAGCAACGGCCCTGAACTGAGGCACCGTGCCCAGGCGCACCGAGCCTGTCTCGCGGTCGTTAGCGCGTCCATCACCGCATACGTCGTACAGGCCATCTTCAACGTCCAGCAGGTCGGCCTCTCCTTCCTCTTCTGGGTACTGGTCGGGATGCTGGCCGCGCTTTCCCTGACGGCCGGAGTGCCCGACAGCCTGCGGCCCCTGACCGTGCTGTCCAGGACCACTGTGGCCGGCGACCCGCTGACGGGCACCGTCGCGGTCAAAAGCGGCGGCTTGCGGGCCCCGAGGTCGCCAGGCGGTCGGGAGCGACGGGCGGGTGGCCGCAGCGAGGTGCCGTGGCCGACGCTCCTCGCGGCCGTGGCCGTCACCGTGGCAGTGGTGTTGCTCGCTGTGGGCGCGGACGGGCCCTACAGGGCGGACCACGACTATTGGGCTGCCGCCACCAGCCTGGAGCAGACGACCACGTCGACGGGGTTGGCAAGTGCGCCTACCTCCGTTGGCCCGACGTACTTCGCCGACATGCAGCACGCCATGTCCCTCAACCCCTGGGAACCCACCTATCCCACTGCCGAAGCCACCGTCCTGGCCAGCGCCGCGGAGCACGCGCCCACCATCTCCGATGCCACGAGCGACCTGCAACGAGCACGCAGTCTCCTAGCCAAGTCGGTCGCCGAGAGCCCGCTGTGGGGCCCTTACTCCGCCAGTGAGGCGCGCGTGGACCAGGAGCTTGCCACGCTGCCCTCTTCGAGCACCCAGGCTGAACTGAGCGAGGCCATTTCCCTCCTCCATAAGGCGATAAAGGACAACCCCAGGGACTCTGTCTACCGCCAGTTGCTGGCCCAGGCCCAGGCGGCCGAACGTAAGGCGGGGAACAAGGCCTGACTCGCCCAGCCTGAGCCCCCATCGGGCACGACCACGCCCATCTAGACAGCACGGTGCTTCTGCCGTCCCCACCCTTGGCCCGGCTGCTGGCGGGTCGACGGGGCAGGTGTTTCGGTCTAAACAGAGGCCGGTGTTACCCTCGTCGGAGTGGCTCGTTTCCTGATTACTGGCGGGGCGGGGTTTATCGGCTCTCACCTGGTCGAAGCCTTGCTGGCCGATGGCAACGAGGTCTGCGTGCTCGACTCGCTGTCCACGGGGCGCCTGTCCAACCTGGACGCCGTACGAGACGATGCCCGGTTCACCTTCTGGCAGGGCTCGGTCCTGGACGAACTGGCCGTAGACCAAGCTGTCCGGACCTGCGACGTTGTTGTGCACCTGGCCGCCGCCGTCGGCGTCAAGCTCATCGTTGAGCAGCCGTTGTACTCGCTCACCACCAACATCAAAGGTGCCATAACGGTGCTCGAGGCGGCTCACCGGTACCGGCGCAAAGTGATGGTCGCCAGCAGTTCCGAGATCTACGGGAAGAACAACTCTGGGTCCCTCAATGAACAGTCCGACCGGATCCTGGGCTCACCTGCTGTCGCACGTTGGGCATACTCGACCTCCAAGGCCGTCGACGAGATCCTGGCGTACGCCTACTATCACGAGCGCAACCTGCCGACGATCGTCGTGCGACTGTTTAATACAGTCGGACGGCGCCAGAGCCCCGCCTACGGCATGGTGATCCCTCGCCTTGTGCGCCAAGCCCTCGCCGGGGAGCCGCTAACGGTCTACGGGGACGGCACCCAGACGCGCTGCTTTTGCCACGTGGCCGACGTGGTCGATGCCCTGATCAGGCTCCTCCACGAGCCGCGCGCCGAAGGGGACGTGTTCAATATTGGCAGCTCAGAGGAGATTTCCATCCAGGATCTGGCTCAACTGATCATTGCCCGGACAGCCAGCTCGTCATCGCTGACCCAGGTCCCGTACGAAGTCGCCTACGAGGTTGGCTTTGAGGACATGGCGCGGCGCGTGCCGGACGTGGGCAAGATCACCCAGCTGACCGGTTGGCGGTCCCAGCGCACCTTGGCCCAGGTGCTGGACGACGTGATAGCCGAAGTGCGCGCCGAGCGTGCGGCCTACGCCCTGGCCGGCGACGAGTAAGGCCACGCCAGCCGGGGGTGCGGTCGTGTCCCAGCCAAGCCCCCTTGGGTGCTGCCCAGCGATGAGGCCTTCGCCGCTCCTAGCGGTCGTGCCGGAGCGATGAACGGGACGGTCGAAGTCCTACTTTCGACCTACAACGGCGAGAGGCACCTTCTCCAACAGCTGGAGAGCGTACGAGCTCAGGAGCACCCCCACGTGCGGCTGTCAGTCCGCGACGACGGCTCGAGCGATGGCACCGTACGGCTACTGGAGCAACTCATCAGCGCCAGGTCATGCGACCGGCTCTCGGTTGGCCCTAACCTCGGTGCCGCCCGGAGCTTTATGACCCTTTTGCGAGCGGTCAGCGCCGATGCCGACTACGCCGCCTTTTGTGACCAGGACGATGTCTGGCTGCCCGGCAAACTACCGGCGGCGGTTGCGGCGCTACAGGAAGTCGATGGCCCAGGCCTGTACTGCTGTGCCGTGCGCTTGGTTAACGAATCCCTCTCCGAGATCAAGGTCCACCGGCGCTGTCCCCGAGGGCCGTCGTTCGAGAACGCCCTGGTAGAGAACATCGCCACCGGGTGCACCATCGTGCTGAACCGCGCCGCCATCGACCTGCTGGCGTCGCCCATCCCGCAGAAGTTCGTGATGCACGACGCTTGGTGCTACCTGGTTGTCTCTGGCTGTGGGCGTGTTGTCTACGACCCTCAGCCCTACGTCCTGTACCGCCTTCACGGGTCCAACAGTGTCGGCGTGGGGCCCACATTTTGGACTGAGTGGTCGGGCCGGGCGGCGCGCCAGGTCCGCCAGGGGCGCGGACGATTGCTGACCAAGCAGGCAGAGGAGCTCTGCCGGTTGTACGGGCCACAACTACGCCCCGACTCGGGCCGCTGCCTGGACGAGTTCCTGGGGGCGCGATCGTTCACTTCGAGGCTCCGGTACGCGGTACGGGGCTCTGCCTACCGCCAACGTCGGATAGACGACCTCATATTTCGCTGCCTCTATGCCCTGCACTACATTTGAATTAATCCGAAAGCAAGCGCGGAACAGGCCCGGGCAAGGGGTTGGAAGTCGGGGAACGCCTTGTAGCTAGCTAGGCAAATTGCGGCGGCGTTAGAGATAACAGAGCCGTTTGAGGTGGGCAGGCACCCGTGAAAACTCCCTCCTGGTATGGAAAAGTTTTGGTCTGCCAAACCCGCGGACCACCCATACCAGAGGAGGCCATCTCCAGGTGAAGGCTGGCTTTGCAATTCGTGCCCGTCGCGGAAAGGACCGGGCAGCCAGGCAGCGCTCGCCCCGGACCTCTCCAGCCCGCTGATCGGACTAGCGAACATCACCTACGAGCTCTCCGAGCGCTCCAGCGGCGCAGCCCATGGTGGGATGGGGCGCACCGCCCGGCTGATCGACAAGGTCGGCCTGGCCAAAGCGATGGGCTCGTCGCTCAAGTTGCTCAAGCCCTGCCGGGTCCTTGGGGACGATGCCAACGGAATGCTAGTATCCGGGCGTGGCGAAGGTGTTGGTTGTCGGGGGCGCCGGCTACGTGGGCGGCCACCTGACCGATCGCCTCACGGCCGCCGGTCACGACGTTTTGGTCTATGACATGCTCCTTTACGAGGATGTGTACCTGAAGCCAGTCCAGTTCGTCTACGGCGACATCCTGGACAGGGAGCGCCTCCTGCCCTACCTTCAGGGATCTGACGTAGTCGTCTGGCTTGCCGCGCTCGTAGGTGATGGCGCCTGCGCGCTCGACGAGGACCTCACAGTCCGGATCAACGTCGATTCGGTGCGCTGGCTTTGTTCCGTCTTCGGCGGCCGCATCGTTTTCACCTCAACCTGTTCGGTGTACGGAGCCCAAGACGGCTGGCTCAACGAGGCGAGCCCGCTCAACCCTTTATCCCTTTATGCCAGGACCAAGCTTGCGGCTGAAGACATTCTCGCCGAGCACCGCGACGCCGTCATTTTCCGCCTTGGCACCCTTTACGGGCTCGGCGACCGTTTTTCCCGGCTGCGGGTGGACCTTGTGGTCAACACGCTTACGGTACGGGCGACGTTGAGCAGGCGGATGTCGGTCTTCGGTGGCGAGCAGTACCGGCCGCTGCTGCATGTCCGCGACGTCGCCGAGGCTGTCCTGCTGGCTCTGGGCCGCGGCGCCACTGGTACGTTCGACCTTACCGGTGAAAACGTCACGATCCTTCAGGTAGCCGAGGCGGTGCGCGAACAGGTGCCCGACGCCCACATCGAGGTGACGGACCTTCCCTTCCAGGACAGCCGGAATTATCGGGTGTCCGGGGACAAGGCGCGCCAAGAACTGGGGTTTGCCCCTCTCCTGCAAATGCGCGATGGGATCGCCGAGGTCAAGGCCCTTGTCGAGGAGGGGAGGATCCGCGACCTCACGGCGTCCCGCTTTTCTAACTATGCCGCCCTGCGCCCCTATCTGCGCGAGCACCAGTCACCGTTGGGTCGCGAGGTCGACTTGACGCACCAGCTTGCTCATCACCGCAGGAGGTCGATGGTATCGGCACCGAGTTAGAACCTCGACTTATTACTGGCGAATTAGCCGTGGACGACCGGGGGTCGGTCGCGTTCGTAAACGGCGCCAGTCTCGCCGGGTTTGTCCGGTTCTACCTCGTCCGTAACCATGCGAGACAATTTGTGCGGGCCTGGCACGGTCACAAGCGTGAGCGCAAACTTGTCAGTGTGGTCGCTGGTACTGCGCTTATCTGTTGCGTGAAGATCGACGACTGGGACAACCCGTCACCCGACCTCGAGGTCGAGCGCTTTGTGCTGTCCGCAGATAAACCGGCGGTACTGTCGATCCCGTCCGGCTTTGCCAACGGGTCGCAGAGCTTGAGAGATGGCACCACGATCTGCTACTTCTCCGACACCACCATCGAAGAGGCTGGACCAGACGACTTCCGTTACCCGGCCCGTACGTGGGACCCTTGGCACGTGGTCGAGCGCTGATGTTCGAGCTCAGCATCCTGGTTTGCGCCCACAACGAGGCCCATGTCCTCGAGCGCTCCCTCGTTTCGCTCCACAGTGTCATGCTCCACGAGTCCATCTCGGCCGAAGTCGTGATCGTGGACGACGGGAGCGACGACGGGACTGTCGACCTCGCCGTGAAGCTCAGTGCCCGCATGCCGGAGCTGCACATGCGCGTCCTGGAGCGAACGCCGGGCCACGGCGGGTACGGGTCGATGGTGCGCTATGGTTTAGCCCACGCCTCGGGGAGGTATTGCGCGCTCGTGGCGGCCGACGGTAGTGACCCCGTCGACCTCATCCCGAAGATGCTGGGTGAGCTGCGCAAGGGATCCCAGCTGGTGATTTGCTCCAGGTACATAGACGTACAGCACGGGGCCGCGCTCACGCCCCGTTTCCAGCTCTACCAGAAGGTGTACCGCCGGGCGATCCGCGTCCTGCTGAAACAGGAGATCACCGACTCGACGAACGGCTTTCGAGCCTTTGACCGAGCGTTCATCCAGTCGATGGGCCTCAGTTCAACCAAGTTCAGCGTCTGTCCCGAAATGACGTTCAAGACGCTGCTCTCCGGTGGTGCCATCGCCTATGTGCCGGGCCAGCCGACGCTTCGTCCCGGCGAGGGCAGCGAGAAGTTCAAGCTCAGCCACGAGATCGTCGGTTACGGGCTCGTCCTGTTCCGTAGCGCACTGCACCGGGCCGGCCTGCGCTGGTTCTGACCACACAAACCCGAACGAGGACATGATGAAAAAACTTGCGATGATCCTGGGGATCCGTCCCGACCTGATCCGGGCCTCGTTGATCCTCAGGCGTCTACAGCAGCAGCTGGGAGATGACCTGATCTTCATATGGTCGGGACAGCACTACTCGGACAGCCTGAAGGACGTGTTCCTGCGCGAGCTCGGGATCCAGTCACCGGACATCGAGCTCGGCGCCGGGGGGGACACCGATGCGGCAACCGTGGGCTCGGTTATCGAGCGCCTTTATCCCGTGCTGCGAGAAATCGAGCCCGCCGCTGCCGTCTTCCTCGGTGACACCAACACCGTGATGGGCTGCCTCGCCGCTGCTCAGCTCAACATCCCGATCGTCCACATCGAGGGGTGTATGCGGGCTTATGACTGGCGGATGCCCGAAGAGAAGTACCGGACGACCATCGACCATTTGGCGGACCTGATCTACACGTACTTTGACGAATACAAGGAGCAGGGGGTCGCTGAAGGCCTAAACCCCCGCAACATCATCGTAGTGCAAAACCTGATCGTCGACGTCCTGGACGCCTATTACTTCGACCGCCGAGACTATTTTGACAAGTTGGCGACGCCGGACTTCTTCGAGCAGCGCGGCTTGCAGCGCGGCCAGTACTATCTTGTGACGTGCCACCGCCGTGAAAACGTCGAGGACCCGACGGTGCTGGCCAACATTGTCGCGTTCCTGGCCCATGTCCAACTGCCCGTCTACTTTACGGCCAGCTACCGGACCCAGAAGAACCTTGCCGCGAACAACCTCGAGTTGCCTGGCAACGTGACGATGGTGGACCCTATCGGGTACGAGGAGATGCTGGCGCTCACCGTAAACTCCCGGGCCGTGATCACTGACTCGGGAACTGTCGTCGAAGAAACGGCGGTACTCCAGGTGCCCTCGGTACAGATGCGGCGAGCCACGGAGCGCCCGCAGGTCTACGATTGCCGCTCGAGCGTGAAACTCGATCCCAGCCGTCCCGATCTTTACCCGGCGTCGGAAATAATGCGCAAGCTCGACTCGATCGTGGGCACGACCTGGCAGCACCACCTCGGCGACGGGGCATCGTCAGACCGCGTCGTGGCCGACCTCATCAGGCGTTTGGGTGAGGACGACTTTCGGGGCCACCTCCCGGAGCACCATCACCTGGTCGAGCGGGTGGCGCGGTCGTCGCGGGAGGATGGTTTGGAGTGACAGGCGAGGATGGCGGCCCGGCAGGCGCAGAGCAACGGGTGGCACTGGCGGTTGTGGTCCCCATGCTGGACGAACGGGCCGTAGCCGAGAAGTGCGTACAGCGCATCACCGGAATGCTCTCATCGTTGGTCCCCCCAGGCGTGCTCGTCGTGGTCGACGACGGGAGTACCGACGGCACCGGCACGCTACTCGACGACTTCTCCACTAAGTACAGCGGATTGTCGGTCGTGCACCATGAGCACAACCTAGGTTACGGGGCGGCACTGAAGAGCGGTGCCGGGGCGGCTGCGACTATCGGCGCCAACTGGGTGTTGTTCATGGACAGCGACCTGACCAACCCTCCCGAGGACATCGTTCGTTTTGTCGAGGCGGCCGCCGGTCCCGTCGATTACGTGAAAGCGTCGCGGTACGCGCCGGGGGGACAGGTGCAGGGAGTGCCGCTGGGACGCCAGATGATCTCCCAGGCCGGGAACGCCTTCGCCCGCCTGCTGTTCCGGCTACCTCTCTCCGACCTCACGAACGGCTTCCGTGCCGTCCGCCTCGAGCCCTTTATGCAGATGCCATTGTCCGAGCGCGGGTTCCCGATAATAATGGAGGAGGCATACTGGGTGAGCAGGATGGGGCTGCGCGCCACGGAGATACCGACAGTCCTGTCTAACCGCGACAACCAGCTACGTCAATCGTCTTTTCGCTACCGGCCGGGCGTTTTCCTGTCCTACGGGAGGTACCCGTGGGCGGCGTTCGCAGAGCGGGTCACTGGGCGCGGGCCTCGCGTGCCCCCCTTGGATGGAGGAGGTCGAAAATGACGGCGACGTGCCGATCGTGCGGAAGTGCAGGTCTTCAACTCCTGATCGATTTCGGAGCTATGCCCCTCGCCGGTGGGTTCCTGGACGGTCCCGAAGCCGCCGCTAACGAGCAGCTTTACCCATTACCTGTGCACGTCTGCGGAGACTGTGCCCTCGTCCAGATCCTGGACCCGATCGATCCTGCCATCCTCTTCCAAGATTATTCCTTCTCGGCCAGCACCATCCCGGGCCTCGTCGCCCACTTCGACAACTACGCAACGTGGCTCCAGGAGCGTTTTCACCCGCGCACCGTTGTGGAGTTCGGCTGCAACGACGGGGTCCTGCTGAGGCCCCTGACCAGGCTGGGAGTGCTGGGGGTCGGGGTGGACCTGTCCCGCAATATCGGCGAGATGGCCCGGGCTGAAGGCCACGATGTCGTTACCGGAGCTTTCACGCCCGAGATAGCCGGCCAGGTACGCGACCGAGTGGGACCGGCTGACGTCGTTACAGGAAGCAACGCGTTCGCTCACAACGCCGACCCGGGGACGCTGCTGGCGGCGGCAGACGCCGCCCTTGGCCCGGAGGGGAGGCTCTGCCTGGAGGTCATGTACGCGGCCGACTTGTTCGAGCAATTGCAGTGGGACACCCTCTACCATGAACATCTGACCTTCTACGGGCTAACTCAACTCGACCAGCTGCTGCGACGAAATGGGTTTGCTATCGAACACGCCCAGCGAATGCCGATGCACGGAGGATCCGTGCGCGTGGTCGCGGCGCGACTTGAACGCGCCGAGCGGGATAGCACAGTGGACGAGTTGGAGGCGTACGAAAGGCACCTCGGGATCACCGAGGCTTCTGTGTGGCATGAGTTCTCGCGACGTGCGCAAAGGACGATCGACGTGGTTGGCTCCGTGCTGGGGGACCTTCGGGACCGCCATACCATGTGGGGTTACGGTGCGGCCGGCAAAGCCACGATGTGGGTCAACGCATGCGGCCTCGATTTTCTGGGAGCGGTCGTGGACGCCTCGCCGCTGAGGGCGGGAAAGCTCATGCCGGGCACCCATACCCCGATCGTCTTGCCTGAGCAGTTCCGCCTGGCTGACCCGCCCAGCATGGTCCTCGTTACGGCCTGGAACTATCTGGACGCGATCCGGCGCAACGAGAGCTGGTACGAGGGCCTTTGGGTTACGCCCCTGCCGAGCCTCTCGTTCTCCTGAGGGGCGCCGAGTGACGCGGGCGATCGTCTTCGGCAGTACGGGCATGGTGGGCCGAGCCGTCGTTGCCAAGCTGGCGACGGTACCTGACCTTGACGTTGTCGCCGTGAGCCGGAAAGGTCAGTGCTTCGATGTCCGCCAGGAAGCCGCGGGTACGCCGGAGGTGCTCGAGGGCGCCGCCTTTGCTGTAAATTGCGTCGGACTGCTCCGCAATGACCCGTCGTACGGGACGCCCGCGTACCAGCACGCGGCGACGCTGGTCAACTCCCTTTGGCCCCAGCGCCTCGCCGAGGTGGCGTCCGCAAGGGGTTGTCGGGTGGTTCATCTCTCTACTGATGGCGTCTTCAGCCCCGGTACGGAGCCCGCCGACGAGACCACACCGCTCGGCGCCACCGAGGTCTACGGGATCTCGAAGGCCCTGGGTGAGGTGAGCGCCGAGCACGTGATCAACGTGCGCTTCTCCGTGATCGGGCCGGCACCGGACCGCACACCTTCGCTCTGGGAATGGCTCGTCCGCCAGCCTCCCGACGCTGAAGTCCGTGGCTATGCCACCTACGGTTGGACCGGGTGCACAAGCGCGCAACTGGGATGGTTCATCTCGGACCTCGCCGCTCCAAGCACGTTCGACGCTGTCAGGTCAGTGGCCCCGGCGTGCCACTTCCTGCCCAATGGGACAACGACCAAGTTCTCCGTGCTGGAGAAGCTGGCTGATCGCCTGAGACCCGATGTCGTGGTCGTGCCGGCACCCCAAGCGGTCCCGACCTCCAGAGTGCTCACGTCGTCGTCGGTGCTCGCCGCCTCTCTGTACTCGGGGGCCCGAGGCTGGGACCGGGCCATAGCTCAACTGGCCACGTAACCGTCAAGTACAAATGCAGCGGATGTCCGTGCTTAGACCCGGACCGCCAACACCTTGACCTCGTCCAGCATCAGCAGGGACAACGGCTTCGCTTGGAGCTCCGGAGGCACATGAACCGAGGTCGCCCCCGTACTGACCTTGGAGACGAAGAAGCCGGCAGTCACGAGGGCGTCGCCCAGTTGATCGATGGTCAGGCGGTTGCAACTGTCGTAGAGGTCAAGCATTGCGTCGCCCAAGGCCGCCGAGTCGACGCGCTGACGCAACTGAGAGCGCAGGGTGGCGTCGTCGAGGCGCAGGTGTGGGAAGGACTCGTCGAACCAGGGCCACAAGTGCGAGCCATGCTCGGAGAAGTACAGAGGCCAGATTTGGATAAAGAGCAGCCCATCGGGCACAAGGATGCGACGTATCTCGGCCAGCAGACCAGGCAGGTCGGGAACGTGTTCAAAGACCGACCACGTGACAACGGCATCGATCGAGGCGTCGGGGACCCCGAGGTCGGTTTCCCCGGACACGCCGAAGGACAGCCGGGGGTGCGTAGGCTCGACGCCGTGCGTCGTGGCCTGTTGGGCGAGGTACACGAGATCGACGGGCTGCAGGTCCAGACCGAGCACCGACGTCGCGCCGGTCTTTATGGCCAGTCCCAGGGCCATGATGCCATCACCGCAGCCCAGATCCAGGACCCTACGCCCCTCCAGCCTGATCCCGTCCCCACCCAGGTAGTCGACTATGGCATCCACCGCTTGGACATAGTGGCTCTCCCACCAGCCCGGCTGCTCGGCGAACCACCGTGCGGCGGAAGCCTCGTTCCCTCCGAATGCGTGTCCCGGGGCCATTGCCCAAGGCTAGCCTCGGTCATTCGTCGGATCCTGAGCGACGGGATTAGGCGAAGCGCAGTTTTGACGTGAAGGAGATAGATGACCGAGTTTCCACGGCCCCCGGACGACCTGCTCTTGCGAGTTCTCGCAAAGATGGGGGGAGGGGCTGACGAGGAGGACTACCTGGTCTTTGATCGGTCCGGGCACCAATAGGCACAGGAACTCGAGGTTTTCGCGGCGTCCGTTGGGCGCACCCTGGGCAGCTTTACCCGAGTCCTCGACTTCGGCTGTGGGCCAGGGCGAGTCACTCGGTGGTTAGAGCCGCGCACCTCCACGTGGGAGCTTCATGGCTGCGATATCGACAGGCAAGCAATCGAGTGGGACCAGGAGCACCTACCATTCGCGACGTTCGAGCACACCGGCGCCGAACCGCCGCTCCCGTACTCCGACGGGTACTTCGACCTCGTCATCAATCACAGCGTCTTTACCCATCTAGACGAGCGCTACCAGGATATGTGGCTCGAGGAGCTGCGCCGCGTCGTGATGCCTGGGGGCCTACTCATCCTTTCGATCCACGGTGAGTTTGCCTTCCAGATCGCTGAGAGGGAGATGCGGGCAGGCGGGGAGGACTCGGTGTCTTGGCGGAGGTCGTTGGAACACCACGGCATCCTGTTCGTCGCGGACGACGCGTACCTCGGAGGCGTTTTCCCGGACTTCTACCACACAACCTTCCACTCGCCCTGGTACGTCTTTTCTCATTGGAGCAGGTGGTTCGATGTGAAGAGCTACCTCCCCAAGGCAGATCTTGGACGCCAGGACGTGGTGGTGTTGCAGCGGCGAGCGGACGACGAAGAGACGCCCCTGCCCTTACAGCCGGCGATCGACCGAGAGAGCAGCTCGCCTCTTCAGTTGCTCGCTCGAAGGGCCGTCGAGCGGCTTCTTAGGCGTCTGGCGTCCAAAGAGCCGGCCGACCAGGCCCCACAGCGGATCCCGCACGTCGTGCACGTGATCCTAGAAGAGCATGGGCGTCGCCTGCGAGCACTGGAGGAGAGGACCAAGTGATGGCAGGATAGATTTACCGTCACGATTGCATCGCCAGGGAGGGAGTACGGTTTTCGTCAACGTCGGCATGGAAGCCCGCACTCGCCAGCCCGAGTCAGGAGGTTCGGTTGTCTTGTGTTCACGTGTCGGGCCCGGACGAGGTGCGTGGCGCCTTGCGCCCGAACACCGACGTAGTCGTGTGCGTGCCGGTGTTCGAGGCCTACGACGACGTGGTCCAATGCCTGGCCGCTCTCGTCTCGCACACTGCAGCCGACGTCCCGTTGCTGGTCATCGACGACGGAAGCACCGAGCCGCGCTTGCACACTCTGTCCTTCGACACCTCACACGACGTGATCATTTGGCACCAGCCGGTCAACGGCGGCTTCGTCGCCACCGTGAACGCCGGCTTGCGAGCCACTGGCAGATCGGATGTCGTCGTAGTGAACAGTGACGTGATAGTCGGTCCGGGATGGCTTGAGCGTCTGAAGGCCACTGCCTACACCTCGTCAACGGTGGCCACCGTAACGCCCCTAACGAACCACGGCACCGTACTGTCCGTCGGCGGCGGGAGGAATTCCCCCTCACGTCGGCTCCCGGACGGTTTCATGCCAGCCCAGGCTGCCGAGCGCGTGGCCCAAGTCTCGAGATTGCTCCGCCCGGTTATCCCGACGGCTGTGGGCCATTGCATCTATTTTCGTCGTTCGGCACTTGAAGTTGTAGGTTTGCTGGATGAAGCGTTCTCCCCGGGTTACAGTGAGGAGGTCGATTTCTCGCAGCGAGCAATTGCGCGCGGGCTGGTACACCTCTGTGCGGACGACGTTTTTGTGTTTCACAAGGGTGGGTCGAGTTTTGGACGTTCTGAGGCGGTTACAAAACTCATCCTTGATCATGATGATCTGATCGGAAAGCGCTACCCGTATTACTTCAGCTGGATCCGTGCTACTGCTCAGGACCCCTACTCTCCTCTCGCTGCCGCGTTATTAGTAGCCAATGCTGCCATTGCCGGGCTGCGGGTGATAGTGGACGGATGGTGTGTTGGCCCGACTATGATGGGCACGCAAATTGTGGTGCTGGAAACGGTATGTGCATTGGCCCGCCATCCCCAAGTATCGGAAGTGACCGTGGTTGTCCCGCAGAGCATATCTGCAAGTAGCAAAGCCACCTTGGAGCAGTCAGGAGCCAAAGTGGTGGTGGGTCATGGTCCCGAGCACAGCCTCCACATGGCCTTGCCCGGCGATCTTGTCTACCGGCCGTACCAGGTAACCCGGATGGCCGATCTCGAATGGCTCTTGGCGGCAGCTCCACGCTTCGTCGTTTGCCAAATGGACTGCATTGCGTACAATAACCCTGCTTATTTTGCAGATCTCGGTCAATGGGCGACATACAGAAGAGTAAACCAACTTACTTCTCAGGTCGCAGATGGCCTCACATTCCTTAGTGAAAGCGTGCTAACTCAGGCCCGGTCGAGCGGTCTGCTGCCAGACGCCACGGTTACTGCCACCGTCTACAGCGGCACCGACCGTCTCCTGTCACCCTCGGCCCCAAGAACTCCGATCGGTATCAGCGAGAGCCTTTCTGGTTTCTTCCTATGCCTCGGCGCGTCCTACAAACACAAGAACCGCGTACTTGCCCTGCGTATTTGGGCTGCTGCGCGCGAGCAAGGGTGGACCGGGGACCTCGTCCTGGCTGGTCCCACCCCTCCTGATGGCAATTCGTTGATGGACGAAGATGCCTTCCTGCTCGAGCACCCGGACCTAAGTCGCGGCGTCTGGAGACTGGGTGCACTGTCGGAAGCCGAGAAGAATTGGTTGTACGCCCGCGCCGCGCTTGTCCTTTACCCAACGATCTCAGAAGGGTTCGGCTTGGTGCCGTTCGAAGCGGCCGCCCACAATGTGCCTTGCTTGAGCACAAGAGCAGGCTCCTTAGACGAGATCTTGCCTACGGACGTCCCGACGATCGATCTGGGGGACGTTAGCTCGACGGCGCGCCTGGCGATGGAAATGGCCGAGGAGGGGCCGCTGCGAATAGCGGTTTGTCGGTCGCTGAACCTGAGAGGAGCAGATTTTACGTGGGCTGCAACGGCGGACCGTTTGGTCGAATTCTTCTGGGAGGTGATAGGGCGTCCGTCGCGAGAGCCGAGTAGGACGACGCCTCTACTGGAGACTCCCGGACTGAGAGTCGGCCGAGAGGTGGCGGCGCGGAACTTCGGAGTGCTCCACCGGCCCCTGGCGTGGAGCGTCCGCCAGGTAGCAGAGCGTCCACAGTTGCGCCAACTTGTCATCCCCCCGGGTTCCCGCCGGCTCAAGCTCGGGGGTAGGTTTGTCGGCTATCTCGACCGCAGGGCCCGCTAGACGTGACGCCGGCCTGTCCGGAATTTGACGTTTCTGGCGTAGGGCACCCAAGAAGGCGGAGCACGGGTGTTGACTAGCGTCGCACAACAGGTGAGGAGAGCGCCGTCGCATGTCGGGTTCTGGGTGGTGGTCGGCGCTGCCGCCATTTTCGTTATCGTAGGTGTGGTACTCCCGACGATCCCTGTAAAAGGGCTCACAGTCCGCACGGTGGTCGAGACATCGGAAGCGACGACGATGGCGGTGTATGTAAACGACCTGGACGCGGCCGCGGTGTCCGTTCCCCTCGCTGCCGGAGTTGACGCGACGACCGTCCTGCAACTGCATTCAGGCGGAGTGGACCTGATCCAGCTCAACTTCTACGGCCCGGTTGGCGAGCACATTCGGCTGTACTCCGTCCAGGTCCTGAATGGTAAACGGGTCCTGGCCTCCTCGTCGGG
>Ga0181517_10002703_pt1 | contig 17677 bp, 16 predicted proteins | sample PEATcosm2014_Bin_31_FD_119748 | JGI IMG/M metagenome (GOLD analysis project Ga0181517, IMG submission 119748) | Peatland microbial communities from MTU Mesocosm Facility, Houghton, MI, USA - PEATcosm2014_Bin01_30_metaG | ecosystem: Environmental > Terrestrial > Soil > Wetlands > Peat | place... | reverse complement strand
AGCAGCATGGGCAGCAGGTTGCGGCGGGCCACATGGGCGTCGCGCGCCAGCATGGCGAAAAACGTTTTCCGGTTCAATCTCGCAAGCTCCTTCCGGTGTGGTGCAGGAACAAGGTCTCCAGGCTGGGTTCCGAAATGCTGACGTCGTGCAATTCCACTCCCGCGGCCTGCGCGGCGCTCACCATGGCCGGAATCAGCGAGCCTCCGCGGCTGGCATAGACGTCCGCGCCGGCCTGATCCACCGGGCGTACTTCGAGTACGCCTGGAAGCGCCTGCAATTCTGTCACAAAGGACTCCGGAACGCAGTCGAAGCGCAGCCGCAGCAGATACCCGCCGGGGATGGACGCCTTCAGCTCGGAGGGCGTGCCCTGCGCGATGATGCGGCCGTGATCGATGATCGCCAAGCGGTCGCACAGCGCGTCGGCTTCGTCCATGTAGTGCGTGGTCAGGACGATGGTCTTCCCGAGCCGATTGTAATCGCGGATGATCTCCCAAAGCAGCAGGCGGGTTTGCGGGTCGAGACCGGCCGAAGGCTCGTCGAGGAACAGCACTTCGGGATCGTGCATCATGGCGCGCGCAATCGAGAGGCGCTGCATCATGCCTCCCGAGAAGGTGCGGGCCATGTGGTCGGCGCGGTCGGTCAGCTTGAATTTTTCGAGCAGATCGCCGGTGCGTTGCGCTCTCTCGCCGGCCGTCTGGCCGAAATAGGCGCCGTGGAACAGGAGAATTTCGCGCGCCGTGAGGGAGAAATCCAGGTTGGGCCTCTGCGGGACCACGCCAATCAGCCGCTTGACCTTGACCGGATCGTTCCAGACGTCGTACTGGCCCAGGAAAGCCCGGCCGCTGGTGGGCTGCACGCGAGTCGTGAGGATGCCGATGGTCGTCGATTTTCCCGCTCCATTGGGTCCGAGCAGGCCATAGACCTCGCCCGCGCGGATTTCGAGCGAAATTCCTTCCAGGGCCACCACCTTGGACTTCTTCTTCTCCTTGCGCCCGCCCCGCTGCCATCCAAACCCGGTCGGGCCTCGCGCGGCCACGGGCGGCGGCGTGTCATAGACCTTGCGTAGCTCTTCAATTCGGATTCCAATTCCCATCTCGTTCCAGCTTAAGCGAATGCGCGCCGCGCCGCCATCGGCGAAAGCCCTGAATCCACCGGCGGCGGCCGGCGCCATCCAATCTGCAACCCTCAACGTTGCGGGCAACCTGCAAGTGACGATACACTAATCGGGAACAGCTTCCGCACCCTCTTCCCCGGTCGTCTAATGGTAGGACAGCGGCCTTTGGAGCCGTGAATCGTGGTTCGAATCCATGCCGGGGAGCCAATTCTCATTTGGGCCACTTCCTGCGCAGCCGCTGCCTCTCGGACAATGCCGGCGCCCGCTGGGCCAAGTCCAACAACCGGATGCAGTCCTACCAGAGTGGATGGCGCGTCCAGCGGCGGCTGCGATACTGGGTTGGGACGCCGTTGTTAACCGTTTGCTCCGCTTTTGCGTCAGAATTCATGAAGGAGGGTGTGCTTGTGAAGTTGACCATTCTTGCCGTTTTCCTGGCCCTGGCGCCGGCGTTCGCCGACACCATTACCCTCCGCAACGGCCAGGTGATTTCCGGTACTTATCTGGGCGGCACGGCGCGCGAGGTGCAGATGCGTGTGGGGAACCAGATACGCACGTTCGACGCCAACACGATCGCTCGCATCGAATTCGGCGCCTCGGCGCAGCCCGCCAGTTCCTACCCGGATGACGGCCGTCCCACGCTTCGGCGCCACGACGATTCGCAGCCGCTGCCGGACGATGCCACCTCTACAACAACCGATAGCGACCGCCCGGTCCTGCGCCGCTCGACTCTCTCGCCGCCGCCTTCGGCGGATAACGGAGGAGCCGGCCAATCCAGTGCGCGCCAGACCGGCGCGAGCGATCCGAACGCTCCGGTTCTCATCCACGCCGATAGGGCCTCGGGATCCACGTCCGCGCCCACGCCAACTGCCGATTCCGACCGCCCCACGCTCAAGCGTCCGGACACTGCCTCCCCTTCGCCTGTGCCCGCGGCCGCTGCGCCTTCGGTTTCGCCCGCGCCCGGCAGAGTGGAGCTTCCGGTCGGGACGAACCTGAGGGTTCGCCTCGTGGACCCAGTCGATTCCGACAAGGACAAGGTCGGTAAGACTTTCGCGGCGACGCTGGACGCCCCAATTCAGAAGGCCGGCGCTACCGTGATTCCCGCGGGCGCCGAAGCGGTCGTCAAGCTGGGCGATTCCGGAGAGGCAGGGGCCATTGCGCTCAACGTGGTTTCGGTGAAAGTCAACGGCCGCGTCATCGGCATCACCACTGAGACGCTCTTGCGCGACAGCGATTCCGGCAAGCGCGTCAAAGTCGCCACGGGAACCGTACTCTCCTTCGCCCTCGATTCCCCGGTGGATTTCTGACGAAGTCCGCTGCAGCCGCGCGGACCGTGTTCACTTGGCGGCTGGCAAATTGGGGCAGATATTACGATAGGGTTGTTTGGGAAACCAATGCCCCCATTCTTCGTAGGACAAATTGCGACTGAGTCGCGCACAGGCTTGATCTCGCAGATCGCCTGGGCGCCAGAGCCAAAGCGCCGCAAAGCGCTCATCGTATCCTGTGAGCAGGTAACGGCCGTCGGGACTGAAAGCGGCAGCGCGGATATAGCCCGAATCGGGAAGCTGCGCCAAGCGAGCTCCCGTGACAGCGTCCCATACGGTGAGATGTCCGTGAGTAATGGTCGCGACGCCTGTCAATGAGGGATCGGGCACGATTACGTCGATGTCGTCGCTGGCAGTGAGGGCGAAACGTCGTTTGCCGGAAGGTATTTCCCACGCTTGGAGGTCTTGACTCTCCGCGGTAAATAGGACCGTGCCGGCTGAATTGAAGGCGAGGCGATTCAATTCGCCGGGTAACTGAATACGGCTGACGGACGCCTTGTTGACGACACTCCATATATCGACAAAATGCTCATTCGGAGGTTTGTTTTCCTCGAAAGCCAGCAGTTTTCCTTCGGCTGCGACACGCAGCAGAGTGGAAGGCGGGCCGGCCACGGATGCGATTTGTCGCAGGCCCGGCAACTCGTATAACTTGTTAACGCCATCCCGCTGGATAGCAAGTATCTTCCCTGATGAATCGATCCGCTGTTCGCCGGGAAGATCGGGCAACGCAGTTACAGACGGCCGGTCAAGGCCAATCGAGAATAGCTTGTCACTCCACTGTGCAATCGCGTCGTTAGAAGTGAGGAAGAAGAGCTTGTCGATCACGGGAGCGCCGTGGAATTCGATGTCGCGGACAGTCCTACCCTCGATATCGGCGATTCTCACCAGCGGCGACGAGTGTACCGACACGGCGCCGGCCGCGATCCGCCTGCCATCCGGACTGAAAGCGACGCTGCGAACATCGGAAGGCAAAGCGACGTAGACGGGGCGGTCGGCGCGCTGGGTCTCGGAAACGGAAACCGACCCATCCATGCCGCCGGCGGCGAAGCGGCTGCCGGTGGAGTTGAAAGTGACAACTTCGGCGCCGCCGCCATGTGAGACGCGTTCCAGTTCGCTTCCCGAAGGTAGTTCCCAGACGCGCGCCGTACCGTCGTAAGATCCAGTGCCCAGTTTCGATCCGTCCGCATTGAAGGCGACCGCGGCAACCGCCGAGCCATGCTTAAGTTCGTGAACCGGTCGGCCGTTGTCGATGTCCCAAACATGGGCCGATTTGTCGCCGCGCGCGGCATAAGCCAGGAATTTGCCATCCGGGCTGATGGCGGCATCGACAATCCACTCCTGCGGTGTGAGCGTTTCGGACGAAGCGGCATGGGTGGCTTTCAATAGTTGCCGGCCGGTACCGATATCCCAGACAAAAGCGAAATCGCCGCACGCGGCGGCCACGCGCCTGCCGTCATTGCTGACTGCGAGCTTGAACGCGGTTTCACCGCCGGCCATTTTACGAAGAAGTTTCTGATGCGCCACATCGAAGACTGACACCGAACCGTCCGAAGATAGCGCGGCCACAAGATTGCCATCGGGAGTGACGGCCACGGAAACCACTTTGTCCGGACATCTGAAATCGGCCACCTTAGCAGCCCGGCCGACATCGAAAACTCGGACGTGCCCGTCGTCACCGGCGATGACGACTTGGTTAGCGGCGGGCCCAAAGGCTACTTGCGAAAGCGGCGCGCCGTCGACAACGCGCAACAATTCGCGCCCCCCTGATACAGACCAGACAGACGCAACTCCATTGCGGGCCGCGGATGCAAGCATGGCGCCGGTAGAGTTGAAGGCTACCGAAACAGCAGCATCGTTGTCTGACGCAGCGTCCCGCGGGTCGCCGGGGAGGTCGATACGGGCCGCGGGATGCTCGTCGGGCGTGAAAAATCCAACCGGTTTACGGTTTATCAGGTCAATGAGTTGAGTGGACCCGTCATCGCGCGCTACGGCGAGACTGGCGCCGTCGGGAGAGAGCGCCAGATCGCGAATACGCTCGTCTGGGTCTGTGTCATGCGGCGGGTAGAATTGCGCGGCCGCCGGCAAGAGAGAAACCGCCGCCCGCAGCGCCTGTGTTCCTTCAAAAGACGGGTGGAGGCGGTTCGATTCGATAGCCAGAAGCGCGGCCTCCCGGGCCCGATCCGGACTTTCGGCGAGGACCGTAGCAGAGCTGGCGGCAAGGCTGGCAGCGAAATTCTGGACTGACACTTTGCGGCCCCAGAGAGTTTGGCGCAATGCGAAGATCCCGGTGAGAAGCAGCACCATCAGCACGGAGGCCGCGACCCGGCGGGTTTCGCGCTGGAGGCGAATATCCGCGCCGTCGAGTTCGTCCTTGGGCCGGTTGTGCAGCGTGGAAGCGAGTTGCAGAACGGCTTCGTGAAAGCGAGGCTCGCGCATGCGCAAACGAGCGCCGCCGTCCCGCACCCACCGAAGATCCAGGAAAAGCGGTTCCTCGGGGAACGTGCGCAAAAGGCCTGGAGGAAGAGCGTTGGTGGGTTCGGACTTGAAAGCGGCGCTGGACTTATCCCACTCCAGAGTTCCGCCGGTAAGGACAAGCAGGATGTGCGACGGTCCGTTTCGGCCGACCCAATATGCGGCCTCTTTCTCCACCCAAGGCGAGGCGGCCGCTTCCGGCGAAGCCAGCAGAATGTAGAACTGCGATTGGTCGAGGGCGTCGCGGATACTGGACCACAGAGCGGGGTTTACCGAGAGATTGGTTTGATCCCTGAAAATGTGTAAAGCGCGCAGTTTGTACCAGGGCTTGGCAAAGCGGTGCAAGGCCGATTGAAGGGCGCCCGCAAGAGTGGCGTCGGCGGTATGACTGTACGAGATGAAAGCGCTGTACGGCATCTGGCCTTTCAATGAAGATACACCAAACGGCCGGTTATCGCTTGCTCCACCGCGTCATCCGATGCCCGTTTGTTGGCGTATAATCGTGCAATGCTAGCCTCCCGCTGCGCGCCGATCGTGCCGGCTCTCATACTCCTGGCGGCCTGTGGCCATAAAGCCCGGCAGCCGTCCGCGGGGGACTCTGAGACCCCCGTCATTTACAGCGCCAATGGCTGGTCGCAAGCGGAACGTGGCCAATACTATCATTTGGCCGAAGGCAGCGAGCTCGTTCCGTATGCGTTGCTCGCAAATCTGAAGAGTGTGAAGACCGGCAAGCCGTTTTTCCAGCAGATGGAGCGCTTTGGGTTTCTGCCGGATCAGGCCGGTCAAACCAACCCGTATGGCCTTCCGGTTGGCGTGACCGTGTCGCGGTCCAGAAACGCAGGCGCCGTGGGCATGGAGATGGTCGGCTTCAACTGTGCGGCTTGCCATGTCGGGCAACTGACTTACCGGGGCAAGCAGGTGCGCATCGACGGTGCTCCGGCGCTGGTGAATCTTCAGGCGTACCAGATAGAGTTCAAGGAATCGCTCGATGCGGTGATGAAGAGTCCCCGCGAACTGGTGGCCCTGATCGTCGCCATGGAGAAACAGCGGAACAATGGGGATACGCCGTCGGATGAACAGGCCGGTAAATACGCTGCGGAACCGGCGGTGGCAACCGCCGGAAATGTCGAGGCTGCGCCAAGTGCGGATTCATCCTTTCACTCCGTTTCTTCGGTTGTCGCGGATGCGGCGCGGCCTGCTCCTGCGCCGGCTTTTGAGGCGCGCCTGAATGCCGACCTCGCACTTCTGAAGGCGCGGCTGGCCTATCTTCAGAACGGACACCTCCTGTTGGACGGAACCGAACCGGGACCGGGAAGGATCGACGCGTTCGGCGCTGCGCGCAATTTGCTGTTTCCGAAATATCCCATCAAGATGCAATCGCCTGTGCGTTTCCCGTTCATTTGGAGCGTTCCCAATAATATCGGGCGGAAGCCCGAGGACTTCCAGTGGATTCACTATGACGGGAATACCAACTCCATCCTGGAGCGAAACATCGGCCAGGCCTTGGGCATGGGGTCTGTTTTCGACCCGCGTACGTACGAATCCACGTTGCGGATCGGCAACCTGCACCAATTGGAAATGCTGACCCACACGCTCCAGGCGCCAAAATGGCCCGCGGACGTGCTGGGCGCCATCGATGAAGCCAAAGCGCAGGAAGGGGAACAGATCTTCAATGAGAAATGCGCCGGCTGCCACCAGGACAAATTGTTCGCTCAACCGCAAATCGGGACAGATCCGAATCGGGCCAACAGTTTCGGGCAACCCGTGGGAAAGGTCCCGTTCCCCGTGGCTGTTGGGCCTATCCTGGACGGACTGAAGAAGAGAGCCTTCGCGGACGATGGTATCGGCCCGGCGGAGCAGGCAGGCATGGATGCGACTCCGGCAGTCTGGCGCGCCACCCAGCAATATCTGGCACGGCCCCTGACGGGCGTCTGGGCCGCCGCCCCATACCTGCACAATGGTTCGGTGCCGACGCTATACGATTTGCTGCATCCGGACCAGCGCCCCGCCAGGTTCGCCGTGGGAAACCGTGAATTCGATCCGGTGAGAGTCGGATATCAGAACGACCTTACTGCCGCCGGAGCGAATGGCTGGGTCTATGACACTACCCAACCGGGCAACAGTAACATCGGCCACAGTGGCGATGCATTCGGCACTTCGCTAACTGAGGATCGGAAAGCCGCGCTCCTGGAGTACTTGAAGAAACTCTGACGGAGAGTGCTGAAGGAGTACCAATGTCCGATAGCGATGACGACGTTCTGGCTCGCGAGTTAGGCAAGATCGGCGAACGCGGGGCCAAGCTCGGTGAGCTTCTCTCCGGCCAGCCTGAGGTCGGTAAAGCCGGCGCGCTAGGGGGTTCGATTGGGGCGCAATTTGCGGCGAAGCTCTTGCCGACGGAATCCTATTCACAGAAGCTGGCCCTCAACATCTCGCAGGAGAGGGCGCTCAAGCTCGGATATTCAGTGCTTACGAAACTCGGGCAGTTACAGACCGACGATAACAAGCCACCGTACCCACTGCTGAAGGCGATCATCCAGTCAGGCTTTCTGAATATGAATCCTACCGTCGTATACCTGGAAATCCTTGACGGGGACTCTCAACGCTGTGAAGTCACGATAACCGGGGCCGCAAAGGAAGGTCTTATCAAACAGCAGACAGCAGAGAAGGCTGTTCGACGCGTAGCATCCGCGCTCAGTAGCCTGGCGAATGAGGCCTGAGGAGCCGGGCGGCGGCGCCATCACTCCTCGCGCAACGCCGACATTGGATCGATGCGCGCGGCGCGGCAGGCGGGAACGGCGCAGGCGGCCAGCGACACCACGGCCAGTATTGCTGCTACCGCCGTGTAGATTAGCGGATCGCGCATTCGCACCCCGAACAGCAGCGTCGCCAGCGCGCGGCTCAGCGCCCACGATCCCGCCAGCCCTGCGCCGATGCCGGCCAGTCCGATCGCCATACCTTGCCGGACGATGAGGGCCAAGACTGCGCCGCGTTGGGCGCCGAGCGCCATGCGCAGGCCGATTTCCCGCACGCGCTGCGTCACCGAGTAAGCCAGTACGCCGTAGACTCCAATGCAGGCGATTGCCAGAGCCATGCACGCAAACACGCCCAGAAGCGCGGCATTGAGCCGCGGTTGGACGGCGCTACTCGAAATCCACTGCTCCATGCTCCGCACATTAGAGAGCGGAATCTCCGGGTCAAGCTCGTGGATCTTCCGGCGCACCGCGGGCATTAAGGCATCCGGCCGGGCCTGTGTGCGGACCACCACATCCATCAGCGGCGCCAGGCGGTACGAACTCGGAATGTACAATGCCGGCGCCGGCTCCCGGTCGAGCGCGGTGGAGCGCACGCCGCCGGCCACGCCGACTACCGTGTAGCGCCGGCTGCCGGTCAGCAGTATCGCGCGGCCGAGCGGGTCCTGGTCGCCCCACAGCTTGCGTACCGTCTCAGGGCTAACTATCGCTACCGGTGGCGCATTGCCGTCATCCCGGTCGGAAAACGTGCGGCCCCGCAGCAAAGGAATCCCCATGGCGTCAAAGTAACCCGGACTGGCGATCCGCCACTCGATCGGAATGCTCGCGCCCACCGGCAGCAGCGAACTGCCTTCAGCGCTGCCCGGCGAAGTATTATAGGACCCCGCTCCCATGGGGATGCCGCTCGAGATGGCCGCCCCCTGGACGCCGGGCAGCGCCTTGAGCGAAGTCAGCAACTCACGGTAAAAGGCCCACCCTCGGGCGACGTCCGGGTAATGGGAAGCCGGCGGCGTCAGTTGGAACGTCAACAGGTTCTCCGGCTGAAAGCCCAGTGGCACGCGTTGTAACTGACGGAGACTTTGGATCAGCAGGCCGGCGCCAATCAATAGGACTGTGGCCAGCGCGAGCTCGGCCGCCACCAGGCTGCTTCGTACCAGCGAGCGTCCGCCACCCGCGGAGCGCATGCCTTGTTTCAGCAACTGGTTCAAGTCGGTCCGCACCGCGTACCAGGCCGGCGCCAGTCCGAACAGCAGGCCCGCAGCCATGGTGACGCCGCACGCGAATAGCATTACCGTGGAATCGACCGGTATTTCGCGCACGGGCAGCAGGTTTGGCGGTAGATTTCGGTTCAGGGCGCGGATTGCCAGAACGGCCGCGACCATCCCGGCGCCGCCTCCCCAGAGGGAGACCGTCAGGCTTTCGGTCAGGAACTGGCGCACCAGGCGCCCTCGCGCCGCACCGACGGCTACACGCACCGCGATCTCCCTTTGCCGCGCGACGGCCCGCGACAGCAGCAGGTTCGCCACGTTCGCGCAGGCGATCAGAAGGACGCAGCCCACCGCGCCGAGCATGACCCACAAGGCGGTCCGAAGCCGGTCCGATACGAATAAATCGCGGAACGTCTGTAGGCGCACCCCCCAGTCCTTGACCTCGGGATATTGCGCTCCCACACGCGCGACGATCGTGTCCATCTCGGCCTGGGCCTGAGAAAAGGATACTCCCCGCCGGAGACGGCCGACGACTGTGATGGTGTGATTCAGACGCGCCTCACGGCCGGGGTCGATGATGAGCGGGATCCAGACGTCTCCGTTGGTCAGTAGAGGTAAGGAGGCCGGCGCGACGCCCACCAGGGTGTAGTCGATTCCGTTGAGCGACAGGGTCGCGCCGATGAGGGACGGGTCGCCTCCGAAGCGGCGCCGCCAGAGTCCTTCGCCGATCATCGCTACGCGCGCGCCACCTGGCCGGTCCTCACCCTCGCGAAAGGCCCGGCCCGCAACCGGCTGGATTCCCAACACTGGGAAGATGGATGGGCTGACGGTGTTGCCCGCGTACTGCTCAGGTTCGCCACGGCCCACCAGGTTAAAGCTGCCGTACCCAATGGCGGCCAGGCTCTCGAAAGACCGGGTTTGCTCCTTCCATGAGAGGTAATTGAGGACGGAAGTGGCAAACAGCGGCAGGTTCAGCTTGTCGTTCTTCTCGGCGACTCGCATCAGCCTGCCCGGTTCCCGATAGGGCAGCGCGCGTAGAATTGCAGCGTTTACGACGCTGAAGATCAAGGTGGTGGCCGCTATACCCAGCGCGATGGTCAGCGTTGCCGCGGCCGCGAATCCAGGCGCCTTGCGCAGCGTGCGGATCGCATATCGGAGATCGTCGAGAGGCATGGCATAGCTCCTTGTCCGGTCTCTGTGGGGCGAGGTCCCGGCTCCCCTCCGAGCCCAAGGCCATAATTCATAGACGGACATCGCGGCGGCTCGATAGGGTCAGGACGCAGATTTCCAACCGGCGCTTGTCCGCCTCCCTCATCTTGCGCCGAAGAACCAGAGTTTGAGCGGCTGGTACATCAGGTAAACCGCGACGATCGCCAACCAGACCATCGAACTCACCGAGAGCAGACCCGCCGTGGTTCGGATCTCCGGCGTGCGGTTCAATTGCAGCAACGGACCTTCCTCTTGCGCAGCCGAGCGGTCGTACAAGAACAACGGAGCCGCCGCGAATATGGCGAAGACCGGGAACCACGCAGCATTGTTCGAGTTCTGCGCGTGACCGGCTCCCGAGCGGAAGGTCACGGATTTGACCGACTCCGCTATGGCGAGCAACGCCAGCGCCAGATGGCGGATCGCGAGGGCTCGTCCGGCTGAGTTCAACCCCCTCATCAGACTCCGCGAACGCAGCACGGCTGCCTTTCCGCGTAAGTTCTCAACCACCGAGACTACCGGCCACAGGCAGTCGCCGGTCACCCAGCCGGGCCCAAACAGGAACAACGATCGGGCCTGTGTGACGGCAAGGGCCGGCATCGCTTGCAGCAACCTCCATAAGACCCGGAAGGCGACGAACTTCCTCACCCGGACCTTTTCGTCCATGGCTATGAGCGCCGCCGTTGCCCGAATTGCGTTGTCGGAAAAGACCAGCAGGATGGCCGCCGCGGGCGGGACCAGCACCGTACGTAGCATCGATCCTGGGAGCAGCTTGCCGGCCAGGCGCCCGGCCAGCGCGACGGCCGACAACAGGCCGGCATAGATGGGCGCCATCAGGAACGCAAACGTGGTGAGGTGCTGCAACAGAAATGCCCTGGCTCTTCGCAACGCGAAAAACTCGGCGTCGACCGCGTTATGAAAGCGCCGCGCGAACTCGATCGCCGACGCGGGCCGCGCGGCAGGGTCGCGCGCCAGCCCGGCCAGAATCGCGTCAGACACGTCGCGCGGCGCCTTGGCCACCGCGGCGGGCGGGCGGGGACTGCCGCTTCGGTGGAACTCAATCAACTCGCTCGTTTTTCCGGCAAAGGGCAATTCGCCGCACACCAGGGTGTACGCCACAACGGCCAGGCTGTAAATGTCGGAGCGGTAATCGATCTCCATTCCCATTGCCTGCTCCGGCGACATATACGCCGGGGTCCCGACCAGGCTTCCCGGCATGGTCTGGCCACTGTCGCTACCAAAGGACCCGGACGACGGACCGGACGCAACCCGCACCATGGCAACGGTATCCGCCTCCCCGGCTGGGGCCGCTCCTCGCGGTGGCTGAAAGCGCATCTCCATCGCGATTGTCTCGGCTTCACTCTCCATGGCGGGCAAATCGCCCAACCCGTCTGGCTCCGGCGCCGGGCGCGCTTCGGGATCGCCCGGCAGCTTCATCTTGGCTACCCCGAAATCCAGCACCTTCACCGTGTATCCGCCCCGGCCCGTCGGTTCCAACCAGATGTTCTCGGGCTTCAGGTCCCGGTGAACGATTCCATGCCGATGCGCCTCATCCAGCGCCAGGGCAATCTGGTCCAGAAGGTCGGCCACCAGAGGCAGCGCGGGCCGCGGTTGGGTCCGCTGAAAGTCCGAGAGCGTCTGCCCGTCCAACAGATCCATCACCAGGTAAAGGATCTCGCCCTTCCTCGAAGCCGCGATTCCGAAATCGGTTACGTTGACAATGTTCCCGTGCCGCAGACGCCCGCACGCCTGCGCTTCCCGCTGAAATCGCGCCAGAAAATGCGGGTCCGACGCCCACCTGGGAGCGATCACCTTTACCGCCACCACGCGCGTGGTCCCCAGGTGCGTGGCGAGATAAACATTACCCATGCCCCCAGCGCCCAGTTGCCGGTCAATGCGGTACTTGCCGTCAAGGATTTCGCCGATCATGAAAGGCCCGCGATATCAGACGTCATCATAACAGCGGATGTATCGGCGCGCGTGAATGCGCTTAGCAACTGCGAAAAACGCTCGATTCGGATGCGATTTGGGCAAAATGCCCAACCCGAAGCGTAACACGCTGATTCTAAATGGCGGGATCTTCGATTTTGGGCAAATGCCCAAAATCTTCCGGTGCATCAGTCACTTGCCGGCACGTTTCGGGTTTGAACGTGCGGTCCGATACGCCGGGTGAAGGTAAGAAATGCCCGGTGGGTTTGCGCTGTGCGCGACGGCGCTCTGATTTTGCGAGACTTGCCCTGTTTGGCAACCTAATGGCATTAGCTATGGTTGTCTGGAGGCGCGATGCATCTACTCGTCCCGGACGCCCTGGAGGGCAGGGATGACTGGCCTACGTTCGCGATTGCCGTCACCCTGACTTCCTGCCGCCGCTTCAGAACGGAGGCCTTAGATGGAGATCACACTCGATGAGCTCAAGGATGCCCTGGTCGAGCGCATCATCACGCGCGAGGATTACGCCCGAATGATCGTCTTTGCCATGAATAGCGTGGTCCAGGCCAGGGTCAAAAGAATATGCCAGAATGCCAGATGAGGCGCACGCTTCGCGGGCTGTATATTGAATTGTGGGAGAAACGTGGCGGCGCACGCTGGCTGTTGGGCTCGCTTTCACGCTAGCGCTCGCGGGCACTTTCGTCTTCGCCTCCAGAGCCGGCCGGCGGGCGCAGCGGATCCGCACGGAAAATGAGCCCATCCAAGCCTGGATGTCCATCCCATTTGTCGCCCATACCCACCACGTCCCCGCCTCCGTACTGTTTCAAGCCGTCGGGGTTCAACCACAGGAGCCGCATGACCGGCGGTCCGTTCGCCACATCGCTCACGACCTTAACCGACCAGTTCCGGAACTGATAGCCCAACTGCAACGCGCCATCGATTCCGCCGCGCATCCACCCGGCGGCCGGCCGCAATGAACGATCAACTGCTCGCGGCGGTTTCACTGTACGGCGCGCCGGCCCTTTTCGGAATTGTGACCATCGCGGCCATAGGAGCGCCACTGCCCATCACGCTCCTTCTGGTTGTGGTGGGCTCGATGGTTTCGCAAGGCGCCATGAACCTCTGGTGGGCTCTTGGCGTTGCCAGCGCCGGTTCGATTCTCGGCGATCAGGCCGGCTACGCCATCGGCCGATGGGGAGGGCCCGCCGCGATCGCAAAGCTCAGCGGTCTGTTCGGAAGGCGCGCCAACCTACAGGCCATCGAAGCCAAAGCAAAGGCCTGGGGCGGGCCTGGCATCTTTATCACCCGCTGGCTGCTCAGCCCCCTGGGACCGTGGATCAATCTGGCCAGCGGCACGGCCGGCTACCCGTGGCATCGATTCCTTTGCTGGGACATTCTCGGTGAGATCACGGGGGCAGCAATCTTAATCTCTTTGGGGCGGCTCTTCAGCGATAGCGTGATGGCGCTGTACGGGGTTCTGGGCGATCTGACTTGGGCGATTGCGGCGCTGCTGGCGGCCATTGTTCTTGGGCATCAACTGCTGGTGCATCTCCGCCGGTAGCGGGCGCGGTCCCAGCCGTCGACCCAGCGCTTTACCGCAACCGGGCCTAAGCCGCGGGTGGGTGCACGTGGAGCCTCTCCAGGCGTTTGGAGACGGTGCCGAAACCGGAGTGAAACGGCGCCAGCAGATAGACGCGCAAAATATACCAGCAGAAACTCCGTTCGTTCAGGGCGGGATCGATCAGGTGCGCGATTCTCCGGTGCGCCGCCGGGGTTTGGCTCCAGTGGATGCCCGGAGCGTCGTGGTGAATCGTATGAAAGCCGTTGTTGAACAGCGCCGTGTTGATGAACCCCACGAAATTACGGGCGTGGTCGTACTTCGATTCCTCATCGGTGTGCACGTGCTGGACGTAATTGAAAATCAGCACGCTGAACAGCGAAACCTGGTGCGGGATCACGATGAACAGCACGGCTTTCTTCCAATTCCAAAGCAGCGCCGCGGCGTAATATGCCCCCAGGACGAGGTATTGCGAAGCGGCCAAATAGAACTTCGGCCGGTTGCTGCGCCACAGGGTCTTCAGGTAGTCCGCAATGGGCTTTTGCTGAAAGTAGCTGCTGATCGATGGATAGCTCAGAAGAGTGAGAATGTTGTTCTTCTCGCTGATCCGGTAGGTGATGGTGTAATCGCCCTTCTTGTTATTCAGAAAGTGATGGTTCTTGTTGTGGGTGGGGATCCAGCCAAAAGCCGGAAAGCCATAGAACAGCGTCAGCCAGTACTCGGTGAGAATGTTCAGAAGCCGGAATCTCCACAACGGCACGTGATTATGGTTGTGCGCGATGATGGCGACGGAAATCGCCGTGAACAGGGAGCACGCATAAAGCGCCGGTTGGAGCGCCGCCAGGTTCCATTGCGTAATGAGCAGCGCGGTGGTGACCGCCATATAGGCAAGGGTTCGGCGGTCTGCCCGGTAGGAAAGCAACAGCATTTGGCTAAGACACTTATCACCTTCCGCGGCCAATAGCAAAGGGGCTGTCGCCGGACACAGGAGCGCCACTCGTACAACTTACGGCGTCGTGATCGACGGACTCGCAGCCTCGGCGGGGATCGCTCAGGGCGGCGGGGGAAGGGGCCGGAGGCTATCTGAACCGGTACGCGCTTTACGTCATTGTCTTAACCTAACGACTTCTGAGAGTTGACGCGGCTTCTGTGATACAATGAGACTAGTTGATTCGACTGGTTGATTACATGCGTGAGATTCAAGCCTCGGAAGCTAAAGTTCATCTTCCCCAACTCCTTGACGAGGTGGAACGGGGCGCCACGCTGATTATCACCCGTCACGGGCGCCGGATCGCGCGGATCGTGCCCGAGGTCGACCGGCGGCAGGAGGAAGTCGACAAAGCGCTGGCCGCCATCCGGGAGCTTGGTAAACGCACTGGCAGGATCACGCTCGGGGAGTTGCTATCGGCCCGCAATGAGGGACGCAAGTCCTAATGGCATTCGTGCTGGATGCATCGACCACCGCGTGCTGGGCCTTCGACGATGAAGACCACCCCGACGCCCGCTCGGCTTTCGAGCGAATGCGCGCCGAGGAGGGCGTCGTGCCGTCGCTGTGGTGGTTCGAGGTGCGAAACATCCTGATCGTGAACGAACGCCGGCGGCAAATCACGGAATCCAATACCGCGTCTTTTCTGCTGAATCTCTCCCTGCTTCGTGTCCGAGTGGACCGGTCTCCGGACGAAAACGCGGTCTTCCGCATAGCCCGCACTCACCGGCTCTCCGTGTACGATGCCGCTTACCTGGAATTGGCTCAGCGGGAAGGCTTACCCCTGGCAACGCTCGACGCCGATCTGCGAAGGGCAGCGCTCGGCGACGGGGTCGAAATTGTCTCCTGCACGGCGCCGCGGTGAAGGCGTGTTTACGGGGCAACCTTCCCACGCCGCGCCGCCTGGATAATGGCAGCCGACGCTCCGCTCGGACTCCGCATCGCCGCCACTACCACATCCGCGTCTAGCGCCATTCTCACATCGCCCATGACATCACATCGTTTCCGGCGAAGGCGATTTCGGAAGGTGCGGCGGCAGCGCCGGTGTAGTATCCCTTCACCCAGTCTGGGTGATTTGCCCCTATTTCAGGCTGTGAATGCCCGCCCATCCGTCGTAAAATTCACCAAATAGCCGCTGATTGTTGATATTTTCTACTTTAAGACCGTTTGGAACCTGTTTTGCTAGGTCCGAGCCAAGCGTTCCCTTGAAAAGGAGGGGCTTTGCGCCAGTTTCTGCGTGACTCGGGTCATCTCGTTCGCCCCGCTGTCGTCCTGGTCGTGGGTATTGCGGCTTTCCTGCTGATCCGCACCGCATTGATCCCAAAGGCTTTCGGCAAGTACGGCCATTATGACGCGGCGGCTCTCGACCGCATCCGCCAGCACCCCGTCGCTTTCGCCGGCCAGGACACCTGCGTCATGTGCCACGACGACCAGGCCAAGGCACGCGCCGCCGGCAAGCACGCCCATGTCTCCTGTGAAGCCTGCCATGGCCCGCAAGCGGCCCACGCCAATGCCGACGATCCTTCGGCCCACAAGCCAGCCTTACCGGATGTCGCCAATCTCTGCCGGCGCTGCCATGAAAAGGATGCCGCCAAGCCCAATGACTTTCCGCAGGTGGTGACCGCCGAACATTCCGGTGGCGCGCTCTGTACCGCCTGCCATCAACCCCATAACCCGCATCTATGAGGAGCCAAACATGGATTTAAGCCGGCGAGATCTATTTGCGGCGGGCGGCAAGTTGCTCATCCTGGCCTCCGTGGGCGCCACGCTCGAGCAGATTACAGGCGCCGCTCCGCCCAGCGAATCCTATAACGTAGCGGAGCATTGGTGGGGCATGATCGTCGACATCGACAAGTGCATCGGCTGCGGCAACTGCGTGCGCGCCTGCTCGAAGGAAAACCAGGTTCCCCAGGGTTATTTCCGCACCTGGGTGGAGCGTTACCAGGTGGGCGAAGACCAGCAGCCGCACGTGGATTCGCCCAACGGCGATATCGACGGCTTCCCTGCGGACACGCGCACGGACGTGAAAAGCTTCTTCGTGCCCAAGCTCTGCAACCACTGCGCCGATTCGCCTTGCGTGCAGGTCTGCCCGGTGGGCGCCACCTTCGTCAGTCCCGATGGCGTCGTGCTGGTGGACAAGAACTACTGCCTGGGCTGCCGCTATTGCATCCAGGCCTGCCCCTACGGCTGCCGTTATCTGCATCCCGAGACGAATACCGCCGACAAGTGCACACTCTGCTACCACCGCATCACGCAGGGCCTGACCACGGCTTGTTGCGAAGCGTGTCCAACCGGCGCCCGGCAGTTGGTGGACTTTAAGAATCCCCAGGACCCGGTGCACGAATATCTGCGGCATAACAAGGTCCAGGTCCTCAAACCGTACATGGCGACCGGCGCCAAAGTCTATTACAAGGATCTCGACGGATCGGTGCGATAGGAGCGATGCGATGATTCCCGGCGTTGAAGGCTTCATGTATCCGAACGAGGTGGCGCTGCAGTGGAGCCTGCTGATTGTGCTCTACCCGTACATCACCGGCCTGGTGGCTGGCGCGTTCATTCTGGCCTCGCTCGAACGCGTGTTCAAGGTGGATGCCGTGCGCCCCACTTACCGCCTGGCTCTGCTCACCGCTCTGGCTTTTCTGCTGGTTGCCCCGCTGCCGCTGCAATTGCACCTGGGCCATCCGGAGCGCTCCATGGAGATGTACCTCACTCCGCACAGTTCCTCCGCCATGGCCATGTTCGGCTTCGTCTACCTCTGGTACCTGATGGCCGTGCTGTTGCTCGAAATCTGGCTCGAATACCGCGCCGATATCGTGCGTCTGGCGCAAACCACCAACGGATGGACGGGCCTGGTCTACAAAGCGCTCACGCTGGGGTCCATGAACGTCAGCCCCGCCGCGCGCCGCATCGACGATAAAGTGGGCTTCGCCGTCACCGTCATCGGGATTCCCTCCGCGTTCCTGCTGCACGGCTACGTGGGCTTCATCTTCGGCTCGATCAAGGCTAATCCCTGGTGGTCCACTCCGCTCATGCCGGTGGTCTTCCTCTTTTCGGCGATGGTTTCCGGCATTGCTGCGGTCCTGGTGTTGTACATGGCCTTCATGAAGGTGGAAAAGAAGCCCATCGACATGTT
>Ga0181517_10002702_pt1 | contig 17677 bp, 15 predicted proteins | sample PEATcosm2014_Bin_31_FD_119748 | JGI IMG/M metagenome (GOLD analysis project Ga0181517, IMG submission 119748) | Peatland microbial communities from MTU Mesocosm Facility, Houghton, MI, USA - PEATcosm2014_Bin01_30_metaG | ecosystem: Environmental > Terrestrial > Soil > Wetlands > Peat | place... | reverse complement strand
TGCCTACGCTGGTGGACCTCACGGTGGGCTCCGAGCCGTGCCCGCTGGTCGGCCCGGTGGACGGGGCCAGCCTGCTGGAGCGCCTCCGGGGCACGGCCGGCCCGGAGGAGCTGCGCACCACAGAAGTGGCCGGCGAGTACCTGGCCGAAGGGGCCATCGCCCCCATCGTGATGCTCCGCCGGGGCCAGTGGAAGTTCGTCCATTCCCCGGCTGACCCGGACCAGCTCTACGACCTGAGCGGCGACCCGGCAGAGCTGGTGGACCTGGCCGGCGATCAGGCCTTTTCGACGTTGTTGGCGAGTTTCCGGGCCCAGGTCGCGGCGAGGTGGGACCTGGCCGGCTTGGACGCGGCGGTAAGGACAAGCCAGCGACGCCGCCGGGCGGTGGACAGGGCCTTGAGCCTGGGCCGGCGCACCGAGTGGGACTTCACCCCGTCCTATGGGGCCTCCCAGCGGTATATCCGCAGCCACATGGACCTGAACGACCTGGAAGCCCGGGCGCGCTTCCCCGCTGTCGCCCGCGCCGCCAACGAGACAGGAAGCTAGGTGCCGGCCACGCCCGTGGGGCCCACCGACCCATTGGCGGTGCCGCGTTTTGCCGGACTGGCAACTTTCGCCCGGTTGCCTCAGCTGGACCAGGTCGACCGGGCCGATGTCGTCGTCGTCGGGGTGCCCTTCGACAGCGGGACGACCTACCGGCCCGGAGCCCGTTTCGGGCCTGCTCACGTCCGGGAGTCCTCGAGGCTCCTGCGTCCCTATAACCCCGAGCTGGAGGTGGGGCCGTTCTCGAGCCAGCAGGTCGCCGATGCCGGCGATATCGCCTGCAACCCTTTCGACATCAAGGAGGCCGTGGGCCAGATCGAGGCCGGCGCCCGTTTGCTGGCCCGGGGCGGCACCCGGCTCGTCAGCGTGGGCGGCGACCACACCATCGCCTTGCCGTTGCTGCGGGTCATGGCCGAGCTGCACGGGCCCGTAGCCGTTCTGCACTTTGACGCCCATCTCGACACCTGGGACACGTATTTCGGTGCTCCTTACACCCACGGGACACCCTTTCGGCGAGCCTCGGAGGAGGGGCTCATCGATCCCCGTCGTTCTGTCCACGTAGGCACCCGAGGACCGCTGTACGCCGCCTCTGACCTCAGCGAGACCGAGGAGCTGGGCTATGGCGTCATCAGCTGCAGCGCCATTGACCGGCTGGGGCCCGCCGGCGCGGCCGCGGCCGTCCGGGACCGGTTGGGCCGTGGTCCCATCTACGTTTCGGTCGATATCGACGTCCTCGACCCCGCCCACGCGCCCGGGACAGGCACTCCCGAAGCGGGCGGGATGACGTCGCGCGAACTGTTCGGCTTGGTCCGGTCCCTCAAGGGATCCGAGATCGTCTCGGCCGACGTGGTCGAAGTGGCCCCGGCGTACGACCATGCCCAGATAACAGGGATCGCCGCCGCCCACATAACCTATGAGCTCATCTCGCTGATGGCATTGGACAACGGGAGGACAAGTGCTGAGCAGCGGTAGGCCGGCGGCGGAAGTGCTCGCAGAATTGGACGAGCGCCGCCAAAAGGACCCCGACGTGAATGGACATCGGCTCTTCGGGCTCGTGTACCCCACGGGGCGAAAAGACATTGAAGCCCTTATCGGTGAGGTTTACGAACGCTTCCTTTTCTCGAACGCCCTCAACCCCCGCCGGTTCACGGAGCTGGCGAAGATCGAGCAAGAAGTCATCGCCACGGCCGCCGGTCTCGTACACCGGGCCCCGGGCGACAATCCGGCCGGGACGATGACGTCGGGAGGTACGGAGTCCATCTTGATGTCAATGCTCACCAACCGCGAGCGAGCGCGCTCGCGGGGCATTGAGCAGCCTCAAGTACTCGCCCCCGAGTCCGCTCATCCGGCATACGCCAAGGCGGCCCATTATTTCGGCATGGACTACGCCAGCATCCCCCTGGACGACGGCTACCGCGCCGATGTCGCCGCCGCCCGTTCTTTGGTCAACGAGCGGACCTGCGTAATCGTGGCCTCCGCCTATTCCTACCCTCACGGGGTAATTGACCCCGTGGCCGAGCTGGCCGCGCTGGCGGCCGGCCATGGTGCCGGCTGCCACGTCGACGCCTGCATCGGTGGGTTCGTGCTCCCCTTCCTGGAGATGCTCGGCCGGCCCGTCCCGCCTTGGGACTTTCGCGTTGACGGGGTAACCGAGATCTCGATGGACCTCCACAAGTACGGTTACGTCCCCAAGGGAGCGTCGGTGATCTTGCACCGCGATGACGACTGGTTTTCTCACCAGGTGTTCTTCTACGACAAATGGGGCTCTGGTCTGTATGGCACACCGGCCATCGCCGGGGCGCGGACCGCCGCGCCGATAGTTGCCGCCTGGGCCGTCGGCCAGTACCTCGGCGTCGAGGGTTACCTGGAGATCATCGATGACCTTTGCGCCACTACGGACCGCGTCCGCCAGGGCATCGAAGCGATCGACGAGCTCCAGGTCGTCGGTGACCCCATCGGTCCGTTACTGGCCCTGAAAAGCGACCAAGTGGACCTCTATGCCGTGGCCGATGTTATGGACGATCGCGGGTGGTACCTGAACCGGAACACTAAACCGTACGGGCTCCACTTCATGCTCTCGCCCATCCACGGCCAGATCGTCGGGCAGTTCTTGGACGACTTGGCCTATGCGGTCGCCCACCACGGACCGAGCAAAGGCGAGCAAGCTCGGTACTCATGACCCGGGGCGAAAACCGTTGCGCTCAGCGAGCAGGTGGGGCCAGTAGATCTTACCTACCAAGTCCATGGGTCGACTATGCTCGTCCCCACGGGGGCCCTAAAGTAGGCGTATGCAAATCTCGGCAAAGGTCGATTACGGGGTGCAAGCGCTCCTGGTAATGGCCGTGGCCCACGAGCCTATGACCGTCGATGAACTGGCCACCGACCAGAGCCTGCCCGGCAAGTTCCTCGGAGTAATCCTCAACGACTTGCGCCGGGCCGGGATCGTGGCCAGTCACCGGGGCCGCGACGCCGGTTACAAGTTGGCCCGGCCCGCTTCGCAGATCACCCTGGCCGACGTCATCCGGGCCCTCGAAGGTCCTCTGGCGCAAGTACGCGGGATGGGCCCCGACGCAACGTCCTACGCGGGAGCGGCCAAGCACCTCCAAGGTGCATGGATCGCCGTACGGGCCAGCTTGCGGGCGGTGCTTGAGCACATCACGATCGAGCAGCTGACCACCGGGGAGATGTCGCCCGAAGTCGCTGGTCTCATCGCTGACCCTGATGCCTGGGCGGTACGCTAATTGGGGGCCAAAGCTCAGCCAGCCCAAACCTCAGCCAGCAAGGCGTAAGAACGCACACGGTCGGCATGTTGGTGGGTGATCGTCGTGACGAGCAGCTCGTCGGCGGCCGTCGCCTCTTGAAGCTGGTCTAGCCGTTGGGCGACGGTGGCGGGTGAGCCGACGAACTGAGTGTCGACCCTGTCCTTTACCAGTGCCCGCTCATCTTCGGTCCATTCATGCGCCTGGGCTTCGGTTTTGGTGGGGAACTCAATGGCGCCCGCCCCCGTGCGGATACTGAGCACCCAGTTGGGATAACCGGCGGCGAGGTCGCGCGCCGTGGCGTCGTCGTCCGCCACCACGACGTCGGCGGAGACGATCACGTAGGGCCGGGCCAGTTTTGCGGACGGGCGGAAAGCGGCGCGGTAGGCGTTGGTCGCTTCGAGGACAGTGGCCGGGCTGACGTGGTAGTTGGCGGCGAAAGGTAGGCCCAGCTCGCCTGCGGCCGCGGCGCTGTCCCCGGCGCTGCTCCCCAGTACCCACACCTCGACGTCAGCTCCTCGCCCGGGCACGACAGGCGCTCCCAAACCCTCGGGCGAACGGTAGGAGCCGTCCAGGAGGGCGAGGATCTCTCTCACCTGGTCGCCATAGTCGGGCGTTTCTGCCCCGGGTTGTTGTAGGAGCTGCTTGTTGAGAGCAAAGCGCGGCGAGCCGAGGAGGCGCTCGAACGAGAACCGGGGCGGTATGACAAGGCCATTGCTGGCCGCATAGCCATCTTTCTCCTTGCCCACCTTTACCAGTTCGCGTTCTGGCACCGGTTCGCGTTCTGGAGAAGCGCCGGCGGGCTTGAAATTGCGGCCCCCCGACCGGCCCAGCCCGAGGTCGAGCCGGCCGGGATGGACCGCATCGAGCAGGCCGAACTCCTCGACTACTGACAGCGGGGTGCGGTGGCCCATCTGCATGCCGCCCGACCCGACCCGGATGCGGGAGGTCGCCGAGGCGACAAGCCCGATGAGCAGCGGCGGCGACGTCCCGGCGACGCCGGGGTTGAGGTGGTGCTCAGCGAACCAGTACCGCTTGTAGCCGAGGCTCTCGGTCTGGCGGGCCAGGTCGATGGCGTTGCGCACCGCTTCGCCGGTGGTCGAGCCGGTCGTGACCGGTACCAGGTCGAGTACCGAAAGGGGGACGGCCGGGGCCATCAGACGGCCACCGCCGTCGACGAGGCTTTGGCGCGGGGGGCGGCTGATAACCCGAGGTGGTCGCGCAGCGTCGTCCCCTCGTAGTCGGCGCGGAACACCCCCCACTCCTGCAGGATAGGGACCACTTTGTCGGCGAAGTCGTCGAGACCGCCTGGGGTGATGTGAGGGACCATGATGAAGCCGTCGCTACCGTCGGCTTGCACGAACTCGTTCATTGACGTCGCCACCTGGTGGGGCGTCCCCACAAAGGATTGCCGGCCGGTGACCTCGATTATGAGCTCACGGATCGACAGCTTTTTCGCCTCGGCCAGCTCGCGCCACTGCTTTGCCGTCTCGAGGGGATCTTTGTACATCCGCACACTGGCGCGGCCGCGGGCAATTGTGTTCTCACCGAGCTGGGGGTCGATCTCGGGCAAGGGCCCGTCAGGGTCATAGCCCGACAGGTCCCGGTTCCAGAGCTGTTCCAAGGACTTGATCGCGGTCTGCCCGCTCACTTGCTTCAGGCGCACCTCGTGGGCCAGTTCCTTGGCCTCACCTTCAGTGTCCCCGAGGACGAACGTGACGCCGGGGAGGACTTTCAACTCGTCATGGGACCGGCCGTAACGGCTGAGGCGGCCTTTTACGTCCGCATAAAAGGCCTGGCCGGCTTCCAACGTGCTGTGACGGGTGAAGATGGCGTCGGCAGCCGCGGCGGCAAACTCTCGGCCCTCGTCGGAGTCGCCCGCTTGGAAGACCACCGGTCGGCCCTGAGGGCACCGCGGGACATTGAACTGGCCGGAGATGTCGAAAAAGTCGTCACGATGTGCGAAGCGGCCCGCTCCGGGGTCGCTGATGAACACGCCGGACTTCTTGTCGGCCACGATCTCGTCACCTCGCCAGGAGTCGAACAACTCCCAGGTTGTGTACATGAACTGCTTGGCCCGGGCGTAGCGTTCGGATTGCGGTAGGTAACCCCCGCGCCGGAAGTTCTCACCCGTGAACGCGTCCCACGACGTGACTACGTTCCAGGCGGCGCGACCTTCGGAGAGATGGTCCAGGGTGGCAAACTGGCGGGCCACCTCGTACGGTTCGTTGAAGGTGGAATTGATGGTCCCGGTGAGCCCCAACCGCTTGGTCACCGCCGCCAGGGCGGCGAGCACAGTGAAGGTGTCGGGACGGCCGACCACGTCCAGGTCGTAGATCTCCCCGCCCTGTTCGCGCAGCCGGAGGCCCTCGGCCAAGAACAAAAAGTCGAACTTGGCCCGCTCGGCCGTCTTCGCGAAGTGGACGAAAGAGCTGAACTCGATATGGCTCCCGGCCCGGGGGTCGCTCCACACGGTGGTGTTGTTGACCCCGGGGAAATGGGCTGCAAGGTGGATCCGTTTGACGGTGCCGCTCAAGGTCGCTCCCTTATTGGACAGAGGCGGTTAGACAGAGGCGTAGCGGTTGGCTGGCCGGCCGAGGCCGAGATGGGCCCGCAATGTCGTTGACCCGTAACCCCGACGGAAGGCGCCGGCGCTCTGGAGCAGCGGGACGAGGCCGCGGGTAATGGCGACGAGGTCGTGGGGGAGGGCGCCAGGCCGGAGCCGGAAGCCGTCCAGGCCGGCGTCGGACCACGCCAGGAGCCGCTCGGCCAGCTGGGAGGGTGTCCCGACGAAGACCGCGGCGTCCGAGGTGTACTCGGTGCCGTCGAGCGCGTCGAGGTGGGCTTTGCGGGCCTTGGCTGAGGGCCCGTCGTCGTCCAGGAACACCACGAGGTCGGCGAGGATCCTGATGGGATCTGACATTGTTCGCAGTTCGGCCTCGAGTTGGCGGACCTCGCCCGTTATACGACGGGCGTGTTCGGCGTCGAGGGGCGTGACGTAGACGAGATCGGTGCCTCGGGCGGCCAACCGGTAGGCCGCCGTGGCGTGGGCCAGGGCGGTGACCACAGGTTGGCCTTGGGGTGGTCGAGGTGTGATCGAGGGGCCCTTCACTTTGAACCAGCGGCCCTCGAAGTCGATGTAATGCAACTTGGCCCGGTCTACGAAGCGGCCCGTCGCCACGTCCCGGATCTCGGCGTGGTCTTCCCAGCTGTCCCAGAGGCGACGGACGACCTCGATGAAGTCGGCCGCCTCGTCGAGCAGAGCGAGGTCCTGGACCGAGCCTGGGTACTGACCGTTATCGGGACTGGCGCCAGGACTGGCGCCAGGAGTGGCGTCGGGACTCGTGCCGTGGCTGGTGCCGTGACTGGTGCCGGGGATGGCGCGCCGGCCAAAGTGGGCGGCTTCGAGGCTGCCCCGAGAAACCCGGGCCTGCCAGCCCGCTCGACCTGAGCTGACGTAGTCAAGTGTGGCCAGCGCTTTGGAGATGTGGAAAGGCTCGGTGTGGGTCACCGTGGCGACGGGGACGAGGCCGATGTGTGAAGTCAGGGGAGCGACGCGCGCCGCGACCAAGACGGCGTCCAAGCGCCCCCGGACTTGGTCCACTCGATTGTCAGGGGCGTACGGGAGCGACGACTGGAGCGCCAAGCGGTCATCGATGGTCACGAAGTCGAGCAGGCCGGACTCCGCTTCGAGGACGAGGTCGGCCCAGTACCGGGCCCCGAACAGTCCTTCTGGTCGGGCGTCGGGCTCTCGCCACGCCGCCGGGTGCCATCCGGCTCCATCGAGGGCGACCGCCAGGTGAGGAACGTGACCGCCTGACATCACCACTGATCCTATAGCGACCATGGGAGCTATCTCGTCAGAGGAGCGGGAACGGTCGCCCAACGGCTCTGCGGTCGGGGCAGGCCCAGGTTGCCCCGGAGCGTCCGGCTCTCGTACGCGGTGCGGAACAACCCGCGCCGCTGGAGCTCGGGGACCACACCGGTGGCGAAATCGTCGAGGGTGCCCGGTAAGTAGGGAAAGATCACGTTGAACCCGTCCGCCGCGTACCCGGTGAACCAAGCTTCGATGTGGTCGGCGATGTCGACCGGGGTGCCTACGATCGTCCCGGCGTCGTCCGTGATGCGCTGGGCGAGCTGGCGGATCGTCAGCTCCTCCCGCCGGGCCATATCGTAAATGCGCCGCTGAGCGCTCTGGCTCTGGTTGGTGAGGGGTAGTTCGGGCAGCGGCCCATCAAGAGGGTGGCCGCTCAAGTCATAACCTCCGAGCCAGTAAGACAGGTGGGAGAGGGCGACAGCGGGGTGGAGCAGGCCGCGCAGGCGGTCGGCCTTGTCCTCGGCCTCGTAGCGGGTGGCGCCCACGATGGTGGACAGGGCAGGGAGGATTTTGAGGTGACCGGGGTCGCGCCCGAAGCGTTCGGCCCGGTCCTTCATGTCCCGGTAAAACTCCTGGGCGGACCCGAGGTCGGGGTGGTGGGTGAAGATGACATCGGCGGCGCGCGAAGCGAGCTGCCTTCCCGCCTCGGAAGAACCGGCTTGGACGATCACCGGCCGCCCTTGGGGAGGTCGCGCCGCGTTGAGCGGGCCGGCCACCCGGAGGTGGCGCCCGACGTGGTCGAGGCGGTGCACCCGGTCCGGGTCGAAGTAGGCACCCGAAGCCTGGTCACGTAGGAAAGCGTCGTCATCGAAGCTGTCCCACAGCCCGCACACCACGTCGAAGAACTCCTCGGCCCGCTCGTAGCGGGCGGAGTGCTCGACGTGGGCATCGAGGCCGAAGTTCTGCGCCTCTCCGTCGTTCAACGAGGTGACCAGGTTCCAGCCCGCCCGGCCGTGGCTCAGGTGGTCGAGGGAGGCGAAGGCCCCGGCCAAATGATAGGGCTCGTTATATGTGGTCGAGGCGGTGGCGATCAGGCCGATGTGGGTGGTCAGGGTGGACAGGGCGGCCAACAGGGTCGTCGGTTCGAAGCTGTCGTTGACCACCGAGACCCGGCTGAGGACGTCTTGGCTGACCAGGGGCACCCCGACCAGGTCGGCCAGGAAGATGGCGTCGAACAGGGCCGCTTCTGCTCGTTGGACCATTGAGGCGATATGACGCACGTCGACCCCGGCGCCGGCGACCGCCTCGGGGTGCCTCCAGGCCGCCAGGTACTCGCCGGGAGGCTTGAGGAACGCGTTCAGGTGGACCTGCCCCGCTCGGGCCCGGGTGCTCATTGCGCCCTCCCGGCGTGCTCGACCGGCTCACTGCTCCGCGCCGGGCGCGCCAGGCCCAGGTGCTCGCGCAGTGTGGTGCCCTCGTACTCCGGTCCCGTCAGGTGGCGCCGGCGCAGTTCGGGTACCACGTGTTCGACGAAGTCCACCGCCGGTCCGGGAAAATAGGGGAAAGAGACATTGAAACCGTCCGCCCCGGCGGCACGGAACCAGGCTTCCATGTGGTCGGCGACCTGTTCGGGCGTGCCGGCCACGATCCCGCTCCCGGCAAATCGCAGCCCCAGTTGGCGCACGCTCAGCTGGTCGCGCCGGGCCAGGTCGAGCATCAGGTCCCGGCGGCTCTGGCTTCGGTTGGTGCTCGGGATCTCGGGCACCGGCCCGTCGAGGCCCACGTCGGAGAAGTCCAGGTCCCCGATGTTGTCCTGGACCAAGCGGCGCAGGACGTCGTCGTGGACCAGCTCCTGCAGCTCGGCCACCCGCTGGCGGGCCTCGGCCTCGGTGGCGGCCACGAGAGGCGACAGCCCCGGCCATACCCGCACGTCGTCAGGGTTGCGGCCCTGAGCGCGCACCCGGGCCTTGATGTCGGCGTAGAAGGCCTGGGCACCGGCCAGAGAGGTCTGGCTGGTGAACAACACCTCGCCGTGGCGGGCGGCGAAGTCCTTGCCGGTCTCAGACGAGCCGGCCTGGAACAACACCGGGTAGCCCTGGGGCGGGCGGGAGATGTTGAGCGGTCCCCGGACGCTGAAGTGCTCGCCCCGGTGCTGGACGGCCCGCAGCCCTTCGGGCTGGTAGTAGCGACCGGCGGCCACGTCGCGGACGAACGCGTCGTCGGCAAAACTGTCCCATAGCCCCTTTACGACGCCGACGAACTCGTCTGCCCGCCGGTAGCGCAGCTCGTGTTCGAGGTGTCGTTCCTGGCCGAAGTTCTGCGCCTCCAGCGGCACTACCGAGGTGACGATGTTCCACCCGGCCCGGCCATGGCTCAGATGGTCGAGAGAGGCGAACTTGCGGGCCAGGTGGTAGGGCTGGTTGTAAGTGGTGGTGGCCGTGGCTACGAGCCCGATGCGCTCGGTCACCGATGACAACGCCGCCAGCAGGGTCAGTGGTTCGAAGAACTCGGCCCGGGCCGTCCGGTGCAGCGAGTCGAGGTGCTCGCCCCAGATGGCGACGACGTCGGCGATGAAAAGGGCGTCGAACCGGCCCCGTTCGAAGGTACGGGCCATCTCGACGTGGAACCCGATGTCGAGCTCCCCGTCCGGGCGGGCCGCCGGGTGCCGCCAGCCGGCGATATGGCCGCCCGAGGCGTGGAAGAGGGCGCCCAACCCGAGCCGGCGGGGTGCGGCGCCGTCAGTGGCTGGCATTTTGGTCCCCGTCGGTACGGGGCTGCCACCCCAGGGCCGGCGCGATGTCGCGGGCCAGCACTTCGAGGTGGTAGAGGGCCTGGTCAAGGCTCGAACTTTCGGCCTGGATGGCGGCGATCAGATGGGTGCCGTAAGGAGCGAACACCGGGTCGGCAGACAGGCTGGCGACGATCTGGTCCGGCCGGCCGTACTGGACGTTCATCAACCCGAGCAGTTCCTCGGTGCTGATGTTGGCGTGCGGGGCCCAGCCCGCGGCCACGTGGTGAGGCAGGTAGAGGGCTACGTCGGCCGCCAGCTGAGCGGCGACGCGGTCACGGTCGGGCCCGGGGAACACCCCCCGCACGGCGGCGATGGGCCCCGGTCGGCGGGGCCAATGCTCGGCCCACACCTGGCGGTGCACGGCCGCCAGTTGCTGCTGGACCGTGCCCGCCGGCCCGACGCCGAGAAGTAGGCCGTGACCGGCCCGAGCGGCGCGGCCGACCTCGTCCGGGCGCGTCGAGGAGCTCCACAGGCGCCCGGACAGGCCGTCCGTGACGGGTTGCAGGACGAGCGGGAGGCCGCCATCTCCTTGCCCCGTGCGGCCATCGACCGTGCCCCCATTGGCCGGCCCGCCCAGGGGCTCACCGGCCAGGGCATCCTCCAGGACGCGCACTTTCTCGTCGAACAGGACGCGACGCTGCGCGACGTCCTGGCCGAAGGCGGCGAACTCGGCCGCGATGGGAGCGCCACTGCCCAGGCCGAGCTGGAGGCGGCCCCCGATCAGGGCGTCGAGCACGGCGACATCCTCGGCCAGGCGCAGCGGATCTTCGAACGGCAGGGTGACGATGGCGGTGCCCAGCTCGATGCGCCGTGTCCGTTCGGCGGCGGCGGCCAGGAGCACCAGGGGCGACGGGAGGCGGCCGTGCTCGGTATGAAAGTGGTGCTGGGCCACCCAGCCGCTGTCGTAGCCCAGTTCTTCGGCCGCGACGAACAGCTCGACCACGCCCCGGTAGAGGGCAGTAGCGTCCTGGCCCCCGTGCACGTGGGTGAAAAAGCCGAGGTGAAAGGGGCGAGGCAACGGCGGGAGGGGCTGAGCGGGGCTGAGGTTGGCGCTCGCCTGGAGGGCCTGGGTATGAGCGCTCATTCCGCCCCGACCAGTGACTGGGGGCGCCAGCCCAGCGCCGGCGCGATCTCGGTCGCCACCGTCTCCAGGCGCCGCAGGTCGTCATCGAGCGACGACACCTCGTGCTGGACGACGGGGACGAAGTAGGTGGCCAGGCCGAGGAGGGCAGGATCGGCCCGCAAACCCTCGACCACCTCGTCGGGGTGGCCGTAATGAACGTTGATCCGGGCCAGGTAGTCCTCCCCTGACAGGCTGGACAGTTCCGTAAGCCCGTGGCGTACAAAGGCGCGGCGGTGGATCTCCAGGGCGGGCGCCAGGTCGTCACGGGCCCGTCGGCGGTCGGCCGCCGGGAACACGGCCCTGATCACGCCGGCCCGGGGACGCTCGCCCGGGTGGCCATTGCCGTTGGCGGCGGCCTCTTCCCAGCCCGCCCGGTGGGCTTCGGCCAAGGGGCGCTGCACCGTACGCGGGTCGTGCACCGCGGTGCCGAGCAGCAGCCCGTCTCCCGTCGTGCCCACCGTCCGGGCCCGCCCGACGTCCGAGGTTGCCTGCCAGAGCCGCTGAGCCAGACCGGGCCGGGCCGGCTGGAGCAGCGTCGGTGCCCGGTTGCCCTGGAGCGTGGCGCCGGGGACGAGCGGGTCGCCTCTCAGGGCGCTGCGCAGCCGGTCGAGGGAGGTGTCGAAACGGGCGTGGCGCTGGTCAGCGTGGTGGCCGAAAGCGCTGAAGGCTTCGGTGTTGGCGCCACCCGAGCCCAGCCCGAGCTGCACTCTTCCGTTGCTCAGGGCGTCGAGCACGGCGACATCCTCGGCCAGGCGAAGGGGGCCCTCCAGGGGCAGCACGGTCACCGCTGTGCCGAGCTCGATCCTGGTGGTCCTCATCGCCACCGCCCCCAGCAGCACCAGGGGGGAGGGCAGGCGGCCGTAGTCGGCTCGGAGGTGGTGCTGGGCCACCCAGCCCCCGTCGAAGCCGAGCTCCTCCGCCACCACGAAGGTCTCGACCAGGTCGCGGTAGACGTCCCCGGCGGACCGCCCAGGTCCGTGGACGTGGGTTAGAAAGCCGAGCTTGAACGGGCGCGGACCGGTGGGCAGCTGGGTCATGGGAATAGGGTCCTGGGATTAGGGTCCTGGGATTAGGGTCCTGGGATTAGGGTCCTGGGATTAGGGGCGCGACCGGGCTCAGGCCGCGCCGGTGAGGAACTGGCCCACGATGTCGGCGAGCAGGACGGGCGCGTCCTCCTGGACGTTGTGACCGGCCGGTACGTCGACGACGCGGGCGTGCGGGACACGCCGGCGCAGCTCGGTGGCGTCCTCTGAGGACAGGAAGCCACGTTCCCCGCGTACCAGGAGCACGGGCCCGGCGAAGGACTCGAGGGCCGGCCACAGCGCCGAGAAATCGACCGAAAAGCTGAGCCCGCCGCCGAGGTTGCCCACGTGGTGCTTCCACACGACGGAGCCGTCCTCTCGCACGCGGGTGTTGTGCGCCACGCCCCGGGCGACGCTCTCCCGGCTGTGGCCGAAACCGAAGGCGCGAGCGCGCTCCACGATCTCCTCGCGAGACGAAAAGACCTCCGGCCCGGACAGGAACGAACGCACCTGGTTGCCCCCGCGGATGCCGGGGGAAACGTCGATGAGCACGAGGCGCTCGAAGAGGCTAGGGCGCAACGCGCTCACCGCGATGGCCGTCAGCCCGCCGAGCGACTGGCCCACCAGGGTGGTGGCCCTCGGCGCCTGCTGGTCGATGACCTCGGCTACGGCCGGTGCGATCGTGGCGGCGTCGTAGCGGGCGTCCTCCCGCCAGGCGGAGCTGCCGTGGCCGGGCAGGTCGAGGGCCAGTAGGGGCCGCCGGGCGGCGAGGGCGAAGGTGTCCCAGGTGTGGGCGTTGAGCGCCACCCCGTGCAGGAGCACGATCTCGGGCTCCTCGGTACCCCAACGCAGGAGGCTCACATCGCCGTCGGCGGTGGTGACGGTAGCCCGGGCCACGGGCGGAGGACCGTCCCAGGGCAAGCCGAACTCCGCGGCGTCATCTTTGAGCGTCGCCAGCTCGTCGGCGTGCTCGTCGGTGCCAGTGGCCATCGTTGCCTCGCTCCTTATCGCGTTGTCTGTCATTGGGCGTTGTCTGTCATTGGGCTTTGTTTCATGCCCGCGCTCCGCTCACCTCGATGACACGGTGGGCCGCCGCCTCCGCCGTCGGCTTGCGGGCCAGCCGTTCGGCCAACAGGGCGCGTACGAGGTTTTCGTCATGAGCCGCCGATGCCGCCGCCAGCAGGGTCAGATCTATGGCATCGCGTTGCGCGTGGCTGCCGCCGAACACGTAGGCGTGGGGGCGCGCCTGGCCGAGGAGCTCGGCGGCGAGCTTGTACTCACCGCCGGCGAAGGCCAAGAACCCTCGGATGACGTCGAGCCCGGCTCGGTCGAGCATCGTCTTGTTGGTGCCCGTGGCCCGCCCCGGTAGGTCGGCAACGAGATCGGCGGCGGTGCTCAGGTGGCCGGCGAGCCCCAACGCCATAACTGCGTGCCAGTCGTTGAAGCAGTAGGTCGAGCCGCCCAGGGTGGCCTCAATAATGCCGGCCAGCTCTTCGGCCCGCCGGGCCAGAGGGGTGCCTTGGAGCGAGAGCCGCCACAGCAGGGAGGCGGCGTCGACCTGGTAGAGAGGGCTGGCCAATCCCAATGCTGTCAGGGGGCCGTCGTAGACCGCCACCGCCTCGGGCTCTCGGCACAGCTCTAAGTGGTAGAGCGCGTAATGCCACCAGTTGTGGGGGGCGAAAAAGCTCGGGCCCCAGTCCGGCGCGCTGGCCTTCGCAAAGGCGGTCCCCTCTGACTGGCGCCCTTCCATCTCGAGCACGTGGATGACGGCGTGGGCGGCCCACACGTCGCGCCGGTCGGCGTCGAGGGCGGCGCGCCCGTGCCGCTCGGCGGCGCGGTAGTCACCGCACTCTTCCAGCCCAAACGCGTACATCGCCTCCACGAAGCCGGCGCCGGGCGTGCCCCGGGGCCAGGTCGGGAGCACGCGGGCAACCACGTCGCGCAGGTTCACGCGGTCACCTAGGAAGAAGTACAGGTCCTGGGCGACTTTCAACGCCAGCAGGTCCCGGGGGGCCATGAGCAGCGCCCGCTCGAGATGGCGGGCGGCGGCCTCGAGGTCGCCCGCGGCCCACGCCGATGCGGCTTGTTGGTGGGCCTCGTCCCGGCCGCAGGCCGGTTTGGGAGCCTGGTCGAGGACGGCCCGGGCGTCGGCGTAGGCCGTCCGTGAGGTGAGGTAGCAGTGCAAGTAGGCCTGGAGGCTGAACGCCAAGCCAAGCTCACCGTCGACCGCGGCGGCTGCGCCGGCCTTGGCCACCGGGTCGCCGGCCAGGGCCACGAGCTCGTGCACAGCCTCATCGAACAGAGCGACGGCCTGTTCGTCAGTGGCACCGAGCTCGGCGCCGTAGCGGTCCTTCAGCACTGGGGGCACCTTCACTGGGGGCACCTTCACTGGGGGCACCTTCACTGGGGGCATGGGCATCAACTTCCTGGTGGACGGGTTCCTGGCTGAGGGGGCGGGGCGTGGGTTGCCGTGGCGGCCAGCTCGCGGGGTGGGGGGCCGGCCAGCCGGGGCACGGCTTGCAGCAGGGCGCGGGTATAGGCATGGCGAGGGCTTTGGTATATCTGCTCGGCCGGGCCTTGTTCGACCAAGTGGCCCCGGTACAGGACGGCGACGCGGGTGCAGAGGTGGCGCACTACGGCCAGGTCATGGGAGATGAACACGAGCGTCAGGCCGAAGCGGTCCACCAGGTCGTCGATCAGGTTGAGGACCTGGGCCCGCACGGAGACGTCCAGGGCGCTGACGGCCTCGTCGGCGACCAGGACGCGTGGACGGGGCGCCAACGCCCGGGCGATGGCGATCCGCTGGCGTTGGCCCCCGGAAAACTGGTGAGGGTAGCGGCGAGCGGCCGACGACGAGAGCCCGACGGCGTTGAGCAGCTCGTCGACCCTGGCCTTATGGTCCCCTGCGATGCGCAGGGCACGTAGCGGTTCGGCGACCGACTCCCCGATGCTCATGCGGGGGTCCAGGGACCCCATCGGGTCCTGGAAAACGATCTGTACAGCGCGCCGCAGGTTGGCCAGTTCGGCGCCGCGGCGAAGGTCGAGGGTAGCGCCCTCGAAACGGATCTCGCCCGCCGTGGGCTCCTCCAGGGCGAGGAAAAGGCGGGCCAGGGTGGACTTGCCCGAGCCCGACTCGCCCACGATGGCCAGGCGGTCCCCGGCGTGGACCTGCATGCTCACGTTGTCCAAGGCCAGTACGGCGGGACGGGGCCCGAAGCTACGTCGTGGCCCGTAAGACTTCGTCACGTTTACCGCCTCCAGCAGCGGGGCGGTAGCGGCCAGGTCACCTGGCGCCGCTGAGGTCATCTCGGCGCCCCGCTGTCTACGGTGGCGCCGCCGGGGGCCGGCGTCTCGAGCGGGCCGCCGAAGGCGTCGTGGGTGTGCGGGTGCCAGCAGGCGACTTGGTGGTCACCGCCGGCCAAGACCGGTGGCAGCTCGCAGTGCTCGTCCGCCCGGTCGCAGCGGGACCTGAAGACGCACCCGGTGGGGAACGAACCAAGCTCGGGCACGGTGCCGGCGATGGCCGGCAAGGCCCGGCCGTCGCGGGCTCGGTCAGGGGAAACCGCGCCCGAGGTGGCGACCAGGCCGGCGGTGTAGGGATGGCGCGGTCGGGCCAGCAGTTCGGCCGTGGCCCCGCTCTCCACTACCCGCCCCCCGTACATGACCAGCAGCCGATCGCACAGCGAGGACACCACCGCCAGGTCGTGGCTTATGAGCACCAGGGACGACTGCTCTTCGTCCACCAACTGGCGCAGTTCCACCAGGACCTGGGCTTGCACCGTGACGTCCAGGGCGGTGGTGGGCTCGTCCGCCAGGACCAGGGAGGGCCCGCAGGCCACGGCCATGGCCAGCATCACGCGTTGGCGTTGCCCCCCGGAAAGCTGGTGGGGGAAAGCCCGGGCCTGATGTCCGGCATCGTCGAGGCCCACCCGGGCGAGCAGCTCCACGGCCCGGGCCCGAGCCTGGGCCCGGCGGAGGCCCCGGTGGACGCGGAGCACCTCGCCGACCTGCTTGCCCACCCGCATCAGCGGGTTGAGGGCGGACATCGGCTCCTGGAACACCATGGAAATGCGGTTGCCCCGCAGTTCCGACAGCCGGCGCTCCGACGTGGAGAGCAGCTGTTCGCCGTCAAAACGCACTTGGCCGGTGGCTGACATCTCCTCGGGCAGGAGCCCGATGACCGCCAGGGCGGTTACCGATTTCCCGGACCCCGACTCGCCGATAAGGCCCACCCGTTCCCCGGCGCTGACGGTGAAGGACACGTCGCTCAACACCGGGACGGGCCCGAGGTTGACCGACAGCCTCCTGACCTCCAGAAGGGCCGGGGCCGTGCTCACGAACGGGGCGGTCCTCACTAACGGGACCGGAGCCGGGGGTCGAGCAGGTCGCGCGTGCCGTTGCCGAGCAGGTTGAAGCCGAGGATGGTGATGGCGATGGCGAGCGTCGGCCATAGCGACAACAACGGGTCGGTGGCCAGGAAGTTGTGCTGGGCGTCCTCCAGCATCAGGCCCCAGGCGGACGACGGCGGCGGGGTGCCGAGGCCCAGGTAGGACAACGCCGCTCCGGCCAGGATGGCCACGGAGAACAGCAGCGACGACTGGACGAGAACGGTCGGGGCGATGTTGGGCAGCACGTGCCGGCGCACGATGGCCAGGCGGCCCCGACCGTAGGCCCGAGCGGCGAGCACGTACTCCGAGCTGAGCACGCCCAGGGCCGCGCTCCGGGTGACGCGGGCGAAATAGGGCACCGAGGCGATGCCGATGGCCAGCATGACGGTCGTGGTCGACGAGCCCAGGGCCGCCGCCAGGGTCACCGCCGCCAGCAGGGCCGGGAAGGCAAAGAGCAGGTCCGCCGCCCGCATGATGCCCTCGCTGGCCAGTCCGCCCAGGTCGGCTGCGGCCAAGCCGGCGGGGATGCCGACCAATGACGCCACGACCACGGCAAATACGCCCGAGTACAGGCTTACGCGGGCCCCGGCCATCAGCCTGGAAAGCTCGTCCCGGCCGTACTCGTCGGTGCCCAGGGGATGACCCAGGCTGGGCCGGGCCAGGACGTGGCTGGACAGGGTGACGGGGCCGTAGGGCGTCCACACCAGCGACAGCAGCGCGACGGCGACGATGGCACCCACTACCAGGGTGCCGATGAGGGCGCTCGGGTTGCGGACCAGGCGGGCGAGGAAGCTCGTCGCCCCGGGCGCAACCTCGCCGGGGCCCACCCCGGCAACCGTTGGCGTTAGCGGTGCCGCCAGGGAAGAGCTCACGAGCCGAGCGCGATGCGAGGGTCGAGGAGGCGGTAGGACACGTCCACCAGGAGGTTGACCACGAGCACGGTGCCGGCGATCAGGAACACGATGTCCTGGACGACCAGGAGGTCGCGGTTGTCTATGGCCTGGACGAGCATGGTCCCCAGGCCGGGCAGGGTGAAAACGTTCTCTACTACGACGGCGCCCACGAGCAGCCCGGCCAGTTCGAGCCCGAGCACGGTGACGACGGGGACGGCGGCGTTGCGCAGGCCGTGGCGGACGAGGGCCTGGTGGGGACGCAGCCCCTTGGCCCGGGCCGTGCGTAGGAAGTCAGATCTCAGCACCTCGAGCACCGACGAACGCACGTACCGGCTCAAGATG